>Ga0172367_10001138_pt1 | contig 39817 bp, 35 predicted proteins | sample Lak10m_FD_114542 | JGI IMG/M metagenome (GOLD analysis project Ga0172367, IMG submission 114542) | Freshwater microbial communities from Kabuno Bay, South-Kivu, Congo - kab_022012_10m | ecosystem: Environmental > Aquatic > Freshwater > Lake | place: Democratic Republic of the Congo: South-Kivu... | reverse complement strand
GCAACAGAGAAAATTTCGGTGTAGAATCAAGCGGTATTAAGAGTACATTTACGAGAGGTCAATTTCATGCTCAATTTGCGTTGTCTATACTGTCAGACACCCTTCACTGTGGGACGTGCTGAAATGCTTACGGCTCTCATCACTATGGATGAGAAGCACCAAAACCATTACGATGCGCATTGCCCGCGTTGCCGCCGTGCCAATTCCATTTCGCGCCAGCGGATGGAACTGTTCTTCCCAAATTGGCGTGAAGCTGCCAAAAATCTGCCTGCTGTGCCCGCAGATGATGTAGCTGCCTCGACCGATTTGAAAACCGAACCTTTGCCGAAATCGGTCAAAAGTGCGGCTGGAAAAAGCGCCGCCAAAAAGACCGTTGCCAGCAAAAAAGCGCCTGCTGAAAAGAAAACGGCTGCAACCAAAAAGCCTGCAGAAAAGAAGCCAGCCGCTAAAAAACCGGCTGCTTCAAAAACATCCACGACCAAGTCCACTTCAAAGTCTACTGAGAAAAAGACCCCGAAGAAAAAATAACCTATTGCTAAAAAATCCCGCAGACGAGTTTCATCCGCTGCGGGATTTTTTATGAAATGAGTGAAAACAACCATGAAAATTAAAGCAGTATTTTTCGATTTTGGCGGTGTGATCCAGCGCACAGAATATCAGTCGCCTCGCCAGCGCCTCGCCGAGCGCTTCGGCATGGAGTATGCGGATATTGATAACATTGTCTTCAACAGCCCTACGGCGAAACAGGCAACAGTGGGGGAGCTTTCTGTGGAAAAACATTGGGAGACGGTTGCCAAACGGTTGAAGGTTTCCAAAGAAGAGATCGCCGAGGTGGAGCGGGAGTTTTTTGCAGGAGATGTTGCAGATCATTCCATCCTTGAATATTTGCGTTCGCTGCGTCCGCATTTTATTACGGGGTTGATCAGCAATGCCTGGTCAGATATGCGTGCATATCTTGTGCGCCAAAAAATGGATGATGCTTTCGATCACCTTATTATTTCTGCCGAGGCGGGTGTGGCAAAGCCTGAGGCGAAGATATACCAACTCGCGTTGGAGCAGGCTAAGGTCCAGCCGGGGGCGGCGGTTTTTGTCGATGATGTAGCGGAAAATATCGCAGCCTGTGAGCGGGTCGGCATGAAGGGCATCCTGTTCAAAGACCCGCAAGCAGCCATGACGCAATTAAAAAAACTTTTGAAAGAATAAGGTATGAATACGAATTCTGAACTTTTTATCCGTGATCTTGGGGATGGTTTGATTCTGCGCCGCGCCTCAAAAGCGGATGCCGATGCGCTTGCGGAGATCAACAGCCGTATGCACAGTGATGATGGTCCTGATAAACCGAACCTTGGCATTGCAGAGTGGATTCGAGATCTGGTGACCAAGCCGCACCCTACCATGGAGCCTGGCGATTTTACTGTGGTGGAAGAGACGGCTACAGGTCGCATCGTTTCAACTTTATGCCTGATCCCCCAGACGTGGACATTCGATGGAATTGAGTTTGGTGCGGGTAGACCGGAGCTTGTCTGCACGTTGCCTGAATTTCGCCGCCGTGGGTTGATCCGCGTACAGATGGAGGAAGTGCATAAGTGGAGTAAGGAGCGGGGGCATTTGGTGCAGGTGATTACGGGCATCCCTAACTATTATCGTCAATTTGGTTATGGTATGGCGTTGGAACTTTCAGGCGGTCGCAGGGGGGTTGAAGCGCATGTGCCTGTTTTGAAGGCGGATGAAACTGAATCTTTCCATTTCCGCCTGGCGGGGGAGGGAGATGTGGATTTTATTGTGAAGCTGTATGCTGCGGCTGAGTCGAAGCATTTGGTTTCTTGTAAACGACCTGCTGAAATTATCCGCTATGAAATATTTGGCAAAAGTGAGAAAAGCATTGTCCGCTACGAAAAGTTGATAATAGAGGATGTTTCAGGGAGGCGGGTTGGCTATTTTGAGATTTCCTCTGAATTATGGATGGATGGTTTGGTTTGTACCTATGCGGCTCTGGAGGATGGGATTCCATGGTTGGAGGTTGCGCCTGCGCTGGCTCGCTACTTGTGGAAAAAAGGCGGAGACTATGCCCAGCGTGATGGGGGAACCCGTACTTCTTTTGGCTTTGGGTTTGGCAGTCAGCACCCGATCTATGAGGCGTTGGATGATAAATTACCAAAGGTTAGAGAGCCGTATGCGTATTACATGCGTGTGCCAGACCTGCCTGCGTTCTTAGACCTCATCCGCCCGGCGTTGGAGAAGCGGTTGGCAGAATCTCCAGCGGTGGGGTATTCAGGAATGTTGCGATTAAGTTTTTATCAAAGCGCGGTGTTTTTGGAGTTTGAGCGTGGTCAGATCATGCGTATTGAGCCGATGCAGGTAGGTTCGGGCATTGAGGTGGATGCACTCTTCCCGGATCTGACGTTTCTTCATCTACTCTTTGGGCATCGTAGTTTTGGCGAATTAAGCCATATGTTTGCAGATTGTTACGCAAACCATAATACAGCACGGGTTTTGTTGAATGCGCTGTTTCCCAAGCGTCACTCTGCTGTACCGGCGGTTACATGAATTCTCGACCGCTCTGATGCGATATTTGTCGCTGCATGATCCTGTTTTGTGAGGTTAATTTATAAGAAAAACGCCCTGCTGATTTCAACTCAGGGCGTTTTTTGTGGGTAAATTTTCCTTCAATTTTGCACCCATACAAGAGTGCAAAGCCGATTAATTGCGAATTAGGGGTTTAGCAAGTATAATTTTCGCACCCCCTCCAAGCAGGGAAGAGGAATTTATGGCATTACGCGGCAATTTAAGAGATTTCACCATTACTCAATTGTTAAACCTCATCAATCTTGCCAGTAAAACGGGGACTCTGGTAATTGATGGAGCTTCGGAACAGGCATTTGTCTCTTTCCGTGAGGGTAAACTTTCGTATGCCCGCATTGGCAAGGAAGATGGAAGCCTGGCTTCGGTTTTGTATAAATCAAACAAAATCAACGCGAATCAATATAAAGCCATCATCGAACGTTCCGGCAAGATGACGGATAAAGAGTTGGGGCTTTTATTGATCAATGCGGGATATGTATCCCGTGAAGATATTCTTCTAAATTTACAAACATATTTTGTTGACCAGATCCGCCGTTTATTTACCTGGGTTGAGGGGGTTTTTAGTTTTGAAGCGGAAATGTTCCCTCCGGAAGACCGCATCAATGTGCGGCTCGATCTGGAGAACATCATCATTGAAGGGTCGCGTCAACTGCGTGAACTGGAACAATTGAAAGATGAAATTCCCAGTTTAGAAATGGCTCTCAAATTCACCGAACGACCGTTGACCAATGTCAACCTGAGCGTGGATGAGTGGAAGGTGGTCAAGTTCGTAGACCCGAAGAACACCATGAGCCAGATCGCCAAGACAAATAAATTATCTGAAGTGGAAGTTCGCCGTATTGTATATGGTTTGTTACAGGCGGGTCTTGTAGAGTTGGTGCGCCCAGCGAATGCACCGTTGCCGCAGGCAGCCAAACCACTTGCCCCGCATGAAGTGGAAGAGAAGAAGAATCTTGTAAATAAACTGATCGGCCGCATTCGTTCACTCTAATTATTCAAGGCCGAAAGGATAAGGAATTATGCAAACCGTCAAAATGGTCGTTACAGGTCCCTTTAGCGCTGGAAAGACCCAGTTCATTCAATCTGTCAGTGAGATTGATGTGGTTGCCACCGAGCGCAAAATATCCTCAGAAGAGGAACGTACTGTCAAAACTGCAACTACAGTGGCCATGGATTTTGGACGCATCACTGTAGACGAAGACCTCGTACTTTATCTCTTCGGTACCCCGGGGCAGAAACGCTTTGACTTCATGTGGGAGATCCTTTCAGAAGGCATGTTGGGTTTTATCGTCATGGTAGATAGTACCCGCCCTGAAACATTCCGCGAAGCGCGTTCAATTCTTGAAACCTTCCGCGCCTATGCCCCAACCCCATTTGTAGTGGCCGCCAATAAACAGGATAAGGAAGACGCCTGGGAGCTTGAAGATATGGGTCATGCCCTTCGCCTTGATAAAGCTACCAAGTTATTGCCCTGTGTTGCAACAGACCGAGACTCGGTCAAGACCGTTTTGCTTGAATTACTTTACAGTATTATGAGCGAAATGGAAGGAAAATAACGGGCGGGTGATGTTTTACTGTGTCTTCAATCACAACTAGTCAAGGAATTGTTCATTACGAAGTATACGGGCGCGGACGCCCAGTCATTTTGCTGCATGGCTGGCTTGGTTCATGGGGGTTATGGCAGGAAACCATGGCGTACCTCGGTGCGTTTTATCGTACCTACGCATTGGATTTTTGGGGCTTTGGCGAATCGGGTAAAAAACGAGAAACCTACGCTGTTTCTGATTTCGTAGACCTGGTAAATCAATTTATGGAGCAGCTTGGCATCGTCCATGCGCCATTGGTGGGGCACAGTATGGGCGGCACAGTGAGTCTTTCTGTTGCGATCAAATACCCTGAGCGCGTGAGCAAGGTGGCAGTGGTAGGATCGCCCATTGTTGGCACATCGCTTGCCCCATTATTGAAAATGGCAGGTCAACGCCCTGTTGCTTTTATGCTTTTCAATATGATGGGACCCTTTCGGGCTTTCATGAAATATTACTATTCCCGGGCGATTTGTTCTGACCCGCGTTTTCCTGCGATGATGGACCGCGATCTTTCCCGTACGACAGTTGAATCGTTTCTATTATCCATTGCCTCACTCCGACGGACTGACCTAACCCCGATGATTTCGCAGATCAAAGTACCCTCTCTGGGTATGTATGGCGATAAGGACGTGATCGTTCACCCGATGCAGTGGCAACCCATGCTGGCAGGAATCCCTCACGCTACGATCGAGCGATTCCCCAATGCGGGGCACTTCCCCATGCTGGAAGAGCCAGCCGTATTTGCTCAAAAACTCAAAAAATTTCTGGATAAAGATTTCCAAGCACAGGGGTAGTTTTTGGCATTTGCTTGAGTTAGCAGAGGGGGGAGACCTCAAAAGGGGCATTTGTCCACGTTCGTTTTATTGATTTGTTTGATTTATAATTCCCCCATGCTCAAAATCATTCTTAACGCGTCGAACCCTATCATGCCGTTCTGCGAACCGGCGCGTGAGCTTCGTATTCAAAATACGCCCCTTTGGCTGAATCAGCGTGAAATGCTTGCGCCGTATGTAACCCGTGAAATGGAATATAAACAAGGGGAACGCCTTACACCGGTACGGGAACCCGCCATCGTTTATCGCGATAACCTATACTTTGATAAACCCTACATCACTGCATTTATGAAAGAGGCATTGAAACGCAATCGTCCTGTGCGGGCTGCCTTCCGTTCTGATGACCCGGCTTTTCGAGAACATGCCCTGCCGCTTTCCACATCCTATACCCCGGCTGGAAGTTTGTATCTGGCTGATTTATGGTATTACCCCAACGGTCCGGTTGCGGGCGCAGAACCATTGGTGATCGACCTGCAATCAAAAGAGATCGGTTATTACCATGTCCCTACGTATATGGCAGATAAAAGCGGTGATTTGATCTTTCAAGTACCCATGCGTTCCTTTATTGCCATTGATTCATGGGTTCACATTTTTATTGCAGATATGGTGTTTGGTCAATTTGCCCGAGGCGCTCGTTATGAGAAACGCGCAAACGAAGAACTTTCATTTAAGCTGAAGATTCTGGGAAAAGCCATTTACGAGGGGCGTCAGGTCTTGGAATGTTCTGAGGTTGTCATTGTAGGCAAGGACTGTGTAATTGACCCCAGCGCTATCATCAAAGGACCAACCATCATCGGCGATAATGTGACCATAAATGCCGGTGCGGTGATCGATAACTCCTATATTGGGAATAATGTAAACATTGGACAGGGCGCTCAAGTGATGTTATCGGTCGTGGGGGATGGGACTTTTCTGCCATTTCGTGCGGCATTGTTCATGACGACCATGATGGATCACTCCATGTTGGCGCAGAATACTTGTTTGCAGATGTGTGTTGTTGGGCGTAACACATTTATCGGTTCGGGCTCCACATGGACAGATTACAACCTTATCCCTGCGCCGATCCGTGCTCGTGATGGGAATGGGAACATCAGCATTTCCAACCGACCGGTGATGGGTGGCGCGGTAGGGCATAATTGCCGCATTGGTGCGGGTATGATCATTTATCCGGCACGCACCATTGAATCGGATGTTGTGTTGGCGGCATCTGCCGAGCGGCGTGTAATTGACCGCGATATCACCTTTGATCAAAGTGACCACCACAAACAGCGGCTGGCGCACCTGCACCAGACCCTTTATCATAAAAAATCGAAAGCTGAGGTTGAATCCTGGTAAATTATGGACTCGTTTGCGTTCATCATCCATCCCATTGATCCCAAGCGCGACGTGAGCCGGAAATTCCCATTTTTGGGAAAGGTGCTTACAGAGAGGCAGATCGATTTTTTTTCCACATTTTTCCCACCGGTCTATATTTCTGAGATCGAAGGAATTACATCCCGATCTACTGGGAAACAGATCAAAGGCTGGTTCCTTGCATGTCCGTATACTCCGCGCCGTATGATGGAGTTGCCTGAGCGGACGGTCTATCGTAAAATTGTCCAAACAGGGCTTGCAGCAGAAAAATTGGGAGCGCAAATCCTTGGGTTAGGCGCATTTACTTCGGTAGTGGGGGATGCCGGAGTGACAATTGCCCAACAACTTGATATCCCCGTTACCACTGGTGATTCGTACACGATCATGATGGCGGTGCAAGCCATTCGTGAGGCTGCGAAGGTAATGGACATTAATATGAGGGACGCCACTGTTGCTGTTGTAGGCGCTACTGGGTCTATAGGGCGTGTCTGTGCAGAGTTGATTGCCGGGGAGGCTGCCCGTACCCTGCTCATTGCCCGGGACGAGAAAAAACTTGCAGTATTGCACGACCGGCTAAAGGTCCATGCGAGAAGCGAACTTTGTACGAGTACAAAAATGGATGTTCTGAAGGAAGCGCATCTCATCCTGACCGTGACCAGCGCCATCCATGATGTGATCCACCCGGAACACCTTATGCCCGGAAGTGTCGTTTGCGATGTGGCGCGTCCTCGTGATGTTTCTGCAATGGTCGCGGCGAAGAGAGATGATATATTAGTGATTGATGGCGGTATGGTGGACGTGCCGGGTTCTGTTGATTTCCACTTTAATTTTGGTTTTCCTGAAGGCAAGGCTTATGCCTGTATGGCAGAAACGATCGCTCTTGCATTGGAAGGCAGGTTTGAAGATTACACCGTAGGCAAGGAAATTACCCTTGAACGTGTAAAGGAAATCACAGAGATTGCAGATAGACACGGGTTTCGGATGAGCGGGTTTCGTTCTTTTGAAAAAGAAGTAACTGAAGAACAGATTGATAAGATACGCAAGAATGCCCGTGGAAAATAAGATTGCCACAAAATAACGTTTGAACAAAAGTTGCTTGCTTCGAAGAACGGCTCTATTTTTATAAGAATTTCGACAAGCAGCAGGAGGCTTAAATGGGAACTGCTCGCCTTTTGGTAGTGGAAGACGATCTTGACATTGCCAATATGTTAAAAATTTATTTCACAGGTTTGCAATTTGAGGTGGATGTTGCCAACCGTGGACGTGATGCGCTGGAGAAAACCCGGCAGGTGTTGCCGCATCTGATCGTGTTGGATATCATGCTGCCGGATATCGATGGGTATGAAGTTTGTCGTACCTTGCGTACAAACACACGTACCAGCCATATTCCTGTGATCTTTCTGACCCAGAAAGATGAACGCAGTGACAAGCTGCAAGGGCTTGAACTTGGGGCAGATGACTACATTACCAAGCCATTTGATATTGAGGAACTAAAACTACGGGTGCAGGGCGCCATTCGTCGTGCAGAGCGTGAAAGCCTTACCGACCCGCGCTCAGGGCTGCCTGCCGGACGGCTGATCGAAGAACAACTTCGACGTATTATCCGTGAAAAATCCTGGTCGCTGTTGGATTTGCGTGTTAATAATTTTGAAGCGTTCAAAGATGTATATGGTTTTGTTGCCGGGGATGATGTCATGCGTTTTGCCGCCATGCTGATCGGTGAAGTTGTGGATGAGTTGGGAACTCCAAATGATTTTATTGGTCATGCGGGGGGAGATAACTTTATTATCATCACTACGACAGAATCGGCTCCTTTGATCCGACAGAAGATCAAAGATCGTTTTGCAGAGGAAGTACAGAGTCACTATAATTTCATCGACCGTCAACAGGGCTTTATTCAAGTGCCGAAAGCGGATGGATTGGTGGAAAAGGCGGGTTTTATGAACTTCTCTGCCGGGATCATTTCACCCGATGAGAACGCCTTTGCAGATATTCGAGAGATCACCGAACTGGCTGCTGAAGCGCGTCGTCAGGACGCGGCGACTGCAACGAGCGCCTAATTTGGCGGTCTGGTTTCAATGAACTTTGGGACGGGTATCGGTATCTTCATTGCCGGGCTGGTGGTTATTACACTGGCTTGGTTTTTGTTGCGCCTGCTTATTCGCAACCAATCGCCTTCGTACTCTGAACCGATTTCCCAGCTTAACCCAAGAAGAGAAATAAAAGAAGCGATCATCGTTATTCAGCCCGGTGGACGGGTGGAATATCTTAGCCCGTCTGTACGGGCTTTTTTCAATTTACGGGAAGATGAACCTTACGATCTTGAACGCCTGGCTCGTTTTGTGCGCCCCTCGGATGATTTTATTGACCTGTGTGTAACCCCGGGTATCAAGCGGGTTTCCATAGGTGGGAAGCCTGCTGAACTTGTTTCGTATGAAGTGCCTGGAAATTACCCGCGTATTTTGGTTTCCATTCGCGGGCGTGAAACTTCCGTCTCATCAGATGTGGGGAATGAAAGCGAAAGCGCCAACGAAATCTTACAAGTGGTTACAGATTTCAGCCAAAGCATTGCGGCAAGCTTTGACCTGGAAAATACCGTCCGCACAATTTTAGATCATGTGAGCCGGCTTGTTCCTGCGGATGTGATCGAGTTAAAGTTATGGAACGAAGAACGCAAAGCGTTGATGCCATTCCGTTATCAAAATGTTGGCGCGGGTAAGGTTATCACAGCAACGCTCTCCCGATTTGGAGGGTTGACAGACCAGTTGTCGGTGCGGCGTATCCCGCTTATGTACAACTCTGTGGGTGAGATGGATGGGTTTAACTCTCAAGCAGAACTAAACCCTATTCAGTCTTATCTTGGTATTCCACTTTTGGCGGGCGGAGAGTTGGTTGGCACTCTCGAAGTGGGGCAGTTGAGTGGCGGCGCCTTCGGTTCTCACGATTTGAATATTCTCCACCTGGTTTCAGGGCAGGTGGCTATTGCCATCCGCAATGCACGTTTGTATGAAGATGAGCAGAAACGCCGCGCAGAGTTGACCGGACTTGCAGGTTTGAACCGGGTCTTTGGTTCCGTCCGTGATGGACAGGATGTGATCTCGCAATTGGTTGAAAGCATTGCGCCCTTGTTCGATGCCGAGATCATAGGCTTTTTAATTTTTGATGAGACAAAACACTTGCTTGAAGGAAGAGTTCCCTTTCGCGGGCTTCCCGACCATTTCGTTGAGATATACCGCGCGAACATTCCCTCAGACAGCCCGGCAGATAAGATCATTGCTGGGCATGAGCCGATCTTAACATCCAACGCAATGGGAGATGAGATTTGGCGCACCCTGGGGCTGGCAGATGTGGCAACCGCTGCGAGTTTGCGAGATATTGCCCTTATGCCGCTTCTTTCTTCGGGACATATGCATGGTTACCTGCAAGTGGGTCATCACACCCGGGGCGTGACCGCTTTCAATAATGAAGAGATCCGTTTGATGGGCATTGTTGCCAACCAGGCTGCTTCGATCATTGAAAACGTTTTACTCATGCAGCAAGCCCGGGTTCGTGCTCAACGTGCAGATTCTTTAAAACGCATTGCCAGCCTGGCTGCCTCTTCTGCAACATTGGACGAGGTTCTAAAATTTTCCATGCTTGAATTGGCGCGCCTTTTCAATATTGACAGTGGAGCATTTTTTCTTGTGGACGAAGCACGCGGCAGATTGGTGCTGAACCGAGAATCCATGTATGGGGTTTCAAGCGATTTGGATGAGACCTTCATTCAAATATTTGTGGATGATCCTCAATATCGTCATACTGTGTCTGGGAGTAAACGCGCTTTTATTTCAGGGCATCTTAGCTCTGATCGGCGCATCCGCCCTGTGTATCGCCCGCTTGCCAGTGCGTTAGCGATGGAGTCTGCCATGGTCATTCCCCTGGTGGCGCGCGATCGAAGCCTGGGTGAATTGATGCTTGGCAGCATCAAGCCAGATTTCTTCAATTCTTCTGATTTGCAAACGGTTTCCACAGCAGCCGGACAGATCGCTGCCGCAGTGGAAACTGCGGGGTTGCTTTCCCAAACGGATGATACTCTTCGTAAACGCGTAGACCAACTTTCTGCAATTACCAAGGTGAACCGGGAACTGATTTCTTCGTTGGATACCAACCACCTGCTCAGTGTCCTGCGTGATGAAGCGATACGAATTACCAAAGCAGATTGCGCCTCTATAGTTTTATTTTCACAATCGAGTTCTCCTGCCGACCCTGTCATTGAACTTTCAACCGGTTGTCACCGTACTTCTACTGTCACAAATATTGAAAGAAATGTATTGCGAAACAGTGAACCGATGCTAGTGGCTGATTTTGTGCAGGAAGCCATGCTTCCGCCGCATGAAGATGTGCGCTCAGCGGTTATTCTTCCCATCACGCATCATGCACGACACCTTGGCTTGTTAGCTGTTCATGCTGCCCGCCCGGGATTTTTCACACCTGAAACAGTTGAGTTATTACAATTGCTTACTTCTCAATCTGGCGTTGCGCTCAATAGTGCGCATCGATACCAGACGGAGAAGCAACACAGCGAATTAATGCGCCGTCGTGCAGATACACTTGTGCGGCTTACAGATATCAGCCAGAACCTTGGCATTGACCAACCTCTGGATCAGGCGCTTCAAATGATTGCCCGGGGTATTCGAGATGCCACTCCCTTTCGCGTGGTACTCATCAGCCTCGTTGAGGCAGATTCGGGTCAGCTACGGCGGGTGACTTCTGTTGGGCTGTCTCAGGAAACATGGAATGAACTATCTGCACGCAAACAACCGTTAGCCAGTGTGCAACAGTTAATGCGACCCGAATTCAAGAGCGGCAATTCCTACTTTATTCCTGCCGATCAGACTCCTATCATCCCACCCGATGTACATCACGTGACGCTTGATACAGGCTCAGTCGTAGAGCAGAGTGTCGAAACCTGGAAACCCGAAGATTTCCTGATAATTCCGCTTGAAAGTTCAGAAGGAGATTTGATCGGTCTGATCAGCCTGGACGACCCATCTGATGGATTGCGCCCGGACAAAGCAACGCTCGAATCTTTGGAAGTTTTTGCATCCCAAGCGGCGCTCTTGATAGGGAATACCTTACGCCAGATCGAATTGCGCTCTCGTATTGATCAGTTATCTTCGGCTTTTGATCGCCAGCAAAAATTGATCGACATAGCAAAAGACGACCTGCCTGTTCTTTTGCGTAAGGATCTTGAGCAAACCATTTCTTTACACAACCTCGACCGCCGTGCTCAGCGTGTTCGTGCAGGCTTGGCGATCACTGAATCTGTAAGCCGCCAATTAGATGCTGGCTCTGCCCTTTCTGCGCTTGGGCGCGAAACCCTTACCCAACTTGGCATGGCAGTTGCGTTGATTGCAGAAAATACAGCCGATGGACCTCGTTTGCTCCATGTATTAGGCAGTCTGCCGCGCTCAACCAATGTTGAAGCATTGTTCGGTCAACGTAACCCGTTGCGGGCATGTCTGCAAAGCGGAAAACCCATCCTCATCCCAAATCTTGATGAAGATGACGAATGGCGCGATGCTGCCCTGCTAACTTCCTTGCGCGCCAAAGGTGTGATCTGTTTGCCGGTGGCAGTGGAGGGTAAGCCCATTTCCGCCATGCTGGCAGCAAGCCCTGAACCCATGCCAGCCTTCACAGATGAAGACCGGCATGTATATACCCAGATTTCACAACAGACGTCGGTTATTCTGCAGAATATCTCCCTATTAAATACAACCCGCCGCAGGTTGGATGAAGTGAACCTGCTGCTTGATTTTAGCCGCCAACTCTCCGGCATGGATGCAAATTCTATTGTTGGTGCATTGCTTACCAGCGCCCGCCGCGTCATTCCTCATGCACATGCCGGGGTGGTCTTGGTCTGGAATCAGAAGATCGAACAGCTTGTTCCCCTCGCAGTTTCAGGTTATGCCGATAACGATAGTATGATGAAGATCAATCACCGCATCGGTGAAGCCCTGCCAGGCATGGCGTTCATGAACCGAAAAGCCCGCCGCGTAGATGAAATTAACTTCCCGCGTGATTACAACCTCAACACCGAAAATCTTGCGCATTACCGTCAGGCAACTGGTGGACGTTTGCCAGTGTCCTGCCTGCTTGTGCCCATAGTAGCCACCGAGCAGAACCTTGGTCTGCTAATTTTGGATAATTTCAATACAACCAACGCCTTCCGCGCAGAAGATGAGACCCTGCTGATCTCCCTTTCGCAGCAGGTGGCGCTCTCGCTCGATAATATGCGCCTCGTGGAAACTTCACAGGAACGCGCGGGGCAGTTACAGGCTTTGAATGAAGCGTCTGCTTCGTTGACTTCGAGTTTAAGCACAGAGCAGCTGATCCACTCATTGATCGATCAATTAAGTTATATTATTCCATTTGATACTGCCACACTCTGGCTGCGTGAAAAAGACCGACTTGCTGTGGTTTCAACCCGCGGCTTTTCTGATATTGAAGAACGCCAGGGGTTATCCGTCTCAGTATCTGACAGCGCACTTTTCAAAGAACTGGCACAGACGGGTCAGCCTATTTTTATTAAAGATGTTCGTGAAGATCACCGTTTTCCACCTGTGGATGCTCCGCGTCTTTCATGGCTTGGTGTTCCGCTTATTTACAAAGGTGAACTTGTGGGCGTACTTGCTGTAGAAAAATGGCAGTCAAATTACTATACACGCGAACAAATACAATCGGGGTTTACTTTTGCCAGCCAGGCGGCGGTTTCACTTGAAAACTCACGCCTTTTTGAAGATAGTGTAAAACGTGCCACCGAACTTGACCGGCGTTCACAACGTTTGAATGCGCTTAACCGCTTCACATCCACCCTGACACGATCACTGGATGCCGACCAGATCATGTCTGCCACGGCAGATGAACTTTTCCAATCCTTGAACGCCAGCCGTGTTTCTCTTGTAACCTTTGATCGCGGGCAGAATTTATGGAATTACACCACGCCGCGTTTCCGCTTGAAACTGCCGCGCCTCCTTCCAGATGCCCCGATCTTCAGTCGACTGCGGGATTCTCGGGGCATCTTTAATACAGATGATGTCCGCGGTGAGCCAGACCTTGTTTCCATATTGGAGATGTTGGGAGAAGATACTCGTGCCTTGCTGATCCTGCCCCTCCTTAGTGGCGGGACAGTTTCGGCTCTGGCATTTGTCCAATTAATGGGTGAGAACCGCTTCGGGATCAATGAACTGGAAGTAGCGCGTACCATTGTCAATCAGTCAAGCATTGCGCTTGAGAATGCCCGCCTTTATCAAACATCCGTCCGCATGGCAGACCGTTTTGCTGTGTTGAACGAAACCAGTTCTCTTGTGGGTGCAAGCCTCAACGCAGATGAAATTTACAGCGCCGTTCATCAGGCAGCAGAACGCCTTCTGCCGCTTGATTCAATGGTCATTTCGTTGCTTGATGTGGATGCCGATGAGATAGACCCCGTATATATTTATGACCGTGGAAAACGGTTTTCCAGTGAACGTATTCCGTTCGGCTCTGGGCTAAGCAGTGAAGTAATTCGTTCAGGAAAACCATTTCTGATTGACGATGCCGCCAGGGAAAAAGAAATAAATTATGTAGAAGCAGGCGATGATAATGGTGGTACACGATCCATTTTGGCTGTACCCATGATCCTCGGTGGGCGTGCGTTGGGTATGCTTTCTGTGCAGAGTTACCAGGTCGGAATTTACACAGCCGAAGATACTCAACTTCTTGGCACGCTGGCAAATCAGGCAATTGTTGCCATCCAAAATGGACGGCTCTTTAACGAGACCCAAACACTCGCCGCAGAACTCGAAATGCGTGTGTTGGAGCGCACAGGGCAATTGCAGCGTGAAAAACAGAATACCGATACCTTGCTCCGCATTCTTACAGAAGTTTCTTCCAGCCTCGACCTTGACCGCGCTCTCAATAGAACCCTTTCATTATTGAATGAAGCATCTGGAGCAGAACAGGGCACGATTCTGCTTGTCCATGCAGAAGATAACTTGCTTCACTATCGGGCTGGCTATGGCTACCTTACAGACCGCTCTGGCTCTGGCAGTTCTGGAAAAGGCTTTACGTTGAAGATCGGTGAAGGTTTGGCTGGCTGGGTTGTAAAACACCGCCAAACGGTTCTCATTGAAGACCTGTTCGCGGATGAACGCTGGGTGCGCAGCGCTGCCACCGGACAGGATCATCGAAGCGCAATTGCAGTTCCCATGTCAGTTGGCGAAGATGCCATTGGCGTTCTTATGGTTTTCCATCGTGAACCACGATTCTTTAATCCAGAATTACTTAACCTTGTTGCGGCAATAGCAGGGCAGGTGGCGGTGGCGATCAACAATGCCCGTCTGTATGAATTGATCCGCGATCAGGCAGAACGCCTTGGCTTAATGCTGCGTAAGGAACAGGTTGAAGCCAGTCGCTCACAAGCCATCCTTGAAGCAGTCGCCGACGGGGTGCTGGTGACCGATGCTGACAACCGTATTTCCTTCGTCAACTCATCCATTACTCGTGTATTGGGCGTGGATGATACACAAATGCTTGGGAAATCTCTTGAGGGATTTGCAGGTTTGTTTGGAAGCTCTTCCATCGAATGGATCAAGACCATTCGCCAATGGTCTGAGGACCCATCCACATTCCAGGTCGGCGATATGTTCTCTGAACAGATCGAACTGGAAAATGGACGCATCGTTCTCGTCCATCTTGCACCAGTAATTATGATCTCAGACTTCCTTGGCACAGTATCCATTTTCCGTGATATTACCCGTGAAGTGGAAGTGGACAGGCTCAAATCGGAATTTGTGGCGACGGTCAGTCATGAACTTCGCACACCCATGACCGCCATCAAGGGCTATGTCGATATCTTAACAATGGGCGCCGCCGGAACCTTGAACGAGAACCAGATGCACTTCCTGGATGTGGTACGCAATAACATTGAACGCCTCAATATCCTTGTGAGCGACCTGCTTGATATTTCACGAATCGAATCTGGTCGAGTGGATTTGGAACACAACCCGGTGGATGTTCATGGGATCGCCGAAGAAGTGGTAACAGAAGCGTTGCGCCGCTCTCAGGATGAACAAAAGGCGATTGCCCTTTCATTGGATGCGCCCCAAACATTACCTAAAGTTAATGGAGATGGTGCACGAATTCGCCAGATTATCAGCAATCTGGTTAACAATGCCTTTAATTACACGCCCGAGAATGGAACCATCCTTGTTAATATTCATGCAGAAGAGGATGAAATTCAGGTGGATGTACAGGACAGTGGTATTGGGATCAGACCGGAAGATCAAGGGCGCATCTTTGAACGGTTCTATCGCGGTGAACACCCGTTGGTACTTGCCACACCGGGCACCGGGTTGGGGCTGCCTATTGTCCGCCAGTTGGTTGAAATGCACAACGGACGAATGTGGATGAAGAGCACAGGCATACCAGGTGAGGGCAGTACCTTTTCCTTTACCTTGCCTGTCTATAAAAACGGAGCAAATATATAAATGGCCAGGATATTGATCGCAGAAGACGAACCGGATATTCGCGAATTGGTGGCTTTCACCCTGCGTTTTGCCGGACACGAAGTAACCCCCACCAGCAATGGCGAAGAGGCATACGAAAAAGCGCAGGAGATTGTCCCGGATTTAATCATGATGGATGTGCGTATGCCAAAAATGACAGGTTATGATGCCTGCCGCGCCATGAAACAAACACCAGCCATCAAAGACATCCCCGTCGTTTTTCTTTCAGCAAAAGGACAGGATTCAGAAATTCAGATCGGGCTTGAAGCAGGCGCTGAAGAATACCTGCTCAAACCCTTTGCCCCAGACCAACTCGTGGAACGGGTGAAAATCATTCTTGCAAAATTTGGAAAATAAATGAGTGCAATTATTCTTGACGGTTCGATGGTGCATTACGAGGCGTTGGGACGCGGGCGTCCCATCATCTTCCTGCACGGCTGGGTCGGCTCATGGCGTTATTGGATCAATGCCATGCAGGTCGCATCCACATCATTCCGCGCCTATGCCATAGACCTTTTCGGCTTTGGCGATACGGCGCGTGAAACAAAATATTATTCCATCGAACGTCAGGCAGAACTGCTCGGTAAATTTCTCGATGAAATGGGAATTGGCAAGGTTGCATTGGTAGGGCATGACCTTGGGGCATTGGTCGGCTTTCATTTTCTCAAAGCCCGCCATGAAAGCGTTGACCGGATGATGGCGGTCAACGTCCCATTGGAGATCAGCTCTCTCAATACCCGTATGCGGACATCCCCGGCAACGGAGCTTGCTGAATGGCTTACCAACAAACAGCCAGATGCCATGACCGCCCTTTCAGACGCCTCAAAAGTAGACCCGGCAGTGGTTACTGCCACGATGAGCAGTTTACAAGCCGGTAACATCCTCCCACATGTTCGTAATTTCAGCGTGCCCTGCTTGTTTGTTTATGGTGCAAATACCCCGGCGATTACCATCCCTGTACCAGAGACTAACGGATTGCCGGTACACATGCACCAGATCACCCTTGAAAATTCTGGACATTACCCCATGCTTGATGATGTTTCCCAGTTCAACCGCCTGCTGGTGGACTTTCTCGCCCTCGACTCTGGCGTCAGCCCAACAGAGCTACAGATGAAAGAGGAATGGAAACGCCGCGTTCGCTGAGAACACCGTGAGAGTTTTTCCACGGTGTTCTTTTTTGTCTTGACACAGAACATCCACAGTCATATACTGCAAACACAATTGAACGGAGAGCCTTTACGAAAGGCTGAGAGGAGCGTGAACGCGCTCGATCCGCATCACCTGATCTGGTTAATACCAGCGGAGGGATTTCTCAATACACCTGCCAACATCCTCCGCTACCGTGAGGATGTTTTGTTTTAATTCCGTCATTGCGAGGCGGGCGTTCTTCCCGCCGAAGCAATCCTATGTTTCATGGAAAAATATGTCTCGCATCATCATCTTTGCCAACGGCAACCTGCCAAACCTTGAAAAAGCCCGTGCCCTCCTACGCCCCGATGACTTCATCCTCTGCGCGGACGGTGGCACACGCCACGCCCTCGACTTGGGACTTACCCCCAACCTCATCATCGGCGACATGGATTCGCTTCCTGCTACCTTCAACCTGAATCCTGAAACCTTCATCCGTTTCCCCACCGACAAAGACGAGACCGACCTCGAACTCGCCATCAACCATGCGCTCACCCTCCACCCAAGCCAGGTACTCATTCTCGCCGCCCTTGGTGGTCGTATGGATCAAACCCTCGCCAATATCGCCCTGCTTTCAAACCTTCAACTTGCTACCTGCGACATTCGACTCGCTGACGGCGTAGAAGAAATTTTCTTTTGCAGAGACCAAGCCCAAATCAAAGGAAGAAGCGGAGACATCGTCTCACTCATCCCCTGGCAGGGCGAAGTCACCGGAGCCTTTACGGAAAACCTGCGCTGGCATCTTCACTATGAAACTTTGTATCCCGAGAAGACCCGCGGCATCAGTAACGAAATGACGTCTGATGTTGCCACGGTTTCGATAAAGAGCGGTCTACTGCTCATTACTCATATCACTGGTAACTGATTACTGTGTTCAAAAGGAAATCCCAATGACTAAACTGCCTTCTGCTTTCCGCTTTCTGTTTATTGCCTTCTGCCTTCTGCTTTCTGCTTGCGCCCCCAAAGGACCTGCGACCCTCACCGTCATGACCCACGACTCGTTTGCGATTAGCGAAGATGTTGTGACCGCCTTTGAACAAGAGAACAATGTTGATGTTGTTTTTCTTGCAAGTGGCGACGCGGGCACGATGCTCAACAAAGCCATCCTCGCCAAAGACGCCCCGCTTGCGGACGTGATGTTCGGTGTGGATAACACCTTCCTCTCGCGCGCCCTCGAAGCGGATATTTTCGATGCCTATCAATCGCCCGCGCTGAGTGACGTGCCTGTCGAGTTCGTGCTTGATGCTTCCTTCCGCGCCCTGCCCGTGGATTACGGTGATGTGTGCATCAACTACGATAAAAAATATTTTTCCGAAAATAGTTTAGCCGTGCCGAGTTCGTTTGAAGATTTGGCGAAGCCTGAATATAACGGTTTGCTTGTCGTGGAAAACCCTGCCACCTCTTCGCCCGGCTTGGCGTTCATGCTTGCGACCCGTGCATATTTCGGTGACGATTTCCTCGATTACTGGCAGAGCCTCAAAGACAATGGGGTGGTGGTGGTCGATAGCTGGGAGACGGCGTACTACACCAACTTCTCCGCCTCATCGGGACAAGGACCACAACCGATGGTCGTCTCCTACGCCTCCAGCCCCGCCGCGGAAGTGTTCTTCGCCTCCGAGCCGTTGACTGAATCCCCGACTGCTTCGATTGTCGCTTCGGGCATGTGTTTCCGTCAGATCGAATTCGTCGGCATCCTGAAAAACGGACAGAACCGCGACCTCGCCGAAAAATTTGTAGACTTCATGCTGGGTAAACAATTCCAGGAAGACATGCCGCTCAATATGTTCGTCTACCCCGTGAACCAGTCCGCGCAACTGCCGGAGGTGTTCAACCAGCACGCCCAAGTTGCTGAACAGCCTGCGGGCATCTCCTATAATGAAATCGCCTCGAACCGTGACAAGTGGATCGAGGCATGGACAGAAGTGATGAAGTAATTTTTACTTTGTTGGCTTTACGACATCCCAAACGATGTCTGGGTAACGCGCTGCCACTTGAAGTAACACGCGAGCGGGACCCTGCGGGGTTCGCCTGCCTTGTTCCCAGTTTTGCAGTGTGGCGGTGCTGATACCAAGCAGTGAGGCAAAATCCTGCTGGGAGAGTTTGTATCCCGCGCGGATGCGTTTGATGTTTGGCGGCGTGATCTTAAATGCGCGAGATGGCTTCTTTTCTCCGCGTAAAATCGCCCCGCCTTCACGGACGCTATCCAGTAATTCGTTAAACAGTTCGTCTTTCATTGAAATTCCTCTTTCACGATCTTGCGCAGGATTTTCAATTGTTCCTGCGTCAAATCATCTTTTACATTTTTGGGGTAAATCAGGAGCATCAAGATGCGTTCCTGTTTTACCGCCCAATAATAGATCACCCGCACACCGCCGCGTTTTCCGCGCTCTGCCATACCCCAGCGCATTTTTCGCAACCCGCCGCTGGAAGGAATGACCACCCCAGCATCGGGACGGTTCGCAAGCACGGATTGCAATAACCGATACTCATCATCTTTCAAAAGCAGTAAAACCTGGCGGGTAAAGATGTGAGTTTCAACGATGATCATTTCAGATATTATACGCCAATGGCGTAGTAATTGGAAGAGCAATAATAATGACTACAGTAAAAAGAGACTTCACCGTATCATCAACTCGCCTTTTACTTTGGGTGCCTGTTGTTTTGTTTCTACTTTCCTTTTTCTTCTTCCCTCTCTTTAAAATCCTCGTCCTCACCTTCAACCTCGAAACCCTTTCCGACCTTGATAACCTTCTCATAGCTCGTGATTCATTATTTTTTACCTTCTATCAGGCAATTCTTTCAACGCTCTTAACTTTCGTCCTCGGTCTGCCGTCTGCGGTCTTGTTTTCAAAATTCAACTTCCGCGGCAAATCTCTGCTTCGCGCCCTCACCGCCGTCCCTTTCATGTTGCCAACAGTTGTTGTCGCTGCTGCCTTCAACTCATTACTCGGCGCTCGTGGCATCATTCCGACGCTTTCCTCTTTCCTCTTTCCCCAATTACCAATTACCAGTTACCAATTTCAAGGCACCCTCACAGCCATTATCGTCGCGCATACTTTTTACAACACCTCCATCGTCATCCGCATCGTCGGCAACGCCATCTCACGGCTCGACCCAAAACTCGAAGCCTCCGCCCGCGTTCTCGGCGCGGATACCTTCCACGTGTGGAAAGATGTCATCCTGCCGATTCTTCGTCCCTCGCTTCTTGCCGCCGCCCTGCTCGTCTTCATGTTCGACTTCACCAGTTTCGGCGTCATCCTCCTGCTCGGTGGATCGCAATTCGCCACCCTCGAAGTGGAAATTTACATCCGCGCCCTGCAACTTCCCAACCTCAACCTCGCCGCATTGTTATCCGTCATCCAACTCGTCTTCACCCTCATCTTTTCCATTCTCTACTCACGAACTATCAATCAAGTTCAAACACAAACCGCCCCACGTTTCACCACTGCCCGACCTCCCAAAACCATCCAAGAAAAACTCTTCGTCGCGGCACTCTGCCTTCTGCTTTCCGCCTTCTTCCTTCTGCCCTTACTCTCTCTCCCCATCCGCTCCCTCACCCGCCTCGAAGCTGACCGCGGACAACGCGCCGAAGTCCAATACGGTTTCACGACAGACTATTACGAAGAACTCTTCATTAACCGACGTGGCTCGTTGTTCTACGTCCCACCTGTGCAAGCTGCGGTCAACTCACTGGGCTTTGCTGGCATCACCGTCATCCTTTCACTGGCGCTCGGCTATCCCGCCGCGTATGCACTTGCCAAACCGACCCGCCTCGAAAAATTTCTCGACCCCTTCCTCATGCTTCCGCTTGGCGCCTCCGCCGTGATGATGGGACTCGGCTTCATCCTTTCCTTCGGGCGGCTCATCGCTTCGCCGTTCTTCATTCCCATCGCGCACACACTGATTGCCTTGCCCTTCGTCATTCGCACACTGCAACCTGCACTTGCATCCATCCCTGAAAGACTGCGCCAAGCCGCATCGACTCTCGGCGCATCGCCTCTGCGCGTTTGGCAAACCGTTGATTTTCCGATTCTCTCTCGCGCCACGCTCAGCGCCGCCACTTTCGCCTTCACCGTCTCACTCGGCGAATTCGGCGCGACCCTGCTCATCACCCGCCCCGAATATCCCACCATCCCCATCGCCATCTCGCGATTCCTCTCGCAGCCCGGCGGTCTCAACTACGGTCAAGCCATGGCAATGGCAACCGTCCTCATGCTGCTCACCACGCTCAGTATTTTGCTCATCGAAAAATTGCGTTTCAACAACGCCGGAGAACTCTAATGCTCGAACTTCGCAACGTCGTCAAATCCTACGAAGGCAAGCCGCTGCTCACCGACATCTCCTTCACCGTCGCGGAGGGCGAGACCATCTGTCTGCTTGGCGCATCGGGCAGCGGCAAAAGCACCATTTTGAGGATGATCGCTGGATTGGATTTTCCCGACCGTGGAGCGATTCTGCTAAACAACCTTGATCTCGCCCAGACACCGCCTCACCTCCGCGACTTTGGCTTGGTCTTTCAAGACTATGGGCTTTTCCCTCACCTGAACGTTTTTGACAACATTGCTTTCGGGTTGAGAATGCGCCAGAGTAGCGCGAGATTTATCTCGCGAGGAAATGCCAACGAAGAAATAAAACAGCGCGTCACTTCTCTTCTGGAGCAGGTCAACCTCTCTGGCTTTGACTCCCGCAAAGTGACCGACCTCTCTGGCGGCGAACAACAGCGCGTGGCACTTGCGCGTGCGCTTGCGCCAAGTCCGCGTTTGCTGATGTTCGATGAACCCCTCGGCGCACTGGATAGATCCCTGAAAGAAGACCTGCTCAACGAAATCCGCAGCATCTTGCATCAGACCAAAATCCCCGCCATCTACGTTACCCACGATCAGGAAGAAGCCTTCGCCATCGCAGACCGCATACTCGTTTTGCACGAAGGAACGATTATCCGCGACGCCGCCCCGCAGGAAATTTGGAGAGACCCGAAGTTTGCGGCAGTCGCAAAACTGCTTGGCATTGGAAACATAATCGAAGCGGAAGTGCTAGAAATGCAGAAGGAAGAAGGAAGAAAGCAGAATGTAAAAACGCAGTTTGGAATTTTTGCCGTTGAATGTCCTCATTCACATCAGATAGGAGAGAGAGTTTCGTTATTAGTACAACAGCCCCCCTCTCCTTCAGGAGAGGGGCGGGGGGGAGAGGTCCTAGAGGAGATTCAACTTACAGTAGAGGATGTGCTCTTTAAGCAGGATCAGTTCCAAGTCAAAGCACGAGGCGTTGTCCTGACTGGCGAAGCCGTGTCGAAGGGCGGGATCGTCATCCATATGAAAGACGCGCCAAAAGTTGGCGATGTCATCACCGTGCAGGTTCAGGTAAAATGCCTGTCATGAAAATCCTGAAAAAGAATTTAAAAGAAGAAGTGCTTTGGCAATACGAAGGCGTGGAAGTAAGCCGTGGCGAGAATTCGGTAACTGTTGAAGCGTTTTTTAATCGTGATGATCTGCCGTTTCAAGGTATTGTTTTGAAACGTAATGATCGTTTTGTTGAAACATTCTTCAGTAACAAGTGGTACAACATTTTTGAAATTTATGACTGTGATGATGGCAGGCTCAAAGGCTGGTATTGCAACCTCGCCAAGCCTGCTGTGATCGATGCGGAATCGGTCGCATATGTAGACCTTGCTCTGGACCTATGGGTTACACCTGATGGTGTGCAAAAGGTGTTGGACGAAGATGAATTTGAAGCCCTGGAGTTGAATGATGAAATGAGGGCAAATGTTATTGCAGGGCTGCGGGAATTGGAAGAATATTTTGAATCAAAAAATCCTCCGCGATGAACGGAGGATTTTTTGTGGGTGAAAACTACATTCCCATTGCAGCGACGATTTGATCGCCGAAGACCCAGCCACCAGCAACAAAGGCGCAGCAGCAACAAAGCACTACGACCACTACGATGCCGATGATGAGACCCTGGTTGCTCTTTTTTGGCTGTTCTTCTGAAGGCATTACGGGCATTTCATTCATGATTTCTCTCCTATTCATTATTTCAAATTATTTCGGGCATTATAAACGATGTCAGGCAGATTGGGATTTGGATCGCCGATTCATCCACCACCAAATGCCAAAGGCAAACACGACGATGAGCAGGGTGCCGACAATGATGGGTAAAATGATGGCGAGAATGGATGTGATGAGTGACACGATGTCTTCGGCAATGGAGACGGGGACATTGGCTGTGCCGCCTGAAACGGCTGTGACAGCCGGACGAACAGCCGCAGCTTTGACCGTGTGAACACTGCCTGCTACAAGCAGACCACATGCAAGCGCCAGTACCGGGTTAATATCGGTGATGATGTTCGCACTGGCGGCGAAGGCTATCGCTCCTGCTGCCGGGCGGATCACTGTTTGGATAATGTCGTTGATGTGGTTGACGGCGGGGACTTTATCTGCGACCATTTCGATAATGACCAGCACACCCAGCAAGATGAGTATCCACGGATTGGCGAGCAGGTCAAATGGGGCGGCGAGATTGAGGGTTTCGGGAAAGTAATGTCCGATGGCTCCTACAACCAGAAGTGGGATGTAGGCATTCAGCCCGGCACTGGCTGAAAGCCCAAAGGCGGAGAAAATTCCAAGTAAAAGTTCCATTTATTTGTCCTTATTTAAGAATTCACTATTTTTACGAGACTTCTTGCATGAGTAATTCAGATTCCTGAAGTTTTACTTCAGGTAACATTGCCGAAAGTAGGACTTTCGGAGGTCTTTTATTTTTTAATTCTCTACCGTACATCCTGCCAATTTATGTCGTTGCGAGCCGCCGCTCTTGGTTTTCCCTGCACCGAACGCAGGACGGCGTGGCGGCGTGGCAACCTTATTTTCAACTGAGTTATCCCGCAAAACAGGAGATTGCTTCGTCGGGAAGAGCAAAACACCTCCTCGCAACGACATTTGTACGGTAGAGAATTTTTTAAGACCTTTGCAAGCTGTCTATTATACGATTTTGTGTTGGCAGGGTTGTATCACCCTGCTAGCCCGGGGAAGCCGCCCCATGTGCCGGTGAATGTGAGGCGGAACAAGTCGATGCCAAGGACGAGCAGCAGAGCCAGCGTCAGACCGGCAGCAAAGGCAAGCCATAATTGGCGCGGGTGTTCAAAGGTGTTGTCTTGTTTCACGATGATGATCCATAACAAACTGAAAACAAGCACAAGCAGAGAGAGTGTGCCGAGGGCGCTGATATAGGCTATGGGGTACAGGATGATCGGGCTGTCCGTTAGAATGAGCAGGTTGATGAAAGCGATGATCGCAACCAACACGCCAAGAGATTTCCATTCCATGGCGGGGCGTTCATCTACGGTGCGCCACAGGGTTTGGTTAACCACTGGGAAAAGCATGATAGCCAGCGCAATTCCCATGCCGCTGCCTGTGAAAAGGCGAAAAACGCTGTTCGGCAGATAGAGTGTGGGCAGCATGGCAAGCCCGCCCTGTGAAGTTTGCTTGAGAAGGTAAATGTAGGAATTTGTCCCATCGAAGCCGAAGGCGACGAAGAAGCCAAAAAGGACAGCCATCACCCCGCGCGAGGGCAGCCCGCTGCGTCTTTTGCTGAAAAAGGCTTGATAGAGAAGGGCAATGCCCGCGGCGTAGAATTCCCCGGTACAGCGGGCACAAAGTGGAAGCTGCCGGTCGCCGATCTGGAAGGAGCGCGCATCAATTCGATGACAAACAGCGTAGCCGATGGCATCCAATTTACCAAGCGCACCTTCGGGTGAAATGATGAACCAGGCAATGACTGCGGCAATGGCGGCAATGGGTACCACCCAACTGGCAATTTTTTCAAATGTTGAAGATTGTGTATTTGTTTGCATTCTGCGAATTATACCCACCGTTCTATAAGTTTTAGTTAACTCACCTTACGCAAAATAATCGAACAGCCCAAAACGCCCTTCGACTGCGCTCAAGCTGGCAGCCGTGTTGAGCGGAGAGCGGGATGTTCTCCCCGCTCGTAGTCGAAACACAGGTGTCTAAGGTGAGTTAGTTAACAGATGTCATGCCGCAAGAAAGTTGGGGTATCATAGAAAAATATAGGAGCATACAATGAAACGAATAGGAATACTTACGGGCGGCGGGGATGCGCCCGGGCTTAATGCGGTCATCCGTGCGGCAGTGAAGACGGCGCTCAACGAATACGATTGTGAAGTTTTTGGCATCAAAAATGGATACGACGGATTTCTCGAAGAGGATGGCATCATACCGTTAGGTTTGGATACCGTGCGTGGAATTCTACCGCGCGGCGGAACCATTCTTGGCGCAGTCAATCGCGGCAACCCCTACACCCGAACCTTGATCCGTAACGGCAAAGAGGAAACCGTGAATGTTGCAGACGAAGTTTTGGCAGGTGTGCAGCGCCTCGGGTTGGATGCCCTTTTGGTCTTGGGCGGTGATGGCACCTTGAGCAGCGCTCACGAATTCTATAAGAGAGGAATCCCTGTGATCGGTGTACCCAAGACCATTGATAATGATATCGGCGGCACCGAGATCACCTTTGGGTTTGATACGGCGCTGAATATCGCCACAGAAGCATTGGATCGCTTGCACACCACTGCCGAGTCTCACCGCCGTGTAATGGTTCTGGAATTGATGGGGCGTGATGCCGGTTTTATCACCTTGAATGCAGGTATTTCTGGCGGCGCAGATGTGATCTTGATTCCAGAAATTCCATTTTCCTTTGAGAGCATTATGAAGAAGATCCGCTCTCGCAACGAAAAAGGAGCCTCTTTCAATTTGGTCGCTGTTTCTGAGGGCGCAAAACCCAGGGACGGCGTTCAGGTGTACTCCCGTGCAGGCGACGAAGCATTTGTCCCACGGCTTGGCGGGATCGGGCAATTGGTTGCAGACTATGTTGAAAAACAGGGATACGAATCACGAGTGACCGTTTTGGGTCATGTTCAACGCGGCGGAACGCCCACTGCCTTCGACCGTGGGTTGGCAACCCGCTATGGCGCGGCGGCTGTGCGCCTTGCCGCTCGCGGCGGGTTTGACCGCATGGTGGCATTGCAAAAAGGTGAGATCACCGATATCCCAATCGCCGACGCCATTAAAGAACCCAAGCGGGTTAACGTGAATAGTGACGCCGTCATTACAGCGCGAAACATAGGCATCTCTTTTGGGGATGAATAAAAAAGAGCGACCTGTTTACAGGTCGCTCTTTTGCTTTGCTTACTTATCGAAAACGAATTGACCGTTCTTGTAGAACAACTCCCCATCCACAAGGATTTCTGAATCCGTTCGCAGGTCGCAGATCATATCCCAGTGGATCGCAGACTTGTTCTTGGAGCCGGTTTCAGGGTAACCCGCCCCAAACGCCATGTGGAAGGAACCGCCGATCTTTTCATCGAACAGGATATTGCCGGTGAATTTCTGAATATCAAAGTTCGTGCCGATGGCAAACTCACCCAAATAGCGCGAACGTTCATCACTATCGAGGGTTTTCAAAAGAAAGTCCAAATTTTTATCTGCGTTGGCGGTGGTTGCGCGTCCATTGGAGAAGGTGATCTCTGCGCCTTCCACACTGGTGCCGCCATAGTTGGCAGGGTAGGTGAACTTCACCCAACCATTCACCGATTCCTCAACGGGACCGGTATAAATTTCACCATCCGGCATGTTATGAACCCCATACGAGTTCATGAATGTGCGCCCTTTTACAGAGAGTGTTAAATCTACATTCGGTCCGCGCAAAGTGACCTGACTCTTACCCTTCATAAAATCCACAGCCGCTTGCTGCCTGGCTTTCACATCATTCCAAAACGCAATGGGGTCAGCTTCGTTGGCATGAACCGCGCCGAAGACAAAATTTTCATACTCTTGCAGGCTCATATTGGCGTCCTGGGCATAGGCTTCGGTGGGGTAGAGGGTGGTACACCACTTAAATTCATCGGTTGCACCGCGCCGGAATTGCGCCTCGGTGATCACCGAAGTTGCCTTGTTGCGTCGGGCGCTCTTTGCAGGGTCAATGTTCGAGGTGCCCTTGGTATTGGTCGCCGAATGAACGCGGATGCGCCCTTCAAATTGTTCATAAGCTAATTTATAAAATGTGGGTACAAAATCCAACTGCGTATCGTTGGCATAGGTCAGGTACATCTCATCCTGACTAAACGGCATGGTCCCGGGCAGGGCAACCATCAAATGCGGGTGACCGCCCTTTTCCAAGATCTGAATATATAACTCACGCAAAAGCGGCTCGGCGGCGGTTGTACCTTCGAGCAGAATGCGGTCGCCGGGTTTTACACGGGCAGAATGCTCCACCAAAATTTTTGCGTACTTTTGAACGCGAATGTCTGCCAAGATAGACTCCTAAATGTCAGAATACTTAAATTATATCACCACCAAAAAAATGACCCAGATTGGGTATACTTTTGCCCATGAAGCAACTTTTGCAAAACATCAAAGATGGCAAGACCATCGTCGAAGACGTTCCCATCCCCACGCCGCGCGAAGGACAGGCATTGGTCAAAGTTTCTGCCAGCCTCGTTTCCGCCGGCACCGAACGCATGGTGGTAGAGTTTGCCGAAAAGAGCTATCTCGGCAAGGCGCGTTCTCGCCCCGACCTCGTAAAACAAACACTCGACAAAGCCAAACGCGAAGGCATCATGCCGACGGTGCAAGCCGTATTCAACCGCCTCGATCAGCCGATGGGCTTGGGCTACTCCACCGCTGGAACCATCGTGGCGCTCGGAAAAAATATGCAGGGCTTCAAGGTCGGTCAGCGTGTGGCATGTGCAGGCGGCGGCTACGCCACGCACGCTGAATACAACATCGTGCCGCGCAATCTGCTTACCCCGCTCCCCAAGAACGTCAACTTTGAATCCGCATCATTTACCACCCTCGGCGCAATTGCCCTGCACGGATTTCGGCTTGCAGAAACTCAACTCGGTGAAAACGTCGCTGTGATCGGTTTGGGTCTTTTGGGATTATTGACGATTCAACTGGCAGCCGCAGCAGGATGCAACGTCCTCGGCATTGACATTGACCCGAAGCGGGTCAAGCTCGCCTCTTCTCTTAACGTTGAGGCTGTTACACGTCCCCAAGCCGAAGCCGCCGCTGTAGCCTTCACCCTTCGACAAGCTCAGGACGCCGCCGCCAACCACGGCTTCGACAGCATCATCATCTGCGCCGACACCTCCTCCAATGACCCGGTTGAGTTGGCAGGCATTATTGCCCGTGACCGTGCCAAGGTTGTTGCCACTGGCGCGGTTGGACTGAACTTCCCGCGCAAGGTGTACTACGAAAAAGAAATTGCCTTCATCAATTCCCGCTCCTACGGACCCGGTCGCTATGACCTGAACTACGAAGAGAATGGACAAGACTACCCCATCGGTTATGTACGCTGGACAGAGGGACGGAATTTTCAAGCGGTCGTTGACCTGATGGCAAGTGGAAAGTTGAAAGTGGAGCCGCTGATCTCACATCGCTTTGATATTGAAGAAGGGGTGAAGGCGTATGAGGTAATCACGGGCAAGAGGAAAGAACCATTTCTTGGTGTTCTCCTTAATTACCCTGAACGAAAGATGAAAGAAGAAAGAAATGTTGTATTTCCTTCCGTCGTCCATCATCCATCGTCTGTGGTCAAGTTAGGCGTTCTCGGCGCAGGGTTATTTGCAAACTCAACATTACTTCCGGTTTTAAAGAACAACAAAGATTTTGAACTCGTCGGCATTGCCTCCTCTGGCGGGCTTCACGCCCAGCACTCTGGCAGGAAATTCGGTTTTCAGTATGCCACATCCGCTGAAGATGAGATCATCAACGACCCGAAGATCAACACGGTTGCCATTCTCACACGACACGATACCCACGCGGACCTGATCGTTAAAGCCCTAAGAGCCGGGAAAAACGTCTTTGTCGAAAAACCGCTTGCCATCACACCAGAACAACTCAAACATATCGAAAAGCAATTACGCATTACGAATCACGGATTACTCACGGTAGGCTTCAATCGTAGATTCGCTCCCTTGATCCAAAATCTCAAATCTCAAATCTCCAATCTCCAGGAACCCAAGCACCTTCATTATCGCGTCAACGCAGGCTTCATCCCCGCCAACCATTGGACGCAGGACGAAGCCATCGGCGGCGGGCGCATCATCGGCGAGGCTTGTCATTTTATTGATGTGCTTACGCATCTTGTGGGGGCTCTACCGGTGAAGGTCTCGGCACATGCTTTGCCAAACAATGGCAAGTATAAAGAGGATAATGTCTCAATGACCTTCACCTTCGCAGATGGTTCCATTGGCGTGGTCGATTATCTCGCCAATGGAGATAAGTCCATGCCGAAGGAGCGCTTGGAGGTGTTCTGTGGGGGCATGATGGCGGTGTTGGATGATTACGTCTCATTGACCACGGTGAAAGATGGCAAGAAGAAAGTGACAAGCGGGGCGCAGGATAAAGGCTGGAGGGCGGAGATGGCTGCTTTCGCTGAGTCGGTTCGAGCGGGGAAAGAGCCGCCGATCCCTTATGAGCAGATCATGGCTGTGACCAAATCCACATTTGCGGCGGTCGAGTCGATTCGAAGCGGTAGTCCGGTCGAAATAAAATAATAAGGTTGGCATTGTGAATAAAATACATCCTGTCCTTGCTTTTGGGTTGCCAAAATTGAGAGATATCCTTTTGATAGGTGTTCTTTTTGGGTTGGTTGTGATGGGCGGACCGAAGATCATTAATGCCGATGGCGACCTTGGGCGGCACATCACCATTGGAAACCATATTCTTGATAGCGGCAGCATTCCGGTTAAAGATATTTTTTCGCATACGTTATATGGGGAAAAGCTCGTGCCGCATGAATGGCTGGCAGATGTTGCCTTTGCGCTGGCACATCGTGTGATGGGATTAAGCGGCGACCTGCTTTTGGCGGCGCTGGTGATCGCAATGACTGTTTTGCTGATGTACGAGGAAATGATAAAGCGCGGCGTGATGCGTTTGAACGCGTTGGCGGTCACCCTGTGGTTGATCTCGATCTCTGCCGTTCACTGGCTTGTGCGCCCGCACATCTTTACTTTTTTATTTGTTGCCTTGTGGACATACAGACTGGAAACCATTTACAAAGGCGAGAGTAAAAATATCGGCTGGTTTGCCCTCGTGATGTTGATGTGGGTGAATACGCATGGGGCTTACATTGCCGGTTTCGTGATCTGGGGGACGTATTTTGCCGACTGGCTATTGGAATTTTGGCAGGGCAGGGGAACAAAAGAAATGGGATGGCGTTTGGGAGCGATCGGCGGAGTTTCTCTGCTGGTAACTTTTATTAACCCATCAGGCTGGCATATTTGGGGAACCAGTGTGGGGTACCTCGGCAATGATTTTCTGACGCAGGTGACCGTGGAATATATGTCGCCTAATTTTCATGATCGCGGAATGTGGCTTTTTATGTTCATGATCGCATTCGGTTTATTTTCACTGGTGCAGGATCGAAGGCTGCAAGTGCGTGAGGGATTATTGTTTGCCGGTTGGACGATCATGTCGTTGTACAGCATACGGAATTTTCCGCTTTTTGCGGTGGTGAATGCTCCCATTATTGGCGGGCTTGCGCAATCGTGGTTGGGGAAGGTCTCGTGGTTGCTGAAAAGGAATGCAGGGATCGATGCGGTTGAATCAAAATTGCGCGGACATCTCTGGTCTATTTTTGCGTTCGTTGCCATAGGGGCGTTGCTGTGGCATCAGGTTCCGTTGGATCTGAACAGGCGGGGCAATATTTATTTACCAGAGAAGATGCCCGTAAAAGCGGTGGATTGGTTAACGGCGAATCCGCAGGAAGGCAAAATGTTCAACCACTTTGTGTGGGGTGGGTATCTTCTTTACCGCACATGGCCGAACGATTTGGTATTTATTGACGGGCAAACCGATTTTTATGGCGAGTCTCTGACGCGTGAATATTTGACGGTGGTGAGTGGCGATGATGGCTGGCAAACCGTACTTGATAAATACGGGGTGGAATGGATATTGTTACGGGGCGACGACCCGTTGGCTGTAAAGTTATCTGCGGTGGAGGATGATGGCTGGCTGTTGATCTATGAAGATGATCTGGCGGTCATTTTTCGGCGGGACTAATTTGTAGACCGCCCCTCCAAATTTGAATTGAATGAGCCGCCGATTCGGTATGAGCAGCTCATGGCTGTGACCAAGTCCACGTTTGCGGCGGTGGAGTCGATTCGCAGCGGGAATCCGGTTGAGATCAAATAGAGGCTGTTATGCAAATTGTGACGTTCGATGGAAAAGATGAAGCGCTCAAACATCAAATGGCGCATTTGTTGGTGGATGCCTTCCGCGAGCATTGGGCGGATGCTTGGGAGACGTTTGAGGATGGTTTGAAAGAAATTGAAGAGATGTGCGAGGCGGAACGCATTTTCCTTATTGCAGTGGATGACGCTGGAAAATTGCTCGGCATGATTGGTGGCATTCCTCAATATGACGGCAACGTATGGGAGTTGCATCCGCTGGCGGTGCAGCCGGGTTTACAAGGGACAGGCATTGGGGGCGCGTTGGTGAATGAATTTGAAGAACAGGTACGGAAACATGGCGGGTTGACTGTTACGCTGGGTTCCGATGACCAGGATGATATGACGTCACTTGCGAACGTGGATCTGTATGAAAACTTGTGGGACAATGTGAAGAATATTCAAAATTTCAAACGACACCCGTTTGAGTTCTATCAAAAGATGGGATATGTCATTACAGGTGTAGTGCCAGACGCGAATGGAAAAGGCAAGCCGGATATTATCATGTCGAAGCGGGTGGCGAGGTAGTAAAACAAAACTTACACAAAGTTCCGATGCATTGACCGCCGACCACTGACCGCGGTCTGCCGTCGGCAGTCAATTGCCGAATTAAGAAATGGCTTTACGCACGTCAAAAAATAATATGGTGGTCTTGATCCTTGACCACCGACCAACGAGGTTACATGGAAACGATCTATCTGGACGGACAGAGTTTAACCTTTGAGCAGGTGCAAGCCGTGGCGTATGGAGGGGCAAACGCGCCGAGAGTGGAGATCAGTGACGCGGCAAAGAAACTGGTGACTCGTGCCGCTGATGCGGTGCAGACCTTGCTCTCACGCGGCACGATTGCGTATGGAATCACTACGGGCTTCGGCGCGTTCAAAGACCGCATCATCCCTGCCGACCAGGTGGAGTTGTTGCAGCGCAATATTTTAGTGAGCCATGCGGTGGGGGTGGGGAATCCCTTCGATATTCCAACCACGCGCGCGATCATGCTGATTCGTGCGAACACGCTTTCACGCGGACATTCCGGCATTCGCCTGACGACTTTGCAGTTGTTGGTGGATATGCTCAACGCGGGAGTTCATCCGGTGATACCCGAAAAGGGATCGCTCGGCGCGAGCGGTGACCTGGCTCCCTTGGCGCATATGGCATTGCCGATCATTGGTGAAGGCAAGGCGGAGTATCAAGGCGAGGTGATGTCTGGCGCAGAGGCGTTCAAACGCGCGGGGTTGAAGTCTATTACCTTGGCGGCGAAGGAAGGCTTGGCGTTGACGAACGGCACGACCATTATGACGGCGATGGGCGTCTTGCAAACATTACGGGCGGAAAGATACAGTCAGACCGCCGATATTGCCGGATGTTTAAGCCTCGAAGCTTTAAGTGGAACTGACCTTGCCTTCGATGAGCGGATTCATAATCTGCGACCTTTTCCTCGCCAGATCGAGTGCGCTGCTTATTTGCGAAGTTTGTTGAAAGGCAGTGAGTTTACCCGCGAACATTCGTCGTTGAATGTGCAGGACGCGTATACCCTGCGTTGTATTCCGCAGGTGCATGGAGCGGTGCGTGATGCGATTGCGTATGCGCGTTGGGCGTTTGAAATTGAATTGAATGCCGTGACGGATAATCCGCTGATCTTCATTGATGAGAAAGATGAGATCACGGTTCTCTCTGGCGGGAACTTCCACGGCGAGCCGCTGGCAATCGCGATGGATTACCTCGCGTTTTCTGCCGCGGAGTTGGGCAATATCTCGGAGCGGCGCGTGATGCGTTTGACCGATGAAAGCTCGAACATTCATACCTTGCCTGCCTTCCTCACCAAAGAAGGCGGGTTGAATTCCGGCTTTATGATTCTGCAATACACGGCGGCGGCGCTTGCAACCGAGAATAAGGTCTTTGCGCACCCCGCCAGCGTGGATACGATTCCCACATCCGCTAACGTGGAGGACCATGTCAGTATGGGTGCGACCGCTGCAATTAAGTTGCGAAGCGTGCTCGATAACGTGGAGCGAATCCTTTCGATTGAGTTGATGTCTGCCGCGCAGGGCGTGGACTTTCGCAAGCAAGTCATCGGCGAAGAAAAACGTTTGGGCGAAGGAACAAGAAGCGTCTACGTGTTGATCCGTGAACGTGTCCCATTTATTGAAGCGGATACTGTGATGTATGAGTACATGGAAGCTATCCGTCAGTTGGTGGCGGAGGGGAAGATTTTGGTGTAATAAAGTCTGTGTCCCACGAGATTAATACTCGCCTTACTCCACCAATAAGTTGTTCACTAAAAGTTTTTCTTATGTTTGTGTAGATAAATTATGGATTTGAGCCCAGAAAAAATGCACAAAAAGGCAAAAACTAAAAAGAGGCATAGGAGCATATGAAATATAGACCAGAAATTGATGGCTTGCGAGCAGTAGCAGTTTTGTCGGTGATCTTTTTTCATGCTGGCATTTCTTTTTTTAGCGGTGGTTATGTTGGTGTGGACGTCTTTTTTGTTATCAGTGGATATCTCATTACCACCATAATTCTTGGCGAAATGGCTGACGGTAAATTTTCAATCATAAATTTTTATGAGCGAAGAATAAGAAGAATTCTCCCTGCATTAACTGTTGTGATGCTGGTATGTCTGCCGTTTGCATATTATTGGATGCTGCCAGTTCAATTGGTGGAATTTTCTCAAAGCCTAGTTGCCGTTTCTCTATTTTTTTCAAATATATTATTTTGGTTTCAAACAGGATATTTTGAAACTTCTTCTGAATTAAAACCGCTCCTTCATACATGGAGCTTGGCTGTTGAAGAACAATATTATCTGTTTTTTCCTTTATTAATTATTCTATTGTCTCGGTTTGGCAAACGCATCATGTTGGGTACACTTATCTTAATTGGGTTGACAAGTATTCTATGGGCGCAATTAAGAGTAGGCGAGGACCCAAATTCGACATTTTATTTAATTTTTACGCGTTTGTGGGAGATTTTGATTGGTTCACTTGTAGCATTTTATTTGTCCAATAAACGCACTCAAAATTCTGTTCATAAACCTTTGTCGCTTTTTATTGGGCAAATCTTAAGCTTAGTGGGTTTGTTGTTGATCTTGTATTCAATTGCGGCGTATAGTCACTATACACCATTTCCAAGCCTTTATACACTTGCACCGACTTTAGGGGCTGCTCTTGTTATTCTTTTTGCCTTTGAAAAAACGATTGCTGGGAGATTTCTTGGCAATAAAATTCTTGTTGGCATTGGGCTGATCAGTTACAGTGCCTATCTGTGGCATCAACCAATATTTGCATTTGCACGATTGATAAGCGTAGAAGTACCAAATGAAACATCGGTATTTCTGCTTGGTATTTTGTCGTTGGTTATCGCATATTTGACATGGAAGTATGTGGAGTCTCCGTTTAGGGATAGGACTAGATTCGGTCGAAAGGAAATATTTCGTTATGCCGTGATTTCATCAATGATCGTTATTGGAATTGGTGTACTCGGCGTTATCAATGAAGGTTTTGGAAATCGGGTTGCTCCAAATGGGATGACCTTTTCAAGATTAAGCGAAATATCAAAACCAAATTACGGCTTAAGTCGGACTTGCGATTATGATTCGTTTACGATATTGGAGCAATGCCAGAATAGTAATGCTCCGGAAATTTTGGTCTGGGGTGACTCGTACGCGATGCAATTCGTACAGGGTATTCTCGCTTCGAACCCTGAGGCGAATATTATTCAAATGACCCAAGCTGCTTGTGGTTCGATAGTTGGGCTCGATCAATCACGTTTCCCTGTTTATAACGACGATTGTATAGACTTCAATAATAATGTGCTTGCCTGGTTGGAGCAGAACCCGAGTGTAAAGTATGTTGTTTTGAGCTCACGGTATTCACATTATCTAAACAAAGATTATTACTTGTTGATAAATGGTGAGGTTGCCCTTGTGGAGGCGTCCATTACATTAAGTCAAATGAGGAAAACACTGGAACTGATCACTACTATGGGAATTAAGCCAGTTGTTTTTGAGCCTTTGCCTGCCAATGGAAAGGATATTGGCAATTGTTTGGTCAAACAGGCATTTTATTTTGATGAGATCGATTGCCGGATAGATGTAAGTGATTACAGTGCATCCGGGGTTCCCTGGCTCTTAGGAGAAATAGAAAAGGATTACCCAGTAGTTTGGCTCAGTGATATATTATGTGATGAAAAATTCTGTAACTCTGAAATGAACGGGAATTTTATTTATAGTGACACTGGTCATTTATCCGTTGAAGGTTCTGTGTATTTGGGAAAGAAAATGGATTTCTATAAGTTGATCACTTCAAAGTAAACTAGATGAATACAAATCACCTTCTTCGAGTTTTCCTCTGCCATTCCTCCGCGGACAAACCCGCAGTCCGCGAGTTGTATCAAAAACTCCGCGCCGTCCCACAAGGGGATGATAAACCGTGGATTCAACCCTGGCTGGACGAAGAAGAACTCTTCCCCGGTATGGATTGGAACATGGAGTTCGAAAAAGCTATTGAAGCCACGGATGCGGTTCTCGTTTGCCCTTCCAATACCTCGAGCACTAGAAGCAAGGAGTGCTTATACGTTGCTCTGTGAATGTGTTTTATTTATTGAAGAGGACATGGCGCTATACAAGTAGATGGAGTCCGTCCGTCAATAAGTAACGGATGGGATGGTTTTGCCTTAATAATCAAAATTTATGAAGGAGAGGTTTTATGGGCAGCATGGATACTGGTCAAATTATATTAGTTACCCTCTTGCTCTGCGCCTTTTGCGGGGTGCAGATCGTAATAGTTGGTATCATGGTATTGTATTTTGCCGCCAATAGGAATAGTGGAAACGAATGGACATCTTTCGCTCAAAAACATGGATTGAGCCATCAACCGCCGGGATTTTTAGAGGTTGGTTTGGGTTCGATGAGCGGAAAAATGGATGGGCGGGATGTTACTTTTTATACCTATTCCACGGGCGGAAGGCACAGGATGGTATGGACAGTGGCATCTGTGCGGAGCAGCAGCCCCAAAGCGGTGACGTTTTCGGTGGGCGCCAAAGGGTTTGGCGGTGAGGTTTATAAGGCGTTCGGAGCGCAGGATATTGTCATTGGTCTAAAAGATTTCGATGATGCGTTCATGATCCAGTCGAGCCCGCCGGAACTGGCTTCTGCGCTCCTGCTCCAAAACGCGGACCTCCGTGCCATGATCCAGACACTCAAGCCATTTGAATTGCAATACAAGGACAGGGTCGCATCCTGCCGATTGTTGCGCAGTCAGGCGGATGAAGCCGTGTTGTTGAATATGCTTGCTCTTGCCCGCAAATTGGCAGAGACGATGGAAGGGTCTGCCTAGCCGCTGGGTATAATCAAGAAAAATCATGACCACCTCCCGTCCCCTTCGCGTCTTCCTCTGCCACTCCTCCGCGGACAAGCCCGCCGCGCGAAGCGGACGAGTTGTATCAAAAACTCAGTGCGTGTCTTGGTAAGGATTTAAAGGGTTTTTACAATGAAACAAAAAAGAGTAGAATCTATTTTGATATTCAAAGCCCCTGTAGGTCGGGTTTCCAACCCGACAAGCACATTTGCCCCAACACAAAGTCAGGCTAAAAGCCTGACCTACGACTCGCCGCCGAATAAACTTACCCTCTCCAATGGTATGGAATTTATGCGTGTTCCTGCGGGTAAATTCCTGATGGGCAGCACAAAAGAAAATAAATATGCCTATGATGATGAACGCCCCCAACATACAGTAGATATTTCCTACGATTACTGGATGGCGCGTTATCCCTTGACGAATGAACTTTATAACGCTTATGCCAAAGCCAAAAATATCAAACACCCCGTAGATGGTTGGGAAAAGAAAAAAGATCATCCTGTGACGTATGTCAAATGGACAGACGCAATGGCTTATTGCCAATGGCTGAATCAAATTCTGCATTCCGCATTCCGCATTCCGCATTCCTCATTTGCAATTGCGCCTGCCTACCGAAGCCGAATGGGAAAAAGCCGCGCGCGGCACAGACGGGCTTGAATACCCGTGGGGCAATCAGTTTGATAAAAATAAATGTAACACCAGCGAAGGCGGAAAAGGCAGCACCACCCCAGTTGGACTGTACTCCCCGCAAGGCGATTCGCCTTATGGCTGCGCCGATATGAGCGGCAATGTCTGGGAGTGGACGCACAGTTTGGTTAAGCCATACCCGTATAACGTCAATGATGGGCGCGAAGATGAAAACGCCTCCAACAGCCGCGTACTTCGCGGTGGTTCCTTCCTCGGTCAGTCCGACTCTGCGCGTTGTGCTTCCCGCGTCAGGTACAACCCAGACTACGGGAACTGGAACTACGGGTTTCGCGTTGTGGTCTCCCCACGTCTCCCATCATAACTCTGGTCTCTGTAAACTCTGAATCTCTGGGGCTCTGGAATCTCTGGTTTTCTGAAATGCTAATTTACATATGGAATTGAGGGGAAAAAGAGTTCTTTCTTTGCCCGCGAAGCGGGCGATTTTTTGAAAAATCCCCGTAGACTCGTCAGACCTTCCACCTGACACTTGGAACCTGACACCTGAAACCTTCAACTCAGAGAACCCCCATCGTCACCCCCCTCAACGCGTAATTACCATTCCACCTTGACAGGGTATTGAGTAATCAACGGGTTAGCACTGATAAAAAGACCTCTGAATTTAAGAAGAATTGAGAGGTCTTTTTATTTTGTGATATCACCCGACCAAAAAGAATCAGGTAACGGGTCGTCAAAGTCTGGACTGATCCACATCTTTCCGGCATGTAACCCAGGCACACGCGGCTTATTCACCTTGCGCGGCATGGACACCACACGCGCCACAGGCGACTTGTTTTCCATCAAAACCACATCCACTCCTGAAGCGACAAGCTCCAGAAGTTTTTTGAGGGGCATATCTTCTTTTACGTCAATCCATTTCACAGCCATAAGGTTGCTCCTTGCTTAATTCGATTCTAGCACATTCTTCCATCACTCTTGCCTGTTTATCTTCAGGGAAGTAAACTTTCACCACCAATCACCAATCACTAATTACTAATTACCCACCGGAGAAAACATGCAACTCAAAGGAATCTACGCCCCCATAGTAACGCCTTTCAATAAAGATGAATCCATCAACTACCCCGTCCTTGAACAACTCATCGAATACCTGATCGCCAACAAAATTGCAGGGCTCGTCCCCGGCGGCACCACGGGCGAAGTCTACGCCTTCACCGAAGCCGAACGGCTGGACATTTTCAAATTCGTCAAAGAAAAGGTCAACGGACGGGTGACGCTCATTGCAGGCACCAACTCTGGCGCCACGCGTGACGTTGTCCGCTACTCGCAGATCGCCGAGGGTATGGGCTACGATGCGCTCATGGTCGCCGTCCCGCCGTATTCACGTCCCAACCAGCGCGAACTGCTTGCGCATTACGAAGCCGTCGCCAAAGCCGTCAAAATCCCCATCGTGCTGTACAACTTCCCCTGGCGCGCAGGCACCGAAGTCGGCTTCGACGTGATGGACGGTCTCACGAAATACGACCACGTCATCGGCATCAAAGAAGCCTCGAGCGACATGTCCCGCGTCTATGGCATGATCGAACGCTACGGCGACCGCTACCAGATCATCTGCGGCTCCGACGACCAAGCCCTCGACTACTTCCTGTGGGGCACCACCGCATGGATCGGCGGCGCCGCCTCCTGCGCCCCGCTGCAACATCACAACGTGCTCGAAGCCGCACTCGCCAACGACTTCGTCACAGCCCGCAAGCACATGGACAAACTCATGCCTCTTCTGCGCAGCGTCGAAAGCGGCAGCTATTTGCAAAAAGTGAAGATCGGCTGCGAACTGCTCGGCATCCCCGTCGGCGGTCCGCGCCTGCCGCTGCTCACCCTCACTGCCGAAGACCGCGCGGAATTTGAGAAGATCTTTAAGAGCATTTAACCACGAAGGACACAAAGGTCACGAAGGTTTTATGTGGCGCAACGTGATGACTTCTTTTAGACCATCATTCGTGATGATCTAAAACTCATAACCAAAATCAATCATTAACCCACCTTAGTGTACTTCGTGCCCTTTGTGTTTAAAAATTATGAAACGTATCCCATACTTGGACTCCCACACCGGCGGCGAACCCACGCGACTAATCACCGCGCTTCCCTTCGACCTTGGAACTGGTTCCGTTGCTGACAAATTATCCACGCTGAAAACCAAGCACGACGACCTGCGCCGCACCGTCCTGCTCGAACCCCGCGGCTCGGACGTGCTCGTTGGCGCATACCTCGTCCCGCCTGCCGACCCGACCTGTCAATTCGGCGTCATCTACTTCAACAACGTCGGCTACCTCGGCATGTGCGGACATGGCACCATCGGTCTCATCGCTTCGTTGGCATATCTCGGCAAAGTCCAACCAGGTGTTGTTCGTGTTGAAACCCCTGTTGGGTTGGTGGAAGCTACGCTTCATCCCCCTCTCCCCGCGGGAGAGGGGCTAGGGGTGAGGTCAGAATACCCCAACCGCGTCTC
>Ga0172367_10001136_pt1 | contig 39826 bp, 38 predicted proteins | sample Lak10m_FD_114542 | JGI IMG/M metagenome (GOLD analysis project Ga0172367, IMG submission 114542) | Freshwater microbial communities from Kabuno Bay, South-Kivu, Congo - kab_022012_10m | ecosystem: Environmental > Aquatic > Freshwater > Lake | place: Democratic Republic of the Congo: South-Kivu... | reverse complement strand
TGAAGTTCGCCGCCGCCCCCAAGCCCTCGGTCTTTTCAATCACGCCCGCCGTCGCGACCCGTATCGAACCGCCGGTGTCGCTCGCTTCCACCGTCATGTGGCCCGCGTTCTTGCCCGTGATCTTGCCGCCATTGCTGACCGTCACATCATTCGTCTCCGCCGTCACCGTCAGGTCGCCCTTTCCCTCATGACTGACCTGACTATTGGTCCCATCGACCTTCACGGCGCCCGCTTTTACCTCGAGGTCACCCGTACCCGCCAACCTGACGGTGCCCTGGGTGATTTCGACCTTTTGGGTATTGAACTGGTCGGAGATCTGGCCTGTGCCATGCGTGAAGCGGCTGCTGGTCTTGCCAGAGCCGATGCTCATCGAACCGCCGCTGCTGGCGACGATTTGACCGCCACCCTGGACCTGTATGGATTCATCCGCCCGCAGGGTCACGGGCGCATTGGGGGCGATCGTGTTGATCTTGCCGGAGACGACGATCTTGTTGCCGACGATCTCCAGGCTCTTGGCGATGTTCAGATTGCCCTTGACGTTGACCGTCTCGGCGCTGGCTTGCAGTTTGCCCAGCGACTGACCCTGCAGGTCGATCGAGCTGCCTTTCTGCAGAAAACCAAAATGGGTCGGGTCGCCGTTCAAGGTGCTGACCTGAGCCTTGCTGGTGCTCATGTCGAATCGCCCGCCCTGGAAGTGCAGGCTCTGCGCCGTGCTGATGTGGGCAGTGCCGGGTACGTCGATCTTGGCGTTCTGGCCAAAGACGACGCCATTGGGGTTGAGCATGTAGAAATGACTGTCGCCGCCGCCAATCTCGGAGCGTACCGTGCCCTGGATGTTGGAGGGGCTGTTGCCGGTGATGCGGGAGATGACGTTCTGGGTCGCGCCGCAGCCACTGCCGCAGTAGTAGTGGGCCGTCCGGGCCGTTTCGACGTTGAACTGGCTGAAGCTGAAGAAGGCGTTGCGTCCATTGCCGGAAAACTGCCCTACTTTGTTGGCGTCGATCTGGTAATTGCCGCCCTTGAGCAGGCTGCCAGCAGGGCCATTCATCGTGCCATCGTTGACGACATCCGCATGAGCCAGTGGGTGGCAAGTCATGGCCAGCCCCATCCAGATCGCGGCACTGAGTTTCCTGACCTTGAAATTGTGTGTACTCATGAGCGGTAACCTACTTCAGCGTGTTCCAACCGGTTAAATTTGTGACGAGCCACCATCCTCACCCGGGACGCCCCCGTCTTGGGCCCCCGCGGGTTGCCTCAGCCCTCCTGTAGGCGGGCCGCTGCCAGTCCCAACCCCAGACTTACGCCCACCGCCATGAAGCTAGTCGTGGACTGAGGGAAGTCGAACCGAACTGACCACCGATTTTGAGTTCCCTTGGCTTCAACTCCGCTCAACCTGGGTTACGCAACGCCTTGCGGTTCCAGCCCTTACTTAAGGCAGCGAGGCTCACGCCGTCCGGATGCCACCACCGGCATCAATAGCCTAGCGGTTGACATTGTTAAAACCGGCGAAGCGTTTTTAATCGACGACAGGATTTTCCAAGCCGCGGAAATCGGAAGAATTCATGCAAAGGCAGCCTGATTTTTGGCGAAGGTATTGCTAATGATAATGCCTTTATTATGGGCAAAGTGCAATACGTCATTTAACGTATTTTCTTTCTCATTAAAGTATGTTAAGGGTCTGCCGGACAGGTTTTTTCTCCGACATTTTTACTGGATCAACTCGCGACAGAGAGTGGCTAGATTACACCAAAGTCGAGTAAGATGAATGAACTGTCTTGAGCGAGTCAGACTACTGATCCATTGACCAAGGTGAACATGATCCACCCCAGCTTGGACTATGACAACGACGATAGTGTTACGCTGTATCGTCAAGTCATCGATCATCCGGCAAAACCTAACCCGGACATGGGTCACTACGTTACCGTGGTCGAGGGGTCGGCCGCGGGTTTGACCTTGGAACTGGGGCTTAAACCCGTCACCTTGGGTCGGCATCATGACAATGACCTGGTGTTGCCGGATAGCTTTGTCTCGGGCCGTCATTGCCGGATCGCCCATGAGGGCGGCGCCGTATGGGTCACCGATCTGAATTCCACCAATGGCTGTTTTATCAACGGGCAACGGGTGAGTGGATCAGTTCGCTGGCCCGACAGTGATTCCCTGCAAGTGGGCAATCAGGTATTGCGTCATGTCTACCAGGTCCGGCGGGATCGGGAACAATCGACTCAATTGACCGAGGATATCGGTCACGCGGCGGAGTATGTGGCCTCTTTGTTACCCCCGCCCCTGGAGGTCGGCACGGTGACCACGGAATGGATTTGTACGCCTTCCGCAAAGTTGGGAGGCGATAATTTCGGCTATTACTGGCTGGATGCCGAGCGGTTTGTGTTCTATCTCATCGATGTTTGCGGTCACGGCGTGGGCGCCGCGCTGCATTCCGTTTCAGTGGCCAGTCTGCTGAGGCAGCAGTTTCTGCCCGGTGTCGATTTTTCCCGACCCAGTGAGGTGTTGACGGCTCTCAACCGGGCGTTGCCGATGGAGAAGTACGGGTCCATGTACTTCACGCTTTGGTATGGCGTTTATCTTCCGCGGTCACGACGACTCGACTTTGCTTCCGCCGGGCATCCGCCGGGCTTGCTGTTTTCGGATCAGGGTCAACAACGCCAGGCTCTCGCCACCGACAATCCACCGGTCGGCGTAATTCCCAATACGGCCTTTCAGGAAAGGGGTGTATCGCTGGCTCCTCCCTGTGCGCTGTTTCTCTACAGTGACGGCGTCTTCGAAATCACTACAAGTTCGGGTCATTGGTGGAGTGCCGATGCCTTTGCACACTATTTGCACCAGCAGTTTCAAATTCAGCAAGCCCGACCGTTGGCGCTGTTTCAGGCGATTCGCGCCATGACCCGTGCCGGACGCTTCGAGGATGACTTCACCTTGCTGCGGTTGAATTTCAATGCCTGAGCCAAGCCCGGGTATTGACTGTTTCACGCTCCGGGTGGGTCCAGAAAACCTTTCCGAGGTACGCCAGCAAGCGTCGGTCATGATGGCGAAACTCGGTTTGAATCAGTCCATCAGTGACCATGTGCTGCTTGCCGTCGATGAAGCCGTCCAGAATGTTGTTCGTTACGGGTATCGCCCCGAGGAACTTCCCGGCCGGATAGCGCTGTCCGCCTGGCGTGAAAATGGCGATTTGCTGGTTGAAATGCGAGATTATGCCTTACCGTTCAATGCCGGTGACATTCGGCCCCGCCCCTGGAATCCCGTCCGTCCCGGCGGGCTGGGTCTCAAACTCATCTACGCCGCCATGGATGAAGTGATTTATTCGCATGCTCCCAATGGCGAGGGTAATTTGCTACGCATGAGGAAGCACCTTGAGTGAGTTGCGGCACACCCTCTCCCCGGAAGTTGGACATTCCCGGTTGGCCCTCGAAGGCGAAATCGACATTTCCAACACCCGTGCGCTGCGCGCTTTATTCTCTTGGGCTCTTCAACAATCGGAGGATCTTCGGGTAGATTTGACGGCGGTCGTCAGCATGGATAGTTCCGGTATCGCCACACTCATCGAGGCCCGCGGCAATGCCCGGCGCGAAGGGAAATCCTTTCGGGTGATTGCTGTCAGTGAGCGGGTTCGATTGGCGCTGAAGCTGCTTTGTCTCGAACAGATGCTCATGGAGCCATGAGCCTAATTAAGGCATTTGTAACGCAAAAATCCCGTTCGTGCCAAGCTAAGTCATGGCATGAGCGGTTTTTCCGAGTTCACCCCTGGGGTGTGATTGACAACCCCATTCACCCCTCGACAGGATCGGGGCGAACGGGGTTTTCAATCCGTCAACTACCTTTTTCAGGATGAAGGATGACCCGCCCGGCCCTATAAATTCGCCCTGGCTGGTGGGCGCCATTGCTCGGCTGGGCCGTTACGGCGTGGATTCAATCGCGATGTCGTCCCGCGTGGGCGCTTTATTGGTCGGCGCCCTGGCGATACTCCTGCGCGGGGGTTCCGATGGTCAACGGATCAGCTTAGGCACGGTGTTGGACCGGATCGTTGACATGGGCCCACAGGCTTTCGGGCTGACCTTGCGCTTCGGCATTTCCATTGGCCTCGTCATCGGTATATTGCTGGAGTCCTGGCTGGGCTGGGGGGATCTGCTGGATTTCGCGATCGGAAAGACCACGGTGCTGATGGTGGAACAGGTGGCTCCCCTCTTTGTCGCCATCATGGTGGCGGCGCATAGCGGCGGCGCCCTGGCCGCCGATCTCGGCATCATGGTGGCCACTCATGAGATCGATGCGCTGCGCAGTCTGGGGCTCAGCCCGGAGCGACTGCTGGTGGCGCCGTCGATTCTGGGCGCCTTGGTGGCCGTGCCGCTGCTGACCTTGACCATGATCTTCTGCATCATCCTGACTTTAGCCCTTTATCTGAATCTGGCCGGTCTCGGCTCCATTGCTCTCATCATTACCCTGGCGCTCAGCGCCATGGAGCCATCAACTCTCGGTACCGCACTAGCCAAGGCGGCCTTGTTCGGACCCATGATTGCGGCGATTGCCGCCGCTCAGGGGCTGGTAGTACAGCCCACTACGCGGCTAGTCGGCAACGGCGTTTCCAGCGCGACGGTCACCATGATATCGAGCATCCTGCTTTCCAACGCGTTACTGACCCTGGTCTTTTGAGATGAATGCCGTGTTGCCGGCGACGGGCGATGTTCCTGTCCTCAAGGCCCGGGGCGTCAGCCTTTCAATAGGCCAAACCCGTGTTCTGCGGGATGTCGACCTGGAAGTACCCCCGCATGAATTTCTGGCCATCCTGGCCTTGGGTGGGGCCGGCAAGACACAATTGTTTCGATTGCTGGCCGGCCTCCAGCCCCCCACGGGCGGGAGAATTTCATGGTTTGGCGAGCCACTTGATCAACTCAGCGAAAGGCAAGTCATGTCGTTGCGGCGTCTGGTTGGGGCGGTTCATCAGCATGGGGCATTATTCGCGGATTTGACCGTGGAGGAAAATATTTTGCTGCCGCTGATCGAGTTAACCGACCACGATCAAACCCACATCCACGCCACTTTGGAATTTACCTTGGCGGCGGCGGGTCTGGCGGAACATCGGCGGCAATATCCCTCCGCCCTGGCCGCGGTGACCCTCCGGAAGGTTGCCTTGGCGAGGGCCCTGGTGATGGGACCCAGGCTTCTCATATGCGATGATGTTTTTGCCGGACTCGATCCCAGGGCCCGGGTTCAGGTCAGCGACTACCTCAAGGCTTTGCACATGCTGCGCGACATGACTACCATCATTCTGACTCACAATGCCCAAATGGCCCTGCAAATGGCGGATCGTGTGGTCGTCCTCGCTCAGGGCCGGTTCGTCGCCGCAGGCTCACCGCACGAGATACTGTGTTGCGAACACCCTGAAGTCATCTCTCTGCTGCGGGGTGATTCCAGCGTCATGAGTCCAAAACACCCTTGAACTTCCGGCCCGTCCCATCATGTCCCTGCTGGCCATAGGACGTAGCGACAAACCCTACTTCCTGCCCGGATTGTTTGTCCTGGCGGCATTGTTGATGCTGGCCGGCTGGCTCACCGTGAAGGTTTTTGGGTATGCCTACAATAACCATGATTACTATGCTTTCTTGACCGATGTCACCGGTATTCGGGTGGGTACCCCGGTGATGGTCGATGGATACAAGATTGGGCTGGTGGCGGCCATTGACTACCAGGCGGCTAAACCCGCCGCGTCGGACGGAACATCGACACCTGTCAGCCATGATTGTGTCCGGTTAGGTGAGGAGGCGGGTCCCAGCGGCATCGATCGATTTTTCCGCCTTCAATTATCCGTTGACAAGATGTGGAGGCTCACGACGGAAACCCGGGTCAGCCTGGAAAATCCGAGCCTGCTCGGACAGCCTGTCATTGACCTTGAGCCTGGACATGGAAGCCCTCTCTGCGGTGGTTCCGCCATCCCTTTTGCCCCGCGAACGGCCGCCGGTACTCCGGATATCGCCGGCCTTACCCGGCACGCCGAAGACGTTCTGAAAGCCATGGAAGCCTTTCTGGAGGAGGCTAGAAGTGAGCAATTGACGGGGAAAGCCGGCGCCTTGCTGCTGGACTCACGACGGGCCATCACGCACATGGATCAAGTCGTCAAGGAGTTTCACGATTTGATTGCCGATCCCAGGTTGCATACCATCAAGGCCAATACCGAGAGCGCTACCCGGCAATTCCACGCGCTGCTGGAGGAAACCCGCCGCATGGTGCACGGCGCGCAACCGCTGGCGCCAAGCTTGACCGAAGCCGTGAATGATTTGCGTCCCTCGCTGAGCGGCACGGCGGATAACCTGGAATTCGCGACCCGACTTACCGCTGCAAGCTTGCCGGTTCTTCTCTCCAACCTGGAGCGCACCGCTCAGGATCTGGCCGATCTGATAGCGGATCTCCGCAACAATCCCCCCGCCGCATTGCGTGGCCGGGTTGAGGAAACCCCCGTATGGGAAGACCGCAAAAAGCCTTGAAGACCTTGCCGCTGCTCCTGATGCTAACGGCCTGCGGCGGACCGGGACCCGCGCTGCGTGTCTATTCATTGCAAGCGCCGATGACCATGCCGCGATCCCTGGTGTCAGGGCAACCGCTCCCTGGAACGCTTACCGTAATGCGATTTTCCGCCGATCCTGTGCTGAGCAGCCGCAAAATCGCCTGGCGCTCCAGCCCCACGGGGCTCAATGTCGGTCACTATGCCGATCACCTTTGGAACGAGACGCCTGCCGTTGCGATGCAGATCAAGGTTGAGCAGTGTCTCCGCCTAGCCCAAGCGGCTGAAAGCGTGGTGACGGATACCACGCCCGCCGCCACGGATTGGCTGTTGGGTGGACGCCTCGTCTATTTCGAGCAGCAATTGACGGGGCCGGGCGGGAACGCCCAAGCCCGGGTGGCGGCTGACCTTGTACTCACCCGCAAAGGCGACGCTCGCCGTGTTGTCTGGCAGGACAGTTTCGATATCGCGGCGCCATTGCCGGATTCCCGGCCGGAACACGTGGCCGAAGCCATACAAAGGGCGCTGAGTCTGATGTGCCCCCGCCTCGTGTCCGGTATAGGCTCCATGGGGGCTACTCCACGACATTCATGTCGACATGACCCAGCGCGGCCTCCGGGGACAGCGACTTTTTCCGCAGAATGCCCAGCAACTGGTCCGCGGTGAATATCGCATAACCCTGCTGGATAACGGCCTTGTCCTTCTGTCTATCACGCAGCAGATTGGAGGCTTGGGTTTCCGCCACCGCAATGAACCAGGATTGTCCATAAGGCGGCATGGCGATCAGTTTTTCAATCGCCTTGGATCCTGGCGGCAGCCGGTTGTCCGGCGCTTTCGCATTGGGGTAGACGAGCACGACCGGTTCCCCGGGCTGGAAGAAAAAAATATGCAGGTAAGAAGGCTTGGCGAGCGTGACCTTGAGGGGAATGGCCTCGCCCTTCCTGAAATCATGTTTCAGCAGCGTCAGCGGGACTGAGTCCAGACTAGGGAGCCACTCGACCAGTTGCTGTTCGGCTGTCAGGGTCTTGATCACGGGTTCGACGGGAGGCGGTTCGACCGGCGCCGCTTTAGGCGGTGGCTCGGGCGGCGTGAGGGGGTTGGGCGCCGCGGTGGCTAGCGGTGGCTGGGGCGTTGGCACGGGAAGCGGTGGGGGGGCCGTGGGGATCGGAGAACCGACCGGCGGCGGCGGTTCGCGGTCCGGCCAGATAAGTAATGCCACGATGACAAGCGCCGTGGCACCCAGGGCGCCGGCCAATTGGAGGAGCCGGGCGCGGGAAGGCGGCTTCATCTCGGCCAGAAATTGCGTCACCGATTTGGTGCGGTCCTTGCGGGCAAAGGCCAAGGCGCGCCGCAGGGCCTTCCACTGCCGCTTACTCAGGGCCGGGATCGGCTCGGGCGTGAGTCCGGCGTCCCTGGCATACCGAGCGCCATAGGCGCCAAAGGGATGACGGCCGGTGAACATGCGGTAGGTAATGCAGGCCAGGGCATACACATCGTCGCGTGGATCGGGCGGCCAACCCTCCATGATTTCGCAACTGGCGTAAGGAATGCTGTAAGCGCTGAAGCCCCGCTCATCCTTGACTTCCTCGTCCATCAGCAGTTCGCTGGCCTTTTTGACGCGCGCAATGCCGAAATCCAGCACCTTTACCCGGCCATCCCGGGTCAGGAAGATATTGCCGGGTTTGATGTCGGAATGGACGATGGCCGGCGTTTGCCGGTGCGCGTAATCCAGGGCGCTGACTATGTCCCCGATGATGCGGTACACCTCGGCCGGCGGCAGGGACTGACCGCGATGCTCGCGCAGCCAGTCTTCCAGTGACTGGCCTTCGAGATATTCCATGGTCATGAAATATTCATCCCGATGCACATCATGGTCAAAGTCGTAGACCTCGATGATGTTGGGGTGACGCAATTTGCGCGTGTTCTCCATTTCGATCAGGAGCGTCTTCCAGGCGTCGGAATGGCCCTTGAATCCTTCGCCCAGCATTTTCAAGGCTACCTGGGAATTGCCGACCCCCTCCCTGACCAGATCCCGCGCCTGGTAAACCACGCCCATCCCTCCGGCGGCAATGGCCTTTTCCAGGCGAAAGCGGTTGTTCAGGGTGTCGCCGGCCTGGATGTGCGGGTGCGCCCCGGGCGGCGGCGAAGCGGTTTGAGGCGCCCAACCGGACGGGTGGGAAACCGGCCCTGCCGGGTCCTCCAGAAGTCGGGTGCGATCCTCACCCTCCTGCTGTTCAGGGCTTCCAGCCGTTGGCGCGGGGTGATTTGTGCTCTCCTCCGGTACCGCCGCAGGTTCCGCTTCATTGGCTGGAGCGGTGATGGTTGAGGTATTAGGTAAAGATACCTCTATGCCCTCTGCCTCCGGGAGAGGAACGGGGTGAGGGAGTTTTTCATGAGTCTTAACCGGCTCATCCCTCAATACATTTGCCGCCTTGCCTGAAGGTTCATGCCGAGGACCAGTCTCGGATGGGCCGCGGCCACCAGGCGGGTGCGGCCGTCTCACCAAGCGGGTGGCATCGGGATCATCGCCCCCATCGATGGGCACATCACCCGATAGGTGCTGGTCGGCGGGGGCGACTGCCGCCGGCGCCGGGGTTTCGAACGGGCCGATGGGATCAGCAGAGGGATAGATCTGTGCGAAGGGGTCGGGAATCGACGCCGGTCCTGACTGGCCAGCGGCGGACTCCCCGGGCATAACCGTGTCAGTCTTGGCCCCCGGTTGCGGGTCGGGTGCGGTCACTGCCTTCTGGCGGGGTTTCCCCAGGATTCGTGTCTTATCGTCGTCCATTTACCGCGTTGAGGTGGGTCATGGTCACTGTAATGAAACCGGTGGGCTACAGTATAAAAGAAACCGGGGCGATTGCTCTCCTCCAGCCATGGGGTGCGGCCGCCCAGCGGAATCAGTGGGCCGCTGGCTTGACCGTGAGTTGATTACCGACCAAGCCCACGGTTACAGTGGCATTCTGCCGGGGATCGATAGGGATGGTGCTTCGCCAACGCGCGGTTTCCAGTTTGCGAAACACTGCAAGGAAGCCCAGAGCTTGCGCGTCCGGCTTGAGCGACAGCGTGATGCGCCGGGTTTCGCCGGGTTGAATGAGAAGCTCATCCTTACCGAGCATATCCGCCGCCAGCTTCTGTGTGTCCCGCTGATAGATGTCGAAGAAATCGACCTGGCCAAAGGCCGCGGCGGATTTGAGCTGATAAACGCGGAGCACGACCGGTGACTCGCGCCCACCGGCATCCGGGTTGATGCCGCTCTCCGCCTGGACTATCAATTCCAGTCGCGCCTCGGTTTCAGGTTTCGGCGCTGGCGCGGCAGGGACAGGCGCCGGAGCCGCGGGCGGAGGTTCCGGGGGGGGATCGCTCGCACAGGCGGTCAGCAGAATTCCGGCCAGCACCATGAGCAGGTTTCGTGGGAGTCTCATGCCGTAGCACTTGATTGGGATCATCGTAATGCCTCATGGATTTGTTGCTTTGGTATCAAAAGCTTGCAGTATTCAAAGCCGGACGGGGATGAATTCTCGCGTTACCCAGGCTCAACGTGTAGTGCGGATCAAGGCTGTCAGAGGATGTTTTTCCGCTCCTCGATAGAGCCTGAATTGTAGACTTTCTGTCTTTACCTCGCATCATTTGCTCATCATGGGGTGGACAGGCAAAATGGTCAGCGAGAACGGGTGTTGGACGGTTCGCAGTGGAGACCGGAATAACCCCTTCGAGTGCGAGTTGGATAAGGTTGGCTGGACATATTATGGTCGGGATTGTTTTTTTGATGAATGAGCAGCGGGTTAATATCTCAAGTGAAATCCCCTCACCCCAACCCAGTGGGAGAGGGAGTGAACGGTTACCTGCCCGGGAATCATCCGGTGCGAGCAAGCGCACTTGGGACCCTCCCGGTGGGACCTATTTCCTCTCCCGCCGGGAGAGGAAGTTGGATTTTTCTACTCGTTTATACGAAACCTTGCAGGGTGGTCGACTTGTATAACTTGTACGACTATTCCGGTGGGCGCTGGCTTGACGGTTATCGCTCACGGGTTTTCCATTCTTACGTCTAATTGCATCACTTCCTGGATGAATGATTGGATAAGTTCCGTGACAACCGCGGCATCGATGGCCCTGGAATTTGTCACTTATCAGGGACATCCCGCCTCGGAGCGGCCTTTAGCGTTTGATCAAAGCGGAGGCACACTCGGGCGTGACGCATCCAATACGCACCAACTACCCGACCCACTGAAGTCATGTTCTCGTATTCACGGCAGAATCAGCTATCGCGAGGGGCGGTTCCACTACTTGAACCTGAGCGTAACGGTGGGCACGGAACTCCTTGAGACGGGAGAATGGCTGAACGCCGACGAAGAAAGCCCCCTGCAAGATGGCGACCGGCTGGGCGTCGGCGAGTATGAACTCAGAGTGAGAATCCCGGCCAACCCTGAAAGCTGTTTTCCCGTCCGAGGCGCTGACCGGTCGGCTGATGATGTGTGGCTGACCGGTTTGAACGTAACTCAACCACCTATTCCATCACCCGGTATTGATGGCTGGCCACCGCGGATTGAAAGCAACCCGCCACCCGATTCCGGTCGCAGCCCCGAACCCGGGATTGATACGTGGGGCAAAGAATTTCTGAATGGGCCCCAAGCGGGGATCGCCCAAGATTCCTCCCCCCTACCTACGCCCGTCACTCCGCCAGCGGGAGTGGCTGCCGTCGTCCAGCGACTACAACCCGTTGACAATTCCGCCAATCGACTGTTAGAGGGTTTCATGGAGGGCGCGGACCTGGGCCCCATGGAAACTCTGGACGAGCAACACCTCGCCGATATGATGCGCAACGCAGGCGCCCTCTTGCGCGTCTTTCTCGAAGAAACGATGCGCGGCCTCGTGTTACGGGATGAGAGCAAGGCGGCGCTGGATTTGAGCCGGACGCTCGTGGCCAACAATCTGTTGAAGGCGGGGCGCCAGGTGTTGGATGCCGGCCTTGTCGACCAGCGCTTATGGTATCTGCTGAGGGGTGATTGCCCGGGTTTCGAGAACCCGGTCGAGAATGTACGTCTTGGATTTGCCGACCTCAACAGCCACCGGCTGGCTACCGACGCAGCCTGGCGGGCGGTGATCGATGCGTTGCTGGAGCGGTTCGATCCCGCCCGGTATGAAAAAGCCGCTGAAGATACTCTCGTTTTTCAGAGGAAGGCGAAATGCTGGGATGCCTATGTGACGGCTTACCCCAGGATAGTCCGGGAGATCAGGGACCGGTTGCTGGCAGAGGAATTTGCCGCCGCTTATGAACAACAAATCCAAAAGCTACGTTCATCCTGATGGTCATCTCCCCCGCCACCCGCAGAATGAAAGTGGCGAACGCCATGATCGTTTTTCCTCAATCCGCCCTCCCCCACAGAGAGAGGGGGATTTGGAACGCGCCTTCCGCGTGACTTGCACACTAACCGATTGAGGACAGTGGAAATGCCCGCCCATCTAAAGGTCATCTGGTCGGAAGGGATGTTCCTGCGACCACAACATTTTCAGCAGCATGATCGCTATTACGAGGCGCTCGTTCACCGCCGCTGTGAGGGTATCCGCGCCTTCGATTGGGGCTTTGCCGAACTCGCCATCGATTCCAGTCAGTTGGCTTTCGGCAAATTTGCCATTAGCGCCTGCCGGGGGCTGTTTCCCGATGGCACACCCTTCGAGATGCCGGGTGGGGACGAATTGCCACTTCCGATCGACATACAGGAGGGAACCCGGGATCAGATTGTTTTCTTGTGCCTGCCCCGCCGCTCGGTTGATCTTGCCGAGTTCGATGATCGTGATCAATCTCAACCACTGGCGCGGTATCTGGCCAGCGAGGTCGAGCTACGCGACAATCTGAAACTCAATGGACCGGAGGCGCCCATCGAAATCGGCCAGTTGCGAACCCGTCTGCTGCTGGAAAGCGCCGAGAGAGGGGCCTACGTCTGCCTGGGTATCGCCAGAATCATCGAAGTCAGCCCCAACCGGGCCATCCAGTTGGACCGGCGCTATATCCCACCCGCTCTGAATTGCCTGGATACCGGTCTGTTGGGAAACTTTCTGAGAGAGCTCAACGGGGTATTCCAGGCCAGAGCGGAGAGTCTCGCCGCTGTCGTGACCGGAGTTGAACGCATGGTGGCCGCCGAAGCCACGCACCTGCTGGCCTTGCAAACCCTCAACCGGATCCAGCCCTTGCTATCCCATCTGGAGCGTTCCGGCCAATTGCACCCGGAGGATTTTTTTCGCGTTCTGGTGCAGGCGGCGGGCGAACTGTCCACCTTCTACCGTTTGCCAGGACGCAGGCCCATGGATTTTCCGGCTTACTGCCATGACGATCCGCAGGCGTGCTTCACCCCTCTAATGGACGAATTGCGTCAGTTACTCCAGGTGGAAGTGGAACGACATGCTTTCCAGATTCCATTGGAACAACTCGGCCCCGGGGCCTATCGCGCCCAACGCCCGGATCCGATTTTGCTGGAGACATCCGTATTCGTGCTGGCGGCAAAAGCCGACCTGGCTCCGGAGTCCTGGGTGCCCCATTTCCCGAATCAGGTCAAGATCGCGCCGCTGGAAGATATCCGGAATCTGATCAATCAGGCATTACCCGGCCTGCTGGTACGCCCCCTGCCCCATGTTCCCCAGCATATCCCGCGTCATGCGGGGTTCTGTTATTTCGAACTGGACAAGAATTCCGCGCTCTGGAAAAAGCTCGGCACTTCCGCTGGCTTCGGCATACATATTGGCGGGAATTTTCCTGGGCTGGAGTTGGAGTTGTGGGTCACGACCAAGGCCTGAAACCGGCCGGGCGGTGGCATTGGCCGGTGGCTTATGGTCTTGGTACAAACCGATGGAAGTCTGGCCACAACGTCAGGCTTTCGATTGCGTTGATCATGCCGACCTCGTGGATACGCGAATGCATGGGGTCCCCCTGGAGTGGGGATCACTTAACGACTCCCGTAGGGCGGTCGTGCCGTCCGCCGGCGAACCGGACGTTCAGCGCAACCCGTCTCGCGATGAACCAGCTCGATACAAACCGTTCAGCGGAGGGCGCTGGCATAATGACACTTGAGGTAAAGCGCGATGCAACCCAATAACCCCTTTGACTCTGCCCCCGGAGGCGGCATTCGCAGGCCCACACCTGGGAAACCGTCGGCGGACGGCCCCTTTACCGGCGAGACTGTGGTTCGGCCGCGGCCGGGAACGGCGGCGTCCCAGCCAGGTGGGGACGAAACGATTGTACGCCGGCCCGGGCGACAGACCGCCGCTCGGCCGGCAAGCCCACAACCGCCGAACTTCGGGAACGGTACAGGCGAAGTCTGGCCAGAGCGACCCGCCCCAACCCAGGATAGCCCCCCCCCTCCGCCACTCAGGTCCCCTTCAACAAGCCAGGATCCCCGCTTTGTCCCCGGTGGGAATCCATTGCCAGAATTCGATGACAATCCCTTTCTGCTGGCGGCCCGTCCACTTTTATCGCTGGTCAGTCGCCTGCGCGGGACCCTCGTCTGTGACAATGTTGCCGGTCTGCAGGAAGAATTGGTCGTAAAGATCCGGACATTTCAAAATCGTCTAGCCCGACTCGGCGTGGCTCCAGATCAAGTCAATATGGCCAGCTATGCCGTTTGCTCCTTGCTCGACGAGGCGGTGCTGAATACACCCTGGGGCACCGGAAGCTTATGGGGTAATCAAACCCTGCTGGTCATCTTTCATCAGGAGGCGTTTGGCGGCGAGAAGTTCTTCCAGTTTTTGGCCCATCTGCTGCGCTCCCCGACTCAAAACCGAGACATCACCGAATTATTATGGTTATGTCTCGCTCTGGGTTTTGAGGGTAAATACCGCCTCGTGCCCCACGGTGCGAATGAACTGGAGCGTATCCGCAACGAAACTTACAGGGCTATACAGCAAGCGCCTGACCCCGAGTTGTCCCCACGCTGGCGCGGGGTCAGGGATACTCGGCCGCCGCTCATCCGGCATGTCCCGTTGTGGGTCGTCGGTTCGGTTGCGGGAGGCCTGCTGCTGCTGGTTTTCCTCGGTTTCGCTATCGCCATCAATGGCAAGTCCGATGCCGTGGCCAGGGATTTTTATAGCCTCACCCGGGAGGAGCCGCCGTTGGCGGGCAGAGACGGCCGCACGGTGTCGGAGCCCATTGTTCTTCCCATCGCCAAGGCGGAAAGATTCAAACGGATTCTAAAATCCGAAATTCAGATGGGTCAGGCGGAAGTCATCGACGACAGGATTCTCCGTATCCGGAATGCCTTTCCGGCGGGAAGTGACAAAATGAAGCCCGAATATGGTGGTGTATTCGCCAAAATCGCCAGGGAACTCGCCGCGGGTGGCGATACCGCCCTGATCACCGGTCATACCGACGACACGCCCATATTTTCCGCCCGGTTCCCTTCCAACTTTGAATTGTCCACGGCGCGCGCGCGACATGTGACGGATTTCATGATGGCCACGGCGAACCTGAATGGCAAACTGCGTTTCGAGGGCAGAGCCGATTACGAACCGCTGGTACCCAACGACTCAAGCGAAAACCGGGCCATCAATCGGCGCGTTGATATCTTGATTCAATAAGGAGGCTCTTGTGCAAGGATTCTTCAATGCCCTCAAAAATCCCTGGGTGATGCAATTTCTGGGGATACTGGGAATCTCACTGCTGATCTGGTTCATCGGTCCGGTCATTGCCATCGCCGGGGTCTCGCCCCTTGCCGGTGAGCTGAGTCGGGTCCTTGCCATCGCCAGTTTGATCGTGCTCTGGCTGGTATTGCGATGGGTGATGGAATCGCGCGCGAGGCGCAAGGATCGGGAATTCACGGCGGCGCTTGCGCAGTCCGATGCGAGCACTCAAGTCAACCCCCTGGAATCCAATGAACATGTGGATCTGCTCAAGGATAAATTCAGCCAGGCGCTGGATTTGCTGAGAAAAGGGAAAAGGGGCCTACGCGCCGACAGCCAGCATCTTTACGAATTACCCTGGTACATCATTATTGGCCCCCCCGGCTCCGGCAAATCGACCGCCCTGCTGAATTCCGGGCTTAGATTTCCCCTGGCGGAGCGGTTTGGCCAGCAGCCACTAGGGGGTGTGAGCGGAACCCGCAACTGTGACTGGTTCTTTACGGATGAAGCCATCCTGATCGATACGGCGGGCCGTTACATCACCCAGGAAAGTCATAGGGTGCAGGACGCCGCGGAGTGGAACGGTTTCCTCGATCTATTGAAGCACTACCGGCCACGCCGGCCCATCAATGGGGTGCTGGTTACTGTGAGCGTTTCCGATCTACTCCTGGAGGGCGAAAGTGAACGCCGGACACACGCTCAAGCCGTCCATAACCGCATCCAGGAACTGCATGAAAAATTGGGTATTCAGTTCCCAATCTATCTGTTGCTGACCAAATGCGATCTGCTGGCCGGCTTTTATGAATATTTTGGTGATTATGATGAGGATCACAGGGCCCAGGTATGGGGCGAAACTTTCGCGGACGCTTCGCTGACTTCAGCCGGAAAATCCGTGCTTGGCTTTGCGCTGGCCTTTGATGAATTGGTGCAGCGGCTCAACAACCACACCCTCAAGCGAATTCAGGAGATCAGGGATATTCAGCGGCGCAGTCTGGTATTGGATTTCCCCCAGCAACTCGCGCTGCTCAAACCATCGCTGATCGAGTTTCTTGAAATCGCTTTCTCCAGCAGCCGTTACGAAATCCAGCCCTTGTTGCGGGGGGTCTATTTCACTAGCGGTACGCAGGAAGGCACACCCATAGACCGGGTGATTGGCCTCTTGGCGGCTTCTTTGCGTCTTAGCCGACAAACCACGCCCATTTACACCGGTCAGGGTAAAAGTTTCTTTCTGAGCCGCTTGTTGAAGGAGGTCATTTTCTCGGAGGCTGCTCTGGCCGGAGTCGACCCGCGGGTCGAAAAGCGTAACCGCTTGATCCAGTACGCCGCCTACTCGGGAGTATTCGCGTTGGGCGTACTTGCCCTGTTGGGGTGGGTAGTGAGTTATCAGCAAAACAGCTCCTTCGTGGACCTCGCCCGGCAGCATGTCGAAAACTTTCGGCAAGCGAGACTCGACACTTCCAGCATACCCTCCAACCTCCGTACCCTGGTCCCGAAACTCGATGAACTGCTTGCGGCGAGTACGATGTTTGAAACCAACGCGCCTCTGGCTCATATGGGCCTCTATCAGGGCGGCAAACTGGAGCAGGCCGCGACCCACGCTTATCAGCATTGGCTGAAATCGGCGCTGCTGCCCTTGGTGGCGCGCAACCTCGCCGACCGGATTGGCAGAACGGAAGCCAGCCAGCAGGATATCCTGTATGAGTTGCTCAAGGTCTACCTGATGCTCGGGGAACCGGAACACATGGACACGAAAACCGCCGAACCCTGGATTCTCGATGACTGGAAGCATACCTTCGCCATCGAACCCCGAGTTCTCGATGGACTTGCCCATCACCTCCACAACTTGCTGCTGCTCCGACTCGACCCTGTTCCCCTGGATCGTGGACTGGTGGACATGGCGCGAACCAGACTGCTACAGGTGAGCCCCGGCATTCAAATCTATACCCGCTTCAAAAATGAGGCCCTGCTGGAAAAATCCCATGATTTCAACCTGGGGCAAGCACTGGGTTCTTCGGCTTCGCTGGTTTTCATTGTTCGGGATCAGGATATCGGCGCCATGACGATTCCCGGTCTGTATACCGCATGGGGATACAAGAATCTGTTTCTGGCCAAAAGTCTGTCTTTCGTTCAGGACTTCACAGCGGGCAATTGGGTGCTGGGTCAGGACACCACGCTGAACCCCACGGAAATCAGACGGCTGCATCGCGATCTGGAAAATCTTTACCTCAGCGAATACCAGAAAGTCTGGATGGAATTGCTGGACAATTTGCGTTTGCGCCGGGTGAAGGATGTTCAGCAAACGGTGGAATGGCTCGACATCCTGGCGAATGAATCGAGCAGTCCGCTGATCAAGTTGCTGAAATCGGTCAAGGACAATACAAGCCTGACCAGCCTCTCGATCATGGGTGATGAAGCCTCCGGATTGTCGGGCCTTGCCCCCGCCTTGGGCGATAAGGCCAAAAAAGCTCTGGAACTGGCCGGCAAAACGAGCGAAAGTGAGCGGGTGCTGGCGCTCGAAAAGGCATTCAAGGACTACCATGCATTGCTTGGGAGCGGACCCGATCAACCCGGAGGCATTGACCAGACCGTCAAGACGCTGGCCGTTCTTCGCGATAATTTTCTACTTCAGAGTCATGCGGCGGCGCCGGGTCTGGCCCTCAAAAATGCCGCGGCGCCGGGAGCCAATACCGAGGCCGTACAACGGGCCAAGGGGCAACTGGCCCGGCTACCGGAACCTTTGGGTGGAATGCTGACCGGCCTGGCTTCGGCCGGTTCCAGCCAGACACAAGGCAGCATGGCGGGCGAGGCGAGAAAGGAATTGAATGCACTACTAAAATCCGAGGTTACAACACCTTGCAAGGCCGCGATCACTGGGAGATTTCCCTTGACGGCCGGCGGCCGGGCCGATGTCGCCATCATGGATTTTGCACGACTCTTCTCACCCAATGGCACTCTGGATCTGTTTTTTCAGACCCACCTGAAACCGTTTGTCGACGTCACCCGGCCTGAGTGGACGGAAATCATTCTGGATCGTCCTTCCCTGGGACTCTCGCCATCGGCCCTGAGGCAATTTCAATATGCAAACCGCATTCGCTCGGCCTTTTTTCCAGCGGGCGGAGCGGGTCCGGCACTGGGCTTTCAATTGAAGCCCCTTTCGCTGGACGCCAATGTCGCCAAGTTTCGCCTGGTTATAGAGGGACAGGAAGTGATCTACGAGCACGGACCCGATCAGGTTTTCAGCCTGCAATGGCCTGGCCCCAACGCCGGAAGCGGCGCCCGCATGATCTTCGAAACGCCGGATGGCCAACAAACCAGTCGAGCCTTCGAGGGGCCATGGGCATTATTTCGCTTGCTGAGCAGTGGCGCCATACGCCAGGCCGCGACACCGGAACTCCTCACGGTGATCTTCAGGGAAGGAGGTTACAACGCCACCTTCGAACTACGCGCCAACAGCGTCAACAATCCCTTCAATCTCCCGGAACTCAGGTTGTTTTCATGCCCCGAAGCTTTGTGACCGAGCCTCTGGATTGTCCTCCCGGGTTCTATGGCAAGCTCTCCATATTGGGAGATTTTGTCTCCCGGCGTTTGAGCCGGCAATTCATCGATCCCTGGGATGAGTGGCTACAACATGGGCTGAATGCCAGCCGCGATCAACTGGGCTCCGCATGGCTGGACGTCTATCTGACCAGCCCAATCTGGCGCTTTGGCCTTAGCCCCGGACTCTGCGGACACCAAGGGTGGGCCGGCCTATTGATGCCCAGTGTGGACAGGGTCGGTCGTTATTTTCCCTTGACCCTGGCAACTTCAGTCAATGATGCCAATCAATTATTCGACTTGTTTGAATATCATGGTGACTGGTTCAGGAGGTTGGAATCGCTGGCTTTGTCAGCGCTTGAAGCCAACCTTGATCTGGAGGATTTCGATCTCGCGCTACAGCAACTGAAGGCGCCCCTCGAACAACATGAATCCCCGTGGTCCTTTCTGACGCACGGTATGGCGGACACCGAGTCAGGCGAGTTCTTTGCCTGCGCCCATAGACTGGATGCCCATCCTGGAATTGCCCGGGCCCTTCACGAATCAGGAAAACTTTTGCTCAGGAGATGCCTGCCGCATTTCACTCTTTGGGAGACCATGGGCTCCCAGCACGTGGATTCGACGTTTCTGGTCGTTTCCGGTTTACCGTCGGCGACCGGATTTTCCGCGATGTTGACGGGTGATTGGGTTGAGCGAGGCTGGACGCATACCGTAACTCAGCCAAGAGACAGCAGTGTGGCGCCACCCTTACCGGAATGTCAGCCCTCAATGCCGAGCCCTGAGCCGAGCGTTCAGCACGGCATGCCCCTTGATTGGCGATCCCATGGAATCACTGTGGTGGGTCACCGGCGCACGCATAATGAGGATGCGTTGCTGGAACTGGGCGATATCGGGCTTTGGGTCGTTGCCGATGGCATGGGCGGGCATCGCGCCGGCGAAGTGGCCAGCCAATCCCTGGTTTCGGCCCTGGCGGACTTATCCAGAGAACCTCCGGAAACTCTGGAGGCATTGATTTTCAGGGTTTCCGACGTCATTCAAGCCGTGAATCGCAAGCTATGCGATCTGGCTGCAACGACTGAAGGCAACGGCATCATCGGCAGTACCATCGTTTGCCTGATGGCGCGTGGTCGGGATTGCGCCGCGGTCTGGGCGGGCGACAGCCGGCTCTATCGTTATCGCCATGGGGAGCTGCAACAACTATCAACGGATCATTCCCTGGAGGAAACATGCCCTGATTCGGAACAATCCGTGGATCAATCCGGCAAGCCACCCCCTTCAAATGTCATCACTCGCGCCGTGGGGGCGGAAATGGAACTGGTACTCGACCAGATTCGCTTTCAGGCTGAACCGGGCGACCTCTTTCTGCTTTGCAGTGATGGCCTGGTGAAGGAACTTGAATCTGATGAAATCAGCCAGGAGTTCCAGGGGGGGTCGATTGAGCTCATGGCCGATCACCTTGTAAGTGCGGCTCTGGACAAGGGTGGCCGGGACAACATCACGGTCATCGTGGTCGCTTGTCCGGAGAAGATTCATGACGACAAGACACCATGGCTGCCCACCTGCTGAGAAAACGGTTCCCCCACGGCCCATCCTACAGGCGCCGGATATAGTAAAAACCCCATGCCACCCGGCACAGCCATTCAATGAGCCGTTCGCTGAGCGGAGCCGAAGCGAACTTGCCGATGTTATATTTGCTGGCATCAGAGGCCATGCCACCTCCTGGCTTGCTCGTAAAACCAGCCAACAGGCTTCCATCGGAATTGAACCAAAAAAATACGTAGAATTACGTATTGTGGAATGCACTGTGCGGGTTCACAATTGCCACAAATCGGCCTTTCGCGTATTCCAGGTGAACATACCGTGATGCCATCCATCGACATCAAAAGCTTGCTGCAACCCATCAGCCCAGTAGCGCCCAGCGGCGTCAATCTGGAATATGATCCGGCCTACACCGAGCTGGAAAAGAAGTCCCGGGGGACACCCGAAGATCCCTTCACCCAGCAGCCGGCACAGCCGCCCAAGTGGGAAATCATCCACAAGGAATCAGAAAGTCTACTCACCCGTAGCCGGGACATCAGGCTCATCCTGCTGTTGACACGGTCGCTCCTGAATACCCATGGCTTCGCGGGTCTCAAGGACGGATTGACGGTCATGCAGGGCGCATTACTGGAATTTTGGGATTCCATCCATCCGCAACTTGACCCCGAGGACAACCTCGATCCCACCCTGCGCGTCAACCTGCTGCAGGAGCTTTGCGATTTCGATCGCTTTCTCAGGCCGATTTCGCTGATTCCGATCGTGGAATCACGCTCCATTGGCCGCTTCAATTACCGTGACCTGCAAATAGCCACGGAACGGATTCCAGTTCCCAAGGACGGCAGCAAGATCGAACTGACGACAGTGCAAGCCGCCTTCAAGGATTCCAGTTCCGCCAATCTGAAGCTCGGTCTCCAGACGATCCAGGAGTGCATCGCATTACTGGCGTCTATTGAAGATGCGGTGACCCGTCAGGTTGGAATCCATCAGGCGCCCAACCTGGAGGCTGTACGCAACCTGCTCAAGGATGTCACGCACACCTTTCAGAGCGTGGCGGCTGGCGCCAACGTGAACCTGTCCGATGATGATGCCGCCGGGACGGGCATCGGGGATGAAACGAACACCGCACCAGCGCCTGCGGAGTCCCTTACGACTTCCAGAATTGCCACACGGTCCGGAGAGATATCCAGCCGGCAGGACGTCATCGACACGCTCGACAAGATTTGCCAGTACTATAAGGCGCGGGAACCGTCCAGTCCGATCCCCATTCTTCTGGGACGGGCCAAGCGCCTGGTCAACCTGGATTTCATGGAGATCCTGAAGGATCTCGCGCCGTCCGGATTATCCGAGGCCGAAACCATCCGTGGGCCAGAGCCAGGCGATGAATCGTGACCATTACCATTCCAGTTCCGCACCCACACTTAAAATGGAGCCAGTATCGTGAGTGAAAGCAGCCAGAAATTCATCGCACGCAATCGCGCACCGCGAGTTCAAATCGAATATGACGTGGAAGTCTACGGGGCCGAGAAGAAAATTCAGTTGCCGTTTGTGATGGGGGTTCTGTCCGATTTGTCGGGCAAGCCCTCGGAACCCCTGCCGCCGGTGGCGGATCGCAAGATGCTGGAAATCGACGTCGACAACTTCAATGACCGGCTGAAATCGATGAAGCCGCGCGCCGCCTTTCAGGTGCCCAATACCATCACCGGCGAAGGTAACCTGAACATCGACATCACCTTCGAAAGCATGGACGACTTTTCCCCCGCCGCTGTGGCCAGAAAGGTGGAAGGGCTCAACAAACTGCTGGAGGCCCGCACCCAGTTGGCCAATCTCCTGACCTATATGGATGGCAAGACCGGCGCCGAGGAACTGATCGCCCGGGTGATACAGGATCCCGCTTTGCTGCAAAGCCTGGCCGCCTCGCCCAAACCGGCCGATGACGTCCAGGCAACCACGGGCGGGGAGGGTTGAGCCATGGCGGAAAACGAACTGCAAACGGGTCGCGAAAGCTCTGCGGCAACCCTCGAACTGGATGATTTCTCGGCACTGCTCAACAAGGAATTCAAACCCCGCACCGAGGCCGCGAAATCCGCCGTCGAGCAGGCGGTCGCCACCCTGGCGCAATGCGCCCTGGCCGACGTCGCCCAGGTCTCCGACGATGCCATCAAGACCATCCAGGCGCTGATCGCCGGCCTGGATGCCAAGATCACCGAGCAGTTGAATCCCATCCTGCACCACGAGGATTTCCAGAAACTGGAATCCGCCTGGCGCGGCCTGCATTACCTGGTCAACAACACCGAAACCGACGAGATGCTGAAGATCCGGGTCATGAACATCTCGAAAAACGAACTGGGCAAGACACTGAAACGCTTCAAGGGCACGGCCTGGGATCAGAGCCCCATTTTCAAGCAAGTTTACGAACAGGAGTATGGCCAATTTGGCGGTGAGCCCTTCGGCTGCCTGGTGGGTGATTACTACTTCGACCATACCCCCCCGGATGTGGAATTACTCGGGGAAATGGCCAAGGTCTGCGCCTCGGCTCATGCCCCCTTCATTGCCGCGGTGGCCCCGACGGTGATGCAGATGGAATCCTGGTCGGAGTTGGCCAATCCCCGGGATCTGACCAAGATCTTCCAGACCCCCGAATATGCCGCATGGAAATCCCTGCGGGAGTCCGACGATTCGCGCTACATCGGGCTGGCGATGCCCCGTTTCCTGGCCAGGCTGCCCTACGGCGCCAAAACCGATCCAGTCGACGAATTCGACTTCGAGGAAGACACCGCCGGGGCCGACAGCGGCAAGTACACCTGGGCAAACTCCGCCTATGCCATGGCGGTCAACATCAACCGCTCGTTCAAGCTCTATGGCTGGTGTTCGCGTATTCGCGGGATCGAGTCGGGCGGTGCGGTGGAAGGTCTGCCAGTGCATGCCTTCCCGACCGACGATGGCGGCGTGGACATGAAATGCCCGACGGAAATCGCCATCAGCGACCGGCGGGAAGCCGAACTGGCCAAAAATGGCTTCATGCCGCTGATCCACAAGAAAAACACCGACTTCGCGGCCTTTATCGGGGCGCAATCCCTGCAGAAGCCGGCCGAATATGACGACCCGGACGCTAGCGCCAATGCCAACCTGGCCGCGCGGCTGCCCTACCTGTTCGCGACCTGCCGCTTCGCGCACTACCTGAAGTGCATCGTCCGCGACAAGATCGGCTCGTTCAAGGAACGCGACGACATGCAGATCTGGCTGCAGAAGTGGATCATGAACTACGTCACCCTGAACCCCGCCATGGCCGACGAACTGGACAAGGCCCGCAAGCCATTAGCCGCTGCGGAAGTGATCGTGGAAGAAGTGGAGGGCAACCCTGGCTACTACGCCGCCAAGTTCTTCCTGCGCCCCCACTATCAGCTCGAGGGACTGAAGGCCTCGCTGCGTCTGGTTTCCAAATTACCCTCGATCAAGGGAGGCTAGATTTCCCGTGGCGGCCCATCACCCCAACCAGGAGGTTATCGACACGATATCAAATCACGCTTACCGTAACCCGGCCGGCAGCCCGTAACCTGCCATAAACCCTACTATTCTCCCGACTTCTGAGAGGTAACAATCATGGCAATGGATATCTTCATCGACATTCCCCCGATCAAGGGCGAAGCCCAGGACGAAACCCACAAGAACAAGATCGACGTACTCGCCTGGAGTTGGGGCATGTCCAACAGCGGCAGCGCCCAGACAGGAGGCGGCGGCGGCGCCGGCAAGGTCAACGTGCAGGATCTCAGCTTCACCAAGTACATCGACAAGTCGACGACCGACCTCATGCAGTCCTGCTGCAACGGCAAGCACTTTGACAAGGCCACGCTCATCGTGCGCAAGGCCGGCGGCGACGCGCCGGTGGAATACGTGACCATCACCATGGAGGAGGTCCTGATTACCTCCGTTTCCACCGGCGGCTCGGGCGGCGAGGACCGCCTCACCGAAAACGTCACGCTCAACTTTGCCAAGGTCAAGGTCAAGTACACCCCACAATCCGGCAAGGGAAGTGGCGAAGGCGGCGACGAGAAAGGTTGGGACATCCAGGCCAACGTCAAGTACTGAACCTCAAACCCGCCCGCCGCTCGCGGCGGGCGCCCTTTTACTGGACCCGGGATCAAATATGGCGCAGTTCACCCCCGAACACCTGCTCCGGGAAGGAAATCCCCGAGGGGCTCTGGATCAATTGCAGGAACGGGTACGCAAGGACCCCGCCGACCCGAAGTTTCGGATTTTCCTGTTCCAGTTACTGGCCCTCCTGGGCCAGTGGGAACGGGCCCACACCCAACTGGAGGTTTGCGGCGAACTCGACGCCGCCAACTTGGCCATGGTCCATACCTATCGTGACTGCCTGGGCGCGGAACAGGTCAGGTCCCTGGTGTTCCAGGGCCGGATGTCGCCCGTGGTGTTCGGCCAGCCAGAACCCTGGATGGCATTGCTCATCGAGGCGCTGCGGCTGACGGCGGAAGGCCGTCACGCGGAATCCGCCGATCTGCGCGACCAGGCCTACGAGCAAGCGCCGGTCACGCCCGGCTGCCTGGAGGGCGTCGGTTTCGACTGGATCGCCGACGCCGACACCCGGCTCGGCCCCATGCTGGAGACCGTGCTCAATGGCCGCTATGTCTGGATACCGTTCTCCCGCCTGACCCGCGTCGCGGTGGAGCCTCCAACCGATCTGCGCGACCTGGTGTGGGCGCCGGCCCGGCTAACCTTCAGCAACGGCGGCGAATCCGTCGCCCTGATTCCCACCCGATATCCGGGTTCCGTTGATGCCGAGGACAGCGCCATCCTCATGGCGCGGGCCACTCGCTGGATCGAACCCTCGCCGGGGCACTTCCATGGCCAGGGTCAACGGCTGCTGGCCACCCCGCAAGGGGAGCATCCGCTGCTGAACATCCGCGAACTGCAACTGGATCCGACGCCCGAGATGGACCATGGCTGAAACCCTGCAAAAGCCAAAGGAGCGCTTGCAGCCTGCCCTGCTGGACCGACTGACGGACGATGAACCCGGCGTCGCCAGCGAGGGACGGGAGAAGCGTGTGCTGACCGAACGTCAGCTCAGACAGGCCGTACTGCGCGACCTGGGCTGGCTGTTAAGCACCGCCAACCTGGAGTCCCGCTATGAACACGGCGAAATGACCGACGTCTCCCGTCAGACGCTGGATTCAGTGAAATACCCGGAAGTCGCCCGGTCGGTGTTGAATTACGGCTCCGTCGCAGTCGCCGGACTGGGGCTGTCGGGGATCGACACCGCCCTGCTCGAGCAGCGGGTGCGCCAGGCCATCCTGACCTTCGAACCCCGGCTGCTGGCGGACACCGTCACGATCAAGGCACTGGCGGCGCGGGAGCGGATGAGCCTGAATGCCCTGGTTTTCACCATCGATGCCAACCTGTGGGCGCAACCCTTGCCCCTGCATCTCTACATCCGGACCGAGATCGACGTGGAATCCGGCGAAACTCGCTTGCAGGAGGCCATGGGTTAAACCGTATGGACCCCAGGCTGCTGAGCTACTACAACCGGGAACTCCAGCATCTCCGCGAGGTGGGCGCCGAATTCGCGCGGGAGTTTCCCAAGGTCGCCGGCCGGCTGGGCCTGGACGAGTTCGAATGCGCCGACCCTTATGTGGAGCGATTATTCGAGGGTTTCGCCTTCCTTGCCGCGCGGGTTCAGCTCAAGCTCGACGCCCAATTCCCTGCCCTGACCCAACATCTGTTGGAAGCCCTCTATCCGCATTACCTGGCGCCGACCCCCTCGATGGCCGTGGTGCAATTCCAGCCCGACAGCCAACAGGGTAACCTCGCCGAGGGTTTTACCGTGCCGAGAGGCAGCCCCCTGCGCTCCATACTGGCCAAGGGTGAGCAGACGCCATGTGAATACCGAACCGGGCAGGATGTGGTGTTGCTCCCGCTGACGGTGGCGGAGGCTCAGTATCTTCCCAATCAAGGCGCCATCACCAGCGCCGGCGGACCGGCCCTGCCAGGCGTCCGCGCGGGACTGCGGCTCAGGCTGAAGACGACCGCGCCACTGGACATCCAGGCCCTGGCGCTGGACAGCCTGCCCATCTACGTGCAGGGACCGGGCGAGATTCCCTATCGTCTGCATGAACTGATGGCCTCGGCCACCACAGCGGTCGTCCTCCTTCCAACTCAGCGTCCCGCCGACTGGATGGAGACAATCCGCAACCAACCGACACGCCCGCTGGGCTTTGCGCGCGAGGAGAGCCTGCTGCCGCTGCGTCCCCGGGCCTTCCGCGGCTATACCCTGCTCCAGGAATACTTCGCCTTTTCCGAACGTTTCCTGTTCGTGGAACTGTCCTCCCTGCAGGCCGGCGTCAGACGCTGCGCATCGCCGGAACTCGATATTCTGTGGCTCTTCAACCGATCCGTTCCCCCCCTGACCCATACCGTCGATGCGGATAATTTCGCGCTCTTCTGCGCGCCCGCCGTCAACCTCTTCCCGAAACGGACCGATCGCATCCAGATCGATCCGGGCCGCCACGAGCAGCACATCGTGGTGGACCGGACCCGGCCGCTGGATTATGAAGTCCACAGTCTGCAAACCGTCACGGGCTTCGGAACCCAGGTCGGCGATGAACTCGACTTTCTGCCCCTGTATGGCCTCAAGCCGCTGCCCGCGCCCGGGCGGGCGCCTGCCTACTACACCTTGCGCCGGGAGAAGCGGGTGCTGTCGGCTCGGCAGCGACGGCAAGGCTCCCGCTCCGGCTATGTCGGGAGCGAGAGCTACATCGCCTTGGTGGATCCCTCCGAAGCGCCCTATTCCGACGCCATTCAGCAACTGGGTCTGGAAGCCTGGTGCACTAATCGCGACCTGCCACTGACCTTGCCGGTGGGCGCGGGTCCCACCGACTTTACCCTGCAGAGCGGCGCCCCGGTGACTGCCATCCGCTGCCTGACCGGCCCCACCAAACCCAAACCCAGTATGGCGGAAGGCGCCACGGCGTGGCGTTTGCTGAACCATCTATCGCTCAACTACCTATCGCTGTTGGACAATAATCCGGCGGAGGGCGCCGCCGCCCTGCGTGAAATGCTCGGGCTGTACGGAGACATGACAGACCCGACCGTGCGGCGCCAAGTCGAGGGTGTGCTATCGGTCCGCTCCCGGAACATCGTGCGCCGAATCGACATCCGTGGACCTATCGTGTTCGGTCGGGGTCTCGGCATCACCCTGGAATTCGATCCTGCCGCATTCGAGGGCATGGGTTTCTACCTGCTAGGCAGCGTATTGGAGTATTTTCTGTCCGCCTACGCATCCATCAATTCGTTCACCGAAACCGCCATCCGCGGCGCTGATCGGGGGGAGAGCATCCAATGGCCGGCCCGGATCGGACAGCGACACGTGCTCTGATCGAGCGTCTGCGGCGGGCGCCCTACCGCTTTGACTTCACGGCGGCCCTGCGCCTGATCGAATGCCATTACGCGGAGCGTCCACGTCTGGGCGAATCGCTCAAAGCCACCGACGACCCGGTACGGCTGGGGCAGCCGCCAGACCTGGACTTTGCCCCGGCCGACCTCGCCTATTGGCGTGAACGCGACGAAGGCCTGCCCTATTACGGCAATCAGGGCGAAATCGCGCGTAGGGAAAATCCTGCCTTGCAGGCCCGGCTGGCGGCTCTGCCGCCCCGCCTGGGCGTGCGCTGCCTGGGCCTGTTCGGCCCGAACGGCCCCCTGCCCCTGCACCTGACCGAGTACGCCCGCGATCGGCTGCGCGAACGCGACCTGACCTTCGCCCGCTTTGCCGACGTCTTCCACCATCGCATGCTGTGCCTTTTCTACCGGGCCTGGGCCAACACGCAACCCGCGGTAAGCCTGGACCGTCCGGAATCCGACCCCTTCGGCACTTATCTTGCCGCTTACTTTGGCCTTAGCACACCTGCTCTGCGCCATCGGGACGCGCTGCCGGACCCGGTCAAACTCCACTTCGCTGGGTTGCTGGCCGGTCAGACCCGACACCCCGGCGGCTTACGCTCAATGCTGGAAACCTTCCTTGGCATTCCCGCGGCAGTCCTGGAATTCATCGGCGAATGGATGACCATTCCCGAACTGGACCGCACCCGTCTGGGCGAGACGCCCCGCACCGGATGTCTGGGCCATTCCGCCGTGCTGGGGGCGAGGGTCTGGGGCTGCCAGCACAAATTCCGGCTGCGGCTGGGTCCGATGCGTTTGAGCCGGTACCTGGATTTTCTGCCCGGACGCCGGGGCCTCGCGGCGCTGACCGCCCTGACACGCAATTATGCCGGCGACGAGCGGGTCTGGGATTGTCAACTGGTCCTGCAAGCCGCCGAGATTCCTACTCTGCGGCTGAACGCCTCCGGGCAACTGGGCTGGACCACCTGGCTGGGGGAACGGCGCCGGGATAACGATGCCGACGATCTGCGGCTGGACCCCGAGGCTCCGGTCCCGCGGCGTGATGACCGCGACGAATGGCCCGGCGGCTTCGACGGCCGCCGCCCCACCCACACGCAACACTCCTGAACCGAAGAGGAACGAAATCATGGCGGACATCAGCCGCGTCAAATTATTCGGCAAGCTCAACCCGGTCTGCTACAAGGCAATCGAGGGCGCCACGGTTTTCTGCAAATTGCGTGGGAATCCCAATGTGGAACTGGCCCACTGGCTGCACCAGTTGCTGCAACTTCAGGATTCCGACCTGCACCGTCTGGTCAAGCGCTTCGAACTCGACCCCGGCCGCCTGGCCCGCGATCTCACGGAATTCCTGGATCGTCTTCCGCGCGGCGCGACCGCCATCTCCGACTTCGCCCCCATCGTTCTGGACGCCGTCCAGCAAGGCTGGCTCTACGGCACCCTGCTCTTCGGCGAGAGCCAGGTGCGCAGCGGGCATCTGCTGGTCGGACTGGTCAAGGACCGTAATTACCGTAATCAGTTGCTGGGCATTTCCCGCGAGTTCGAGCGGCTCAAGCCGGATCTGCTCACCGACGAATTTGCCGGAATCGTGGGCGGTTCGCCAGAGGACAGCCTGACCGCCAGTGATGGTTCCGGTGCGGGCGGCGCCGCGCCGGGCGAGTCCAGCGGCGCCATCGCCCCGGCGGCCATGGGCAAGCAGGAGGCGCTGAAGCAGTTCACCGTCGACCTTACCGAACAGGCCCGCTCCGGTAAGATGGATCCCATCGTCGGTCGCGACGAGGAAATCCGCCAGGTCATCGACATCCTCATGCGCCGCCGCCAGAACAACCCCATCCTCACCGGCGAGGCCGGCGTCGGCAAGACGGCCGTGGTCGAGGGCTTCGCCCAGAAGATCGTGGCCGGTGACGTGCCGCCGCCGTTGCAAGGGGTCACCCTGCGCACCCTGGACGTCGGCCTGCTGCAGGCCGGGGCCAGCATGAAGGGCGAATTCGAGCAGCGCCTGCGCTCGGTCATCGAGGAGGTCCAAGCCTCGCCCAAGCCCATCATCCTGTTCATCGACGAAGCCCACACCTTGGTCGGCGCCGGCGGCGCGGCCGGCACTGGCGATGCCGCCAACCTGCTCAAACCGGCCCTGGCGCGCGGCACCCTGCGCACCGTGGCCGCCACCACCTGGGCCGAGTACAAGAAACACATCGAGAAGGACCCGGCGCTGACCCGCCGCTTCCAAGTAGTGCAGGTCCATGAACCCGGCGAGGACAAGGCCATACGCATGCTGCGCGGCGTCGCCAGCGTCATGGAAGCCCACCACCGGGTGCAGATTCTCGACGAAGCGCTGGAGGCGGCGGTCAAACTTTCGAACCGCTACATCCCCGCCCGACAACTGCCGGACAAGGCCGTGAGCCTGCTCGACACCGCCAGCGCCCGCGTCGCCATTAGCCAGCACGCTGTGCCGCCCGAAGTTGACGACTGCCGCAAGCGCATCGCCGCACTGGAAACGGAACTGGCCATCATCGCCCGCGAGCAGGCCATCGGCATCGACGCCCGCCAGCGCGAAACCGCCGCCCGCGAGAAACTCGCCGCCGAACAGGAACGCCTGGCCGAATTGGATGCCCGCTGGGATCGCGAACGCGAGCTAGTCACCAAAATACTCGACCTCCGCGCCCAACTCCGCGCCGGCGGCCAGCCTGTGGATACCGCGAGCGCCGAGACCATCGTAAACCCGGGGGCGACCGCCTCCGCTCCCCCTATCCCAATGGGAGAAGGCCAATCACCTCTACCCCCAGGAGAGAACCGAGATGAGGAGCAATCAATTCCCCCTCTCCCTCAGGGAGAGGGCCGGGGTGAGGGAGAATCAGAACAGGCTTTCAACCGCGAAGCCCTCCTCGCCGAACTCAAAACCCTACAGGATCAACTCCAGGCTCATCAGGGCGAAGTTCCCCTCATCTTGCCCAGCGTCGACCACCAGGCCGTCGCCGCCGTGGTGCAAGACTGGACCGGTATACCGGTCGGCCGCATGGTCAAGAACGAAATCGAAACCGTGCTCAAGCTCGCCGATACCCTGGAGCAGCGCATCATCGGCCAGCGCCACGCACTGGACATGATCGCCCGCCGCATCCAGACCGCCCGCGCCGGGCTGGACAATCCCAACAAGCCCATCGGCGTGTTCATGCTCGCCGGCTCCTCCGGCGTCGGCAAGACCGAAACCGCCCTGGCCCTGGCCGAGGCGCTCTACGGCGGCGAGCAGAACGTCATCACCATCAACATGAGCGAGTACCAGGAGGCCCACACGGTTTCCACGCTCAAGGGCGCCCCGCCCGGTTATGTGGGTTACGGCGAGGGCGGGGTGTTGACCGAAGCCGTGCGGCGGCGACCCTATTCGGTGGTGCTGCTGGACGAGGTGGAGAAGGCCCACCCGGATGTGCATGAGATCTTCTTCCAGGTCTTCGACAAGGGCTGGATGGAGGACGGCGAGGGCCGGGTGATCGACTTCAAGAACACCCTGATCCTGCTCACCACCAACGCCGGCACCGATTTGATCACCGGACTATGCAAGGACCCGGAACTGATGCCGGAGCCGGAGGGTATCGCCAAGGCTTTGCGGGAACCCCTGCTCAAGGTCTTCCCACCCGCCTTATTGGGCCGCTTGGTGGTGATTCCGTATTATCCCCTGAGCGACGAGATGATCGGCGCCATCGCCCGCCTGCAATTGGGTCGCATCGAGAAGCGTATTTGGGAAGCCCACAAGATACCGTTCACCTATGACGACGATGTTGTCAAGTTGATTGTCAGTCGTTGCACGGAGTTGGAAAGCGGGGGGCGGATGATCGACGCGATATTGACCAATACGGTGTTGCCTAAGATTAGCGAGGAATTCCTGACCAGGATGGTGGAAGGTAAACCCGTCGAGAGGGTGCATGTGGACGTGCAAGAGGGAGAGTTTGGCTATGGGTTTGAATAGCTCGGCAAATCCCGTATTCCAGATATCGCCGATGGTGTTGCATTGGCCAGCCTCGATGCGTCTTGATGACCGCCGGTTTGACGAGTTTTGCCGGGCCAACAGGGATTTGAGGATTGAACGAACAAGAATGGGGGATTGCGAGATTATGGCACCAACAGGCGGTGAAACCGGCTGGCGAAACTCGCGATTGAATGCCTTGTTGTCGATATGGGCTGATCAGGATGGCACAGGGGTGGTTTTCGATTCGTCCACGGGTTTTGTATTGCCGAATGGGGCGATCCGCTCTCCGGATGTTTCCTGGGTCAGGAAATCGCGCTTGGCTTCCTTGAGCAAACAGCAAAAGCAGGTGTTCCTGCCACTTTGCCCCGATTTTGTCATTGAATTGCGATCGCCAACCGATAACCTATCGGCCTTGCAAGCCAAGATACGGGAATATATCGAGAATGGCGCTCAGCTAGGATGGTTGATTGATCCCAAGGGGCAGCGGGTTTATATTTTCCCGCCAGAGGGCTCCATGGCGGTTTTGGAAAACCCGGAATCACTATTGGCGGAGGATTTACTCAAAGGGTTTAATCTGCCGATGGAAAAGGTATGGGATGTTGGATTTTAGGTTTATGCCTGGGCTGAGCCTGGACGTTAAGCAGATAGTCAACCGTTGCACAGAGTTGGAAAGTGGGGAGCGGATGGTTGATGCGATCTTGACTAATACGGTGTTGCCGAGGATTAGCGAGGAGTTCCTGATTAGGATGGTGGAGCGAAAACCCGTCGAGCGGGCGCATGTGGGCGTGAAGGAGGGGGAGTTTGCGTACGGGTTTGAATGAGCGCATCTGGTCTCATGAAACACTATGCGATCAAGGCATTGCCGGATGGGTATCGGGGCCTTTTCAGTCGCGATTCTAACAACCAACAACCGAAAACTTAGCTGAGGGCATCGATCATGGCGACGAGATTTTCCGAAGCATACGAAACCATTCAACAGGGATTGGCCAACAAGGGCTTTTCCACTGATAAGGGCTGGCAGGACTTGATAACCAGGGCACGCAAATTCGCTGGTGTCAGCGGCTTCGACGTGGGGGAGGCCAGCCTCGTTTCTGACCTGCGCAACAAACTGGCTAGTGACGAAGCAGAAGGTACGAACGAGGCTGTTTTGCTCTACCGGGCTTGTGGAGAGAGACTGAGTGGCACCGGGCCAGGAGCGGTGGTGGACGCCGATCTTGGAAAGCGGCTAGGCGCCTTGAAAACCATTCGCCACGTTTATCTGCTCAAGCGCTTCGGCGGACACAAAATCTGGTGCTTGGCCATTCCGACTTCGTTCAGCGATTGGCCGTGCAACTCGTTGATGGGGAGTCTGGGCGGTGTAACCACCAAGCTAAACGATAAAGCCGAGCGCTTCACCTTGGCGCAGCGCAAGGACTTGAGTCACGCATCCCAGCACGCCTTGAAGTGGGTCCACAAGGCGATGATCGTAGCCGGTAATCCGGGCAAAAATGCCAACTTTGAACGGGTTGCCCGCTGGTTCGCCGACGCGAACAGCAAGGATGAGGATATTACACAGTACGCCCAAATCCTTAACGCGGGCCTCAAGAAGATCGCTTCCAAGCTCAAATCGGGGCATCTGATCTACACGGATTCTGTTTCCGAACGTGGGACCAACGCCAACGCCGGAACGGAAGCCTTCGTCTGGGGTGATCCGATGGATGTGGTTTATATTGAGGACGAGTTCTTCGGAACCCACAACACCTTAACGGGTTTGACAAATTGGACCAGAATCGTCGTCCATGAACTCACGCATCGCGAAGCCGCAACTCAAGACCATGCTTATGAGCATCAAGGCATTAATCCGCGCAAACTTTCCGCCGCAAAGGCCATTGAAAACGCGGACAGTTGGGCGTGGTTTTGCGCCGATTGCGCCGGTGCCCTTGCGGATAGTGTGATTCAAAATGCACTTGCACGTCAGTAGATTGGTCATTTCGACAGGTCTTGCGGTCCTCTCTTACGCCAAGGCTGACAATGCCTTACCTATCACTCAGGAGGAAACGACCATGAATAAATCCGGGAGCCGGATACCCCCCCCCACCGTAGCGCCGGTGTCACTCGGGGGCATCCGCTATGAGCAAGTCAAGAACGGCCTATTAGCGGGATTCGACCAAATGGGCGGACTTTTGGCGGCTTACGACGAATCCACTGGCGAGCAACTTTGGACGTTGAAGGTATACGACAACCTCCGAGAACCCACCAAGGAGGGGGACGTTCAGGATGTGTTCTTCAAATCCATGACTCTGCGGCCAGACGGAAACTTACTGATCGAAAACGAAAGCGGTGCGCGTTTTGTTGTTGATCCTTCGGCTAAAACCTCGATACCCGTAAAGTAGAATTGGCGGCGTGTTGACAGGGGCGGTACAGCTGCGACCCAATTCCGTTGTGCTACTGGAAGATGCTTTGAAGGCCCACCCGGTATAGTGCATGGAACCTTCTTCCAGATCTTTGACTGGGGCTGGGGAGATGATGGCGAGGAGCGAGCCTTGATCCTGCTAAAGCCGGAAGGTATCGCCAAGGCTTTGCGGAAACCTCTGCTCAAGGTCTTCGGGCCCGCCCTCTTGGGCCGCCTCGTGGTGATTCCCTATTACCCCCTGAGCGACGAGATGATCGGCGCCATCGCCCGCCTGCAATTGGGCCGTATCGAGAAGCGTATATGGGAAGCCCACAAGATACCGTTCACCTATGACGACGAGGTCGTTAAGTTGATCGTCAGCCGTTGCACGGAGTTGGAAAGTGGGAGGCGGATGATTGATGCGATATTGACTAATACGGTTTTGCCGAGGATTAGTGAGGAGTTTTTAACCAGGATGGTGGAAGGGATACTTATGGATCGGGTGTATATGAATGTACAGGATGGAGAGTTTCGGTATTGGTTCGAGTAATTCTCGGTCCTGTCAGTCTTGCCGAGAAGGAGAAAACCTATGTTTCGTATCGCAAGTTGTACGTTTATTTTGAATAGCCAAAGATTCACCCGACTTAACTACGATGGAGTGAATTGCACAGCTTTCTCGGGCAATGGGCCGCATCGAAACAACCCGATCTCGGGAAGTGTCCCTAATGATGGTTCCATTCCGATCGGAAACTACTACATCGTTGATCGCCAAAGCGGCGGCAAACTTGGCCCAATCCTGGATTGGATTGCAGATCGTGACGTGTGGTTCGCGTTATTTCGTGACGACGGTACAATCGATGACTCTACATTTGTGGATGGAGTGCGTCGCGGCGAGTTTCGGCTCCATCCTAAGGGGCCGCGAGGTATCAGCCTGGGATGTATCACTCTCGAATATCGAACCGAATTCGACACTCTGCGGGCCTATTTAATGGCCCAACATGTCGCATATATTCCATACACTACGACTCGGACCTACGGCACTATCGCTGTGGGTTTTCCTATAGATACACTCGACGAACGTTACCGGCCAGGCGGGTCTAGTGGCACAAGGATAGCATAACTTCCTAATGGCAGCATGGCGGAAGGAATCCCAATGAAGGTGATATGTATATACCTCGAATTAGCAGTAATCATGTCGGGAACACTTATTCTAGCTCGATTCCTTTACACGACCGAGCTAGGTGGACGAATTCAGCGCATCATACCAGACAGCACTTGGAGTACATTTTATGAGCGATTCGGACTCGAAGGGGCGGAGACAACATTAAACGCCGAGATCATCGTATGGCTAGTCATGTGTTTCGTGGTGTCCGCCGGGGTGGTATTAGTCGGGTCAAGGCTGGTCCGGAATGCTTTCCGTCGGCGATAGGCTTTAGCCCGCGTAGGGCGGCAATAGGGTACTCCCGTATTGCGCCACATGTGGGGATTAAGGAAGACACCGGCATGTGATTGTTGCCATTATTAACCCCGTCAAGCATGTTTATGTTACTGGGGTATATTAGTGGGCTAATTTATTTTTTAATCGGTATATTAATTCGGGAATTTTTCCGCCAAATTTGGCGGGATGAAATACGGTAATATTTGGCAGCTGGGAAGCGGGATTGAATCCATACTACGGCCCTACGGCCTTAGTATAGAGAATTTTGGCTATTATCAAAAACTCCATGTCATCAGAAAATAAAAATAGACTTTATCAAAAACGTTTTTTAATACTGGTAACTCCGTGTGGACTGATGCTATATTTAAGGTGCTGATTTTTATAGAAATTTTTGCCATGCATCAGACTATCGTAGTATGTTGGTTACAAACCAGTTTTTGATAATGTCTAACATAGAGGTGTAACAAAATGAGCTTCATCACCACTCAAGAAAACCATTCCTCTTTTATGGAATTCGTTGATCCTAAGGTTAAAACTATCTCGGTAACAGATGAGATTATCGCAAAAATAATGCCTTACTTTCCAAAATCAGCCAAGGTTATTGCTGGTTATCTAAGCGAAGAACAGCTTTATTGGAAGATCAATTATCACTGGGAAGTGCTACTGGAAGCGGTAGAACACTGCTCGAAGTTGGATATTACAAAAGTGTACAAGGATACGCTTTCTACAATCAAAAAAAATCTTGAATCAAATATCCCTGACCCAGCAAGCGGTTATCGTAAGTCTTCAACCCCTGGCGAACCCAAGGATAAGTCATCGCATGAGACCATTTTAGCCCGTCACGGCATTATTAAGCAGGCAAAAAAGGATTTTAAAGCGATTATAGAAGCTGCCGATATTTTTAAAAAAACCAAACGCGATCCAAAGGCGTTGATGCTTGCTTATGCGCCAGTAGCCAAACCGGCGCAAAGTAAGCATTCAACAGGCTTCGCACTGGATATTTGCGGCAACAACGCCGAAATCAAGCGCATCGCCTTATCCTTGGGCGCGGTTAAACCATTTGACGAGGGAAGCCATGTACACTGTGAATGGCCGAATGGGGTTGATTTGACGCTCAAAGGCGGTGCCGATTCGATGACCGCACAATCGCGTGGCGTAAAGATGAGTATTGATAATCGTATTGTTGCGGTTCGGCATTGCATACATCGAATGGCATGATTCGAGATTCTAGCTTGGCTTCGATAAGGCTTTGTCGAATCGAGGATTTCGAGGTACCGGTCCTCGCGGATTCTGCCCCGCCCATTCCGGCTACCCGTTGAAGTTATTGCTCTGTAATTTAGAAAATAGGGGAGTTTCTCAATGCAGCCGTTCAATTTACCTTACGAATTCGTCAATTTTCTTATCGATCCTGGCTTGGAATGCGAGGCTGGGATTGTCAAGCTCAACCAGTATATGTCCAAGAGCATAGGGAACGGTGGGAACGACAATACAGCTGCGTTGATAAGCCCCCTGCGTTGGATGCGCGAAGGCGGCAAGGGGGCGTTGCTCAACAAGATCGTCGGCGGCACCGAAATTGACCTGATCCTCAAAGGCCAAGGGGATCCGGCCAGCTTTATGATGGGATTTTATGTGCCGTAACCAAGAACAACTCAGTGCCATCAAGCTGAAGGTGGTTAGCCGACCACCGGGTAGGCGCAACGATCCCGTTGTCAAGAAAACCGGGAATGTGTACGACCTTTATTTCCGCGACAACCGCGACGCGGTCGCATTGCAGATGATGGTGAACGACGGTTTCTTCGGTATCGACTGCATAGGCTTCGTCGCCAATTACCTAATATATGTGGGTGAATTGGATAAGTATTATGGATATGATATCGCCAACTGGGACAGGGTGTTTACCGAAAATATACGAACTGTGAGGGGTGTGAAACCTTGCCAGCTCGTGCTTTGGCAGAATTATCATGTCGCTATTATAGATTGGGTGCATAAGGACAAAAGCGGAGACATCATTATGGGGAATGACGGTAACAGCATCATCGTGGATATCTGCCAGAGTTCGTCAGGCGGGCCGCAATGCAACGAGCGGGTAATATTGACCCAGAACTCCGAAGTGTCTCATAAAGGATATCGGTTGTTCAAAATTCAAGGTGGCACCCCTACGCTGCCGGTCAACGGCCATGTCAATATCATGGCCCGCAGCGGATTCTCTTTCGAATAGGCCATACCCTTTCCCGGATTCTATTCCATCCGGCTTGACCCGCCATATTTCCAGAGGAATACATCGTGACCAGCTCGAACATTGTTAATTGGCGCGACCTCAATGCGCCGAAAACCGTCGATCCCGAGAATTACGCCTATCAGAAGCAGGCGACATATGCGCTGCTGTTCACGGACCGATTCTTCCAAGGCGAATTCCTCAGCGAGGATAATGGCCATGCGGAACGGAGCTTATTAGCATCGACCGCTTGGCAGAAAATGGCCGACCGATTAGTAAGTGATAGCCAAAACAAGCGGCCGCCAAGCTACCGTAACATCCTAATCGCCATCAATCGCACGCCCTGCCATGGAATAAAGGGAGGTTGTACCGGGTTGCTCGTCGGTGCCTTGCGGGATATTCGGACACGGCTGGGCGTTGAACGATTTTCCCTGACCGAATTTACGCTGGCGGCAACCGGCATCTACGAAAAAGGCGGAGATTTATTGGGACGTTACGGTAAGGGTGGTAAAACGGTCGAGAGTGATCCTGAGAAACCTTTGGTAGAGCGCTACCAAGGAGGTTGTACTACCAGTTTTGATTGCTACGCTTTACTCAATGTCGGCTGGAAATTGAAAGCGCTACAGGTGGGCGGGTCGCTTAGCAGCCGCGGAGGTATATTGCAAAACTTCATCCGCATTGCGGAATCCAGAATAGCCGAGCCAAACCCCGGCTTCAAGGACATGGTCGATCGCTATACATTTTGCGGGCAATCACCGGCCATTCCCAGACCACCGAGGTAGCTGACAACAGGGACGGTTTTCAACAGGGCTTTGTGTTACCTGGTATTTCGTGGTAATACCCTCCTATATCCTTTATCGTTGCACACCGGCTCAACAGCAGATCGGATGCTACAAATAAAAAATCCACCCCCTTTAATATCGGTGTCACCATGGTTGATTACCTTTCCGCCTTGAGCCCGGAGTAGCTGCTCCATTATAAAAAAGTATGCATCTCCACCATGGAGATGGAGGCCAAAGAGAAAGGGGCGAAGGATTCTGATCTGGAAATATCCAGAAAGCCCAGTAGGGTGGGCATGTACTCTATGCCCATCACAAGCCTTAACAATAACAATTAACGACACCCCGATTTAACATCATGCCAAAAATCTTCGTTACAGGCTTGAAACCTTTTTCCCCGCTCACTTGGTGCACTGACAATAGACTTATTTCCGACGCTTATGGTGTGTCCCATATCCCTATTATGGATAGCGTTATTTATTCTACCCTAAAAACCATCAAACCATGGCCTACGAACAATTCAAAAATATGGACGGTGTGAAGCATGACCGCCCTACTAGAGCTAGGAAGCATGATCAACAGTCACTTTCATCTGGTCTGGCGATGTTTGGTGGCTTTGGCTTGAAGCGATTTCTGACCTATGCGGCGTATTGCTATGGTTGGTTCTTGATATTAACCCGTGCCTACAAAGAGGATTCGTATGGCAAAAACTGTACAGATCAAGTGGAGTTATCCAAAAGCGTGGGAATCTGCGTTGGCCTCTTCTGAAGCTATGGAAACTGGTGTTTATCAGATATCCAAGGCGTTTGGTGGATTAGAATCATTGTTGTATATAGGCTTAGTAAAAGGGACAGGCAGGGACTTCTATACCCGCATGAATGAACATCGTAAGGACTGGCTCGGGCAAGTTCGCGGTGAAAAATATTTTAGGTTTGGAAAAATTCGTACTTTTTGCAATTCTATTGTTAATAATGATTTAGTAGAAGAGGTTGAGAGCGCCCTTATTTTTGAAATCCAACCGCCAGAAAATACCATGAAGAGAAGCAGTTACCGTATTCGAGAGGATTTGATCGTTAAGAGCACTGGATACCGTGGATTTGTGCCAAAGCTAATTGATACTATGAGTCACTAATGCTATTTATTTTTCTTGAACCCGCCAAGGCCGGAACCGTACCCGGGCTCCGCCGAATGGGACCAAATCGGGATGCGGGTACATGTTGCCTTCATGATCGATAAATAAATAATCATGAACTTATGTAGCTTGGTTTAGTGGATCGCCATATAGGGCCTTTGGGTTACCAGTTATGATTATTAAATCTAGGAGTTTACTCATGCCATATGAAGGCAGCCCATTACCCACAAATCGACGGATAGCGTAAGCTATTGAATTTGCGATCTCATGGCTTGGGCAATGGAAGAATTTTCGGGGGCGGCGCTGGGCGATCCGCGCTTGACGAAACGGCTGAT
>Ga0172367_10001134_pt1 | contig 39842 bp, 33 predicted proteins | sample Lak10m_FD_114542 | JGI IMG/M metagenome (GOLD analysis project Ga0172367, IMG submission 114542) | Freshwater microbial communities from Kabuno Bay, South-Kivu, Congo - kab_022012_10m | ecosystem: Environmental > Aquatic > Freshwater > Lake | place: Democratic Republic of the Congo: South-Kivu... | reverse complement strand
TTCAGCATAAATCCCGACGTAGCCGTTGGCGTGCTGGACCGCCACCAACTCAGCATCATCAAACCGAGCGATGATATTTACGCCTTCCGCTTTGATTTCAGAAAATCCGGTAAACATCTGCGTTCTCCCTTGCTGATGGCCCATCATCGCACCTAGTGTGCACCTAGTCAACAGGAAAACGCACTATGTGCAAAGATTTTACAGTGCCGCCCGCGCATCAGTCACGCTCAGGCAAAATGGATCGCCGTTGCCGGGTAGCGCGAGGTCAGGCTTCAGTCGATGCCGTTGGCGATCGTGGATGCCGGGTCAATCGTAACGAACCCGTCATCCTCGGTTTCGGCCTCGCGAGCGTGCGTCTGAGGCTCGGCCTTGGTCTGCGCGTCAAACTCCGCTAGTGCGCACTCGAACTCGATCCCGACGTACGCCGCGTTGTCGACGTAGCTGTCGTAATGCCTCGGGTTCCTCGCGCGACGCGCCAGCTTCGTCGCTTCGTGCACCAGCACGATCTCGCGCGCGCTTAGATCACGCCCGGTGATCGCGTTGAAGATGCGGGCGATGTGCTCGTGGTTATCGACGGGATCGCCGTACGCGTCGTTCCTGTCTCCATGAGTGAGTGCGCTTGCATCCTTGAGCACGCGCCCGCGCGGGGTGCCGTGGTCTTCTGTAGCAGACATCATTAACCTACCGTTTTAGTATAGTACCAGTTATCCGAAACTTCAGCGACGAGCGGCAGTCCGGTCGCCCAGTCTGGATTGCGCCCCATCTCGGCGTGCAAGATAGCCCTGACCGCATTAACGTCGTCGTCGTTGTCTTCAGTCTCGACGATGATTTCGTCGTGCGTGTGTCCGATCACTTCGGCGTGCACTTGCGCGAACGGCGATGTGAACACCTGCTCGCGCGCGCCTTTCAAGCTCTGCGCCGGGCTTAGTCGGCACAGGCAGTCGCGAAGCAGCGAGGCGGCAGTCGCTTGGGTTACGTTCTCGGCGAGCACCCCGTACCAGAGCGAGACACGCTCATAGCCGCGCATGTAGGTTAATTCGACGCGCTCGGTCACGTTGCCTTCACGGTCTTCGCGCTCGCGCTTCATCCACTTGACGCCGGGGTACGTGATGGGACGCCCATCTGGAAGGAAGCAGAACACGGTGCCGCCCATATAGCCGGGATCGAACAGGTACACCACGCGTCCGACTTCCTGCGGAACGTCGGGGTGTTCCATCGCGACGAGGAGCGCCTTCCAAAGCGCGTCCCAAAACGCGCGCGCCCATCGGTTGTTCTCGCGCCACTTATCGACCACGACACGCGCTTCGTCTTCAGTGATCGAGATGCCGTAGTTGACCGCCATGTGCTGCAAGGCGCCAACGCCACCGCCAAATCCCAGTGACAGTACCGGCACCTTTCCCTGCTGTCGCCAGTTCTTCGCGCGGGGGTTCTTCTGGCGGTACTCCGCCCACATCTCGTCGACGTTCATGCCGAGTACGTTCGCCGCCTCGTGCATGTAGATGTCCGGCACGCTTTTGTCAGCGTCCGACGCGCGGAAGATGTCGAGCACGCCCTCGGCACCGCGCGTCGCCGCGAGCCACGGCAGCACGCGCGCTTCGATCGCCGACCAGTCGCCCCACACCATCGTACGGCCATTCTTGGCGGCGATAGATGGGCGGATCAGGCGCGACAGCGCGCGGCCCGGAGAGCCGAACCGATCCTCGAATTGACGTAGTGTCGACACGCCGGTCATTCTTCGATCTCCATCTCGCTGATGAACTCGATCGCCTCGGCCTCGCGCCCGGGTGCCTGATCTTCCATGCCCACAAAGGCGCGGGTGAGGTTATGAACCTGCGCACCGCGTGACGAGAAGCGCCCAGTCTGTTGAGCTCCGTTGAACGTGTACTGCCCGCACAGGCGGTATCTGCCGTCGAGCATGGGCAGCATCTTACCGAACTTCTTTGGGGTCGCCGAGGCACCGTACAGACGAGTTTCCAATAGTTGCAGCACGTCGAACTCGTCGTCGGTCAGCCCCTGCTTTTCGTCGAGCCGTTCCAGATAGGCGATCAGTCTCTCGACGCGGTCGCGCGAGAGTGAAAGCGCGGCGGCAACGAGGCCGTCGCCCTCGGCGTCTTCCTCATACTTCTTCACGAGAATGTCCGCGGCCTCGGGCAAGTGCGCGACGCCGTCGGCGACCCAGTTCGCCAACGCGACGTGCTGGTTTACAGACCAGCACACCCCGTGCGTGTACTCGACGACACGCTCGTCGACCTGTGTCATGTACGCGTCGGCGAGGACTTTAGCGCGCGCGACGAAGTGTGCGTCGATCGGCAACCCGCGATCGTTGATCGTCTCGCTAGTCCAGAACTGCTCCCATTCCCAGCGCCACAACGGACGCGTCGCCAGAAACACCGCGCGCAGTTCTTCGACGTCGACGTCGGCGTACCCCTTGTACTGCTCCCATTCGACCGGGTGCGACTGTGGAGTGCCGCCGTCAGCGGGTGCGAACAGCGCGATCAGGTGCTTGCCAAGTTCTACCTTGCCGCTGCGCCCGATAGCGCGAGAAGCGCCTTCCAGCTTAGCTGGCAGGTTAGACGCCGTCGCCTGCGCCATAGCGTCCAGCACCACACGCACGGGAAGGGCAGGACCAGCCGACGGGCGCACCATACCGCCGTTACATACGTGCCGGTCGAAGAAGCTATTCCACGCGACAAACCACGTCTCGCCCTTCAGCGCGCGCGCCAGATGCTCTAGCAAATCCGGCGGTGCCTCGCGCCATTTCAGGGTCTTGGAAAAGTCGTCCAAGTCCCAGCGACGCATCGGCCCGTTGCCGATGCAGTAGCGGAACACCACGACCTTGCAGCTTTTTCCGTAGCGCGCGGCACCTGCCTGTGTGACATCGCCCCAGCGCGGGTCTTCCAGATCGGGAAGCGCGCGCGTCTCAGTGTCGAAAAATAGAAAGTCCTGCGGATCGCGAGAAAGCACCGACATATCGTTCATCGTACGACGTCCTGCGGTAAAAAGGGGAGAAAGGCACGCCGAGCGAACCCGGCGTGCCCTGCTGCTCGACCTAGCGCCGACGACGACGCCGAGGTTCTTCGGCACCTTCGCCGTCGTCGATCACGTCGTCTGCGACCGGCGTCGCAAGCGGCTTCTCTTCGATCACTCCCGCTACCGCTACCGGTGCCGGGCCGTCCATCGGTATCCAGTCGACGACGCGGAAGACCGGCGTGTAGGTGCGACCGTACGCCTTGTGGTTGTAGTGGTCGCCGTCGAGGTGGACCACAGGCACGATGTTGCCGGGGTCTTCGTCAACTTGCAGAATGATCTGGTCGACCAGTACGCGCATCGCGTTGATGCCGCCGATTGACGTCGTCTTGTAGTGCACCTGCGTACCCTTGTGCGGGCCGCTAAGGAACTTCACGTCGGCGCTGATCTGCGCGCGCCACTCGCAAACGGCGTTATTGTTCTTGGGGTCGCGGTGCACGGGTAGCGTCTCGCGCGTCAAGGGATCGGAACCGAGAGGCACCATGCTTTCGCCGAGGTTCTCGTTCTTCACACCTTTGCCGGGGCGGTCGGTCCAGCAGGACCAACCGGTCCTGATTGACAACGTGTTGATCGCCGCGAGGTCTTCGGTGAGAACTTCTTCGTTGTCCTGCCCGAACACCCAGTTCCCGTCTTGCAGGAAACGCAGATACGGCGCCCCCTGCGTATCTGGCAACTGCATCTGCACGCGCTTCAGGTTGCCCTTCAGCGCCCGCACCGCTGCGAGCGCGCCGCTCGACTTCATGTCCACAACTTCGTTCATGTTTTAACTTCCACTTCCACTTCCTATGGGGTCACACCCCGGTAAGACCGCCCGTAAGGGCGGCGATCTTGTCGCCGAGCGCCTTGGCGCTGTCGGACGACAAGGACGAAGCTGGCAGCGCGCTATCCGCGCGCACCAGCGCGTTCTTTGTCGACACCTTCTTGTCGATCATATCTTCGGGCACGGCGCGATCGTCGCGCTTCAGCAACTTCTCAGCGGCAGGCATGGTGATGAGTTGCCGCGGCATGTACTCGTCGATCTTGTAGCGACGGTTCTTGAAGAACTTCCGCACAGCGGCCTCATCGACACCCCACGTACGGCGCGACGTTGTGCTGATCCCGATGCGCCAGCCGTCGACCTGCGCCCCACCTTCAAGCATCTCGAACGCCGCATCGCGCACCTGCTTGACCCATCCTTCGACCGTATCGGCCAACGCCAGCAGTTCCGGCAGGATTTCCGCGAAGCCGAGTTCCGCGCCGACGTTCGACAGCGCGTCGTGATCGAAGATGTCACGGTGCTCAAGACCGTTCACCTTGACATCGGTCAAGTTCTTCACGCCTTCGGTCTTCTGTATCTCGGCGAGCTTCGCCATCTTCTCGCCAAACGCGGCAGACTGTCCCGCCCATAGCGGGCAGACCGCTTTGCAGGTGGCGTAGTCGCACCACTTGCCCTTACCGATCGGCGCGCTCATGCCCTGTTCGGTAGCGCTTTTAACGGCGGCTTGCAGAGTATTGCGCCATTCTTCCAGTTCGCCGACCGTCACGCGGTACTCGCTCGGTTCCTCGGAGACCTGCGGTTGCATGATCGACAGGAGCACCTCGCGCGTGGGATCGACTTCGCCGTACGCTTTCGCGCCGAACATGGCCGGGATCGTCGATACCGCCGCGCGGGCGTAGAACATAAGCTGGTCGTTGGCCTCGACGCTTACGCGGTTGCGTCCGAACTTCCAGTCCCACACCCCTGACAGATTGCCGCAGGACCAGATCACGTCCGCCGTGCCGAAAGCGTTCGCGATGCCGGGTAACACGCAGCGTGTCTCGATGACGAACTCGAACACGCCGCCGGTGTTCATCTCGATCGCATCAATGAACGTGTCGAAGGCGTCAAGAGCGGGCTGGCCGACTTCGTACCACAAGTCTTCGGTGATGGTAAACTCCCACGCGCCCTCGGGACGCCCGTCGTCTTCGCGCTTGAAGGTGAACGGCAGCAGGCTACCGGGTTCAATGTCGTTGCGCAACACCTGCGCGATCATCTCGTGCAGCGCCGTGCCCTCTCGGGTGTACGCGCTCCCTTGGCTGGGCGGGACCATCTGTTCCAGTGTGTAACTGCGCGGGCAGCCGATGCGCCGCGCGGCGATCGAGCCGCCGACAACACTAGAGTGTTCTTCAGGCGTGGCGTGTTGCTGGGTCATCTCTCATCTCTCGGTTCAGTTTGCGTTAATCGGTGGATACTCGCCCTTCAGGAGCAGGTATTCGACGATCGCGGACAGTTCCATCGCCCGCGCTCGCGCCTCGTCGCGCAGGCGCTCTCGTGCCTCGGCGGTCAGAAAAATCTTTTGCTGCTCGCGTTTCACGGTCTTGCTTACCTCTTGCTTCGGGGTCGGTGATAAGGTACTTACAGGATGTGAGGTACCAATGTCAACACTTAAAGAAGCCGCCATAGAAAAGTTTCTCGACGCTGAGGTGCGCCGCCGCGGAGGCTTCACGGTAAAGCTGGACCCGCACGGCTACAAGGGTATCCAAGACCGCCTCGTCGTGCTGCCGCGGCGCATACTATTCGTCGAGTTGAAGCGACCCCGCGGAGGTGTGGTCGCGGAACTGCAACGCTGGTGGCAGGCGCGTGTTCGGACGCTCGGACACGAAGCGCATATTGTGAACACCGAAGCTGGCGTGCTGAAAGTGCTTGACGGCGAAGTACCTGAAGGCTAGAACCAGCATTACAGATGAGGGATAGACCCCATGCGTGACCTTTCCGACCTGCGTTCCGACCAGCAATCCTGCGTGGACGAACTCTACGCCAACGACCGCGTGTACGCTGTCATGCGTATGGGCGGCGGCAAGACCGCCACCTGCCTGACCGCGATCTCCGAACTGCTCGCCGACGGCCACCGCCGCCGTGCCTTGGTGATCGCGCCGCCGCTGGTAGCCGCGACGGTGTGGCCGAACGAGCCCGCCAAATGGACCCATTTGCAGCATCTCACCGTCGAAGCCCTGACCGGCGGGCCCGCCGCACGCCTGCGTCGCCTGAAGGAGAGCACCGCCGATGTGCTGACCGTTAGCGAGGGTGTGCTGGGCTGGCTGTCCGAGGTGCTGCCCAAGGACCATCCGTCGCTCGATATTCTCGTGTACGATGAGCCGAAGCTGAAAGACCCGCGCGGCGTCATCGGCAAGACCCTGTTAAAGATCGCGCCGCAGGCCAAGTCGATCTGGCTGTTCTCTGGAACGCCGCGCCCGAACGGTTACGCCGATCTGTTCATGCCCGCGCGCCTGCTGAAGCCGGGGCTGTGGGGCGACGACTTCGTCGCGTGGCGTCGCCGCAACTTCATGCCGATGGACTTCCACGGCTATGTTTGGAAGGTGCACGACTTCCGGGCTCGGCAACTCGACAGGGACGTCGAAACCTTTATGGTTCGCGCCGCAGAACCCGAGGACGCACGCCACGGCACGTTGACGTCGGGCGTCGAGCAGGACTTCGAGTTCGACCTACCCGACGAGGTGGCACGGCAGTACCGCAAGATGGAGCGCGATCTGCTAATCTCTATCGTCGGTGAGCAAGACCCAAGCGATCCAGCGGTCATCGCTGCGTTGACGCAGGCCGTGGCGTCGTCGAAGCTGGCGCAGATCGCACAGGGGTTCGTCTACGACCAACCCGATGAAGACGGGGCAAAAACGGCGCACTACCTGCACGACGCGAAGCTCGACATCTTGCGCTACCAACTCGACGCGATCGGGGCGGAGACGTCGGTGATCTGCTACGGCTTCCTCGAAGACTTGTCGCGCATCGAAACCCTGCTTGCCAAGGCGGGCCGATCGTACGGCGTACTTGGCGCGGGCCAATCGCTGAAGCAGAAGATGCGCTCGGTCGAACAGTGGAATGAGGGTCGCCTTGACAACCTGATCCTGCACCCGGCGTCGGCCAGCCACGGCGTCGAATTGCAGTTCGGCGGGCGGCGCATGCTCTGGTACTGCCCGCCGTGGTCCGCGGAGCAGTACGACCAGACCATCAAGCGACTTGATCGACCGGGCCAAACGCGGCAGGTTTACAGCCATCAGATAATCGCGCGTGGTACCGTGGATATTGTCAAGCGAAACCGCGTCGAGTTCAAGATGAACGATCAGGACGCCTTCAAGGAGATGCTGAAAACGCTATGAGAGAACCACAGTCCATCGTGCCCCCCACGTCGTCTACCTGCTGGGCCGCGCTGGCAAGCGACGGTCCCTACTATGTCGCAGTCGAGTGGCGTCGCGGCGAACCCGCGCCGACAATGGCGGCGCACGCCGACGCGCTGCGGTTGGCGCGTTGTGAGTTCGCCCGAATAAGACAAGAGCGTGGCGTGCAAAATCTCGACGGCGCGGCCTGTCTTGTACAAGTACGCGCCGACACGCGCTGGGTCGCCCTGTGGGCCCGTGACGGCTGGCGTCCCGAGGGCCACAGCGCCTATACGCACTAAAGCCGCGACGTTTCCGCCGCGGCCCTAGCGACCGACCGATGAGAGATGCCTTTCCAGACGCTGCATCTAGTACACAGATCGCAGCTAAACACAAGAGAAATATAATGAGCTTCAGACACGACAACGCCGCCGCGCAGACCGCATTCCGACTAGCGGCCTTCGACAACGGATACACCCCGCTTCCGAACCACGACAAACGCTGCTTCCTGAAGGGTTGGAACAAGGTGCAGCCTACCGTCGAAGAGATCGAGCGCTGGGGGCGCAAGCTAGTCTACCAAGCGACGGGGCTACGCGTCGAGCACGGCCTGTGCGCGATCGACATAGACGTCGATGACGCGACAATGGTCAAGCGTATCTGGAACCGCGCAGCCGGGCAGTTCCCACAACTGCGAGAAGCGCTGGTACGCTACGGCAAGGGGGCCAAGGAAATGTGGGTTTGTCGCACCGACGAACCCTTCAGCGTGATCTTTTCGACATCGTACGTGAAGCCGGGGCAAGACCCGGAAGCGGACGACGTACCCACACATAGGCTAGAGGCTTTTGGCGGCGGCCACCCGCGCCAGATCGGGGCGTTCGGTGCGCACACGATGGCGAAGGACGGCAACTCGTTCGCTGTCGCTTATCGCTGGGACGGCGATGAAAGTCCCGCCGACGTGCGGCTTAACGCGCTGCCCGTGCTACCGAAGGCCGCGGTGCTGACGATCGCGCAGATCGCCAGCGAAGAACTCGAAAGCGGCGGCTGGCCCCGCGTCAAATTGTCGCGAGCGGGCGAAAGCGGTACCGCTACCGCGTACGATCTGCTGCCGACCACACGCTTCGACTGCCTCGACGGGATCACGCGATCCCTCGACCAGTTGCTCGACTACGCGTCCACCTCACGCGATGCTCGCTGCTCGGCAAGCTGGATGGGCGACCCGCAATTCCGAAACCGTACTCGCTGCCTGATAAGCGTGGATCACGAGGGCGCGGTGAACGTGCTCGAAACAGCAAACTGGACGCGGCACCTGCCCGCCGACCTGATCGACCGCGCGCGTAGCTTGAGCGACAAGATCAGCGACCTGCGCGCGAAGCTGCAAGACCACGGCTTCGAGTTCGACCACGACACCTATCACGACGCCCCCGCGTCGTTTCAGGACATGGTATTCAAGCTGCTCGACGAATGGGCGTGGTGCGGGTCCCGCTACAGTCAATGCCTGCCGGTATACCGTGGCGAAGAGTTGGGTATGAGCCTCACGAACCTGCGCTTGACGATGACACAGTACGCCTACGAGCGCCACGGGCCGCGCGGCGGTACCGTCGTGATCAACCCGGTCGATGCGTGGGTGAAGCACTCGCAGCGGCAGGATGTTGACGGCTATCGCTTCATGCCCGACAAGCCGCCGGGTATCTTCATGCGCGACGGCGATCGCGCGATCAACAGCTACGTAGCACCCGCGCACGAGCGCGTCGAAGACCCGGCGGAACGCGCCGGATACGTCGCGCTTTGGGAAGACTTTCTGGACCACCTTTTGCCAGACGAGGAAGAGCGCGAATGGTTCAAGAACTGGCTGGCGTACAAGAAGCAAAACCCGCTCACGCCCGGCGTTGGTGTCATCATGTACGCCTCGTCGTTCGGAGTTGGCCGGGGCTCGCTGTTTGAAATCCTCGGTTCGGTGTTCGGCAGCCGCTATGTCAAGAGCGTGTCGGCGGACATGCTGATGAATAACGCCACGCAGGGACAGTACACTGACTGGATGGCCGGTGCCTTGTTCGTCACCACCGACGAGGTGCTGCCTGACGGAGATGAGGGTACAGCGATGACATGGCGTCGTCGCAAGGCGTACGAGAAGCTGAAGGAGCGGATCGACCCGAAACCCCGGCGCATGGACATCATCCGCAAGACCCTACCGAACTATCAGGACTGGGTCTACGCCTCGTTCCTGCTCGCCACGAACCACGACAACGCGGTGCCGATCCCGCGCGGCGACAGGCGCTTGACCGTTCTCACGAACAACTCGATCCCGCTGGCGAATAAGCCAGACCTGATGCGTCGTCTGAACGCCGAGCGTAATCCGACGATGAACCCGCGGTTCGCCAGTTGCGTCGCGACGTGGCTAGACGAGCGCGACGTTACCGGGTTCAACATGCACGTAGCTCCCGACTTCCGTGGAAAAGAGCAGATGCAAGAAGCGAACATAACCGAGATCGACGAGATCGTCGACAGCGTTCTCGAAAACATGCCCTATGACTGGACTACCCTCGACGTCGCCCTCGATCGGGTGTCGAACGCCCTCGTGCGCGGCGACCTTCGGGACGACTATCCGCAATGGCGCAGGCAGGCGACCGATCGCCTGAGAACGCGCTGGCCGCGACACGGTCGCCTGTACATCGACCGGAAGCGCACTGTCAAGATGACCGTGCTGGTTCGCGACGAAGACGCCGCCCGCGCGTTTACCGGCCTGACCGCAGACGAGCGCGCTACGCAGTACGATCGCATGCGCCAGATGGACAGCACCGCCCCGACGAAACTGGTGGCCTTGCGCGCCGGGCTGAAGGAAGCCTGACATAAAGAAACCCCCGCTTTCGCGGGGGCAGTTCAGGCAGTCTAGCGGTGGTCCGAGGGCTATTTCTCAACCTCAGGGACTTTGCAACCCCGCGCTTCGAGCATGTCGTACAGCGTCATCATCTTCTCGTCGATTTTGCCAAGGTGGTCGTCAATCTCGAACACCAGATCGGCGAGCCCTTGGTCGTCAATATCGCTGCGCAGCAAGTTGACGCGTATCGCGGAGAACCGCCCGTCAGGAAACTGCACATAGCGCACTCGCACCTTACTTCCGATGTCTTCGTACGCCAGACCCGCGCTCTTGATGACTTCGGGTGAGCAGTACACAACGCGCCCATCTGGCAGTTGCACGAACCCGAAACCCTTGGCCATCGTCGACGCCGGGGCATTAGTCACCTCGCCGATTTCTGTGTACGATTTCTTTCTGTTGAGCTTCTTCACAGTACGTCACCCCTTTTCACGCGCGAGGTACGCGGGTGTCGCGTCGAGCGCGACGCGGCCCTTCGCCGTGGCCGTGCACAGACGACCAACGCGGTCCTTGTAGAGCGGCGTGTCGAATACGATCGTATCGAGCACGCAGCGCGAGCCTGCCGAGGTGGAGCCGTCGGCGTAGAGGCGAACGAAACCGCCCTTCGCCTTGACGTAGAGTTCGCCGTTGTTGCGCGTCGCGAGCAGCACTTCCTTGTAGACACCGCCCTCGCGGATTACCGCGGTTTCGCCCTCGATGATCTTGAACATGCCGCTCATCAGAACGCCCCCGCCAAGCTGAAAGCCCACACCGCGATCACCGCGCCCGCAATACCGCCGAGCCAAGGATACCACCTAGCGCGACGACGCAGCACGTCGAGGTCGCCGTGCGCCGTGTCCGACGCGACGCGCGTCCGGTGCAACTCGGCGAGAAGTCCCTCGTATTCGCGCCGAAGACGCGCGTACGCCCCCTCGCGCTGCGCATCGTAGATCGCCGCCTGCAAGACGCCTTCGGCGATTTCGTTAACTCGCGCGGCGGGGACGTGCACTCGCCCGTCGGCGTTGGTCTTGTCGGTGAGCCCCCGCATGGCGAGGTGGGCAACCTCGATCGGCGTGGGCCACGCGTCTTTCAGTTTCTCCATCTCGGGACTAGACTTCGTGGTCATAGCATTCTCCTTTCAAATGTCTGCGGACCTGACATCGTCCGCAGCGATCAGTTCACAGTCGACGCCGAGTTCCCGCGCGGTTCGGCGTGTGCCGTCGATAAGGCGCAGCGTCACGAACAGGTGGTAGCCGCTGGCCCCCGCTCCGACGGCAACGTCGGTGATAATGCCAGCGCTCCCTTTGGAGTACGGGCGCGCGCGCGGCTCGATGTACACCACCTTCCGCCCGACGAGGGTGTCGTGCGCTTCCTGCGCCCATTGGTCGAGCCCGTTCAGCGCGATCCGCGCCGTCGGTACAAGCTGGTCATCCGGCGTCCGTTTCGTGATCGTTGGCATGTTGATAAAGCCCATCATCAGTCTCCCTACACCATGACAAAGGCACCACGCGCAAGCAGCGTGTAGCCCTTGTAGTTGTCGAGTTCCGAGAGCGGAACCCGCTTGATTTCTCCGCTGTCCAGCACCGTGCCGTTGACGTCGACGATAACGGCGGTGCCGTTCGCGCGCACCTGCATGACCGCCTGCTGCCCCTTGATGTGCATCATCAGAATGTTCGCGAAGGCGTCGAAGTCGCGTTGCGACATTACGTAGCAGGGGTTGCGCTGGCCTTCCCAGTAACCCCAGCCCTGCTCGATTTCGTCGCGGAACTGGCCGAGGGCACGGCGCACGTCGAGTTCGATCGCAAACTTCGCGTGGCCGTGAAAGGTGTTGTCGTCGATTTCAAAGATGACAGAAAGCGGGTACTCGGATTTCGTGAGGTCGTACGGCATGGAATGCTCCTGATTGCTGTGTTGTGGTCGTACTGAGTACCTAGTCCTCTAGGTACCCGTTGTCAAGCGCTTTCTACGCGCTGCGTCCTTTATCGCGTGCACCATCGGGTTGATGCGGTTGTAGGTCTCGCCCAGCGCCACGGCGATCTCGGTCGCGGTGGCGTAGTGCGGGTAGTCGATCGCGATCTCCGCGAAAGCGCGGGTCAGGCTGTTGATACCCGTTGGAGTTCCCGCCGCCAGCACTTCGCGCCAGATGCTTGCCACCACATCGGCGGGCAGCGCGGGCTCAATGTTCGACCAGTGCCTTTTCATGCGAGATACTTTGACAGCATGCGCTGCTCGCAGCAACCGCATACGAGGGCCAAGCCGACCTTTCCCCACGCGTTCGCGCCGCACTCCGGGCAGGTGAACTTGACCTTCGAGGGGTCTTGCTTCTTCGCCGTTTGCGCCGCCTTCGAGCACAGCCCAAGCGCGCCGTCGTGCTCCGCAAGGAACGCATCCGCCGCGACGTCAAAGGCACCCCCGGAAACGACCGTGTGCGAGAAGTGGCGACCCGAGCGCTTGCCATCGCAGTTGCCGACGCCGATCGGGTTTAGTCCAATCCGCTCCATCCACTCGCACCACTCGGCGTTGTGCCCGGACTTGGACGGCTTGCCGAACATGTGTTGTTCGTGGTGCACCATTTCATGCACCAGTGTCGAAAGCACTTCCTTCGGCTCGCGGCCCATCGCTTCCGGGTTCACGGCGATCTCGCTCAGGACGACGGCGCTCCCGTCTCTACTCCACACGTCTTTCCAGAAGTAGCCGTGAGCGTTACGCTTGCGGTGCAGCACCAGCATTACCGCGTCGAGCCTGCTGTCGAACAGCGCGGCGTTGAAGTGATCGAAGGCCGCGTACAGCGTGTCATACAACACCTTGGCACCGTTACTGTTGTCGATGCGCGCGGAGTAGGGAATGCTCACCGGGGCGGTAGTAGTGGTCGAGAGAATACGGTTTGCCATGTTCGTCTCCATTGGTTGATGATGTCGTACTAGGTACCTATACCGCGCTGGGGCGCTTGTCAAGTACCTATTTTGACCGCCTGCGCCCTCGGCGGTTTCGGCGTGTCGTTTTCGCGCGCTGATGTGTCGTTTTCGTGACGCATTTTTCGGCGCATCTAGTGGTTTGGGACTTTGCACTTTTCGAACATTTTTATGCAGGTCAGAGATGCTGATACACTTTTCGGAGCCACTTTTCGGCGCACGTACACTTTCCGGCGCGTCTCTACGCACTATCTGACGCACCAGCTACTTTGGGTCGTGTCCCGAACAGGCCGGGACGCGTGCCTTTTCGAGCGCGTGTCCCAGACTTTCGCTTGATTTAATTGAATTTTCTACGAATCGGGACATTGGGATACTATACTTTATACTTTCGTGAAAAGAAGATAAAAATTTGGTGAGAAAAATTAACCAATTTTAGGGTACCTGTTATACTAATTTATAGTATATATGGGAACTCTGCTGTCCCGATGTCCCACCCGCCAGAATATCCAATGAAATCAAGCGAAAGTCTGGGACACGTGCCTTTGGCTGGGACACGACCCGTAGTTCGGGGTGCGATATATCTGAATGAAAACCTACACATAGCTTGGAGGCGCTCATGTCCCCTAGCCCGACGCGCGAGATACGCGAATGAAAACAAGAGCATAGCTGAAAGCGCACGTTAAAGCGCGCATCGCACACCACTTCCCCCGGCTCCGAGGGCGGAAACACCTTGCGCGTTCAGATAGTTAGGCGTATCGTTCAGTGGTCCGGCAGGTTCCGCCGGTGGGAGCGATGAAAAATGAGTGCCTATGGCTACTCCGCGTTGCATCTCGGTAGCTTCGTCGATCTGGCGTCGCCGCGAGCGTGTGACGTGTTCACCAGTGGCGCAGGTTATTACGGCTGGCGGGTCGTGCGCGAGAAGTTGACCACCCGCGTGGCGTACCCGTACGCGGAGCGGCAGCAGCATACCGACCACGACGTGTATCGCTGTACCGTGTGCGACAAGGTGCCGTGGCCCGACGGCGTCCGCCCGAAAGCGCTGTTGCGCGTGCTGTCCCGGCTCGCCGTCGGGAAGTCGGTCGCGGTCCCGGCCCCGCTGGCGGACCCGATAGCCGCGTGCGCGCGCCTGCGCAGCGAGTTGGCACCGAAGCGGTTCAAGGTGCGGCGGGGAAAGACGAGCGCGCCGCGGGTGCTCATCGAGCGTATCTGTTGACCCCGCCGATCGTATCGCGTATCTTCTGCCCATGGCAGAGCAGCGGGACAACCCCATAGACCGCGCGAAGTTCGACGTGCACCCGGACGTCGATGCGCGCTTCACCAAGCGAATCCTGACCCCGCGCCTGCGGCGGATGGTGGATGCGTACGTGCGAGAAGGCAGTTATTCCGCTGCCGCGCGCGTTAGCGGATACGCCGTCTCCACCGTCAAGCGGTACATTGAAGAGGACGCCGGGGTGCGCAAGGCTATCGGCGAGATCGTCGCGCAGGCGGCGACGTTGTCCGGCGTGACTTTGGAGCGGGTGCTGCAAGAGTACGCCCGACTGGCCTTCGTCGACATCGGGCAGCTTGCCGATCTGCTGAAGGTCGGCGATGACCCTGACGCGGCGCTGACCGTGCTCGCAGACCTGCCAGCCGACCTGACCGCCGCAGTCTCTGAGATTACACTAAACCGCCACGTCGAGAGCGACGACGAGGGGCGCGTCGTCGTGACCGGGGGTTTGAAGATCAAGCTCTACGACAAGAAAGGGGCGCTGCAAGACCTAGGCCGCATGCTGTCGCTGTTCACAGACAAGTTGGTGGTGGAAGACAAGAGCGGGTTCGGCGAGCGGTTGGAGCGCGCGATCCAGAAAATCGAGAGCATGACTGAATGACCGGGCCGATTCTCAGCGCCGCCGAGACGTCGCGTATCGCCGAGATCGCCGCGCGTTGTCGCTACGACCCGCTGCTGTGGATGGAAACTGCGTGGGACTGGGGGCAAGGCACGCTGAAGGATCGCGACATACGCGCGTGGCAGGCCGACGTGGCCGACGACATCGCCCGGCACCTCGCCGATCCGACGAAGCGCTATACGCCGCTGCGCATCGCGGTGGCGTCCGGGCACGGGATCGGCAAGTCCGCCGGTATGGGAATGCTGGCCAACTGGGCGATGAGTTGCTGGAAGGGCGCGCGCGTGGTCATCACGGCGAACACTGAAAACCAGCTTCGCACGAAGACCTCGCCTGAGGTTGGCACGTGGTTCAATCGCTCGATCACGGGGCCGCTGTTCAATGTCGACACGCTGTCGATCAAGCCTAAGGAACAGACAGACCTTCCGTGGGCGATGGACTTTGTGCCGTGGTCGGTGAGCAACACAGAGGCGTTTGCCGGACTGCACGCCGAGGGCCGGTTGATCCTGTTGTTGATGGACGAAGCGTCGGCGATCGAAAACAAGATTTGGGAAGTCGCCGAGGGGGCGATGACCGACGAGAACACGATCATCATCTGGCTTGTGTTCGGCAACCCGACGCGCAACGTCGGGCGCTTTCGCGAGTGCTTCAGGCGCTACCGCCACCTGTGGAAGACCCGGCAGATCGACAGCCGCGACGTAGAAGGCACGAACAAGGTGTTCTTGCGGGAACTGGTTGATACCTACGGCGAGGATAGCGACCTCGTGAAAGTACGTGTGCGGGGCATGTTTCCGAGTGCGTCAAGCCGTCAGCTTATTCCGACCAACGCTGTCGATGCGGCGTTGGGCAGGCACTTGGCGAAGTCCGCGTACGACTTCGCGCCGTCGATCATTACCTGCGATCCCGCGTGGACGGGCGATGATGAACTCGTTATCGGGCACCGTCAGGGACTCATGTTCGAGGTGCTGGAAGTGATGGAGAAGAACGACAACGATTACCACGTGGCGCGCAAGATTGCGCACTATGAGGACCGGCATTGTGCCGACGCGGTGTTCATCGACTTCGGCTACGGCACCGGGATCAAGTCGGCGGGTGACACGATGGGCCGAAGCTGGGACTTGGTGAACTTCTCGGAGAGGGCACCCGCGCCGGGCTACGTGAACATGCGCGCGTTCATGTGGGATAGCGTGCGCCAGTGGCTCGACGAGGGCGGGGTGATCCCTAATGATTCGACGCTTTACGAAGACCTGATCGGCGTCGAGACGAAGCCGACCTTGAACGGCGCTATCCAGTTGATGTCAAAAGAGGATATGAGGAAGCTCGGACTGCCGTCGCCTAACCGCGGTGACGCGCTGGCGCTTAGCTTCGCAAGACCGGTGATGTCGAAGCGCCGGTCCCTCGACGAGACGTACCGTAGCGTGCTAAAAACCGGCACAGCGAAGTACACGACGCGCGAAGGGGAGTACAACCCATATGGCTGAGGAGCGTTGATATGTGCACGGTTAGCACCCCGAAGTACACGGCACCTCCGCAGTATGCGCGGGCGCTCGAACCAGACAACGCGGCACTCTATAACGAGGCGATGTCGCGCGCTGCGCAGCGTGGGGGCGGGGTTTCCCGCAGCACGGTCCTGACCGGACTGCGTGGGGTGATAACGCCGCCGGTTTTGGGTGCGCAGACTAGCCGCCGATCCGCTTCGGTGCTTGGGTGATACGATGAGCGAGAGCCAACTGAAGCAGTTTAACAGCGTCGGCGAGGGTCTGAAGGCGCTCCGGCGTCCGTACGAAGCGCACTTTCGCGAATTGGGCGACTACTTTATGCCGCGACGCTCACGGTTTTCGACGGGCGGGAGCGGTCAATCCGGCGAGAGCGTGAACCGCAGGATCATCAACGCCAGACCTCGTTTGGCGCTGCGTACGATGCAAAGCGGGATGCACGTCGGGATCACCAGCCCGGCGAGGCCGTGGTTCCGCCTTATTCCTGACGATCCGAAGTACCGCGAGTACAAGTCGGTCAGAGAGCACCTGCACGTTGCCGAGCGCGAAGTGCGGCAGTTGCTGCAATCGTCTGGCATGTACACCGTTCTGCACACGCTGTGGGGCGATCTGGGCTTGTTCGGCTACGACGGCGCGATTCTGGAAGACGACGATCAGCACGGTCTGTACGGGCAGGCGTTGGTGCCCGGGGAGTACTGGATCGGTGCAAACGCCCGCGGCATGATCGACACGTTATACCGTGAGTACCGTACGACCGTGAAGCAGATCGTCGGCAAGTTCGTGTACAAGAACGATCCGCAGGCTGAACCCGATTGGTCGGTGGTGAGCAGCACAATCAAGGGCATGTGGGACCGCAGCGAGTACGCTGAGAAGGTACCCGTGCGCCACCTCATCATGCCGCGGTACGAGCGTGACACGAACACGTCGTTGGCGCGGGACAAGCCGGTGATGTCGACTTACTGGGAAGAGGCTGAGGGCTCGAAGTTGCTGGGCGACCTTGGTTACGATACCTCGCCTATCTTGGCGTCGCGCTGGGACGTCGAGGGGGCCGCGACCTACGGGTCGAGCCCGGCGATGGACGCGCTGCCGGACGCGAAGGAATTGCAGCGTAAGGAGCGCGACAAGGCCGAAGCTGTGCGACGCATGAACCGCCCGCCGATGAACGCGCCTGTCGAGTTGCGCAACAGTCCGTTCTCGCTAATGCCTGAAGCGGTTAACTACGTGTCGGACCCGTCGAGGGGTCTTGTGCCCGCGTATCAGGTAACGCCGCCGCTCGGCGAGTTGCGCAAAGACATCGAGGACAGCGAAAACCGTATCGACGAGGCGATGTACGCGAACCTGTTCCTGATGATCGCCCGTCTGGATCGCCGCGAGATCACGGCGCGCGAGATCGACGAGCGTCACGAAGAGAAGTTGCTCGGGCTCGGCCCCGTGCTGGAACGCCAGCACCGTGAGAAGTTGGCCGTGCTGATCCGCCGCGCCTACGGCAAGGTGGTCGATATGGGCAAGACGCCGCCGTTGCCGCCCGAGATGAACGGACTGCGGGTGCAGATCGACTATGTGTCGACGCTCGGGCAGGCGATGAAGGCGGTGGCAACCGGCGGCATGGAGCGACTGTACGGGTTCGTCGGCAACCTTTCGGCGGTCGACGGTTCGGTGCTCGATAACCTTAACCACGATGTTTCTGTCAACGAGTACGCCGACATGGTCGGGGTGCCCGGCAACATCGTTCGCTCGAAAGAGGACGTCGCGGGCATCCGCAAGCAGCGAGCGGAACAGGTGCGGGCGCAGCAAGCGACCGATCGCGCGCAGCAGATCGCCGAGACGGCCAAGTCCGGTGCCGACGCCGCGAGCGTGCTGGCGGGGGCCGGGCAGCCGCGGGGTTCGCGCGACATCTTGTCGGAACTCGGCCTGCGTTGACGTCGTGTGTAGAATGGTGGTACGAGGTACGACATGAGTGCTGACCTATCCAGATCACAGCGTCGGGCAGCGCAGCAGTTGCAAGACGATGCACGTGCCGTTATCGCGCACGAGCCGTCAATGCGCTTCCTGTGCCGCATTCTGGATGAGTGCCGATACTACGAAGACCCTTTCGCCGGGAACAGCAACACGACGTTCAAGAATATCGGCGAGCAGGAAGCAGCGCGGAAGATCGTACGTGCCTTACAAGGTGCGGACCCCGACGCGTTGACGAAGCTGCTGCTGACCGCAGCGAAACAGCGCACGTCGACCGACGGCGCGAGACACGAGGAGGCGTACGATGAAGTTTGACACAGTGTCGTGGCTCCTCGGTGCAACTGCTCCGACGTGGGCACCCGTGGATGAGGGTGCAGGCGGCGGTGGCGGGACCGAGAGAGAAGCGACGGGCGGCGAAAAGTCTGGTGATGCTGGGACGATCCCATCCACCGAGACAGTGCTGAGCGGCGATCAGGCGGGTGGAGAGCCCGGCGCTGACGGGGCTCAGGACGGCGAGGCCACGAAGGACGACAAAGGCGACGGCAAGGACAAGAAGCCTGACGACGCCGGAGGCAAGAAGGACGACAAGCCGGGCGACGGCACCGACGAGGTGCCTGAAGATGGCAAGTATACGTTCGACCTGCCAAAAGGCGTCAAGTTCGACGAGGACAAGCAGGAACTTTGGTCGAAGCAGTTCAAGGACACGGGCCTGACCCGCGCGCAAGCGCAGAAGCTGGTCCAGATGCAGTCCGAGCAGGTTCTGGCGGAGCAGAAAGCGTTTTCTGACTTCATCGAGAGCCAGCAAAAGACTCACCTTGACGCCGCGAAGAAGGACAAGGACATCGGGGGCGACAAGTGGGCGGAAAGCACGCGCTTGGCGAACCTCGGTCTGAAGGCTTTGGGCGGCGGCGCGATCAAGAACCTGATCCTGACCTCGGGCAACGGCAACAACCCCGAGATGATCCGCGAGTTGCGGCGTATCGGGGAGATGGTCAAGGACGACAAGTTCGTGCCCGGCGCGTCTACAGAAGCGCCCGTAAAACGCGAGACCGCGTGGTACGGGGAAACGACACCTGACACCAAGAAAGGCTAACACATGGCAACGGTTGGGAGCACGTTTTTGACGCTGGCGGACCTTCGTCGGCAGCAAAACAAAGACGACACGATCGCGGACATCATCGAGATTATGGCGGAAGAGCTTTCCATGCTCGGCGACGCCCCCGCGGTCGAGTGTAACTCGGGTGATGAACACCTGACCACGATCCGCGCGGGTCTGCCCGCACCGACTTGGCGCAAACTCTATCAGGGTGTGCAGCCGACGAAGGGCACGACCACGCAGGTCAAGGACAGCACGGGCTACCTCGAAGACTGGTCCGAGGTCGACGCCAAGCTGGTCGAAAAGTCGAAGAATCCGCAGAAGTTCCGCATGAACGAAGCGAAGGCTCATATCCAAGGGATCGCACAGGAAATCGGCGCAACTGTCATCTACGGCGACACCGCGACCGCTCCTGAGAAGTTCCTCGGCATCGAGCCCCGGTACAACTCGCTGACTGCCGCGAACGGCAATCAGATTGTTGACGGCGGCGGCATCGGCTCGGACAACACTTCGATCTGGTTCATCGGCTGGGGTGAGAACGGAACGCACTTCCTGTACCCCGAGGGCTCGCCCGCGGGTCTGAAGCGCGAGGACAAGGGCGTACAGACCAAGGAGAAATCCGACGGCTCGCTGTACGACGTCTACCGCGAGAAGTTCTCGCAGGACATCGGTCTGTCGGTTCGCGACTGGCGGGTGAACGCCCGTGTCGCCAACATCGACGTTAGCGAACTCACGAACGACGCGGCGACGGGTGCTGACTTGATCAACCTGATGGTCACGGCCTACTACCGGCTGGACAACCCGAACCGCGCGGGCGTCAACACGGTGATCTACACTTCGCGTGTGATCGCCGAATACCTGCACAAGCAGGCGATGAACAAAGCTAACGTGCAACTGTCGCTTTCCGAGGTTGACGGTCGCCCGGTGGTGAAGTTCCTCGGGCACCCGATCCGCCGGATGGACAGCATCCTCGAAACCGAGGAGCGCGTCGTCTAAGCGATGACCGCCAGCGCTGCGGGATGAGCCCGCAGCGCTAACGTACGACAAGGAGCAGAACATGATCTTCGATCAACAAGCCCTGTTCTCCGACGCGCAAGCGATCACCGCGACCGCCGCGTCTACGAACATCCTCGACCTCGGGGCACCGGGCACCCCGAAGCATGCCGCGGCGGCGATTACCCAAGACTTCGGTCGTGGGCGTCACGTGCCGATCCGCGTACAGGTTACGGAAAGCTTCACGAACCTGACTTCGCTTGAGATCGCTGTGCAGGTGGACGACAACGCGTCCTTCAGTTCAGCGAAAACCGTCGCGACTTCGTCGGTCGCGCTTGCCGCGCTTGTCGCGGGCTATGCGCTGCCGACCGAGTACGTGCCGCGTGGTGTGGATGAGCGCTACATGCGTCTCTACTACACTGTTACCGGCACGGCACCGAACGCGGGCAAGATCACCGCTGGGCTGGTCTTCGGTAGCGAAGGGTGGGCTGCGTAATGGACGTCGTGGCCCGGCACAAGGGTAAGTACGGTGGCCGAATGCGCCTTCCGGGTGATGAGTTCTCGCTAACCGACGAGGCGCATTTCAGCACGCGATGGATGGTTATGGCGGGCACCGCCGAGGCCAAGACCGTCACGGCGCTGGCTGCGGCGGACAAGACGCTGACGCCTGAGCAGGTGGCCGCTGAAGAAGCAGCCGCAACCGGTAAGGTGTCGCACAGGGCTGAACTCGCCGCGAAAAACGCGCGGATCGCCGAACTGGAAGCTGAGGTTGCCGCGCTGCGCGGGCACTTGAAGGCCGCGAGCGCGACTGCGGCGTCGGCGGGCGGCTTCGACGCGGCGAGCGCGGCGCAAGGGTCAACCGAACCCGAGCCCGTGGCGGGCAGTACGGTGGCCCCCGAGCGGATGTCACGGCGTCACCGCGTGGCCTGACATGACGACAACTCCCGGGGCGCTTCGGTGCCCCGGGATCGGCGATAACGGGGGGTGTAAATGGCCGTAGCGAACAGTGTCGACATATGCAATTTCGCTCTTGACCACCTTGGGAAGACGTCGATTCTGTCTCTGAGCGAGGGGAGCGCCGAGGCGCAAGCGTGTCTTCGCCAGTACGACGCCGCGCGGCGCGCGTGCTTGGGCCGCAGCCCGTGGACCTTTGCGCGTAAACTGCGAGCTTTGTCCCTGCTGGAAGCTAACACGCTGTCCGACACGTGGGCGTATCACTATGATCTGCCAAACGATATGCTGAAGCTGATCCGCCTCGCGGAGGCCGGGCGCATGGTGCAGGTCAACGAAGCGCCGATCCCGATGTACTTGGAAGCAGGTACTGTCTACACCGACCTCGCGAGCGCGCTCGGCTTTTACATCTTCGACAGTACAGATACGGCGGCGTGGTCGTCGCTCTTTGACGATGCGGTGGCGTTGTTTCTCGCGATGCGGCTGGCACCGAGCATGACCCGGCGAAAGACGGACGTCGAGACGCTGCAAGGCATGTTCCGCGCGGCTCTCGCCGAGGCGATCGAGAACGACGCGCAGCAAGAACCGCTGGTGTACGGGTTCCACGCAGGCGGTTACGTCGACGCGCGTGACGCGGGTAGCCCCACGGAGCGCGCGCAGGCGGACGGCTCGACGATTTGGGGGTGATGTGTGGCTAGGATAACGCAGGGAGCCTTCAACGCCGGGATCATCGCCGAGGGCATGTACGCCCGGTCGGACACTGAGAAGTTCCAGAAGGGTGTGAAGGACGCGATGAACGTGTTCGTACGACCGCAGGGCGGTCTGTCGAACCGTGCCGGTTTTGAAGGCGTGGCGCGCTTCGACACTTCGGGCGCGTCGGCGTACCAATACCTGCTCCCGTTCTCGTTCAGCACTGACCAGACGTATCAGTTAGAGTTCACAGACGGGAAGTTTCGGGTGTTGAAGGATGGTGCGTACGTGCTGGACACGGCGGTCGGAGCCGTCGCTCTCGACGCGGTCACGACGACGTATCCCGCGACGCTAAAGCTCGCCAATCCGGGCGACATGGCGTCCTTCCCGACGGGGTGCCTTGCGTACGTCAGCGATCCCGCGGGGACGCACAAGCTGCACGAGGCAATCGTGAGGATCACCGGGACGGTGGGTGATTATCTGGCGTTCGTGGTCTTCGATGGGAGCACGCTCGACGCGAGTACCGGCGCGTGGGGCGCGATCGGCGCAGGTGCTACGCTGTCGAAGGTGTACGAGCACGCGCACACCTTCGCGCTTAGCGATATGCCGCGAGTGCGCGTTGCGCAGGACGCCGACACCATGTACCTCGCGCACCCGAGTTATGCGCCCAAGAAGATCGGGCGACTGGATCACGATGACTGGACGTTCGCAGATGTGACCTTTGTGCCCGCACTCGGGCAGGTGGCGTCGGCGTCGGCGACGGTCACGGGGGCGACGAAAACAAATCCCGTGGTCATCACGGCGGCTGCGCACGGGTTGGTGGACGGCGACGCCTTTTCGCTTAGCGATGTCGCAGGCATGACGCAGTTGAACGGAAAGCTGTACATCGCCTCGGCGGTGACGACGGACACGATTGCGCTGCTCGATAAGGATGGCGACGCGGTGGATGGAACCGCTTTTACCGCGTACGCCAGCGGCGGCACGCTGACCTCGCCCGGGACGCAGGTGCGCTATGGCGTCGACGTGAACCCGCTTGACCTTGTGACGTACAAGTATGCGATTTCCGCGATTACCGGGGATACGTACGAGGAAGGTCTGCCGACTGATCTGCTCACGGTCGAGAACGACCTGTACTACAAGGGCAGCGAGAACTATATCGGGTGGCGTGCGCTTGAGGGCGCTTCGCGCTACGCGGTGTACAAGATGTACGCTGGCGCGCTCGGGTATATCGGCACGACCGAGAGCACGGTGTTCACCGACGAGAATATCACCGCTGACACGGCCACGGGACCGCGGGTTGCGCGCACGCCGTTCGGTGCGGCGGGCGATTATCCGTCGGTTGTTGCCTTCTACGAGCAGCGACTTGCGTTTGGCGCGACCGATAACGACCCGCAGCTAGTTGAGATGTCGCGCGTCGGAAGCGTCGAGAACTTTTACAGTTCGTACCCGTCGTTGTCTGACGACGCCTTCCACTTCAGGATGCGCGACGTGCGCGTGAACCGTATTCGCGCGTTTGTTCCGAGCGACAGCTTCACGGTGTTCACCAGCGGGGGCGAATGGGAGATCGCGCCGCAGGGCGATGGCGAGTATCTGCGCCCGGACAAGCGTAAGCTGGCACCCTTGACAACTTATGGCTCGGCGGACCGGGAGCCGCTATATACAGGCAGCGTTGTGCTCTATATCGAGCCGTCCGGCAACGTCGTACGCGACTACCGGCCTAATGACCGAAGCGTGCCTCCCGGCGATCTGACAGTTATCGCGCGCGATCTGTTTGAGGATCGGGAGATCGTGTCGTGGACGTACGCTGCGGCACCTGACAAGCTGGTGTGGGTGGCGCTCGACGATGGCACGCTGTTGTCGATGACGTACGTGCCCGAGCATGATGTGTGGGGTTGGACCCGGCACGAGCTAGGCGGCACCGCCGCGAAGGTTCGGCAGGTGAGTGCGATACGCGAGGGCGCGCGAGACGCGCTCTACGCCGTCGTGTCCCGCACGATCGGAGGTATCGAGGTCACGATGACGGAGCGACTAGCCGTCAGGAACGACACCGATGTCGAGTTGGGGTACTTCGTGGACGGTGGCTTTGCCGCGTCGTACGACGCTGGGGTGTCCGAAGTGTCCGGGCTGTTGCACCTGCGCGGGGAGACGGTGGTCGCGCTGCTCGACGGCGACGTCGTGGACGATCTTGTGGTGGATGCGACCGGGACCGTGGACTTCGGCGATCTGACGCCGACGAATGTTAGCATCGGGCTGACTTACACGGCGTTGGTGCAGACCCTCGACGTGCGGATGGAGGTCGATCGACTGGGGTCGTCCGAGGGACGCCTGAAGTCGACGGCAGAGATTGCGATCAAGCTGCGGCGGTCTCGGGGGGTCGAGGCGGGCACGTCGCTGTCGCGCATGAACGCGCTGAAGGAGTGGGCCCCGGCGATGGTTGGTGGTCCGATCCCGCTGCGCACGCACACGCCGTTGCTGACGGTGGCGGGCGACTGGGAGCAGGACGCGACGACATATATCCGTCAGAGTAACCCGCTACCGATGACGCTGCTGGCGGTGTCGCCGGAGTGGAAAGTCGGCGAATGACGAACCGCGTTTACATCGAACCAGTCGCGACGATGACGCCGGACGTTCTACGGGTGGCGCAGAGCCTGCGGCGAGAAGACGTCGACGAGTTGTGGGCGCTATCGCGCGTGCGCCCGATCGAGGCGCTGCGTCGATCTGTCGCGGTGTCCACCGAGGCGTATGTTGCGTTCAACCGGGACGCGCCGATCGCGGTATTTGGAGCGAATGTTCCGGCGCTCGGTGGTTACGGCGTTCCGTGGCTTCTAGGTACGCGCGGGATCGACGAGTGCGCGACTGAGTATTTCCGGCTCGCCCGCCGGTTCATTGCGCACCTTCGGCGGGGTTGCGACGTGTTGCAGAACATGGCGTTGGCGAGTAACCGGAAAACGCTGGTCTTTCTATCGCGGCTGGGGTTTGTTATAGGTGAACCGTTCACGGTGGCGTCGGGGGCCACCGCGGTCGTGTTTAGCATGGGGGGCGAAGCAGAATGTGTGATCCTGTAACCCTTATGGCGATCGGCACCGGGGTCAACGTCCTCGGCGGTTTGTACCAAGCGTCGGCGCAGTCGGCGAATGCTAAGTTCCAAGCTCAGATCGCGCTGGACAACGCGGCGCGAACCAGCGAGCAAATGCGCGACGCAAGCGCGCGCGGCGCAGACGAAGAGCGGCAGGTGCGGGCTGAAGGGGCGCGGGTTGTCGCGGACACCCGCGGCGCACTGGCGTCAAACAACATGGACCTTACCTTCGGCTCGCCGTTGGACACGATTTTGCAGACCAGTATGGAGATTGAACGCGACGCGTACCGCGTGAAAGCGAACACCGCAGCGGAAGTACGCGATCTTGAGATCAAGAAATACAACTACTTGAACCAAGCGAGCGCGTATCAGGCGGAAGCCTCAAACGCGCAAACGGCAGGGCTTATCGCGGGCGTCGGAACAGCCCTTGGCGGCGCGTCCGAAGTCTACAAGTACAAGGTGTCGATCGAATGAGGCGGGGCAATGGCGGCAGTTCCTGAGTACCGGCGGCAGCTACAGCTTCGCCCTGTGAACCAGCAAGAAGTCCGCGTCGGGACGTCGCCGGACACGTTCGGCGCGCAGGTGGGGCGCGCGGCGGAGACGGTCGGAGCGGGGCTGTTCCGGGCGGCGGATGCGCTCGACTTTCGTGCGCAGTTGACGGACGACGCGTCGGCGCGTGAGGCGTTCAACAAGTACCGCTACGCGCAGCGGGAGGCGCTGTCGGCGCCCGAGAGCGGTCTGTTGAACCAGACCGGCGGAAACGCGACGGGCGTTCCTGAGACCGGCGAGGCGCGGCTGGCAGCGCTGCGCGAGCGGTACGGCGAAGGGCTGACGCCCCGCGCGCGGCGCAAGTACGACGAACTCACCAACGAACTGCTGGATCAGGCGCACGGCTCGCTGCTCACGCACGCGTCGAACGAGACGCGCAACTACATTGTCAACCAGCGCACGTCAACGATCGAAGGCTATGTAGAGGACGCTGCGAAAAACTGGGACAGCACGGACGTTTTCGAGCGCAATCTGGCGCTGGCGCTGCAAGAACAGACGCAGTTGGCCGCGCTTCAGGGTTGGGACGCCGCGACGCAGAAGCAGAGTGCCGAGACCCTGATCTCGAAGGCGTTCCGGCAGCGCATCGTGATGGCGGCGGCGGACGACCCGATTGCCGCCGCGAAGCTGCTTGAAGACGCACGCGAGGTACTGACCGCGGAGGACGAGAACGCGCTTGACACGGGGCTGGAAGCCATGGTGCTGGAAGCGCAGGCGAGCCAGTTCACGCAAAGTTTTATTCGCCGCACGCAGCCGGTTTACGGTGGGGCGACCCGGAGCGGCGTGGAGTTCCGTGGCGTGCCCGCGGTGGATCGCCCCGACGACAATGTGACGATCAGCTTCGATGCGGAGATTCCGGGACAGCCGGTCGTCGATGTGATAACTTCGGCGGCGGAGGCGACGTTTGGCGCGGGGACTCGCGTTGCACTCAGTTCTGGCGTGCGGCACGGCGAGAACGATCCTTCCGGTCGGCACCGTACGGGCGCTGCCGCGGACGTCACGATATACCGACCGGACGGGACCGTCGTGAAAGCGACCGATCCCGATGCGGCGGACTTCGCGCGCGCAGCCGCCGCGCAGGGGGCGCTTGGTATCGGCTTCGGCGCTGAGTACATGGGTGGTACCGAATTTCACATCGACATGGTCGTGCCACGCGGCAAGCAATGGCATTATTGGGCGTCTGGCGCTGCGGCTATCGGAACCTCGCTTGTCGCGATCATGGAGCGCGCCGCCAGCGCGGCGTTGGAGGGGACGCCCTTTCCTGACAGCGCGGTCAATCGCGGTCTGGTTGTGCAGCTTGGCGCAGGGCTCGGTCTTACGATCATCGATGCGGCGCAAAACCGACCGACGGTGCCTGCCGAGTATCTGATGACGCCGGAGTTCATGGCGGCGAACCCGAGTTTCGCCGGGATGACGATGGGCGAGATGTACGACGCGATCGCTGCCGCGACCGGCGATGACCCGTCGACCCAGATGGGCGCGGCGTACTTCGACGCGGGCGCCGCGTACGACGCGGCGCTCGCGATCGAAGACCAGAAGCTGCGTGATGAGGTGCTGAAGAGCATCGACACGATGGCAACCTTGCAGAACCGGGCGCGCACTGAAGGTCGCGGGCAGGCGCAAGACGCGGCATGGGAAGAGTACGTACGCACGGGGCGCACCAGTTTCTCGATGGATGAGCGCGCGGCGATGGGGCAGAGCGGCTGGACGTCGTTCCAAGAGGCGGTGCGGAACGATCAGCGGGGCGTCGACGTGACGAACCCAGATACTTGGGAGATGCTGACGCGTCTGGCGTCGTCGAACCCGAACGCCTTCGCAGAACTTTCTTTGACGCAGCACTACGCATCTTTGTCGCGGGCGGATCGACAGCATTTTATAGCGGTGCAGGAAGCCGCACGTGCGGAACTCAAGGGGCAGGCGCTGAAGGTCGAGCAGGGTCGGAATGCGATCAACTTCGACGCGGTGTACGAGGCGGCGGATGAGGTCTATCTGGCGCTTGCCGATCCTACGTCGCCTGCGAAGATGTCTGGCGAGCAGCGGCGGCTGCGGTTGGATTTCCAGCACGAACTCACGGCGCTGGTGCAGGACTTTTACGACAGAGAGAACCGAGAGCCAAACACCCGCGAGGTGCGCGAGATGGCAGCGGTGAAGCTGCTGCCTGTCGAGTTCTCTACGCCGGGGCGTTTCTTTACCGGTGCGGGGTTCGACGGCGTAAACGAAAAGGGGAGCGGCTTTTTGTTCGAGGCGGCTAAGCGTACTGAGAACTTTCGCGTGGCCGTCACGTACGACAGCATACCGATCGCGGATCGCACGCGGATCGCGTCTCAGCTTATGCAGGCGACGGGCGAGCTTCCGACGCAGGATCAGATCACGACGGCGTACGAGCAGCAGCGGATGATGGCGGTCGGACTGCCGCCAGTCGTGGCGTTTAGCGAGATACCGCCGGACTTCGTTGAGGTTGCGCGCAAGGAATTTCCGGGTATAGCGGATGACGCGATCGTGGAGCACTACCAGTTGTTCCTGATGTCACAATACACCGGAGAGCCCTAGATGGCGGACGAACGAGCGGCGTATCTTCAGTGGTTCGAGGCGCAGAAGACTGGTCTCAGCGCGGCGCTTCAAGCGCAGTCCACGCAGTCGCAGGCGAGCCCCAGCGCGGCGCTTCAGGCGCAGTCCACGCAGCCGCAGGCGAGTCCCGCCGCGAGCGCGTACCAGTCTTACTTCGAGCAGCGCGCCGCGCAGGCGGCGGAGCGGGCGGCGCTTGCGATGGAGCAGGCTTTTCCCGTAGGCGACGCCGTCGCGGGCGTAGCGCGTTCGGCGGAAGCGCGGCAGCGGGGTTTGGTGATTCCGCCGGACCTGCTGACTAGCGCGACCTCGGAACTGACCCGGCGGGTCGACGCGCAAGCGCGGCGGGCGCAGTTGATGTCGTCGTCGCGGCTGGCGGGATGGATCGCGAGGGACCCTATCAACGCGGCGCTGGCGCAATCAGACCTACAAAATCTGTCTGGACTGTCGGGTCTTCTCTCACAGTTCGAGAGAGGCGCGGACCGCCTAGTGACCGACACGCTGGGGTACAGCCGCATCGCCAAGAATGCAGAAGACGCTCTGGCGGAGTTGCAAGATCGCCGCGCCGATCGAGCGCGTCCGTTTACCGAGGTATTGGCCGATGAGCAGAAGCGGTGGTCGCCGGTCGGCGCGGCAACGCTGGCGCCGTGGTCAGCGCTCGCGCGGTATGTCTCGTCTCGTATGACCTTTGTCAGCGAAGACACGATGAAGGCGTCAGAGGCGCTGCTGTCCGACGCGTTCGAGCAGGCCATCGCAGCGCGGGACGCGAACGCTCGACGGATCGAGAGAACGTACGGAACGTCGGAGCGCGTAACGCGCATGAACGCAGCGTTGGCCGACGTCAGCAAGATTAAAGGGGTTGGGCCGCAGATGTCTGCTATCGCGGCGCTCGCCGCGGCGGAACCGGTCGCGATGACAGAGTGGCTAGTCGGCGTCGCGCTCGATAGCGCGCCGGCCTTGATCGCAAGCGCGCTGGTGACAGGGTTGACGCGCAACCCGGTTCTTGGCGCAGCCGTGCTGGGAGCGACGTCGTACGAGGTGAGCGAGCGCTCGGCGTATGACCAGTTCGTGCGCGAGGCAGGGTATGACCTGCGCGATCCCGGGCAGCGGGCGGCGTTTGTCAACGATCCCGCGGTGCGGCGGAACATGCGTGACCGCTCGTTCGCCTACGGTGCCACGGTTGGCCTCTTGGACGCCGCGTCCGTCGGCGTGGCAGGGCGGGTGTTGGCGAAAAACCCGGCGGGGAACCTTATCCTTCAGGCGCTCGTGCAGGGCGTGATGGGCGGCAGCGGCGAGTTGTTGGGCGAGTTGGCGTCGGGCCAAGACGTGAACATGGTCGAGATTATGGCCGAGGTGTTCGCGGAGTTTGTCGCGTCTCCGATCGAAGTCGTGGGGGTGAGCGGTCGATACTTGCGCGAGCAGCGCGGGGTTGCGCAGGATCGAGCGTTCTTTAACGCGCTGACTACGTCAGCTAAAGACAGCACGATACGCGCGAAGGTGCCGGAGCGCTACCGCGACGCCGTTGCGACGCTGACAAAAGATGGCCCCGTGGAAAGCCTGTACGTTGATGCGCAGACGCTTGATAGGTTGTTCCAGAGCGACCCCGGTGGCGTAACCGCGGAGCAGTTTCTGGCGGCGGTTGACGGTGTGGACATTGAAGCGTACCGGCGGGCGCGCGACAACGGCGGTGCGGTCGAGATACCAACAGCGTCGTACGCAGCCGACATCGTCGGAACGCGGTTCGACGAGCGGCTGCGCGGGCATATACGTACGGCACCGGATAGGATGAGCGCGACGGAGTTGAAGGCGTACCAAGCCCGGCTCTCGGAATTGTCGACGCAGGCGCAGGAGGCAGCCGACAAGGCGACGAGCGGGCAGACTGACCTTGAACGCGTGGCGGACGAAGCGCGCGTCGAACTCGTCTCGGCGTTGCGCCGCGCGGGGCGCACCAGTGACGTTGCTGAGAAGGAAGCGCTGCAAGCGGTCGCGTTCGCGCGTACAATGGCGCAGCGCTTGGGGATTGACCTCAAGGAGTTCCTGAAGCGCTACCCGTTGGCGCAGGTGCAGGGCGCGCTAGAGAGTTCCGTCGCGGTCGAAACACCGCGCGTGACCGCAGAAGTTCTGGATCGCGTGCGCGCGCCGGTCGAGCAGCGCGAAGGCGAGGGCAAACTCATCAAGGCGATACGCGCGGCGGCGGAAGCGGCTAGTCTTGATCTCGAAGTTGCAGAGCCTGCTGATCTCGAACTCGCCGTCGAGCAGATGTACGGCCCCGCGGCGGGGCCGGTGCTGTTGAACCAGTTGGGCGGTGAAACGCTGCGTCCGGCGCAGCCGGGTGATCTTGGCGCAGGCGTGACTGCTGACTTCCTGCGGCGTCCCGGTTGGGGCGTGGTGACGGCGACGCGTGGCGCTGAGACAGACGCGGCGCAAAACGCGGCGCTGGAAGCAGAGTTGCAGGCGCGTGGGATCGCGTTCCACAAGATGGAAGGTGTCTACAAGGGCCAGAGCGACGGCGTGTCGTACATGATCTTCGCGGATCGAGACACCGTGGTCGAGTTGGGCCGCAAATACGGGCAAGAGAGCGTGCTGACCCGCGAGGGTCTTGTGTTCATGGATGGTTCGCCGACGATCCCGCTGGATTTGAACGATCTCGTCACAGGCGACGCCGCTAAGGCGCGTGACTTCTATTCGACGATGGGCGATGGGACTACGTGGTCGGCAGGCTTTGCCGCGCAGACCCTGTACCAGAACCGCGACGAGGTGCTCTCGGGGGACATGGCTGGTGACGGGCGGCACTTCACCAAGTTCTTCTCGGACGTTACGTCGGGCGCGCGGCAGCAGCCGCAGCGGCTCGACGCATATGTTCCGGTGATCGACCTGCCGCAAGAGGTCAAGGATTTTGCCAAAGAGCGCGAGCCTTTCTCTGGCAATTTTGAAGACCATATCCGCACGTCGATACCGGGCTATCGCGAGATGCAGGACGCCGTTGGTTTCGTGATCTCGGAGACGATCGGGACCGGCGCGCTACTTGACATCGGTGCGTCCGAGGGGGCGATGGCGAAAGCCGTGGTGCAGCGTAACCCCGGTGCGACTGCGGTAGCGCTCGACCCTAACGTAGCGATGCAGACGACGTTCGAGAGCAAGCCGCAGGTGGAGGGGGTCGTGTTTGACCTGTCGGCCTACGGGTCTGCCGAGGATGCGGGTACGGTGGCGTGGACCGAGGACGACGGGACGGCGATCCCGTTCTTTGACCCGAAGGGCAAGAAGTTCGACATCGTGCACGAAGCGATGGTGTTCCAGTTTATCTCGAACACCCGCGGTGCCCACGTGCGACGCGCGAAAGAGTTGCTGGTGCCGGGCGGGCTGTTCCTGACCTTCGAGAAGCTGGGCGGGCCCGCCGAAGAGTACAACGCGAACGAGGCTAAAAAGGATCGGTACAAAGCGCAGTACTACGATCAGGAGACCCTCGCGGCTAAAGCGCGTGAGGTGCTTCAAACCGGTGGCGACGCCGTCGAGGGCATGACCGCGTTGCAGGTCTCGGTCGCCGAGATGGAACGCGTGCTACTCGATAACTTCCGCTACGTGTTCCAGATTTGGGATAGCGGGAACTTCAAGGGCTTCGCGGCGTCGGACAGCTACGCCGCCGTGAGCGGCTTTGCGGAAAAGCTGCCGAGCCTGAAGAGCGACTATGCGACGTCGAAAACGCCACGCCGGGTTTGGGAAGCGCGCGACGACAGCGCGAAGCCGAAGGTGCCGGTTAACGAAGATGGGACAGTAACACTGACACATTGGTCCGACGCAGCGCGTGGCACGGTGGACCCGGCGTTTGCGGGGACGGGGCCCCTTAGGGGTGCCGAGCGCAATGTGCGGGGGCCGAAGAAGGCGTTCTTCGGCGTTAGCGTCGGCAAACCCGGCGGCTACCGCAAGGAGAGCCTTGGACCGTACCGGCATGAGGTTCGCGTGCCCGCGAAGGCGCTCTATGACCTGACGCGCGATCCCGAGGGGCTGGTCGACGCCATACCGGACGACGTGCCTGCGCGTCAGCGGATAGGCTGGCTCGAAGAGAGGCTCGTTGAGCGCGGGTTTAAGGGTTACATAGTCATGGACGCGCCGCAGGGCGCGGCGGCGGCGCTGTTCGAGCCGGTCGAGCCTGTGTCGGTGCGGGATGACCGTACGGTGGAGTTGTTCCAGTCGGGGGCAACGCCGGACTTTTTCAGCGCGCTGACCCGCGATGTCGCGAACGCCAAGCAAGCGAAGGCGTCCGCGAAGGACTGGAAGTCGATCATCCAGCGACTGCCGGGGATCAAGAAGGCGGAGATCGACTGGTCCGGTGTGCTCGCTTGGCTGGACACGCAAGAGGGGCAGGTCGCCCGCGAGACGGTGGTGGACTTCTTGCGGCGCAATGAGGTGACGATCACGCCGGTCACGCTCGGGGGCGAAGATGCGGTGTTCGGGGAGTTCACGGTCGAGGTCGACCCCGGCGAGGAGCGAGCGTACGATGACGACTGGATCGAGCAGACGGCGCGAGAGAACTACCTGCCAGACCTCATCGACGAGCGCGTCAATGAGATGAACGAGAGCGACCCCGGCGGCGATTTCGGGCCGGACGATGTTTCGGATGACGAGAAAGAGGCGCTACTCAACCGCGCGCGCGATATGGCTGTGCAGGCGTACTATGAAGACCCTATCTACGAGTACCCTGTTACGATCACGCAACCGGACGGGTCCGAGGAAAGCACGGTCATTACACGCGAGAATGACGGTTACTACTGGGAAGGCGATAACTATCGCTCGCAGAACGACGTTATAGAAGCGATCCGCGACCACTATACGCGCGCGTACGACGGCCCCGAAGCACGCGGTAAAACTGTTTGGGATAAGCACACAGAGAAGGGAGGGTACGACTACCGCGAGGTGCTGCTGACGGTGCCGAACCTGAACCGCGCGGGGCCGAACGCCGCTTTAGATTTGTCGCCGTTCGTTAAAAGTGCGCACTATGACGTCGAGAATATCGTCGTGCACGCGCGGTTTGACTATCGCAAAAGTGCCGACGGGAAGAACGTGTTGTTCGTCGAAGAAGTCCAGTCCGATCTTGGGTCGTACTGGCGCGATAATGGGCCAGCGCCGACCGCGGCGGATGTGGCGAAGATGCAAGTTCTGAGCGCGAGAAGATTGGAGTTGTCTCGCAAGAGAGCAGCGCTGCACGCGCGCTACAACGTGATCGCCTCTGCGATGCTTGAAGGGCATAATCTGGAAATGCCGCGTTCATCGTCTGGCCGCACGATGAACGCGTTGTCGTCTCACTCGGCACCCGAGGTGCTTCGCGACGTGATCGATAAGCGAGAAGGTCTTCCCGTTCGCGCCACGATAGGACCTGACTCGCTGTATTCCGCGCTACTGGGGCGGCTGGCGGACGAGTTGCCGCGGCCCGGCGAAAGTGGGTATGAGCCGATTGCCGAGTTTTTGCGCAACCAAGACCGGCGCGACGAGATTTCGAGAGAACAGGATAGTATCAGCGACGAGATGACGGTATCGATGCCGAGGCAGCCGATCACACCTTTCGAGGGCGAAGCGTACTACGCGCTGATGATGAAGAAGCTGCTGAAGACCGCCGCGGAAGAGGGCGCAGATTATCTGGCGTGGACGCCCGCGTATATGCAGGCGCGGCGCTGGTCCGGCGCGGTGCAGAACGTGCTGCACGAGATCACGTGGTACCCCTTCGGGCGGGTCGAGTACACCCGCGAGGACGGTAGTGCGGGCATTGCTCGCGAGATCAAACTGACGGGGATCAACGGCACTGACTGGTTCCTCGTTGATGAGAGCAACGTGATCCTTGAGAAGTCGCGCGAAGGTGGTCGCATCCCTGAGAGTGAAGTGGTCGGTAAGTCGCTGTCGGAACTGCTCGGCGGGACGATGGCGCAGCGCGTGCTCGCCGAGCCCGAGGGCTTGATCTCAGGGCAGAACATCGTGGTCGGCGGCGATGGCTACAAGATTGCCTACGACCAGCAGATCAAGCGTTTCGTCGACAAGTTCGCACGGCGCTTCGGCTCACAAGTGCGGCTCGATCGTGCACTGCCTGAGGTTGGGCCGCTCTCGGACTTGAACACCGCCATGCTGGCGGCGTCGCAATACGGGTTCCAGAACACGATCCGTTTGCTGAAGGAAACGCCGTATCTAACGACCGGTGCCCCGCTGCTGACAGCGGAGCAATGGGAGAGCTTGGAAAAGGAAATGTTCGACGAGCGTATGCGCCGCGCCGTGCAGGTGCAGGACTCGATACAGAACTTAGAGGCCACTTTGGCGGGTCTCGAAGAGAGCCTCGCCAGCGCGCGCGCGACCGGTGCCCCGCCGAACGAGGTGGAGCGGCTAGAGTACATGCGCGGCCTGACAAAGGGTCGCCTCGCTGTCGCGCGGTCGACGCAAGCGGACCTCCATAATCCTGAGAAGAGCGCGGAAACGCTGCTGTCTAGCTTGCTCGTCAGGTCGGTCATAACGCCTAAGCAGTTCTTCCAGATTATGCCCGCGGAACTGCGCCCGGAGAGTGATCCGGTGTGGGTGGTCGAGATCACGCCCGAGATGCGCGCCACCGCGAGCGAGGCGCAGCCGTTGTTCCAGAAGCGCCCGGATGGCGCGCGTGGGTCGATCCTGCTGCCGACCGAACCGGGGCGGGCTCCGCTGGTGACGCTGTATCAGAAGGCTGATCTCTCGACGTTTCTGCACGAGAGTGGGCACTACTATCTGCACGTGCTGCAAGACATCATCGCCAAGGGCGACGCGCCTGAAGGAATGCGGGCGGACTGGGAGACGGTCCTTGCGTGGTGGGGTCAGAATATCGACCTGATTGCCAAGGACGGCGGCGTTTCCGAAGCGCTGGTCGCTTCGTACCTGCGCGACGGCACGACTGGCGATCTGGAAACGGATCGCAAGGTCAACGTCGGCTTGCAGGAGACGTGGGCGCGGGCGTACGAGGCGTACTTGCTCGAAGGCAAGGCACCGTCGAACGCGTTGCGCGCTGCCTTCGAGGCGTTTAGCGCGTGGCTGCTGAGCGTGTACCGACGGGCTCGCGGGCTGGGTGTTCCGATCAATGACGAACTGCGCGGCGTGTTCGATCGCATGCTTGCGACCGACGAAGAGATCGCCGCAGCATCGACCGAGAACGGCTTTGACAAGCTGGTCGCCGAGAACGCAGCGCAACTCGGGATCGCGGAAGAGGACTATCAGAAGCTGGTGAAACTGTCTGTCGAGGCGCAGGACGAGACGCGGCAGGAGATGCTGCGGACCATCATGGCACCGCTTCGGCGCGCGCGTACGGCGGAGTTCAAGGCGGAGCGAGCCGAGGTAGAGGCGGGTATCCGGGCGTCGGTCAACGCGAAGCCCGCGAACCGCGTACGCGAGTGGCTGGGCAACGCCAGATGGCTGGGTGGCGACGCGCCTGAGCAACTGGCTGGCGATCTACGGCTCGACAGGCAGATGCTAATCGACGAGTACGGCGAAGAGATGCTGACGGCGCTACCGCGGGGCTCGCGACCGCTGTGGGCGAAAGATACGGGGCTCAGCGCTGATGACGTGGCGGGGTGGTTCGGCTACCGCTCAGGCAGCGAGATGCTGCAAGACCTAGTGTCGTCGCCTCGCGCGGCGGACGAGATCAAGGCGCGTACAGACGCTGAAATGCGCAAGCGTCACGGGGACCCGCTGGTCGACGGGTCTATCGAGGCGAAGGCGGTGGCGGCGCTGCACGGTGAGAAGCGCGGGCAGTTGCTCGCGGCGGAACTTCGTGCGATCGGCAAGGCAGCCAAGATCGGCCAAGTGACGACGCGAAGCCAAGCCGCCGAGGTCGCGCGTGCGGCGATCCGCGCGATGCCGGTTCACAAGGCAGTTCGCAGCGGGGCGTATCTCGCAGCGGAACGGCGGGCGGGCGAGCGCGCGATGCAGGCTGTGGCGCGGGGGCAGATGGACGAGGCTTACGCGGCTAAGCGCGAGCAGTTGCTGAACTATCAGCTTTACGTCGAGAGTAAGGCGGCGGACGAGGTGCTGGCGAAGGTTGAAAGTCACGTCGCGAAGCTGAAGTCAAAGTCGACGCGCAGCGCGCTGGCGGGCGAGTATCTGGAAGCAATCGACGACATTCTCACCTCGTACGACTTTCGAAAGGCGGTATCGCTGCGGCAGGCGCAACGGCGCTCCGGTCTGCTGAAGTACGTCGAGATGATGAAGGCAGCGGGCCGTGAGAACGAACTCGCGATCCCTGCCTACGTGCTTGACGAGGCGAAGCGACGTCCGTACAAGACCCTGCTGTTGGCGGAACTGGAAGGCGTATTCGACAGTCTGCGCAACATCGAGCACACAGCGCGGATGAAGAAGAAGCTACGCGATGCGCAGAGCGAGCGCGAGTTGGCCGCGGTTGTCGACGGCGTTGTGGCAGAGATCGAGACGAACCTGAAGGACCATGCGCCTAACCGCGTCGCAACGCCGGGCGAGAAATTGCGTGGCGGTCTGCGCGAGTTCGCGAACCTGCTGTTGAACGCCGATACCCTGCTGCGCAAGATTGGCGGGTTCGACGTCGGTGCTGCATACGAGGCCATAAAAGCGCCGATCGACGCAGCCGCGAACTGGGCGCAGGTCGAGCGCGAAAAAGCGGCGCGCGCGCTGGAAGGGCTGTATAGCGTGTACTCGAAAGCCGAGCAGCGGCGGATGGCTACGCGCAAGCACTACAAGGAACTCGGCGGCGCGTTTACGAAATGGGACTTGATCTCAGCGGCTCTGAATATGGGCAACGCCGACAACCTCGCGCGCCTGATGGACACAGACAGCGGTAGCGGCTTCAACGCCTCGCAGGTGGACTTTATCAAGCAACAGCTTGACCTGCGCGACTGGGACTTCGTGCAGAGCGTGTGGGACTACGTGAACACCTTCTGGCCGCTGATCGAGGCGCGCGAACGGCGGCTGACCGGCGTCGTGCCAAAGAAGGTGCTGGCGTCTGAGGTCGAGACGCCGTTCGGCCCGCGTGCGGGCGGCTACTACCCGATCAAGTACCGAGGCGATGTCTCGGGACTGGTGGCCGCTGAGGAACTGGCCGAAGTGCAGAAGCAGATGATGGCCGGGCGCTTCGGCAAGGCGCAGACCCGTCACGGTCATCTGGAAGAACGCGCGCGGGGCTCGGGCGGTCGCGTGCTGCAACTCGGCATGGAGGTGCTGCACCAGCACGTCGGGCAGGTGATACACGACCTCGCGTTCTCCGAGGCTGTGGCGAACTCTTGGCGAGTGCTGCAAGACCCGCGCGTACGCGGGGCGTTCGAGCGCAAGGGCTTGCTGAAGGATCACCAAGCGCTAGAGATGTGGCTTCAGGACACCGCCACCGGGCAGATCGCTGCTGGCGGCGTGTTCGGGCGGCTGGCGCTGCGCGCGAAGAACGGCTTCACCCTGTCGAAACTCGCGTTCAATTTGGGCACGGTGGCGATCCAGCTAACGGGCGTCTCCCAGTCTATCGTCACGGTGGGGGCGAAAGACATGGCGATCGGGTACGGTATCTACGCCGCCAACCCGCTCCGTGCCCCGCGGGAGGTGGTCAAGTTCTCGTCGTTCATGCGCGAACGCGAGAGCACGTTCAACCGGGATATAAACGACATTCTAGGCGACATCGTGGTCGGCCCCGCAGCGTCGCGCTATAAGCGCTTCCAGCAGGGGCTGGCGCGCGTCGGTCTCTGGCTGATGCAGAAGGTGCAGTTCTACGGGGTCGATGTGCCGACATGGTATGCTGCGCACAACCAAGGTATGAGGAGGTTCGGCGACGAGGCGAAGGCGCGCGCGTACGCGGATCGTATGGTCGCGCGCGCGCAGGCGTCCGGCGTGTTCTCGGATCGCTCGGCTTTCGAGCGCGGCACGCTGTCGCGGGATACGCGGCAGAACGGCTTCGTACGGCTCTTCACGGCGCTGGGGTCGTACATGTTCGCGAAGGGCAACATCGCCTATGAGGTCTATGGGCGCACACGCAGGGACATGACTGGGGTGAACTTGAAGACCCTGCAAGCTGCGGTGAGGGGGGCCGTCGAAATGACCATGCTCTTCACGGTCGAGGCGATCCTTTATAACTTAATCAAGGGAACTCTGCCGGGCATGGGCGAGGACGACGACCGTAAGTGGAGGACGTTCCTCGCGCGTGAGACGTTGTTGTCGATGATGTCGACGGTGCCCGCGATCCGCGACTTCGGCTCGGCCTTGTCCGGGTACGAGGCGGGTGCCTACGGCTCGGTCGTCGAGACGCTGGCGAAGCCTTTCGTGCAAGCGGCGCAGGGCGAGGCGGACATGCCGCTGTTCAAAGCGCTTAGCAGCGCCGTCGGTACCGCCACTGGCTTGCCGTCAGGACAGTTGAACCGGGTGGTCGATGCGTGGTATAGGCTAGAGAAGGGCGAGAACGTGACGCCTGTCGAGTTTATCATGGGGCGGCGATAACATGACAGTTTCCAGCAGCGAGGCGCTTGTATCCGGGCCGTACGTCGGCGACGGCGTCACTACCGTGTTCGATTACGACTTCAAAATCTACGAGGACGCCGAACTGACGGTGCTGCGGCAGAACGCAGACGGCACAACTGACGAACTGGCGCGTACGACGCACTACACGGTATCGGGAGCGGGCAACGCCGGGGGCGGTTCGATTACGCTAGTGTCTGGCGCGACTTTGCCCGCGGGTGCGACGATGACGATTGAGCCGAACATAACCGCGTCGCAGGAACGGCCCTTCTCGACGCAGAGTTCGATCTCGCTTTCGCAAATAGAACTCGCCCTCGATAAGTCGACATCTTTCGCCCGGCAAGTGCTTGGGCTCTCTAGGCGGGCGCTGAAGGTCGCCGCCGGACAGCCGTACCCCGACGACCTGCCGACGGCGGAGGCAGGCAGGACGCTGGTGTGGAACGCGGGCGGGACCGGGTTTGACAACGGCCCGACCTACGGCGACATCACCTCCGCGCAGAGCTATGCCACCGCCGCCGCTGGTAGTGCCACCGCCTCTGCGGTTAGCGCCTATCTCGCCGCTGATAAGGCCAATTTGGCGCAGCTTTGGGCCACAGAGGCAGAAGATGTCGAGGTGTGGCCTGGACTGTTTTCCGCCCTGCACCATGCGGCTAAGTCCGCCGGTAGTGCTACCACCGCTGCTGGTAGTGCTACCGCTGCCGCCGGTAGTGCCACCACCGCCACTGATAAGGCCACCGCTGCCTCCGGTAGTGCTACCGCCGCTGCTGGTAGTGCCACCACCGCCACTGATAAAGCCACCGCTGCCTCGATTAGTGCCTATCTCGCCGCTGATAAGGCCAATTTGGCGCAGCTTTGGGCCACAGAGGCGGAAGATGTCGAAGTGTGGCCTGGACTGTTTTCGGCGTTCCACTGGGCGGCGAAATCAGCAACCAGTGCTAGTCTCTCCGCCAGCGTCGCCAGCGCCGCCACGCTTCTGGGCTATGACGGCACGTGGCATCAGTTGAAGATCGACAAGGCCACGATTGGCGATACCGCCAGCTTATTGCTCCAATCGGGCGCGTCAGGGCGGGCCGAGATGGGGCTGGTGGGGAACGACGATTTCTCGGTCAAGGTCAGTGGCAATGGGAGCACATGGGCTTCTGCGCTGACCGTCAACCGGAATAGCGGGCGCGTCATCTTCAAGAAGGTGCAGAACGGCCCGCACCCTTGGA
>Ga0172367_10001132_pt1 | contig 39873 bp, 34 predicted proteins | sample Lak10m_FD_114542 | JGI IMG/M metagenome (GOLD analysis project Ga0172367, IMG submission 114542) | Freshwater microbial communities from Kabuno Bay, South-Kivu, Congo - kab_022012_10m | ecosystem: Environmental > Aquatic > Freshwater > Lake | place: Democratic Republic of the Congo: South-Kivu... | reverse complement strand
TGCACGAACGTGAGGACATCGCCCCAGAGGTTCTTCTTGCCGTTGGAGACTTCGGTCTGATACCCGGTCCCCATCGTGGTCGAGGAGGTGATCGGGTAAGCACAGGCGCCGTTGGTGATGTTGGTTTCCACCCACACCACGCAGCCCGCTCCGTCCGACGTGGTCGGAATCCCCGGGTAGGGAAACTGCTTTTTTTCGTCACTCATATCTGTGCTGGATCGTCAGTCGCGCAACGAAAAGGATTTTTCGCTGGCGGACTGCGAGAAGGTGGATTTCACGTATGGGCGGCGCAAGACAAAAAGGCGGTTTCGCGGCTCGTTTGTGAAAGCATTTCCTGCTGGCGAGTGCGGAAGGCGTTTGGGTAGGGTGCGCGACACTGGCAGCGACCCGTTCGCATGATGACCTTCGCGTTCCGACAATCCGCCGTGTTCTGCGCCCTGCTGGCGACGACGGCGGCCGGCTTTGCCCAGATCAATCCCCAGCGTGCCGCGCCACCCGCGCGGATGCTGACACTGCCGGGGCGATCCGCCGCGCCCAACGCCGCTCCTTACAAGTCGCTCACGCCGACGAATCTCTCCCCGCTCCTCAAGTCGCCCGCCCAAGTTCAGGCCCAGTCGCGTCCGTTCAATCTCGATGCCGCCGTGGCGCGCATCCTCGCCGACTTGAAGCTGATTGGGATGGTCGGCGAGTTTGAGCTGGTGGTCACCAACGCGGGCAGGGCTGAAGCAACGGTCTTTCCGCTGCTCGTGCATGTCTTCGACGGCCAGGTGCGCACCGAGATGGACATCTCCGCCGCTTCCGCCGCCGTCACGGCCACCGGGCCTTTTTCCGCGCTCCGGCAAGTCGGCCTCACGCGGGTCATCAACCTCACCCAGGTGCAGCCCAGCCTGCGGGTCACGTCCCAGGTCTTTCCAGAAGGCAAGTGCTACGTGACGCGTGAATTGCCCGCCGAGGATTTGCTCATGCTGATCCGCGTGGAGAAACGGTCGCTCGGCCAGGAAAACGTCGCGGGCACCGTCTGCGACAAGTCACTCTTCACGCTCGTGTATCCCACCGGGGAAAAGCGCGAAAGCCGGGTCTGGCTTGCGGTGGGCAGCCTGCGCCAGATCCAGTTCGATGTCGGCGACAGCCGGCTTACCGTCCGCGTGCAGGAATCCCAGGCCGTGGCGGAGTTGCGCGCTCAGGACATTGCCGACCAGAAGGTCGCGCTCTTTGAGCTGCCCAAGGACTACGACAAATTTACCGACCTCGATTCCGCCCTCACCCGCATCTTTGCCCGCCAGCAGCGCCTGCCGCGCTAAGGCCCGACCGGCGAGCTTTTAGTATTTCCAAACCGGCGACCTTCCGCTTGAGTCTCGCGCCTGCGAACGTCATGGCGACTCCGTTTCAACCGCAATCCTTCATCGCCCGCAGCGTGGCCGGCCTTCCACGCTCGGGCATCCGCGAGTTTTTCGACATCGTCCAGAGCCAGAAGGACGTGATCTCCCTCGGCGTCGGCGAGCCGGACTTCGTCACGCCCTGGCACATCCGCGAAGCCGCCATCTACGCACTGGAGCGCGGCAGGACGACTTACACCTCCAACCTCGGCCTGCTGAAACTCCGCGAAGCCATCGCCGCGCATCTCGCGCCGCGCTTTGGCGTCCGCTACGACCCGAAGAGGCAAATCCTCATCGCGGTCGGCGTGAGCGAGGCGCTGGACATCGCACTGCGCGCCCTCATCAATCCCGGCGACGAGGTCATCTACCATGAGCCGTGCTACGTCAGCTATTCGCCGAGCATCGCGATGGCGCACGGTGTCCCGGTCGCCGTGAGCTGCAAGGCAGAGGACAACTTCGCCGTGCGCGCGGAGGCGATTGAGGCGGCCATCACGCCCAAGACCAAGGCGCTGATGCTGAACTTTCCGACCAACCCGACCGGCGGCACGATGACCCGCGCGGAGCTCGAGAAGATCGCCGCCGTGGTGCAGCGCCATGATCTCGTCGTCCTCACCGACGAGATTTACAGCGAGCTGACCTTCGAGGGCGAACACGTCTCCATCGCGTCGCTGCCCGGGATGATTGAGCGCACCATCTTCCTGCACGGCTTCTCGAAGGCCTACGCGATGACCGGCTTCCGCATCGGCTATGCGTGCGGCCCGGCGGAACTCATCGAGGCAATGATGAAGATCCACCAATACTCGATGCTCTGCGCCAGCATCATCAGCCAGGAGGCGGCCATCGAGGCCATCGAGCACGGTGAAGCCGACACCACCGAGATGCGCGAGCAATACAAGCTGCGCCGCAACTTCATCGTGAAGGCGTTCAATGACATGGGCCTGCCGTGCCACCTGCCGCGCGGCAGCTTCTACGCCTTCCCGTGCATCCGAAGCACCGGCCTCAGCTCGAAGGATTTTGCCTTCCGCCTCTTGTCGGAGGAGAAAGTCGCCTGCGTGCCGGGGGGCGCGTTCGGTCCGAGTGGCGAGGGTTATCTGCGCTGCTGCTTCGCGACGGCGATTGACCAGATTCAGTTCGCCACCGACCGCATCGCGCGATTTGTCGGCAAGGTGAAGCGCGGATGAGGCGCGCCGGCGGTGCAAGTCGCCGCGCGTTCAGGCAGTTGCGCGGGGTTTCAATCCCCCTGCGAAGCGCTTGAATGGCCCACGCGGCGGCCCCGTCAGGTTTTCAGACCCGCGCGCATCACGGGCCTTCACATATGCTCAAAATTCTCGGACCTGCTCAGGGCCGTTTCTGTGACGGTGTCTCACGGCGCAACTTCCTCCAACTCGGTGCCCTCGCAGCCGGTGGACTCTCGCTCCCGCAACTGCTCCAAGCCGAGGCGCAGTCGGGCCTGCGCAAGTCCACCAAGGCCATCATCATGGTGTTCCTGCCCGGCGGGCCGTCGCACCAGGACATGTTCGATATCAAGGAGGACGCGCCCAACGAAATCCGCGGCGAGTTCAGGGCGATTTCCACCAAGGTTCCCGGCGTGCGCATCTGCGAGCACCTGCCCAAGCTCGCGGCGAATTGGGACAAGTTCGCCGCCATCCGCTCCGTGGTTGGCAAGGCGGACGACCACAGCTCCTTCCACTGCATGACGGGCCGCAGCCAGCGCAAGCCCCAGCCCTCCGGTGGCTGGCCTTCCCTCGGCGCGGTCGTCTCGAAACTCCAAGGCTCGGCGGCGCTCGGCGTGCCGCCCAGCGTGGGCTGCAACGGCAAAGAATCTCGCCCTGGATTTCTTGGCGCGGGCTGCGGTCCGTTCGTGCCCAGCGGCCCGGCGGCCAGCGACATGTCGCTCAACGGCGTGACCGGCGCACGGCTCGATGACCGCAAGGGTCTGCTCGCGGAGTTCGACAAGTTCCGCCGGGACGCGGACAGCAGCGGGTTGATGGATGGACTGGACACGTTCAACCGGCAGGCCTTTGAAGTGGTCACCTCCAGCCGGCTGGTCGAGGCGCTCGACACGAAGAAGGAAGACCGGAAGGTCGCCGACCGCTATCGCGGCTCCGACGGCAACATCCTGCGCGACTTCCTGCTCGCGCGCCGGCTCGTCGAGGCGGGCGTGCGGTGCGTGACGCTGAACTTCGGCGGCTGGGACACGCACGAGAAGAACTTCGTCACGCTCCGGCGGCAGTTGCCGAACTTCGACACCGGCATGAGCGCGCTGGTGCAGGACTTGCACGAGCGCGGCCTGGCGGACGACGTGACGGTCATCGCGTGGGGCGAGTTCGGGCGCACGCCGCGCGTGAACATGAACGCGGGCCGCGACCACTGGTCACGCGTCTCGTGCGCGCTGCTGGCGGGCGGCGGCTTGAAGACCGGCCAGATGATCGGCGCGACCGACCGCAACGGCGGCGAGGCCAGCGAACGGCCGGTCCACCTCGGCGAGGTCTTCGCCACGCTCTACAACCGCATGGGCATTGACACGCAGCAGGTCACCCTCACCGACCTCGCAGGTCGCCCGCAGTATCTCGTGGATTTGGAGCACCAGCCGGTTCATGAACTCATCTGACCCACTATGCTGACCATCCTCGGACGCAACGAAGGCCGCTTTTGCGATGGCGTTTCCCGGCGCAGCTTCCTCCGCCTGGGCGCGCTGGGCCTGGGCGGGCTGGCCCTGCCACAACTGCTCGAAGCCGAGGCCAGGGCCGGCATCCGCAAGTCGCACAAGGCCATCATCAACATCTTCCTGGCGGGCGGGCCGCCGCATCAGGACATGTTCGACCTGAAGCCGGACGCGCCGCGCGAGATTCGCGGTGAGTTCAAGCCCATCAAGACCAATGTCCCCGGCCTGGAGGTCTGCGAGTTGTTTCCGCACCTCGCCAAATGCGCGGACAAATTCACGATCATCCGCTCGATGGTTGGCGCGGCGGGCGGTCACGACGCCTTCCAATGCCAGACTGGCCGCGCCCCGCGCAACCAGCCCGCCGGCGGCTGGCCGTCCGTCGGCGCGGTGCTTTCCAAGCTGCAAGGCAACACTGTGCCCGGCATGCCGGCCTTCGTCGGCCTCGCGCCGAACACCGGCCACCGCCCGTGGGGCGATCCGGGTCCGTCCGGCTTCCTTGGCCCCGCGCACTCCGCCTTCAAACCCAACAAGGAGGGCAAGGCGGACATGGTGCTCAATGACATTTCGCCGGGCCGGCTGGATGAGCGCCGTTCGTTGCTCACCGCCTTCGACCATTTCCGCCGCGATGTGGACACCAGCGGCCTGGTGGAAGGGCTGGACACTTTCCACCAGCAGGCGTTCGCGATGCTGACTTCGAGCAGGCTCGCCGACGCGCTCGACCTGAGCAAAGAGGACCAGAGACTGCGCGACCGCTATGGGCGCGGCTTCCCGAATCTCAAGGACGACGGTTCGCACCGCTTGCTCGACGACTTCCTCATGGCGCGCCGCCTCGTCGAGGCGGGCGTGCGCTGCGTGACCGTCGCGTTCAGCCGCTGGGACTGGCACGGGAACAATTTTGGCCAGGCGCGCGAAGAATTCCCGCTGCTGGACAAGGGGCTTTCGGCGCTCATCGAGGATCTGCACGCGCGCGGGATGGACCGGGACGTGAGCGTCGTGGTCTGGGGCGAATTTGGCCGCACGCCGAAGATCAACAACAACGCCGGCCGTGACCACTGGCCTAATGTCTCCTTCGCCGTGCTGGCCGGTGGTGGAATGCGGCACGGGCAGGTCATCGGCGCGACGAGCCGCGACGCGGGGGAATGCGTGGATCGCCCGGTCAAGTTCGGCGACGTCTTCGCCACCCTCTACCAGCAGCTCGGCTTGGACCCGCACAACGACATGGTCAACGACTTGACCGGTCGTCCGCAGCACCTGGTTGACCCCGGCTGCGAGCCGCTGCGCGAGCTGGTGTGAGCGGCGTAGCTCGACATTCCAATGTCGAGTTGAGCATCAACGAGGTAGATCGAAGCCTGTCCCAGGACTCGAACTTGGAATGTCGAGTCACAGCGGGCATCGCTGGCCGGCCCTTGTAAAAAGGTTTGCCCGTGACCGCCTCGCGCCTTGACCTGCCTCCTGTCGTTTCCCATCCTGCCGCGCGCTCTTACCACTATGCCTGAAAACCCAAACCCCGACCGTGACCTCACGCCCGAGGTCAGCGCGGAAACCGACGTGGCCCGCCTTGGCCACACCAGCCCGCCGCCCGCCCACGAGCAGACCGCCGACGAGGACGCGGACGTGGTGGACTGGGACCGCGTGGCCGCGATGGAGCAGTTCAAGGCGCTCCTCAGGGCGAAGGTCGCCTTCATCGTGCCGGCGACGCTGTTCTTCGTGGTGTATTACTTCGCGCTGCCGGTGCTCGTCGGCTGGTTCCCCGAGCTGATGGAGCAGCGCCTCGGGCCGGTGAACGTCGCCTACGTCTTCGCGCTGTCGCAGTTCTTCATGGCCTGGGCCGTGGCGTTCGTCTATCTGCGCAAGGCCGCGAAGTTTGATGAGGAGGCCCGGCAGATCGTCGCGCGCCTCGACCAGCCGAAGGGAGACCAGCCGGAATGAACTTCCTCCTCGCCGCCGCCGCCTCGGGCGCGCCTGTCTCCACCGGCTTCCACTTCACGCCCGCGCTGGGGATGTTCCTCACCTTCGTCCTCATCACGCTGGGCATCACCTACTGGTCCGCGCGCAAGTCCTCGGGCGCGAGCAACTACTTCGCCGCCGGGCGCGGCATCACCGCGTGGCAGAACGGCCTCGCCGTCGCCGGCGACTACATGAGCGCGGCCAGCTTCCTCGGCATCGCGGGGATGATCGCCTTCAAGGGTTACGACGGCTTCATGTATTCCGTCGGCTGGCTCGTGGCGTATCTGACCGTGCTGCTCATCGTCGCCGAACCGCTGCGCAACGCCGGCAAATACACCATGGCGGACGTGCTTGCCTACCGCCTCAGCCCGCGCCCCGTGCGCGCGATGGCCTCGCTTTCCACGCTCACCGTCTCGACGTTCTACATGATCGCGCAAATGGTCGGCGCGGGCGCGCTGGTGAAGCTCCTGCTGCCCGGCATCGGCTACGAATGGGCCGTCACCGGCGTCGGGGTGCTGATGATTGTCTATGTCGTCTTCGGCGGGATGCTGGCGACGACCTGGGTGCAAATCATCAAGGCCGTGCTGCTCATGAGCGGCTCGCTGTTCCTGAGCGTGCTCGTGCTCAAGCACTTTGATTTCAGCTTCGCCAAGTTCTTCGAGGCGGTCGGCAAAGTGCCCGTCGCCGGTCCCGACGGAACCATCGTCCACAAGGACTTCCTCAAGCCCGGCCTCATCTTCGGCCTCGAAGTCACGAAGGGCTGGGGGCCGATTGATCTCATCTCGCTGGGCCTCGCGCTCGTGTTCGGCACCGCCGGGCTGCCGCACGTCCTCGTGCGTTTCTACACCGTGCCGGACGCGAAGACCGCGCGCATCAGCGTGGTGTGGGCGATGATCATCATCGGCGCGTTCTACATCATGACCACCTTCCTCGGCTTCGGCGCGGCGACGATCCTGACGCCCGGCAAGATCAGCGTGGAGAACATGAGCGCCCCGCTGCTCGCGCAGGCGCTCGGCGGCGAAATCTTCTTTGCGTTCATCAGCGCGGTGGCCTTCGCCACCATCCTCGCCGTCGTCGCGGGCCTGACCATCAGCGCCAGCACGAGCTTTGCGCATGACTTCTACACCAACGTCCTGCACCACGGACGCGAGCGTGCGCCCGGCGAGGAGGTCCGCATCGCGCGTATCGCGGCGTTCGTCGTGGGCGCGGTGGCCATCTTCCTCGCCATCAAGCTCCAGACCATCAACGTCGCGTTCCTCGTCGGCCTCGCGTTCGCCGTCGCCGCGAGCGCGAACCTGCCCGTCATCGTGCTCTCGCTCTTCTGGAAGCGCTTCAACACCGCGGGCGCGGTCTGGGGGCTGGGCGTCGGCCTCGTCGGCAGCATCGTCCTCATCATTCTCAGCCCGAGCGTCATGGACCCCAACGGCAAGGCCCTCATCAACGCCGCGCCGTGGTTCCCGCTGAAGAACCCCGGCATCGTCAGCATCCCGCTGGGCTTCCTCGCTGCGTGGATCGCCACGCTGATGAGCAACGACCGCACGAGCGAGACGAAGTTCGCCGAGCTGACCGTCCGCGCCAACACCGGCCTCGGCTCCGAGAAGGCGACGGCGCACTAACTCAATGCTCCCGGAGGACGATAGACTCAGCCTACGAACTCGAAGCTGCCATCTTCTGGTTGCTGTGACGGTTGCGCTGGTTGCTTCATGCCCACATCCAGCGGCGGTCCCCGCGTTCTTTTGGTTCCCTGCGGGGTTATTCATGCTCGGCGAAAAGCCGCTTCCTGATGTGGAAAAACTGGCCGCAGGCTACGGAGTTTATTTGGTTTTGCTGGTGGCGACTTTCAGCTCACGAAAGAGAAATCCATATGCCACCTGTTTCGTAATCCTCTGCCTCCTGCTTGCGGTCAACGCGGTTGGTTGTCAGCGTTTTTGGAAGGCATCTGCTGGCGCGCACTGAGGAAACCAAAACCAACCATCTGAGCATGGCCATAAGCCAAAGACATCCTTCCTCCTCGCGCCGAATGTTTGTGCGACACGGCGTGCTGCTCATGACCGCTGCGACTGGCATTGCTGACTCGCTCGCCGCCGATGCTGTTTCACCTCCCGTCCTCCGCATCGGCCTGCTCACCGACCCGCACTACGCGGACATCCCGGCGAAGGGCAAACGCCACTACCGCGAATCGCTCGGCAAAGTCCGCGCCGCCGTCGAGCGCTTCAACGCGGCGAAGGCGGACTTCGCGGTGGAACTCGGCGACTTCATTGACGAGGCGACGACGGTGGAGGGTGAGATCGCGCACCTCAAAACTGTCGAGGCCGAGTTCGCCAAGTTCCGTGGCCCGCGCCATTACGTGCTGGGCAATCACTGCGTCTGGACGCTCACGAAGGAGCAGTTCCACGCGAACTGCGCGGCGAAGCTTGCTCCTTACTCGTGGGACCAGGCGGGCTTCCACTTCGTTGTGCTCGACGCCTGTTTCCGCACGGACGGCACTGCCTACGGTGCAAAGAACTTCAAGTGGACCGACACGGAGATTCCCGAACCGCAGCGCCGCTGGCTCGCCGAAGACCTCGCCGCGACGCGCCTGCCGACGATTGTCTTCGTCCACCAGCGCCTCGACGTCCCCGGTGACTACTCCGTGAAGAGCGCGCCCGCCGTGCGGGAGATTCTCGAACGCGCGGGCAATGTCGTCGCCGTCTTCCAAGGCCACCACCATCGCAACGACTACCGGGAAGTCGGCGGCGTCCACTACTGCACGCTCATGGCGATGGTCGAAGGCAACGGCGCGGAGGACAGCGCGAGCGGCGTGCTGGAAGTCTTCCGCGACGGCAGCTTGAAGCTCAACGGCGCGTTCAAGCAGTCGAGCTACGCCTGGCAGCCATCAGCCCGCACCAGCCAGTGAAGCCGCCATTTCCCGCCGCCGTCGAAAGCCACGCTTGCTCCGCACCCATCACATGAAACTCCCATTGTTCCTCGCCGCCGGTCTGGCCGCGTTCATCCTATCCGGCTGCGCCTCCTCCGACCCAGATTGCCGCCAGCTTAAACCCTTTAGCAACCAGTCCGCTTCCCCCAGCGCCTCCCGCAGCCTCTTCGACGGCAAGACGCTCACCGGCTGGAAGGACTCTGGTTTCGCCGGCGCGGGCGAGTCGAAGGTGGAGCCGAACTTCCGTGGGCAAGGCCCGGTGATCCTCATCGAGGCCGGGCAGTCCCTCAGCGGCATCACCTTCACCAACCCGGTGCCGAAGCAGAGCTTCGAGATCACGCTGGAGGCGCTCAAGGTGCAGGGCAACGACTTCTTCGTCGGCCTCACGTTCCCCGTCGCCGAGGCGCACGCGACGCTCGTGCTGGGCGGCTGGGGCGGTGCGACCACGGGCATCTCGAGCATTGACGGCCTCGACGCCTCGGAGAACGACACCACCAAGTTTCTCGGCTACGACAAGGACAAGTGGTTCCGCATCCGCATGAAGGTGACGCCCGCGAAGCTGGAGACGTGGATCAACGACGAGAAGATCGTGGACCAGGAACTGAAGGACCGCCGCATCTCGATGCGCTTCGGCGAAATCGAAAGCTCCGTCCCCTTCGGCATCGCCACCTACCAGACCACGACCGTGGTGCGGAGTGTGCAGATCAAGCCGGTGCAGTGAGTGCCAACGCCTGACGACCGGAATTCAGCGGCCGGCGTGCGGAACACGTAAGTAATGGCCGGAGCACAAGGGCCAGGTTGGAAACAGCGCACCGGACGCGACCCGTCCCGCGAGCAGAAACCCACGGACGCCCCTTCAGGTGGCGTCAGCCCAGACTCCGAAGCGTGAGCGCCGGCAGCAACGAAGCGCACCCAAACGGGCAGGTGGCAAAGTGTTGCTTGTCATCTCGCACTGCCTTCCGCACACTACGGGCAAGGGTTTGAAGCTGATCGGCTTCAGAGGTTGTCAGTTGGTCGGGCCGCCAACTGGACAACTGGATTGCGCACTGATGACACCAGCCTTCACCAGCCTTGACTGGGCAGACCGTCCCGGCGCGTTCCCACCCCGCGACCTGCCGTGCTCAACTACAAACTCTGTTCCAGCCTGACCTGCTACGCTCCGCTGGCCGCCCTGCTGGGCTGGCTGGTGCATTCGTGGGCGCCGTGGATGACGCAGAAGAGTTTTTACGCCGGACTGATCGGCGGCGGCCTCTGCCTGGTTTGGGCCGCGCTGGCGTGGCTGGGGTGCCGTGTCCGCGCGGGCACCATCCTGAGCCTGATGGTGATGGGCTTTCTCTTCCTGGCCGACACGGTGACGCTGTGGCAGGAGCGCGGCTTCGGCAAACTGTCCGTGGTGCTCACGGGGCTGACTGCGCTCACGGTGCTGCTGCTCACCGCGCTGGCGCACAACTTCGGTGGGCCGCACCCGGAAGAAAAATTTCCCGGAGGAGAGCGATGAAGTTCCGTGCGTCAAGACGCCTTGTCCGCTGATGAAACCCACCGCCCAGGACGCCGGTTTTGAGTTGATTGCCTACGGCCTGCTGCTGGGCGTGATGGGCTGGCTGCTGCATCGCAATGACCCGACCTGGGACTGGAGGCTGCTGGCCGTGGCGCTGACCGGGGGCGGGCTGTGCATCGCCACCGGCCTGCTGGCCCTTTGGCGGGCGGTGAAGCTGCGCTGGTGTCTTGGCCTGCTGCTGGTGCTGGCCGTGGCGCTGGGCTGGCAGGCGTGGCAGGCGTGGCACAACCATCTGGCGCGCGAGGGCAGTTCCCGGCCCGTGCCGGTGATAACCTCCGTGCTCTGCCTGCTGACGGTAATGTTGGGCGGGCTGCTTTGGCGGGGAGGACAACGACACGACTGAGCCATGCTGCAAGACTTCACCCTCCTCGCGTTCGGCCTCGTCCTCATCATCAAGGGCGGGGACATGTTCGTGGCCGCCGCCGTGCGCATCGCGGAGTTCCTGCGGATGCCGCGCGTGGTCATCGGCGGGACGCTGGTGAGCCTCACGACTACGACCCCGGAGCTGGTGGTGTCGGTGATGGCCGGGTTGAAGGGCGAGTCCGGGCTGGCGGTGGGCAACGCGGTCGGCTCGGTCATCTGCAACATCGGCCTCATCCTCGGGGTGACGGCGACGCTCAAGCAGGTGGACGTGCATCCCCGGGCGCTGCGATCCGCCTTGCTGGCGATGGCTGGGTTTGGCGTGGTGCTGTTCGTGATGACGCTGGATCTGCGTTTGTCCCGCCCGCAGGGGGCGCTGCTGCTGGCGGGCGGGCTGGGCTACTTCGCGTGGGACTTCGCGCGGCACTGGCGCGACCGCAAGCCGCACGACGTGGCGGAGGCGGTGGCGATTGACGCCGAGTTGTCCGAAAGCCGGTGGGCGTGGTTCGAGACGAAGGCCGGGACGGCGGCGCAGTTCCTGTCCGGCGCGGCCATAGTGATTGTCGGCAGCAAGTTGCTCGTGGACGGCGCGGTGGGCGTGGCGGCGCGGCTGGGCGTGCCGAGCATCGTCGTCGGACTCACGGTGGTCGCCATCGGCACCTCGCTGCCCGAGCTGGTCACGGCCATCACGTCGTCGCGGCAGTCCGTGAGCGACCTGGCGGTGGGCAATGTGCTGGGCGCGAACATCGCCAACCTCACGCTCATCGTCGGGACGGCGGCGCTGCTCCAGGACGTGCGGATGGACCGGTTCACCCAGCTCTTCAACTTCCCGGTGATGCTGGGCTTCATGGGCCTGCTGGCGTGGATGCTTGGCAGCGACCACCGGGTGACGCGGCGTGAGGGCGTGGTGCTGCTGGTGGCTTACGCGCACTTTCTGGTCGCGCTCACGGTGCTGACGCTGACTGGCCGACAATGAACCAATGATTGACTGAAACTCATGAACTCCCCTGACGTTAGCTGGCGGCGCATCCTGGTGACGACCGATTTTTCCCCGGCCTCGCTGGTGGCGGTGCGCTACGCCTGTGCCCTGACGCAACTGCGGAACGCCGGGCTGACCGTGCTCAACATCATCGAGCCGTTCCATGTGGATTGGAAGATGGACACTTCCGAGCGCCAGCGCGACGACCGCGCGGAGGCGGCCCGCGCGATGGCCGCGCTGGCGGCCGCCGAACTGTGCGGGCTGCCCAACGCGCGCACCGAGCTGCGCCCCGGCCAGCCGGCGGCGGCCATCGCGGAATTTGCCCGGGTGATGCAGGCGGACCTGCTGGTCATCGCCACGCACGGACGCACCGGCCTCGCCCGCGCGCTGCTGGGCAGCGTGGCGGAACAGGTGGTGCGGCACGCCCCCTGCCCGGTGCTGGTGATCCGCAGCGACGCCCCCGCGGAAGAAAAATGAGAATGAAATTGCAGTCCGGCCCGCCCGTCAGACATAACTCTGCCAACACAACACACAGCTCATGATCCGATTCCATTGCTCCAAGTGCGCCATGAAACTGATGGTCGAACCGGAATACGCCGGCTCGAACGTCACCTGTCCCAGTTGCGGCCTCAACCTGACGGTCCCCGCCGCGAGCGCCGGAAGTGAGGCCGGAGCCGCCAAGGCCGGCCGGGAGGGCTGGAAGGAGACTGATCCCACCAACCCCAATATCTGGATCGCGCTGGGCATCGGCGCGGGCGTCTTCGTGCTGCTTTACCTGCTGGCCCTGCCGTTCAAATACACGCGCGGCCTGCTCTATGAGCGCGGCTGGGTGCAGTTTGCGGAGACGTTCTTCTTCGGCTGGGGCATCGGCTTCCTCGTCCTGAAGTTCCTCAAGCTGCGCCATCAGCAGAGCGCGCTGCGGCTGGATGTGCTGCCGGTGGAGATCGCGCGTGAGATTGCCAAGGACAACGTCGGCGCGTTCATCCAGCACGTCTATGCGCTGCCGGTGAAGTTGCGCGACAGCCTCATGGTCAACCGCATCCGCAAGGCGCTGGAGCTATTCGAGACCCGCCAGGTCAACGCCGAGGTGTCCACCATGATGTCGAACCAGTCGAACATTGACGGCGCGCGCATCGGCGGCAGCTACACGCTGGTCAAGGTCTTTGTCTGGGCCATCCCCATCCTGGGCTTCATCGGCACGGTCATCGGTCTCTCGCTGGCCATCGGCCAGTTCAAGGGCGTGATGAGTCCCGAGGCGGCCAAGGATCCCACCCTGCTGATGAACTCGATGGGCGGCGTCACCGCCGGCCTGGCCACCGCGTTCGACACCACGCTGCTGGCGCTCATCTACTCCATCATCCTGAGCATGCCCATGTCCTCCCTCCAGAAGCTCGAGGAGGACAACCTCACGAACGTGGACGCCTACTGCAACGAAAACTTCCTGCCCCGCCTTAACGACGGCTCGAACACCGCCGGCGGCGACATGGGCGCGCTGGCGGACGTGCTCAGCGCGTCCATCACCCGGGCGCACACGCAGTTCCTCACCGGCCTGGACGCCGCCTCGAAGATGGTGCGAGAACAGGCGGAGGGCCTGGACAAGCGGGCCACCGAGAACCAGAAGCTCGTGCAGGAGAGCTTCACCAAGGCCATCACCACCTTCAACGAGACGGCCGGCAAGACCTTGACCGACCTGGGCAAGTCCGCCGGCACCAGCATCGAGACGTTGAGCACGACCTTGAAGAAAGCCACCGACCACGTCGGCGCGCTCGAAAAAGTCGCGTCCAGCCAGCAGGCGCAGTTGGATGCGTCGGTCAAGGAGACGCTCGCCAAGCTCCAGCAGGATTCCAGCAAGGTCATCGCCGAGGCCATGAAGAGTTCCATCAGCGAGACCTCGAAGGCCATCGAGAACACCTTCAAGCCCGCTGTCGAGCAGGTCGGCGCGCTCTCCGAGGCCGTCAAGGCCACCGCCGCGCACGTCGGCACCCTCCAAAAGCAGGCCAGCGAGCATCAAAACTCGGTCCAGAAGGCCATGCAGGAGGCCGTCACCGGCATTCAGCGCGACGCCTCCAAGGCGCTGGAGGAATCCATCAAGGCCTCCGCCGCGCAGTCCTCGAAGGCGCTGGAGGAAACCATGCGGCCCGCCGTCCAGCACCTCGCCAGCATCGGCGAGGCGGCCAAGAACGCCGTCACCGAAGCCACCGCGCTGCAAAAGCAGACCCGCGAGCAGCACGCGTCCGGACAACAGGCCTTCATCGAAACCACCGCCCGGCTCCAGCGTGACCTGGCCAAGGCGCTGGAAGACGCCGTTCGCCCGGCGGCGCAGCAGCTTGGTTCCCTGGGCGATTCCGTGAAGGCCGCCGCCGGCCACGTCGCCTCGCTTGAACGCAATGCCGCCGAGCAGCAGGCTGCCATGCAGCGCGCCATGCAGGAGTCCATCGCGCGCGTGCAGGAGGACGCCTCGCGCAGTCTGGCCGATTCCATCCGCAACACCGCCAGCCAGTCCGCCAAGGCGATGGAGGAAGTCATGCGGCCCGCCGTTTCCCAGCTCGCGGCCATCGGCGAGACGGCCAAGAACGCCGTCACCGAGGCCGCGTCACTCCAGAAGCAGGCCCGCGAACAGCACGCGGAAGGTCAGCGGTCGTTCCTCGAGAACTCCGCCCGCGTGCAGCGTGATCTGGCCAAGTCGCTGGAGGACACCGTCCGGCCCGCCGCCCAGCAGCTCGCCGCGCTCGGCGATGCGGTCAAGAACACGCTCGGACAGTTGTCCCAGTTGGAGCGCGCCAGCCGCGACCAGCAATCCGCCGCCCAGCAGGCTTCGCTGGAGGCCAGCCGGCAGTTGCAGCGCGACGCCATCAAGGCGCTCGAAGACAGCCTCCGCCCGGTGGCCCAGCAGTTGGGCACCCTCAGTGAGAGCGTCCGGGCCGTCACGGGCCAGCTCGGTGGCCTGGACCGCGCGGCGGCGGACGCGCAGGCCACCGTCGCCCGCTCGGTGGAGTCCGGCATGGGCCGGGTCCAGCAGGACGTGTCCCGCGCCGCGACCGAGGCCATGCAGACCGCGAACACCCAGTTGGCCACGCTCCAGCAGGGCATTGCCGCCCTCAACGAGACGCTCACCGCCCTGGGCGGGAAGCAGATCGTCATCCAGCAGGCCGCGCCGGCCAAGGGCGGTTTCCTTGGCCGCATGATGGGCAAGAGCTAGCGCCGCCTGGCTGCATTTGAATACCGGCAACCGATCATCAAGTCACAACCAACATGGCCCGCGCCAGAGTCAGTGCCGTTCCGAGCGTCTCGCTTTTCCCGTTCCTGAGCATCCTCGCGTGCTTGTCCGGGGCGCTGGTGGTGATGATCTGCGTGCTGACGCTCGTGCAGGCCGCCAACTCCGGCACCACCGCGGCCAAGACCAACCCGCTCGCGCTGGAGATGAAGGAGCTGCAAAAGCAGCTCTCCGAGTTCCGCTCGCTGACCGACAACCTGACGACCATCGAGCAGGCGGAGCGGCGGATGCTCCTGTTGCAGGAGCTGGTCCAGAACGCGGAAACCACCGACGCCCTGCGCGCCCGGCTCGAGGCGGAGATCAAAAACCTCCTGATCGTCATCGCCAACCTGCAGAACGAGAAGCCGCGCGTGCAGAAGGAGATCGCCCGGCTCAAGGAGGATCTCGCCGAACGCCGGATCAACCCGGCGGACCTGAAGCCGGCGTTGCGCGTGCAGGGCGGCGGCACCGGCTTCGCGGTGGGCCGCCGCCTGTTCGTGGTCGAGGCCACCAAGGACTCCGTGGTCGTCCACCGGAACAAGGAAGACCGTTTCAACGTCGCGGCCTCCACCATCGGCGCGGACAAGGATTACAACGCCTTTCTCGCCGAGGTTGCCCAGAGCAAGAACCACCTCGTCCTGTTCGTCGTCCGCACGGACGGCTGGAACAGCTACGTGCGCGGGGCCGGCTGGGCCGAGCAGCAGTTCCGGCTCGCCACCAGCAAGATGCCCATCCCCGGCCAGGGCAAGGTGGACCTGAGCGAGTTTGAGAAGTTCATGAAATAACAACCCCGCCCTGTCATGGCCAAACGATCCTCACAAAACCTCGACGAGGGAGTCAACATGGACTCCATGATGGACAACATGACCAACGTGGTCGGCACGTTGCTCCTGGTGCTCATCATCGTGCAGATGGGCGTCAAGAACAACGCCGACACCGTCGAGGAGGAGCTGACCAAGGTCACGCCCCAGCAGGTCGCCGCCGCCAAACAGCAGCTCGCCAAGGCCAGGACCGAGGCCCAGAAGTCCGGGGCCAACCAGGAGACGGTGGCCGACAAGGCCAAGTCCAAGCAGGACGACCTGCGCGCCTTCGAGACCACGCTCGAAAAAAAGGGCATCAAGGTCCGCGATCTGGAGACCTTGCAAAAGGACCTGCTCGCCAAGCGCACCGCCGAGGCCGAGGAGAAGAAGGCCGCCTCCGCCCTGCTGGGCGAGCGCGACAACCTCCGCGCGGCGCTCGACAAGACGCCGCCCCCCAAAGGCCCGCCGCCCATTGATGTGCGCGTGCCCATCGCCAAGGCCATCCCGGCGGGCGCGATCGAATACCGGGTGCTCTGCCTCAGCAACAAGGTTTACATGATCAACCCCTTCGGCTTCCGCACGCGCGTCTGGACCGATCTGGACAAGGCCCGCGGCGAACTGCTCTTCGCCAAGCAGCCCGCCGACCCGAAGGCCCTGCGGGTCTTCGACCACCTCAAGACCGTCAACTGGCTCAACGATCGCAAGCTCGGTGACGAATACGTGGAGCTGAAGTTCCCGCTCAACACCAACAGCATGACCGACCGCGTCACCATGCAGATTTTTCCGCGCGCCGACGGCGGCGAGACGCCGGAGCAGGTGGACGATGTGGAGTCCAACTTCCGCAAGACCCTCATCAAGCTGCGCTCCAACATGAAGATCATCTGCTGGTTCTGGATTCACCCCACCGGCGTCGCCGCCTACCACGCGGCCCGCGAGCAGTGCAGCCGCTACGGCATCCCGGCAGGCTGGGAGTTCTACAACGCGACCAGCTACTCGGAAGTCCTCCCGCAGTTCACGGTGAACCGGTTCAAGGAACCCCCGCCGCCGCCCCCGCCGCCCCCGCCGCCGCCGCCGGGCACGAAGCCCCCGCCGCCCCCCAAGCCCAAGCCGGCGGCGCCCGGGGTGATCAACATCGCCGCGCCGAAGAAGACGCTGGATTGATCCGCGCGGAAAAGGGGCGTGGCGCTCCGCTGCCCGCGCAGTCCAGGACGTCGCGCAACTTCGGACGGCGGCGGCTTTAACTCACCGCAGCAGGCCGCCGTTGGCCTTGAGCCAGCGCTCGGCCTCCTCCCAGCGCGGGAACGCCCCGGCCACATGCCGCCAGTAACGCGCCGAGTGGTTCATCTCGCGCCGGTGCATCAGCTCGTGGACGCAGATGTAGTCGCGCACGAAGTCCGGCGTCTGCACCAGCCGCCAGTTCAGCGACACCGTCCCGGCGCGCGAGCAGGAACCCCAGCGCGATCGCTGGCTGCGGACGGAGACGCGCTGAACGGTGACTTGGAGCGAGGCCGCGAGTTCGAGCAGGCGGGGCGGCAGCTCGGCTGCCGCGAGCTGCCACAGGTGGCGCTCGACGGCGGGGCGGAGGTTCGTGCCGGCGAGGCGAAGCGTGACGGCCTGGTCCGCGAACGTCACCACGCAACCGCTGGCGTGCGTTGCCAACTGCAACGCGACGCGTTCGCCGCGAAAGAGGATTGCCGTGCCGTGCCGCCACTCGCTTGCCTGGCGGGAGCGTGGTGGGCGGGCGAGCTGCCGCTCCAGCCAGGCGGCCTCCCGCCGCGCGAAGGCAAGGGCCTCGGCGCGGTTGCCGGAGCGCGGCACCGTGACGCGGGCCACGCGCTCGGGGGTCAGGCGCAGGATGTAGCGGCGGGCCTTGGGATTGCGGACGAACTCGACTGGAAGCTCCGTCCCGCCCACGCGCAGCGCCGCGTCCGGTGCGGCCGGACGCAGGCGGTTGCGGAGGCGGCTGAAGAGGTCGAGTTGCACGCGGCAGCCGGATGCCTGCTAGCGGGCCGCCTGCTTCGCCGGCTGCTGCTCGATGCGATACAGCGCGGTGTCCGTGCGCAGGAAGAGCGCGTGGTCCACGGCGGCGAGCGAGGCGAAGATTTTTCCGGGAAGCTGGTTCTTGTCCAGCACCGCGAACTTCGTTCCGGGCTTCACCACCGTCGTCAGGCCCTCGCGGTTGTGAACGTAGATTTTGCCGTCGGCGAAGGTCGGCGAGGCGCTGTAGTTGCCGCCGAGCCGCTCGCGGTAGTGTTCCCTGCCGGTCCTGGCGTCGAGGCAGGTGAAGATGCCGCCGTCGCTGGCAAAGTAGAGCTCGTTGCCGATGAGCAGCGGCGAGGGCATCGTCGGCGCGCCCTTGTCGAAGCGCCAGGCGATCTCCGGCCGCTCCAGTCCCTGATGCTTCAGCGCGAGAATCTGCGGCTTCATGAAGCCGGTGCTCAGGTAGATCATCCCATGCCCGGCCACGGGACGTGGCGTGAGCGAGAAGCCGAGCTGGCCATACTTCACACGCCACAGCTCCCTGCCCGTGTCGTCGTAGGCGTAAAGCCAGTCGGAGGCGGGCGAGACGAGCTGCTCCTTGCCGTTGAGGGTGAGGACGAGGGGCGTGCCGTAGGATTTGCGAAGCTGCGGATTCTTGTCCATGTCACCGGAGCGGGGCGTTTTCCAGGCGAGCTTGCCGGTGCGCTTGTCCAGCGCGGCGATGAACTGCCGGTCGCTGCCGTCGAGGTGGAAGACCATGAGATGCTTCCAGAGCACGGGCGTGCTGCCGGGGCCGTTCTCATGCTGGACGACCAGGCTGGTGTCGGTCCAGAGCACCTTGCCCGTGCGGGTGTCGAGGCAGGCGTTGCCCATCGCGCCAAAGTGACAGTAGAGCTTCCCGTCCTCGATGACCGGCGTGCCGGAGGCATAGCTGTTGAGGGCGTGGACCCACTGCGGCTCGCGCGCGGTGAGGAGCGGGAGGTTTGCCGTGAGCCGGCCGGTGTCGCGGTCCACGCAGAGCGCGCGGAATGCGACCTGTTCCAAGACCGTGAGCGGCTGGTTGCCGGTGTTGGCCTTGAGGCGGCGGTCGGCATCCTCTTGCTTCGCGGGGGTCTCCAGGGCGGTGGTGAGCCAGATTTGCTTCCCTTCGATGACGGGCGAGGACCAGGCGCGGCCCGGCAGTTCCGTCTTCCAAGTCACGTTCCTGGTCTCGCTCCAGGACGCGGGGAGGCCGGTGGCCCTGGCGTGGCCCTGGCCGCCGGGGCCGCGCCACTCCGGCCACTCGGCGGCGGCGAGCGGGGTGGAGAGTGCGACCAGCGAGGCGAGGAGGATGGCGCTTGTGTTCATGCGTTTGACGGCGGGTAGCAAGACGGATTGCCGGCGGATGTCAATTCAACCGTCGCCCACCCGCGCCCGCTTGTAATCCGAATCTTACTCTTGCTCCTCCCTCCGCCCCCGCGTTTCATCGCCCCCATGAAAGCCAACTCGTTCGCTGTCTTCGCCTCGCTCGCACTCACCACCGCGCCTTTCTCCGCCCCCGCCGCCGCGCCGGTTCCCATCCCGCTCTGGCCCAAGGAAGCCCCCGGTGAGCAGGGCAGGCTGGGCGAGGAGAAGGACACTTCCACCGAGAAGAGCAACAAAGTCGCCGGCCAGTCCGTCATCCGGCTGGGCAACGTCTCGCGGCCCACCATCACCGTCTATCGCCCGGCGAAGGACAAGGACACCGGCGCGGCGGTCGTCATCTGTCCCGGCGGCGGCTACAGCATCCTCGCCTATGACCTCGAAGGCACGGAAATCTGCGAATGGTTCAACTCCATCGGCGTCACCGGCGTGCTGCTCAAGTATCGCGTGCCCAAACGCCCCGGCCTGGAGAAGCACACGGCGGCGTTGCAGGACGCGCAGCGCGCCGTCGGCCTGGTCCGTGCGCGAGCGACCGAGTTCGGCGTGGACCCCAAGCGCATCGGCATCCTGGGCTTCTCAGCGGGCGGGCACCTTGCGGCGATGGCGAGCAACAACTACGAGAAGCGCACCTACGTAGCCGTGGACGACGCGGACAAGGGGAGCTGCCGTCCTGACTTCACCTTCCTGATTTACCCGGCCTATCTCACGGTGAAGGAGCAGGGCGACAAGGTTTCACCCGAGTTGCCCGTCACGGCCAACACGCCACAGACATTTCTTGTGATGACCGAGGACGATGGCATCCGCGTGGAGTGCGCGCTGTTCTACTACCTCGCGCTGAAGCAGGCGAAAGTGCCTGCCGAGATGCACCTCTATCCCACCGGCGGCCACGGCTACGGCCTGCGTCCAAGCGCGCACGGCGTCACCACCTGGCCCAGGCGGGCGGCGGAGTGGATGCAAACGCGCGGGCTGCTGACGGCGGGGAAGTAATCTACGTGTCACTCACCCGTCGGCGGAGTCGCAGGGCGTCTGAACTGCGGCGTGCCTTCGTTCACCGCACCGTCCCCGCATAATTCACCCAGCCGTGCTGCACCTGACGGGCCGCGCTGCGCATCGCGTGGGTGAACTCCAGCGAGCGCAAATCCTTCCCCGCCGCGTGGCACAGGCTCGCAGCCTGTGCGGCGACGGCCTCGTCGTAGGCGGCGAGGGCGGGAAACAATTTCGCCGCGTCCGTGCCGTGGCGCGTCACGAGCTGTTCGGCGTAGGCCCGCGCGGGAGTGAACTTGCCATCGCCGTCGGCATCCACCCAGACCGGGTTCGTCGCGCCGAGCACGCGGGGACTGAAGACCTTTGAACTCGGCTGATACGGGCGCGGTGTCTCCCCGAACGGCGCGGTCACGCCCGGTCCGCTCGCGATGGCGACGAGGTGGAAGTCGTGCTTCAGGCGCGGGAGCTTGAACGGGACGCGCGCCTTCGTGGTGCCGCGCACGGGCGACAGCCGCTGCTCGCCGAGCTTCACGCCGTTGGCGAACAGCTCGATCTTGTCCGCCTGCACCCAGGCGGGGCCGAGCACGGTCACCACCGCCGTCACGCCGCGCTGCCCGCGCAACGCAAGCTCGCCGGCCCCGAAACGGTCGTTCACCACGATGTCCGTCAGCAGTCCGAAGCTCACGAGCGCGCGGCCCGCGCGGAGACTGCGGCAGGCCGCGTCCACATTGATGGCAGCGGGGTTGGTGTCTGCGCACCGCACGTAGGTCCGGCCTTGCCCGAGGATGAAGCGGCTCACGTCGTGCGTGTCGCTGGAACCAAGCGCGGTGATGCGCCGGCCGTGGTTCAGCAGCGCGAACCAGTCGCGGAACAGCAGCATGATGTCCGACTGCATCGCGGCGGAGGTGATGACCTCCAGCCCGTCGAAGGAGAACTCCTGCCCGCGCCGCGCCGCACCCGAGACGGAGTTGAAGTTCACCGGGCCGAGCGGGACGAAGCCGCCGTGCAGGTCGCGCGGATGGTTGAGCGTGATGACCTGCACGCCCGGCGTGGCGCGGATGCCGGGGAGCAGCACGTTCCAGTTCGTGACACTGAAATCCGGCACGGTTGCGCCGGGCGGGATGGGAAATGCGTTGAAATGCCCGGCCTTGGTCGTGACCTCGTTGCCGATGACCGGGGTGAAGCGGTCGTTCAACCGCGTGCGCTGCGCCGCTTCGGTGTAATCCGCGTGGACGTTGTGGTCGGTGGCGACCGCCAGCTCGATGCCTTCCCCCGCGATGGTGAGCATCCGCTCGTCCTCGGTCGCGTCGCCGTGCCGGCTCCTGGTGAGCGTGTGGATGTGCGTGTCCGCCGCGACCCAGCCGTGCGTGGGCACGGCGCGGCGGATGGTGAGCGCGACCGGCTGCGTCTGGCCCGCGACGAGCGTGACCGCCTGCGTGGCGACGCTGAACTCGAATCCGCGCGAGGCGAAGACGGTGTAGTTGCCGGGCAGCAGGCCCGCACTGGCCGATCCGTCACGCGTGTAGAGCACCCCGGGGCGCGCCGCGAGTTCGGTCTGGTTCGTCGAGCCGGGCAGCAGGGCCGCGAGCGCGCCCTCGGCATCCACGATGGTGAGGCGGCAGGGCAGGGGAGCCTTGGCGTCCGAGTCGGTGACGTGAACGGCGAGCGTGGCTTGGGCGAGCGCATCCTTGAGCGGCGCGGGCACGAGCCGGAACTCGCCCACCACGATGTCATCCACCGCCGTGGGCGGCAGGATGGCGAGCGTGTTCGAGCCGTCGCGCAACGCGCCCGGCGGCACTGCGAGCGCGCGGACAAGCGGCGTTTCCTGCGTGACCAGCGAGCCGAGGCGACGGCCATTGAGCTGCACCTGCCAGCCCTGCTTCACATCGCGCTGACGGATCAGGAGCGTTTGCTCGGTGGGGTTCGACTGTGCCTCGAAGCGGACTTCGAGCATCCGCCCGTGCGGTTTCCGGCCGGCGAATTCCTGCCATTCGGGAAACCCCTCCGTGCCGAGATGATGCCGCGCGGCGTCCAGCACGCGGACCTGCGCGCGCAGCGGGAGCGCTGCGGAGAGCAGCAACAGCAACGTCGTCGTCGAAAGGCCACGCGGCACGAGGCGAGCCTAGCGGCAAGGCTTGGCGGTGAGCAAGGTTGCGTCGCGTCAGGCGGTCTGCGACCCCAGCCAGCCCGTTCGAGCGCGGCGGGGAGGCAGCCTCCCCGTTGCGCTCCAGGCCTGGCGGCAAGCAGCACGGAAGTTGAAAGCGAGGCCCGATGCGAAGTAGTCTTCTGCCGCACCGCGCCGCGATGATGCGATGAGACACGTCGCCGGGTGGTCAGTTTTGAAATTCCAAGCCGCCATGATGGAAAACCCGCCGGGGGCGGCGGTCCGCCGTGGAAGTGAGCGCCTGGCCGCCCTGCTGCTGGGAACGCTGGTCGCAGCCGGGACCGCGCGCGGGGCCGACTGGCCGCAATGGCGCGGCCCGGACGAGAACGGCATCACCACCGAACGGCTGCCCGACCCGCCCAGCTTCGAGCGGATCGTCTGGCGCAAGCAGGTGGGCACGGGCTTTTCCTCGGTGGCGGTGGCGGCGGGCCGGCTCTTCACGATGGGGCATCGCGGATCAAAGACCGACGGAAATGAGACGGTGTGGTGCCTGGACGCGGAGACCGGCGCGGAACTGTGGACGCATTCGTATCCGGCACCGTTGCTCGACCGTTTCCACGAGGGCGGGCCGGGGGCCACGCCGACGGTGCGCCAGGGCCGGGTTTTCACCTACGGCAAGCACGGGCGGCTGCATTGCTATGAGGCGAAGACGGGGAAGCTGGTCTGGCAGCGCGACATGCTCGCCGAGGCGGGGTTGACCGGGCCGCCGGAGTGGGGCTTTGCCTGCTCGCCGTATTTTCCCGACGAGCAGACGCTCGTCATCGAGGCGGGGGCGACCTTCGCGCTGGAGCCGGCCACCGGGAAAGTCCGGTGGCGGGGCGGGCGCTTCACGCCGGCGTATGGCACGCCGAAGGCCTTTGAAATGGCCGGTCGCAAGCTGCTGGCCGTGATGAAGACCGAGGGCCTGGCCGTGCTGGACGCGGCCAACGGCAGGACGGTGGCGACCACCGAGTGGAAGACGGCCTTCGACACGACGGCCACGACGCCGATTGTTCAGGGCAGCCGGATTTTCATCTCGACCGGGTATGACCGCGGCTGCGCCCTGTTCGAGCTGGCGGGCGACCGCCTGCGGGAGATCTACGAAAACAAACGCATGGCCAACCACATGAACAACAGCGTGCTCGTGGACGGCCACCTGTATGGGTTCGATGGCACGGCGCATCGCGGCCGCCCAACGGAGTTCGTCTGCCTCGAATTTGCCACCGGCCGGGAGCGGTGGCGCGTCGCTCCGGGCGCGGCCTTGGGCTGCGGATCCGTGATGGCGACGGCGGGGGGCACGCTGCTCATCCTCAGCGAGCGCGGTGAACTGGTCGCGGCCCCAGCCTCGCCGGCGGGCTTCCAGGCGACCGCCCGCGCCTCGGTGATCGGCGGGCGCTGCTGGACGGTTCCCGTGCTGGCCCACGGACGGATCTATTGCCGCAACTCCCGGGGCGACCTCGTTTGTGTGCAGGCCGCCGGGAAGTGACGCGGCGGCGGGGTGGCGGAAAGCGGCGTTGAATTCGTCCCGCCGCACACTACGCTCGCCCGTATGAACCTCGCCTGCCGCCTCCTGCCGCTCCTTGGCCCGCTCCTCGCCGCCACCGCGCTCTCCGCCCAGAGCGACTGGCATGAGCCGTTCCCGCCGCACCGGATTGCCGACCGCCTCTACTACGTCGGCTCGCGCGGGCTGGCGAGCTACCTCGTCACCACCAGCCAGGGCCACGTCCTGATCAACTCCAGCTTCGAGCGCACCCTGCCCATCATCCGGGCCAACGTCGAGCAGCTCGGGTTCAAGTTCACCGACATCAAGCTCCTCCTGGCCAGCCACGCGCACTCCGACCACGTCGAGGGCCACGGCCTCATCAAGGAATTGACCGGAGCGCGGGTCGAAGTGATGCGCGGCGACGACCGGGTGATCGCCAGCGGCGGCAAGGGCCAGTATCTCTACCAGGAAGGCTGGCGGCCGTGCGCCGTTGACCGGGTGCTCAAGGATGGCGACACCGTGAAGCTGGGCGAGGCCACCCTGACCGCGCGCCACACGCCGGGCCACACGCGCGGCTGCACGACGTGGACGATGCAGGTGACGGACAGCGGCCAGCCGTTGCACGTCGTCATCATTGGCAGCCCGAACGTGAACCTCGGCTACCAGCTCATCACGAACCGGGATTACCCGGAGATCGCGGAGGATTTCGCCAGGACCTTCCGCCTGCTCAAGTCCCTCCCGTGCGACATTTTCCTGGGTGCCCACGGCAACTACTACGGAATGGAGAAGAAAGTCGCCCGGCTCAACCGCGATCCCAAGACCAATCCCTTCGTGGACCCGGAAGGCTACCGGGCCTACGTGGAGGACCGGCACAAGGTCTTCCAGAGCACCGCGCGGAAACAAAAACCGTGAGCTGTGACGGTTCTGACGCGGCATCCCGGAACACGACCAACCGTGTCAGCTTGGCTTCGGTTCAGAGCCGGAACAGCTTTTTCGAGTTCTCGAAGAGGATTTTGCGCTCGACGGTTTTGCTCGCGGCGTATTTGCGGATGGCGGCGATGGTGCCGGCTCCCTGGCAGCCGGGGCCGCGGCCGAGGGTGTCCGCGCAGTCGCTGCCGTAGAGGATTTTGTCCTGATGCTGCGCGAGGAACCAGCGGGTGTGCTCCTCGTCGCGCAGGAGGGAATTCAGGCCGGAGCCGGCGCTCATGTCGGCGAAGCAGTTTGGATGGTCCGCCAGATACTTGCTCGTGAGGCCGCCCTTGGCGACGGGACCGGTGGGGTAGAGGGATTTCCAGTCGTAGTTCGCGTCGATGTTCGCCCACGTCGTCTGCGCGTGCATGATGAAGGTGGTCTTCGGGAATTTCTTCAACATGGCGGGCAGGCGCTTGAAGCCGGAGTTGTAGGTGCCCTCCTGAAAGTGCAGCAGGATGGGCACGCCGTAGTCCGCAGCGAGGGCATAGAGTCGTTCGCTTTCGGGGGAGTCGCACGGCACGCCGAACTTCTGCTCGGCGATGATCTTCGCGCCGAGCTTGAGATATTTCTCAATCTCGGACTTCGCCTCGGGCAGGTCGGTCACTTCGTTCGCGCCGAAGAGGAATTCACCAGGGTGGGCCTTGGCATAGGCGACCACGGCCTCGTTGCCGGTGCAGTTGGCGGCGAGGCCGTTCGAGCGGCCACCGTGCGTGGCGGGGCGGACAGTGGGGCGGCCGGCGGGAAGCAGGATGGTCGTGGTCACGCCCATCGCGCGCTGGTGCGCGAGCATCTGCTGGTCGCTGCGCCCGTGGTAATGCGTGTGCTGGTGGATGTCTATGATCGGGTCCGGCGGCGGGTTCGGCCTGGAGGTCTCTGCCGCTCCCAGGCCGGCGCACGTTCCGCAGAACGCGGCGCTGGCGGCGAGAAAGTGGCGGCGGGTGAGCGGGGCAGGGGAGGGGATGAGTTTGTGCGATGCCATGTGATGAACGGAGTTGAGACTGGCGGGCGATGGCGCGCAATTCATTTTGCCCGGTGATCGCCCGCGCCCGCAAGTTTTTGTATCCCATCTGAGGGCTGCCGCGTCTGACCCGGAATGCGACCTCCGTCGGCTTGTTGGTGGAGGGAGCACGCTAACCGTTCAGCCTTTGAATAGCTTGTTTTCAGCCTGCGTCAGCCAGCCATCCGTTATGCGCACCGTGGCCTCCATCCTACTCGGCACCCTTTCCCTGACCGCCACCCTCGTCGCGAAGGACGCCCCGCTCCGCACGCCGGAGCAGCGCTTCGCCAATCTCGCGAAGGCCGAGGAGCCGAGCTTCCGCCGCCACGTCGTGCCCCTCATCAGCCGTGCGGGCTGCAACGGCCGCGAGTGCCACGGATCGTTCCAGGGACGCGGCGGCTTCCAGCTCTCGCTCTTTGGCTACGACTTCGACAAGGACTTGAAGCAGATGACGGTCAACGCGGACGGGGACGAGAAGGAAGTCCGCATCAACCGCGAGCAGCCGGAGAAGAGCCTGCTGCTCACCAAGGGCACGAACGAGGAAGCCCACAAAGGCAAGGAGCGCTACAAGAAAGGCTCGTGGGAATACAATCTGGTGCTCAAATGGATTCAGGCGGGCGCGAAGGGGGACGTGGAGGCCACCGGTGACTTTGACCGGCTGGAGGTCAGCCCCCAGGAGATCGTCTTCAAGAAGGCCGGGGACAAGGTGCAGCTCCGCGTGCTGGCGCATTGGAAGGACGGCACCGTCGAGGACGTGACGCAGCTCACGCGCTTCCGCTCGAACGACGACTCCGTCTCGACCATCTCACCGGCCGGCGTGGTCGAGGCGAAGGACAAGGGCGACACCCACATCGTCGCGTTTTACGACAACGGCGTTCATCCCATCTCCGTGTTGCTCCCGGTGTCGGACAAGGTTGGCCCGAAGTATCCGAAGCTCGCGATTGCCTCGAAGGTGGACGAGCACGTCGTCAGCAAGCTGGCCAAGCTCGGCGTCATTCCCAGCGAGGTTTGCACGGACACCGAGTTCCTGCGCCGCGTCTCGCTGGACCTGACCGGCACGCTGCCGACGCCGGACCAGATCACCGCCTTCCTCGGCGACAAGTCCGCTCGCAAGCGCGCGGCCAAAGTGGACGAGCTGCTCAAGACGCCGGCCTACGCCGCGTGGTGGGCCACGAAGTTGAGCGACTTCCTTGGCAACAACCCGCGCGTGCTGCGCGGCAACGGGCAGAACAACTACGGCGACAAGTTCAGCCGCCAGTGGTATGACTGGATGAAGGAGCGCATCGCGAAGAACGAGCCTTACGACCAGATGATGGCGGGCATCATCCTCGCCACGGGCCGGACCAAGCCCGGCCAGACTTACGAGGAGTTCTCCCGCGAGATGTCGGGTTACTTCCGCGCGGAGAACCCGTTGAACTTCGTCGAGCGGCCGAACATGCCTTACTTCTGGCAGCGGCAGAACCTCCAGAAGGCGGAGGAGAAGGCGCTGGCGTTCTCGCACAGCTTCCTCGGCGTCCGCATCGAGTGCGCGCAATGCCACAAGCACCCGTTCGACCAGTGGACCCAGAATGACTTCAAGTCGTTCCAGGCGTTCTTCGAGGGCGTGAGCTACAACGGCAACCGGGGCGGCGGTGGAGGCAAGGGCGCTCCGGGGGTTCCGGGCGAGACCATCACCTATGCCAGCCTCACGAAGGAAATCCGCGCCGCCGTCCCGCCCGACCCCAAGGGCGGCAACAACCAGAAGGCGCTCGGCGCGGAGTTCGAGAAGCGCGTGAAGGCGGGCGAGCCGGCCCCGTGGCAGGAGGTCTATGCGACGATCCGTGACTCGCGGAAGCTCTCCGAGCGCGAGCTTGAGCAGATGAAGAAGCGCAACCCGAACTTCGACGGGCGCGTGCTCACCCCCCGCGTCCTCGGCGGCGAGGAAGTCATGCTCAAGGAGTATCCCGACCCGCGCGCGCCGTTGATGGAGTGGCTGCGCAGCCCGAAGAATCCTTACTTCGCGAAAGCCTGGGTCAACCGCGTCTGGGCCACCTACTTCCACCGCGGCCTGGTCGAGCCGGCGGACGACATGAACCTCGCCAACCCGCCGGTGAACGAGGGCTTGATGGACTACCTCGCCGACGGCTTTGTGAAGAGCGGCTACAACCTGGCCTGGCTGCACAGGGAGGTGCTGAACAGCGCCACCTACCAGCGCTCCTGGAAGCCGAACGACACGAACAAGAACGACGAGAAGAATTTCAGCCGCTTCGTCATCCGCCGCCTGCCCGCCGAGGTGGTGGTGGACGGCATCACGCAGGCCACGCTGTCCACCGAGCGCATCGGCAGGTTTCGCGATGAGATCGAGACCCGCGCCATCGGCCCGAACGCCAACGCCGGTCGCGGCGGCAAGGGCGCGTCGAACTACTCGTTGAACATCTTCGGCAAGCCCGTGCGCGAGACGAACTGCGACTGCGAGCGCACCACCGACCCGACGCTCCTCCAGACGCTCTTCACGCGGAACGACCCGGAGTTGCTGTCCGCGCTGGAGCAGGCGAAGGGCGGGGCCTTCATCGAGGATATCCGCAAGGCGACCGGCGGTTCGGCCGGCCGGAACAAGGGCGACGCGGCCCAGTTGGAGCAGCTCGTTCGCAAGCTCGAGTCCAAGCTCAAGGCGAATCCCGAGCGCAAGGAGCTTGCCGCCGAGCTGAAGCAGGCGAAGGAGAAGCTAGCGAAGCTGCAGCCGAGTCCTGCCACCGAGAAGAGCACCCCGGCCAAGGCCGACGACTACATCACGCAGGTCTTCCTCCGCACCGTCAGCCGTCCGCCCACCGCCACTGAATTCGAGAAGGCCCGCGCCGACCTCGCCGCCGCGAACTCTCCCGCCGAGGGCGTCCGCGAGCTGCTCTGGGCCATGTTGAACACCCGCGAGTTCATGGTGAACCACTAGGCCTTACGTTTTACGCATTACGGATTAACTGACAGTTCAAACCTAAACCCGAAAACACATGTCCACCCACATCACCTGTGACGGAGTCGCCCGCCGCGACTTCCTGCGTGTCGGCGCCCTCGCCGGCGTCGGCCTGACCCTCAGCGATTACTTCGCCCTGAGCAGCCAGGGCGCGGTCGCCAGCGCCAAGGGCAAGGCCGCCATCTTCGTGCGCCTCGGCGGCGGCCCCAGCCACATGGACACCTTCGACCTCAAGCCCGACGCGCCCGAGACACACCGCGGCGAGTTCAAGCCCATCAAGACCAACGCCGACGGCGTGATGATCTCCGAGCACCTGCCCAAGCTGGCAAAGTGCGCCGACAAGTTCGCCGTCCTGCGCGGCGTCAGCCACACGCTGGCCGCCCATGAGCTGGGCTCGCGCTACATGAACACCGGCAACCGCCCGCTGCCCTCGCTCAACTACCCGCATTACGGCGCGGTGGTGTCCAAGGAACTGCGCGGCACCGAGTATCTGCCCAGCTTCGTCGCCGTGCCGAATCTCGGCGAGAGCGCCACCGGCTACCTCGGCGTGGAATACGGCCCGTTCGAGACCGGCAGCGCCCCGCAGCCCGGCAAGGCCGTCGAAGTCCGTGGCCTCGCCCTGCGCAACGGCGTCACCCTCGAGGACGTGGACCGCCGCCAGAACCTCGTGCAGCGCTACGACAACGCCTTCGGCGAATTCGCCAAGGAGGACAAGCTGCTGGCCGGCATGGACCAGTTCGGCCAGAAGGCTTACGCGATGATGCGCTCCACGAAGGCGCGCGATGCGTTCGACACCAGCAAGGAGTCCGAGAGCATCGTGAGCCTCTTTGGCAAGGATCAGTTCTCGCAGAGCTGCCTGCTCGCCACGCGCCTCATCGAGAGCGGCGTGCGCTTCACCAGCGTCAGCCTCGGCGGCTGGGACACCCACAGCGACAACTTCAACGCGCTCAAGAACCGCAACCTCCCGACGCTCGACGCCGGTCTGAGCGGCCTGTTCACCGCGCTGGCCGCGAAGGGCCTGCTCGAAACCACCGCCGTCTTTGTGACGGGCGAGTTTGGGCGCACGCCCAAGGTCAACCAGCGCGGCGGACGCGACCACTATCCGCGCGCGATGTTCTGCCTCCTCGGCGGCGGCGGCATCCAGGGCGGCCAGGTCGTCGGCGAGTCCGACGCCAAGGGCGAAGGCCCGAAGGACAAGGCCATCACGCCCGACGACGTGGCGGCGACGTTCTACCGCGCGCTGGGCATTGACTCGCGCAAGGAATACAACACCCGCACCGGCCGCCCGATCATGATCGTCCGCAACGGCTCGCCGTTGAAGGAACTGGTTTCCTGAGCGAATCCTGTCACTGTCCAAGGCCGTGCGGGTTAACCGCACGGCCTTTTACTTTGCCATGTCGGAAGTCCTGCTGGCCTTCTTCCTACTTGTGACCTCTGCCTACTTAATGGTGGCGGCCGCGATTCCACGACTACGCCCGCCATGGCGCGTGCAAAAAGACCTGCTGGACTGGAGCAAGCCAGCAGTCATCGGGCCTCGCTTTGGTCTCATGAGTTGTCTGGGGTTGGTCATCTGCCTCGGGGGCTTCGGTATGGCTGCCGTCGGATTGAGTATTGATGTCCGCATTCTGCTGCTCGGCTTTGTCTGTTTCCTTCTCGGTGGCCTGCTTGACCATTTCAAGAGTTCTCGGCAGCCGCCGAATTGAGTCGGAGACGCACTTCACCGTCGCTTTCACCTGTCCGCTCCGCGCGCTAGCTGCTTCACTTCCCCCATGTTTTCGCTGAACGAACTGCTCGGCTCCGGGCGCATCTACCAAATCCGCTCCAAGGCTCCCGGCCCGGCGGGCAAGCTCCCGCTCGACGCCGACATGCTGCTGCACCAGCCCAGCGGCAACCTCTTCGGCTGGACGCAGAACGCCGGCATGGGCTGGAACCCCGCCGAGCTGGGCCGCAAGCAGTTCCTCATCCTCAGCACCGAGGGCGGACGCCGCGCGCCGGACGGCTCGCCCATCGCGCTGGGCTACCACACGGGGCATTGGGAAATCGGCCTGCTGGTCGAGGCGGCGGCGCGGGAGTTCAAGCGGTTGCAAGCCATCCCCTTCGCCGGCTGCGTCTCCGACCCGTGCGACGGCCGCACGCAGGGCACGGCGGGAATGTTCGACTCGCTCCCGTATCGCAACGACGCGGCCATCGTCTTCCGCCGGCTCATCCGCTCGCTGCCCACGCGCAGCGGCGTGCTGGGCGTGGCGACCTGCGACAAGGGCCTGCCCGCGATGATGATGGCGCTCGCCGGCACGCGCGACCTGCCCAGCGTGCTCGTGCCGGGTGGCGTTACGCTTCCGCCCAGCAACGGCGAGGACGCGGGCGCGGTGCAGACTCTGGGCGCACGGTTCTCGCACGGACTTGTCTCGCTGGAAGAGGCGGCGGAGCTTGGCTGCCGTGCGTGCGGCACGCCGGGCGGCGGCTGCCAGTTCCTCGGCACGGCGGCCACGTCTCAAGTCGTCGGCGAAGCCCTCGGCCTCTCGCTCCCGCACAGCGCGCTCGCACCGTCGGGCGAACCGGTTTGGACGGAACTTGCCACCGCCTCCGCCCGCGCGTTGGTCGAACTCGAAGTGCGCGGCCTCAAGTCCCGCGACATCCTCACCGACGCCGCGATTCGCAACGCCATGGTTGTCCACGCGGCGTTCGGCGGCTCGACGAACTTGCTCCTCCACATCCCCGCCATCGCGCACGCGGCGGGGCTGCGGCGTCCGACCGTCGAGGACTGGATTGCCGTGAACCGCCAGGTGCCGCGTCTCGTGAGTGTGCTGCCCAACGGCCCCGTGCATCACCCCACCGTGCGCGTCTTCCTCGCCGGCGGCGTGCCGGAAGTCATGTTGCACCTGCGCCGTCTCAGCCTGCTCGACACCCGCGTGCTCACCGCCAGTGGCGCGACCCTCGATGAAGTGCTGAACTGGTGGGAAACCAGCGAGCGCCGCGCGAAGTTCCGCGAACTCCTCCGCGCGCAGGACGGCGTGGACCCGGACGAAGTCGTCTTCTCCCCCGAGCGGGCCAAGGCGCGCGGCCTCACCAGCACCGTCACCTTCCCGCGCGGCAACCTCGCGCCCGAAGGCGCGGTCATCAAGAGCACCGCCATTGACCCGAGCGTCGTGGATGCCGACGGCGTCTATCGCAAGGAAGGCCCGGCGAAGGTCTTCACCAGCGAGCGCGCGGCCATCGCGGCCATCAAGGAGAAGCGCATTGCCGCCGGGGACATCCTCGTGCTCGCCGGCTGCGGCCCGATGGGCACCGGCATGGAGGAGACCTACCAGCTCACCAGTTCGCTGAAGCATCTCCCCTTCGGCAAGCACGTCGCCCTCCTCACGGACGCGCGCTTCAGCGGCGTCTCGACCGGCGCGTGCGTCGGGCACATCGGCCCCGAGGCGCTGGCGGGCGGACCGCTCGGCAAGCTCCGCGACGGCGACCGCCTCCGCCTTGTCATTGACCGCAACACCAACACCGGCTCCGTGGACTTCATCGGCGACGGCGACCGCGCCTTCACCTCCGAGGAAGCCGCCGCCGAACTCGCCCGCCGCCCGAGCCGCGCCGACCTCGTCCCGAACGAAAACCTCCCCGCCGACACGAAGCTCTGGGCCGCCCTGCAAGCCGCCAGCGGCGGCACCTGGGGCGGCTGCGTCTATGACGCCGACGCCATCCTCGGGAAACTCCGCGCCAATCCCTAGCCGCCCGCCGCCTCCCGCAAGCACCGCGCCGCCTCTCCGAGGCAGCCGACTCCATCCGGCAGGCAATCCACCGCCTCCAAGAGGCCAAAAGTTCCCTCCGAGAGGCAGCCGCTGGCCTCTGACAGGCAATCCACTGCCTACAGCAGGGAACTCATTGCCGCCGACAGGCCGCCGACTGCCTGACCGAGGCGACCGGTTTCTTCCCGGAGGCAACTGGTCGCGCCGCGCCGGCAACCCGGCCACTGGCAGAGGCGGATTCAGCCACAAAAGGGCTCAAAGCGCGCAAAGCCGTCCTTCTCCGCCTCTCGAACCGGGGGCGAGTAGGTCAGCCTAAAAGGCGCAGGATGCGCCGCGAGCATTCCTCGGAGCCATTGAGCTTCAACTCATGTTGCCAAACGCGGATGACTTTCCAGCCGGCGGCGCGCAAGCGGCGGAAATTCCGTTGGTCACGAGTGCGGTTGGCGCGGAGTTTGTCGCGCCAGAATTTGGCGAGCTTGTGTTCCCAGGCGGGCAACCGCCAGCCGTGCCAGAAATCGCCGTCCACGAACACGGCGACTTTTTCTTTGGGGAAAACGATGTCAGGACTGCCGGGCAAGGTGCGGACGTGTCGGCAGAATCTCAATCCCTTGGCGCGAAGCTCCCGCTGCACCCGCTTTTCCAGCGAACCGTCCTTCAACTTCACGCGCTTCATCGCGCGGGTGCGCTGTGCGGGCGTGAGGTGGTCAGGCATCACGTCGAAAACGGTTCAGCTCGTGGGCACGGCAACTGCCGGTATCCCGACGGCAGGCGTGGTTGCCAAGTATTCCTTGTTCGCCAGATACAACGAGATGTTGCCGATCACTTCGCGAAGGTAATCCAAGACTTCCACCTTTATTTTCACGAGCCTTTCCACATCAAAGTCACGCCCGACTTCAGCGAATGCCTTGTCGCCGTGGGCGAGGTCGTTCCTTTGCGACTTGACCGTCAGCAGGTTGTCGCCTTTCGCCTTCGGCGGACTGAAACCATAGTCCTTGGCAACTTCACGAATCTTCTTGGCGTCCACGTTTCCAGCGAAGGCCCTTTCCTTCCTGAAAGTTTCGGAGAGGATTTTCTGCGCCAGAGGAGTGAGCGCGGTGAATACGCGGTCGGGATTATGGGCTTTGAGATTTGAAATCACGATTTGCCGAACTTCCTCGCGGCAATCATCGAACGACACTCCCTTGGCTCGAAACTCCTCAAAAACCGCTTCGATGGCATTCTTCATCGTGGACTCGACAAGGTTGTAGAGCAGGATGAAGCCATTCGCCTTGAGCGTCTTCAGCAGCGAGTCGTAGTCGTCCTGACTCAAAGTTGCAGCGCTTTGGGCAGAAGCGGTCAGCCGAAGATTGCCCTCCGCCAATTGTTCCACGAAGCGGAAATAGTTTTCAATTTCTCCAGCCCGAGTCTGGAAGTCTTGTTGAACGCTTGTCATGCAGGTTTAACGTCCCAGAAGCCGGTCACGAACGAACTCTATTCGCGCCTTCACCTTCGGACGCGAATTGCTGGCATCGGAAGTCGTGTGTTTTTTGAACTCGGCCGATTCCAGCCAATCGACATTCGCAGGAGACAGCGCAGGATTCTCCCGCAATGCGAGAGCGACGCCCACGGAGATTGCCTCGAATCGAATCCGCGGAGTTCTGGTGTGCCCGGCTTTCTTTCTGAATCCGTTGGGAGCGAAATGCCTATCCACGAACTCCAACATGCGTTTGAACTCGGCCCGCATCGGCGCAGCCTTGGCAGCGTCGAACCCCGGTTGGTGCGACTCAAGATACTCGTCGAGAAATTCGACTACTCGTTTGTCGAAGTTCAAATAGTTGTCTAGGTAGGCGAAGAAGCGAAGGATGAATTCGTCGCGCTCGCGTCGCAGTTCCACGGAATCCGAGAGCGGAGCGAGCTTCTTGAAGAGCGGATCGGACGCACATTCGCGGATGAATTCCAGCAATGGCCCTTCCTTGATGCCCCATCTCTGCTCCATGTCGTTCAACAGCAAACTGCCGGTGTTGATGCGCTCGAAGATGTCCCGGCGAACGGCCTCGTCCGCGCGCTCGGTCAACTCAATGAGGCGAATGGTGCGGCGTTTGAAGCGCCGCTGGCGGGCGAGTGGAAGGTCGGAGAATAGAAAGCCATTGAGTTTCTTAAGCTTCTTCAGCCCGGCTAACTCGAACTCGTCGCCGAGAAACGCCGCGAGTGTTCGGATTCGCTGAGAGCCGTCCACAATTTCCAGACGGCCTTCGCCTTTGCTGACGTCCGCGACGAAAATGTAGGGGATTGGCAAACCGATGAGGACTGACTCGATGAACTTTGAGCGCCGGTCGTTGGGCCAGACGAACTCCCGCTGGTAGTCAGGGACGAAAATTTCGTTCTCATCGTCGTCTTTTCCAGTCAGGTATTTTTCCACGATGACCTCCACCGGATACTCCTTCGTGTCGTAATCGACGATGGCATGGTGTTCGACAATTTCTGCCTCGGCTTCAACTTTTTGAAGTTCGGTCGGTTGTTTGCGGCATGCTTCCAAATTAAGCCCCAAATCAGGTTCGGTTGCTACAGTCGTTCGCTTGGAATCAGACATGATTATCCTCCAAATGGCGTTTGATGGTTTTTCCCACCACTTCCCCCAACCGAACCGGCACGGCATTGCCAATCATCCGCCCGATGGTTTTGAAGCTATAGTCATCGCCAGCTTTCACGAATTTGTAGTTCTTGGGGAAGGATTGGAGAATCGCGCCTTCACGCAGCGAGATGGCGCGGTCTTGTTCGGGATGGCCGAAGCGTCCGTTGCCGTAGCCGTAGAATTGGGTGGTGATAGTGGGCGAGGGTTTGTCCCATTCCATGCGCGCATAAACACCCGGGTAGGTTTTGCCTGACTTTTTCTGATGGCACTTGGCAACCAATTCCTTCGGCCAGTCGCGCCAGGTGCCGCCGGGCCGGGAGTGGCGGATACGACGGAGATTGAGCTGGGAAAGTTCGCTGGTGCGGTGCATCGGGTCGTCGGGATGCGTTTCGCCGGATGCGAGCGGCGGCAGGGAGCGCAGCACGTCGGCAACGCTGCGATATTTCCCGGGCTGGTGCGTCGGCGGAATCAATTCAATCGGGCCAAGGCGCGAGGCGATGACCACGACGCGGCTACGGTGTTGCGGCATCCCGTAGTCAGGGCAATAGACGACGCGTTTCTCGGCGTCATCGCTGAAATGGAATCCCTCAGCGGTGAGCATCGCGAGGAAGTTGTCGAAGACGGGATAGCGCTGAAGTTCGGGGACGTTCTCCATCGAAACGATGTCGGGCTGGAGTTCGCGCACGAGCCGGGCGAAATGGTTGAGCAGCGTCCATTTGGGATCATTCTCGTTTTCGTATCGCTGGGTGTATTTGGAGAACGTCTGGCACGGGGCGCAGCCGACCAGAACCTTGATGCAATCGGCGGGATAGTGTGTGCTGAGTTTATCGCCAGTGAGTTCGGTGACGCTCTGTTGAAAAAACTTCGCAGGCTTGTTGTTGTGCTCGTAGGGGAACTGGCAGGCTGGATCAATGTCGTAACCGGCGGCGACTTCGATTCCTGCGTCAAGCAAACCGCGCGTAAGTCCGCCAGCACCGCAGAAGAGATCAACGGCGACTGTGCGCTTGCGCAAACCGGTCTGTTTGGAAGTGCGATTGTTTCTCCGGTGGAGCACGGCTGGAAAATGGCAAAGCCTGCGTTTGTTCGCAAGGATTTCGACTCCTCACTCCGGTCGAGGCGGAGAGGGAGATTTCCCTGTCGGTGAGCCGGTGGCAGCTCGCAGGGCGAGGGCGCGTTCGCGCAGGTCGTCCAGCAGTCGCAGCTTTTCTCCGATGGGCCGGGCGGCGAGGCGTTGGCGGTGCGCCCGTTTGCTGTCGAGGATGCGCTGGAGGTCGAAGGTCACGGTGACAGGAACTCACGTTCAAACCGGCTCCATTGGTCAAGGAGGCCATGCCGCGTGAGCAGGGCTTGGAAGCGCGTCGCATCCAAGGCGCCGGCTTCGACGAACTGAAGGAGGCGGGCCTTGTCCTTGCCCCGGCCAGTTTGAAGGGCGATGGCGGCCAGATGCTCCGCCGTGAAGACGCGGGCGGGGATGCCTTCCACGTCCCGTTCCACGGCTTCCGCGAGCGCTTCCTCCGCGAGCGGCCCGGTGGGCGGGAGGAATTGGACAGGCCAGCCGCCGATGAGGAGGTATTCGCCCTCGACCGGACAGCCGCGCGCGGTGAGGTAATCGAAGATGGGCTGCGGACTGAGCAAAACCCGTCCGGGTTCAGGCCGGAACGAGAAGAAGACATCCACGTCGAGAGTGGCGACCGGCTCCAAGTAGAAGGTCGCGCCCACCGCGCCGCCGATGGCATAGCGTTCGATGACGCCGTCCGCCGTCATCTGATTGAGGGTGCGAATGACTTCGGCGATTTTCACATGAGCGGGGCGAACGTAGCAGGCGCGGAAGGAGAAGGAAAGTTCGACTCCTCACCCCGGCCCTCTCCTCGACCGAGGAGGAGAGGGAGTTGAACCACTGAAAGCGAAAACCGCCCGTTGCCTGCGGGAGACAACGGACGGGGTGTGGGTTGGATTTTGCGCCGGATTCGACACCTCACCCTCAATCCCAGTGGCTTCCCAAGCCCGCCACCAGATGCTTTCCCTCAGTTCCAATTCTCGCTGCGCGAGCCGTGGTCCCCGTTCGAGGCGGAGACGCGACTTGGAGCAGGGGTAAACCACAAATGAACGCGAACTAACACGAATGAGGCGGCGAGGGGTCAGGGTTTCATTCGTGTGCATTCGTGGTTGAAGAGATTCTTCAGTGCTCTGCGCCGGTCTCGGCCGCGTTCGTGCAGGAGAATGATGAAATCGCCGGGGAGCGGCCGGCGTCGAAGGCCGCATGATACGCCCAAACCTCCTGCGGATTTGCTTTTGGCTGGTGGCTTCGTTCGCGCCCCTGGCTCACGCGGCGGACGGTTGGGTGGACATTTCCACGTCGCTGCTCACGCGGCTGACGAACAGCGGCGTGAAGGGGGCGTGGCCCGGCGGTTGTTCGGGCGTGGTGGTGAACCGGACGAACGGGGACGTGACCATCAAGGTGGTGGGCGCGGGCTTGTGGCGCAGTGCGGACCAGGGTGCGAACTGGCGGCGGCTGGATGGCGAGACGATTTCGGGCCGGGACGAAACCGGCTGGGCCACGAGCGCGGACCAGAACGCGCCGGGCCGCATCGCCAGCTTCTCGCTGGATGGAACGGCGGGCTGGACGAGCGACGGGGTGACTTGGAAAAAGTTCACGAGCCTCGGACGCAACTGGGATTTCGGCTCGGTGGACTGGGCGACGCCGGAGCCCAAGGTCATCCTCGGCGCGAAGCATGAGACCTCGCCGCCCGGCGAGGTTTACCTGACGCAGGATGGTGGCGTGACGTGGAAGCAGCTTGCGATTCATCTCGCAGGGAAGTCGGACCGGCTTTCGATGGCCGGCGTGTTGGACGCGACCACGGTGATTTACAGCAATGGCGACGGCATCCATCGCAGCACGGACGCGGGCGTCACCTGGGCGAAGGTTTCCCCGGTCAATCCGCAGACGAGAATCCCCGTGCTCTTCCAGGGCGCGCATTATCTCGGCGGCACGAATGGGCTGCTGGTGAGCGAGGACAAGGGCGCGAGCTGGCGGGCGCAGGGGGCGGCGGTCAACGTCTGGCAAGGCCCGTTCTTCGGGCGGGACCGGCGCGAGCTGCTCGTGGTGGGCAAGGACGGCGCGTGGGTGACGCGCGACGCGGGCGCGACGTGGAAGCCGGTGGCGGGCCTGAAGCCGAGGGAAAAGGAGAAGGGCTTCAATTTCACGCCGAACTGGTTTGGCTGTTACGCGTGGGATCCGGTGAAGCACATCCTCTACGCGTCAGCGATGGGGCACCCGGTCTATAAGCTGGAGCTGAAGGATGGCCGGTGATGCCGGCACTGCGTCGGCGGCACTTGGGGGCTGCGTCTTCGATGCGAACTAGGTTTTAGCAGCGCTTAAGCGGAGTCAGCGTGGGTCACTTGCGCTTGGCCTGGAACTCGATCTGCACCTTCGCTTCGTAAGTCAGTTCGCCGAACCCGGCCGGGAAATTGAACTCCGCGTAGGAAAGCGCCCGCGCCGCCGGCTCCACGGTGTATTTGGAGAGCGAGCTGGAATCCTCGTAGCGTCCGACCACGGGCTTGCCAGCGTCGGCCGTCAATGCGCGCTCGTGAACGGCGACCGGGGTGAGCACCAGCCCCAGCCGCTCCTCGTAGAGCTGCCGCTTCTTCTGCGCGTTGTCGCACGCCAGGCTGATTGCCTTGAGCCGGTTTTGCTCCTCCTGCGAGTCCTTCGGTTCGATGCTGCGCACGCGGAACTCCTGGCGTTGTTCGAGAAACGCGCCCAGCGCCTGGAACTGTTTCTCGTCTTCCACTGTGACCTTCACCGAAGTTTCGTGGCGGACGTTGCGGAGCTTGCCGCTGAATTTGCCGTAGTCCGGCGCGCTGGAGAACCGCGCGGCGACGATGTTCGAGCTGGCCACCCCGGCCCGCGCGAGCGCACGGGCGAGTTCGTCGCGCAACTGCTGATTGCGTTGGGACGCCTCGTCCATGGTCCTGGCCTCGGTTGAGATCGTGAGCCGGATGACGGAGCGGTCGGCGCTGAGGGTCAGCTTCGCTTCGCCATCCAAGGTCACCGACTTGGGCAGGGACGCAATGTGACTGGCGAGTTCAGCCGGCGTGCCCTTGAGTTCGACTTCGGCCAGCAGCGGAACGAGTGGTGTGACGACCGACACGAGGAGCGGGAGGAGAATTTTCATGCGAGGATTGTGCCAAATCGGCTGGCCGAGGCGAGCTTGAACGAAATTTGCGTTGAGCATCCCGGCGGCTTCGGCTTAATTAGCGGCGTCAGCACAGCCAACTTCCAACTCCGCCCCGCGCCATGGAAATCACCGACTCCGTCGCCACCATCCTCCAGCACAAGGGCCACGCCTCTGTCCAGGCCGTCGCGCCGGAGACGTTCGTGTATGACGCCATCAAGCTCATGGCCGACCGGAACATCGGCTGCGTGCTCGTGATGGACGGCGGTGCCTTGCTCGGCATCCTCTCGGAGCGCGACTACACGCGGAAGGTTGTGCTGCAAGGGCGCTCGTCCAAAACCACGACCGTCCGCGAAATCATGACCACCCAGGTCATCTGCGTCACGCCTCAGCACGGCGTCGAGGACACGTTGCGCATCGTCACCGAGAGCCGCGTGCGCCATCTGCCGGTGAAGGACGGCGACCGCATCATCGGCCTGATTTCCATCGGCGACCTCGTGAAGTGGGTCATCAACGCGCAACGCTCGGCGTTGAGCCAGTTGGAGGCTTACGTCGCGGGCGGGTATCCCGGCTGACACGCGGCGAAAC
>Ga0172367_10001131_pt1 | contig 39903 bp, 36 predicted proteins | sample Lak10m_FD_114542 | JGI IMG/M metagenome (GOLD analysis project Ga0172367, IMG submission 114542) | Freshwater microbial communities from Kabuno Bay, South-Kivu, Congo - kab_022012_10m | ecosystem: Environmental > Aquatic > Freshwater > Lake | place: Democratic Republic of the Congo: South-Kivu... | reverse complement strand
TCGCATCGACACCAAAGTCGTGCTCATTGACGGACAGCTTCTTGCAAACCTCATGATGGACTTCGACGTTGGGGTTTCAGTTTCTGCTTCATACATCGTCAAACGTATCGACTCCGACTACTTTGAGGAGGGCGAAGTTGGTCTCTAACGATTAAGGTTAGATCGCGCGAAGCCGCGATCTGAACCGTTTGTTGGACGAGCCCGGGCCAGCCCCAAGGCGTTGTTTTCTCTATCTGGATCAAGAGCAAACCGCGGTGTAGCGAAACCAGGCCATCGATCGTCGAACATTCCATACCCAGTTTGACCACCGTCTTGCGGTCTGGAGCACGAGTCGTTTTCGGCATGGGCTGATACAGCCGCCGATAGAATACAAGGCCGTTTTCACGGCAGTTTTCTGATGCACTTCACCCCCACCCACATCCGTTTTGCCACTCGGGCGCTGTTGGCGCTGGTGGCGCCGTGGCTGATGCGGCGGAGTGGCCTGGTGCTGACGCCGTTTATCGTGGCGGCCACGCCAACCTACAAAGCCAGCAGGCTTGACGGCGGATGAAGTCACACCAACAACTTGTGCTCGACATGGGGCTGGTCACCGGCCCCACGCTGGACAACTTTCTGGCGGGGCCTAACGCGCAGGCGCTGGCCCATTTGCGGCTGTGGCTGGGGCAGGGCAGTGCAACACGTTCGCCGCTGCCGATCTACCTGTGGGGTGGCTCTGGCTGCGGCAAAACGCACCTGCTGCGGGGAGTGCGTGCAGGTTTGGCGCAAGCGGGCCAAAGCGTCGGCTGGCTGGATGCATCGGGCGCCGAGCCGCTGGCTTTTGATCCCCAATGGGCTGCGGTGTTGATGGACGACGTGCACGCGTTTGACAGCGCTCAGCAGCAGACGGCGTTCAACTGGTTTGTGAATGCGCAGGCGCAGCAGGTGGCGGTGCTGGCCGCGGGCAGCTTGCCACCGGCCGACCTGAAGCTGCGTGACGACTTGCGCTCGCGCCTGGGCTGGGGACATGTTTTTGCGCTGCAGGCGCTGAGCGAGACCGAGCGCCGCGCCGTGTTGCGCCAGGCCGCCGAGGCACGTGGCATCGTATTAAGCGACGAGGTGATGGACTTCATGCTGACGCGTTTCAGCCGCGACCTGGGCAGCCTGATGGAGCTGCTCGACCTGATGGACGGCTACGCGCTGCAAACCAAGCGCGCCATCACCATTCCCCTGATCAAAGCCATGATGGACAACGCATGACAACAAAACTGGCCCTGTTCGACCTGGATCACACCCTGATTCCACTCGATTCAGATTACGAGTGGAATGTTTTCACCACCTCGCTGGGCTGGCACGACCCGCTCGAGTTCAACCGGCAAAACGACGCCTTTTATGCGCAGTACCAGGCCGGCACGCTCGATATTCATGAATACGTGCGCTTTGCCACGGCGGCGCTGTGCGCGCAGGGCGCAGAAAAATCGCACGCAGCGCATGACCGATTCATGAAAACGGTGGTGCAGCCTGCCATCCGGCGCACGGCGCTGTCGCTGGTGCAACAGCACCAGGCCGCAGGTGACGCGGTGGTGATCGTGACCGCCACCAATGAATTCGTCACGCGCCCCATTGCCAGCGCCTTTGGCGTGACCGAGCTGATCGCCGTCAACCTGGCGCATGACCCGGCCAGCGGCTGGTTCAATGGCGAGATCGTTGGCACGCCGTCGTTTCGCGAAGGCAAGGTGGCGCGCGTGGAACAATGGCTGGCCGAGCGCGGCCTGGCCTGGGCCACTGTGGAGAGCAGCTTTTACAGCGACTCCATGAACGACTTGCCGCTGCTGGAAAAGGTGACGCATCCGGTGGCCACCAACCCCGAGGACCGGTTGCGCGCCATCGCGCTGGCACGCGGCTGGCGCATACTTGACCTCTTTTGACAACACCAACAACAATGATTAAGAAATTCATCAACAGACTGCTGGGAAAAGCTGCGCCGGCTGACAAGCAGCCGTTCGGCAAGCGCCTTGAAATCGGCCCGACCGAGCACGGCATCAACCCCAAGCTGGTCGATGAGCGCGCCATCAACGTGGTTCGCACGCTGAAAAACGCGGGCTTCGAGGCCTACATCGTCGGCGGCGCTGTGCGCGACCTGATGCTGGGCCTGGCGCCCAAAGACTTCGACGTGGCCACCAACGCCACGCCCGAGCAGGTCAAGGGCCTGTTCCGGCGCGCCTTCATCATCGGGCGGCGCTTTCGCATCGTGCACGTGGTGTTTGGGCGTGTGCGAGAGCACGAGGTGATCGAGGTCTCCACCTTCCGCGCCTATCTGGACAACGCCGCCGCCGAGCAGGTGGCGGGCAACGAGAAAACCAGCAAGAGCGACCTGGCGGGCATGAAGCACGCGGTGGACAGCAGCGGGCGCGTGCTGCGCGACAACGTCTGGGGCCCGCAGCAAGAAGACGCGGTGCGCCGCGACTTCACCATCAACGCCATGTACTACGACCCCGAGGCGCAGATCGTGGTGGACTACCACCACGGCATCAAGGATTCAAAAAACCGCGTCATCCGCATGATCGGCGACGCCGCGGCGCGCTACCGCGAAGACCCGGTTCGCATCATTCGCGCGATCCGCTTTGCCGCCAAGCTCAATGGCTTGGGCTTCAAGCTGGAACCCAAAACCGCCACGCCGCTGGTCAAATGCAAGCCATTGCTGGCCGAGGTGCCGCAAAGCCGCCTGTTCGACGAAATGCTCAAGCTGCTGCAAACCGGCCACGCGCTGGCCTCGATCGCGCAGCTCAACGCACTCGGCATGGCGCAAGGCATTTACCCGCTGCTCGACGTGGTGGTGGAGCGCGCCGAAACACCGTTTGTCAAGTCCGCATTGCTCGACACCGATCGCCGCGTCGGTGAAGGCAAACCAGTGGCCCCGAGCTTTTTGCTGGCCTGCGTGTTGTGGACCGACGTGCGTGACGGTTGGGCCGCGCGCGTCAAGGGCGGTCAGCATTCGCATCCGGCCTTGCAGGACGCGATTGAGGACGTGTTCAACGCACGCATCGGCGACGTATCGGGGCGCGGCAAGCTCGCCGGTGACATGCGTGAAATCTGGCTGATGCAACCGCGCTTTGAAAAGCGCGTGGGTAGCGCCCCGTTCGGCCTCGTGGAACAGCCGCGCTTTCGGGCGGCCTTCGACTTCATGCGCCTGCGCGCCGAAAACGGCGAGCTCGACATGGTGCTGTCGGACTGGTGGGAAGCTTTCAGCCTGGCCAACGACAACTTGCGTAACGACATGGTCGATGAAGTCAAGCTGGAGCAACAGCAACGACCGCGCCCGCCACGGGCGCCGCGCGCGCCGCGGGTGCATCAGGTGCCCGGCCGGACAGGCAGCGAAGCGGCGGCACCGGCAGTCGGCAACGAAGCCGCACCGGATCGGTCGGTTCTGCCGCCGGACGCGGTGTCAGGCGATGGCTCTGAAGCCCCCAAGAAGCGCCGCCGCCGTCGTCGTTCGAGCGGTCGCGGCGCGGGCGATGCAGCGCCGCAGGAGCCACAGGTCTGAACCCGGTCGTGGCCAAGCCGGAACGGCCAGAAGTTCTGGCCTACATCGCGCTGGGGGCCAATCTGGGCGATGCACAGGCCAGCGTCCGGGCAGCCATGCAGCGGGTTGCCGCCTTGCCGCAAACGCGACTCGTTGCCTCGTCAAGCCTGTACCGCACGGCCCCGTTCGAGGCCACCGGCCCCGATTTCATCAACGCCGTGGTGGCGGTCTCGACCCGCTTGAACGCGCCTGAACTGCTGCTGAATCTGCAGCGTCTCGAAAGTGGGGCAGGGCGCGAACGACCGTACCGCAACGCACCGCGCACGCTCGACCTCGACATCCTGTTCTTCGGTGATGCCAGCATCGCCAGCCCCGCGCTGCAGGTGCCGCATCCGCGCCTGTGGCAGCGCGCCTTTGTGCTGGTGCCGCTGGCTGAAATCGCGCCCACCCGGGTCAACCCTGCCCAACTCGCTGCGGTGGCGACGCAGTCGATTGAACGCATCCTTTTGGCATAATCTGCTAAAACTCTCAGGAATCCTATTCATGCCCACCCGCAACGTTGTCATTACCGAACATCAAAGCCAGTTGATTGATCAATGGGTCGCGGCGGGCGATTACCAAAACGCTAGCGAAGTCTTGCGCGAAGGCCTGCGGCTGGTGGAGCAGAACAAGCTTGATTTTCAGGCGCGACTGCAAGCATTGCGGCAGGCGGTCAATGTGGGCATTGCCGACATCGAGGCTGGACGCTTTGAAACTTTTGACTCTGAAGAAGCTTTGGTTGCGCATTACGAGGCGCTGACGGCCGGAGTTTTGAACGATCCAGCGTGAGTAAAAACCTTTGGGTTGTTCGCAATACGGCTGCTGCCGATGCGGATTTCAGAGCAATAAAGCGTTGGACGACTGACCATTTTGGGGCGATCCAGGCCGCAAGCTATGCGCAAACCATGATTCAGTCGTTGAAAGCCTTGTGTGCTGGCCCACAAACCGCAGGCTGCAAGCTGCGCGACGAAATTGGTCCTGACATTTACTCCCTGCATGTGGCCAGAAGGAGCCAACCGGGTCGACATGTGGTGATTCTTCGGGTCAACCACGCCCGACACCAGATCGACATTCTGCGTATCTTGCATGACAGCATGGACATGCCGCGCCACCTGGCGCTGCATTGACGGTTGGCGCAATCGGCAAATCAAAAGTGCCGCGCGCCCACTGAATTCACCGCCTCACTCCACCTCGGCAATCATCTCGATTTCAACGCAAGCGCCCAACGGGATTTGCGCGACGCCAAAGGCGCTGCGGGCGTGCGCGCCTTTCTCGGCGCCGAAAACTTCGCCGATCAACTCGCTGGCGCCGTTGGTCACCAGGTGCTGTTCGGTGAAGTCAGCGCTGGAGTTGACCAGCGACATCAGCTTGACGATGCGCTTGACGCGGTTGAGGTCGCCCACGGCCGCGTGCAGCGTGCCCATCAGGTCGATGGCCGCGGCGCGGGCGGCAGCCTTGCCCTCTTCGGCGTTCATGGTCTTGCCGAATTGGCCGACCCAGACCTTGCCGTCTTTCTTGGCCAGGTGGCCGCTCAAAAAGACCAGTTTGCCGCTCTGGACAAAGGGCACGTAAGCGGCGGCTGGCGCTGCCACTGGGGGCAGGGTGATGCCCAGTTGGGCGAGTTTGGCGTAGATGCTCATGGTTTTTCCTCTGCTATTGGGGTTGGTTGAAGCTTGAATTCTGACTCTGATCCTGGCTTTGGGTCTGACCAAAGCACTGGCCTTGACTCTGCGCTTGACTTTGCGCCTGGCGCGGCAAAACCATGGGTTCGGCCACGGTCTCCACGGTTACCCCGACCTTGAGCGTGTGGCTGGCACCGCCGTGGATCACGCCGCGCATTGGCGATACGTCGGAGAAGTCGCGGCCCACGGCCAGCGTCACGTAATCTTCGCCGGGCGAGGGCCAACCCGCGCGGTCGTTGGTGGGGTCCAGGTCAATCCATTGCTCGCCCTCGGGCAGGTCGGGCAGATACACCGCGGCCCAGGCGTGCGAGGCGTCGCTGCCCCTGAGCTTGGTGGTGCCGGGCGCCGGCTGGGTCAGCAAATAGCCGCTGACATAGCGCGCCGGCAGACCCAGGCTGCGCAGGCAGGCCACCAGGATGTGGGCGAAGTCCTGGCACACGCCCTTGCGCTGCGCCAGCGCCTCCAACGCGGGGGTGTTGACCTGGGTGCTTTGGCTCTCGTAGCTGAAATCGCGGTAAATGCGGTGCATCAGGTCGAGCGCCGCGCTCAGCAAATTTGCCCCGGCGGTGAAGCTGGGACGCGCATAGACGGCAAAGTCGCCGTGGCGCGGCGCCATGGGCGAGGCAAAAACGAATTCGTTGGCGGCGTCGAAAGTGGCGCCGGCCTGGTAACGAAAGCGCTCGCGCACCGTCTCCCAGGCAATGTCGCTCTCAGGCAGGCGCACGGCTTGCGTGAGCACCAGGCTCGTGGCCAGCACCTGGAGCTGGTTGTGCGGCACCTGCAGCGAAAAAAAACTGCGCGTGTTGCCAAACACGTCCTGCGTGCTGCTGATTTGCGTCGGCTCAGGCACCACCTGCAGGCTGTGGCTGAGCAGGGTCTGGCTGACGCTGTGCAAGGGCGTCAGGTAAGCCATGTGCTGGGCGGTTTCGACGGCGGGCAGGTAGTCGTACACCGTTTCGTGGGAAATCTGCAACTTCATGAAGTCCCCAGGCTCTGGTTGGCCAGGCCGCTGTGGGTGAAGTAGCAGGCGCTGATCTCATCGGACACCAGAAAGCTGGCATGGGTGCACTGGGAGAGCACGTCCTTGAGTAGCGCGTAGCGTTCGCAAGGCTCGGCCGCGTTGCCCGCTGGCTGTGCTGGCGTGACCAGGTCGGGCGCGTTGTCGCACAACTGCGCCAATCCCCAGGCGCTGGGGTTGGGCACCTTGAGCGACAGCGCGCAGAGCTGGTTGGGCTCGCTGCCCGCCAGCCGCGCCAGGCGCCCGCGCAGCGTGTGGGCAATCCAGGAAATGGAGCGCGGGTTGTCGCGGTCGATCACCAGCAGGTCCACCAGCGCCGCGATGTCGCGGCTTTGCTGGAACTGGGCGTGAAAGGTGATGGCGCTGTCAAACAGCTCGACCATGGCATCGAAGCCGCCATCGGTGCTCAGGCTGCCGGTGTCGATGCCGCGCAGCAGCGCCGACGACAAAAATCCGAGCCGCTCGATGTGGCGGCCAATGCTGAGCAGGCGCCAGCCGTCGTCGCGCGTCATGCGATCGGTCTGGGCGCCGGTGATGGCAGCCATGTGGTCGCTGCTGTCCTTGAGGATTTGCAGCGCTTGCAGCGCCGAAAAATCGGCGCGCTGGCGTTGGGCAGCGCAGCGCTCGAAAAGCTCTTCTTCGCAGCGGATGATGATGCGCCAGTGCTCTTGCGACAAACGCTCGCGCACGCTGGAGCCAACCATCTTGAGGGCACGCAGGTAGTAGCCCACGCTGGTGGCGCCGCTGGTGCTGCCCAGGCTGTCGATCAGGCTGCGCTCGAACACGCGCGGTGCCTGCAAGGCAGACGGCACGCCCGGCAGCACCAGGGTGTTGGCCAGCGCCATCTGGCTGAGCCAGTTCAGCAGTGGCGCTGAGGACTGTTCTTCGCCGTGCAGGCATTCCAGCGTCAGGCGCGCCAGGCGGATGGCGTTTTCAGCGCGCTCGGTGTAGCGGCCCAGCCAGAACAGGTTTTCGGCGGCGCGGCTGGTGACCAGGCGCCTGCGCTGCATCAGCGACTCGGGTGTCAGGTGCGGCGCCAGCAGGGTGCTGTGATCAATCTCGCCGCGGGTCAATGCCCAGACATCGGCGCTGCTGCCGCCGCGCTGCATCGACGTGATCTCCTGACCGGCGCTGGCCACGCGCGCCAGGCCGCCGGGCAGTACGCGCCAGCCCTGGGCGCCGTCGGACACCACGAACACCCGCAGCATCACGGAGCGTGCGAGCAGCTTGCCGTCCAGACCCGAACCTGCGGCGCCGGAGGCTTGCCAGGTGGGCATTTGCGACAGCGGAGCATAGCCCTGCAAGGTGTGATCTTCTGCCTGGCGCACGATGCGCCCGGCCCACTCGTCGAGCGCCCGCTCGCCCAGCTTGCTACCCAGCACCGACTCGAAGGTGCCATGGTCGAGCGAGCCGGGGTAGGTGGGTTTGATGGCGCAGTCGGCCAGCCTTGGCAGCGCTTCTTCCATGGCGCTGCGCTCGCCGCACCACCAGGTGGGTAGCGCCGGCAGTTGGAGCTCTTCACCGAGCAGATGGCGCGACAGCGCTGGCAAAAAGCCGAGCAGGGCCGGTGACTCCAGAAACGCCGAGCCCGGCGCGTTGGCCACCAGCACGTTGCCGGCCCGAATCGCCTGCAGCAGGCCCGGCACGCCCAGCGTCGAGTCGGCGCGCAGCTCGAGCGGGTCGAGGTACTGGTCGTCCACCCGCTTGAGCAGACCATGCACCGGCACCAGGCCCTTTAGCGTCTTGAGGAACAGGCACTCGTCGCGCACCAGCAAGTCACTGCCTTCGACCAGCGTCAGCCCGAGGTAGCGCGCCAGGAAAGCGTGCTCAAAATAGGTTTCGTTGTAGGGGCCGGGGGTGAGCAGCGCCAGGTGCGCGTCAACCCCGGCGGGGCTCATGGCCTTCAGGCTGTCCATCAGCGCCCGGTAGGTGCTGGCCAGGCGCTGCACGCGCAGGCCTTGAAACGCTTGCGGGAATTGCCCCGAGATCGCCAGCCGGTTCTCCAGCAGATAGCCCAGGCCCGAGGGCGCCTGGCTGCGCTGGGCCTCGACCCACCAATTGCCGTCGGGACCGCGTGCCAGATCGAACGCGGCAATGTGCAGGTAACGCCCGCCCACCGGCTCGACTCCGTGCATGGCGCGCAGGTAGCCGGGGTGAGCGTGCACAAGCGCTGGCGGCAAAAAGCCGTCGTGCAACAGCGTCTGCGGCCCGTAAACGTCGGCCATCACACGCTCGAGCAGGCGCATGCGTTGCAACACACCAGCCTCGATGTGTTGCCAGCATTGCGGGTTCACCAGCAGCGGGAACAGATCCAGCGACCAGGGGCGCTGCGGCCCGTTTTCGTCGGCATAGACGTTGTAGGTGATGCCGTTGTCGCGCACCTGACGCGCCAGATTGGCGGCACGCAGGTCCATGTCAGCTGCCGTGTCGTTTTTCAGGGTCGAGAAAAACTGCCGCCAGACGTCCGTGATGGCGGCGCTGCCCGCTTCGGCCTCCGGCTCAGCGGGGGCTGTGGATGTGTCGCCGCGCGACACAGCACCGCGCAACTCGTCGTAGTGTCCGGGCGCCGCCTGCGCGGCGTGCGCCAGCGCCGCCACGTCGGGTGCCTGGGCACCGGGTTGACTGGATGGCGCGTGCGGCGATGAGTTCATGACACCGAGTATGCCAGCGATACGCGCTTTGGTTGACAATCGCCGGTTCTTCAATTTGATTCATGCCATGACTGAAACCCTTCAACAACAAGCCGAACCAGCAATCACGACGACCGATGAGGCTGCGGTGCCAGCCGTGCCCGAAAGCGCGCAGCAGCAGGAAGTCGCTTCTGAACCCGTTTCAGACCCCGTTGCGCCCACCGCCCAGGCCAAGTCCAAAAACCGTTTTGAGGCGGTGCAGCCCGTGCTGGAGAAACTGTTCGAGCTCTACCCGAAGCTGTTCGGCGAGCGTTTTTTGCCGCTCAAGCTGGGCATTTTCCAGGAACTGCTGGCGGCTCACCCGGGGGTTTTCAAGCGCGATACCCTGAAAGCTGCGCTGGGCGTGCACACCCGCTCCAGCCGCTATTTGCAAAGCGTGGCGGCGGGCCAGAAGCGCCATGACCTGCAGGGCAACCCGGTCGAGGACGTGGCACCGGAACACGTGTTTCTGTCGATCGTCGAGCTATACCAACGACGCCAGGCACGCAGCAAGGAAAACCTGCTGCCCAGGCTGCGCGCGCAGCTGATCACCGCTTTCGAAAGATCGGGATTGACGCGACAGGACTATCTGGCGCGCATCGGCACCCCGGCGGAAACCATTCAGGCGCTGCTCGACGAGGCGCTGGCCGAAGTGGAGCAACAGCGCGCCCGCCGCGCCGCCTTGAAGAAAGCCTTTGAAGCCAGCGGCCAGAGCGTGGAAGCCTTTGCCGACGCGCTGGGCATGCGCGTCAGCGACGTGCAGGCGGCGCTTAAATAACGTCTTGGCACAGGGCAGGGTTGCCGGGTTCACCCTGAATGACCCGACCGATGATGGTCTGATTTTCGCGTTTTTGATGTGCGAATGGCATACTGTTTGGGTCGCGCGCCAGAGGCGACGCGCGCCAGACTATGATGTGATGGTGATTGAACAAGAACCGTTTTCTGCTCAACGCAATCGACGTGCAGAATTCAGCCGTTTGTCAGCGGCGCTGCCGAAAACGACAAATTCAGCCCACTCGCACGCAATGCCGCAAACATCGTCTTGGCTGTTGGGTTGCCTTGACCTGAATGCGGTATTGCTTTGTACAGACTTGCCTTCGACAAACTGCCCACCTCAGCCACCTTGGCCAAACCACCGCGCGCGTCCACTACATGACGCAGCGCTGCAATAAAAACAGCAGGCTCCAAGTCGTGCGCCGCTTGCGTCAGGTACTGCGCAGCAAAGTTGTCATCCTTGAGTTTGTTTTTCAGCCAATCCGTGTGTTTCATTGAATGTTCCTTTGCTGCCAGTTCTTCAGCCGTTTCCGGGCGGTTTTAATGGCGCTTTTTTGGTCGGATTTGTCGCTGCCCGCCAGCAACACCACCACGCGGCCAGTTTCGATGCCATAGTACACGCGCCAGCCTTGTCCGTGGTCGATGCGCAATTCAAACAAGCCACCCTCCAGCGCCTTGCAGTCGCCAAACAAACCCAACTCCAGCCGTACCAAGCGCGCCGCAATGGCCGCTTGGGCAATCAGGTCAGTCAGCGTATCAAGCCACTGCCCAAACAGGTCAACATCGTCTTCGGTGTAATGCACGACGGTGTGTGGAATAGGGATGACCATGAACAAATTTTATCTTAAAAGAGAATTTACACGGTAAGAACTTTTGACGAAATAGGTCTTGACGGTTTCAACGGTCTGTATCAGACCATGTCGCCAAACTGTCAAGCATCAAAGAGAGGCTGCGAAACTGCGCCTTGCAGCGCCTCATGCAACTATGGTGCTTCGGGAAAAATCTTAATCGCGGTTTTGGGTCGCCAGGCCTTGCACACCGCTTCGTCGGCTTCCAGGTAGGGGCCGCCAATCAGGTCGATGCAGTAGGGCACGGCGGCGAAGATGCCGGGCACCACGGATTTGCCGTCGGTGTCGCGCAGGCCTTCAAGCGTTTCGGCAATCGATTTGGGCTGGCCGGGCAGGTTGATGATGAGGGTCTGGTTGCGGATCACCGCCACCTGACGCGACAGGATGGCCGTGGGAACAAAGTTGAGGCTGATCTGGCGCATCTGCTCGCCAAAGCCGGGCATCTCCTTGTGCGCCACCGCCAGCGTGGCCTCGGGGGTGACGTCGCGCGGCGCCGGGCCGGTGCCGCCGGTGGTGAGTACCAGGGCGCAGCCCGTGTCCACCAGCTCGATCAGCGCTGCTTGAATAGCGGCTTGCTCGTCGGGGATCAGGCGCGGTTCGAACTGCAGCGGGTTCTTCAGGGCGCGGCTGAGCCAGTCTTGCAGCGCGGGCAGGCCTTTATCGACATAGATTCCGGCGGAAGCGCGGTCGCTGACCGAAACGATGCCGATCTTGACGGCCGGGTAGGGGTTGACGACAACGGTGGTCATGAGGCTTCTCTGGCAGGGCTGAAAGGCGTGTCGGAATGGTCGTGCGCTGGAATGGCGCCGACCTGCTCGCGCACCAGCTGGAATATCTCGCGGTAGGCGCGGCCATGGCGCGGCAGCGCGCCGGGTTTGGACGGCTTGGCGTCCTTGCGCGCCTGACGAATCAGCGCGCGCAGCTGCTGGCTGTCAAACCCTGGGTACAGGGTGATCCATTGGGCGGCGGCATCGTCGTCGGCAATCAGGCGGTCGCGCCAGATTTCGGCTTGATGAAAGATCAGGTTGTCGGCCGCCGAGCCATTGGCTTGTTCGTTGAGTGCTTGTTTGACGGCGTCGATCACCTCGGGCTCGAGCTGGCGCATGAGTTTGCCGATGAACTGCATCTGGCGGCGCTTGCCCTCGAAATTGGTGATGCGTTTGGCGTCAAGAAGGGCATCCTGCAATTTGTCGGGCAGTGCCAGTCGGGCCAACAGGTCGGCCCGCAGGTCGAGCAGCTCGGTGCCCAGCTTTTGCAGCTCGGCGCTTTCGCGTTTGAGGTCGGTGCGGCTTTGATCCATGGTGCCCTTGAGCTCGGCCTTGAGCTCGAGGTCGCGCGCGCTACCCTCGGCGACGAACTCACCACGCACGAAATAGCCTTTTTTCGGTTTTCTTGGCATAGACAAGTATCATAGCCGCGCCATGAATACATCCAACCAACTCAAGCGCGGCGCCAGGGCGCGCCGCGCCGCGCCTGTCCACCTTGCCAAACCTGATGATGTCCCGGCCAAAGGCTTCAGCTACAGCCGCACTTTTTTTGAGGGGCTGGTCGATTCGGCCCTGGCGCACGCCAAAAAACTCGGCGCCACCGATGCCGCAGCGCACGCGTCCGAGGGCTGTGGGCTGAGCGTGTCGGCGCGCTTGGGCGAGCTGGAAAACGTCGAGCGCAACCGCGACAAGTCGCTCGGCATCACGGTGCACCTGGGCCAGCGCCGCGGCAACGCCAGCACCTCCGATTTTTCTCAGGCTGCCATCGAGCAGACCGTGCGGGCCGCCTTCGACATTGCCCGGTTCACCGCCGAGGACCCTTTTGCGGCGCTGCCAGACGAGGCCGACATTGCCCGCCCGCACGAGCAGCGCACCGACCTGGAGCTGTTTTTCCCCTGGGCCATCACCAGTGAAGAAGCGGCGCAGATGGCGCTGCGAGCCGAGGCCGCCGCCCTCGCCGTGGACAAGCGCATCGCCAACAGCGAGGGTGCCAGCGTGTCAGCCCAGCAGTCGCATTTTTTCAGCGCGCATACGCATGGTTTTCGCGGCGGCTACGCCAGCTCGCGCCACACGCTGTCGGTGTCGCCGATTGCCGACAAGGGCGACGACATGCAGCGTGACTACTGGTACAGCTCGCAGCGCAATGCCGCCGAGCTGGCCTCGCCCGAGGCGGTCGGGCGCTACGCTGCCGAGCGCGCCTTGAGCCGCCTGCGCGCCCGCAAGATCGCCACCACCGAATGCCCGGTACTGTTCGAGTCGCCGCTGGCCGCTGGCCTGCTGGGCAGCTTCGTGCAAGCCACAAGCGGTAGCGCGTTGTACCGCAAGAGCAGTTTCCTGCTCGACAGCCTGGGCAAGTTGGTTTTCCCCAAGCACATCGACATTCTGGAAGATCCGTTCATCAAGCGTGGCAAGGGTAGTTCGCCGTTCGACGACGAGGGGGTGCGCGTGCAGGCGCGCAGCGTGGTCGAGGCGGGCCGGGTGCAAGGCTATTTTCTGGGCAGCTATTCGGCGCGCAAACTGGGCATGAAGACCACCGGCAACGCGGGCGGCTCGCACAACCTGATTCTCAGCTCGCGCCTGACACGTCCTGGTGACGACCTCGACGCCATGTTGCAGCGCCTGGGCACCGGCCTGTTTGTGACCGAACTGATGGGCAGCGGCGTCAACTATGTGACCGGCGACTATTCCCGCGGCGCCAGCGGCTTCTGGGTGGAACAGGGCCGCATTGCTTTCCCGGTGCACGAGATCACCATTGCCGGCAACTTGAAAGCCATGTTCAAGGGCATCGTGGCGGTGGGCGCCGATGCCTACAACCATGGCGCCAAAACGACCGGATCGGTGCTGATCAAGTCGATGACGGTGGCGGGCAGCTGAACGTCAGAAACTGGCTGGCCGGCTTGGTGATACGGCCTGCCAGCAGTGGGTCAGTGCCCCAGAATCTTCGACAAAAAGTCTTTGGATCGGTCGCTTTGCGGGTTGTTGAAGAAGTCGTGCGGGTTGTTCTGCTCGACGATCTGGCCCTGGTCCATGAAGATCACGCGGTCGGCAACCGCCTTGGCAAAGCCCATTTCGTGCGTCACGCACAGCATGGTGATGCCTTCGTCGGCCATGGCGATCATCACGTCGAGCACTTCCTTGATCATCTCGGGGTCGAGCGCGCTGGTGGGCTCATCGAACAGCATGATCTTTGGCTTGAGGCATAGCGCGCGCGCAATCGCCACGCGCTGCTGCTGGCCGCCGGAAAGCTGCAGCGGGTACTTGTTGGCCTGTTCGGCAATGCGCACGCGCTGCAATTGCGCCATGGCTTTTTCTTCGGCCTCTTTCTTGGGCATCTTGCCCACCCACATCGGCGACAGCGTCAGGTTTTCGAGCACGGTCAGGTGCGGAAACAGGTTGAATTGCTGGAACACCATGCCGACTTCCTTGCGTACGCGGTCGATGGCCTTGACGTCGTCGGTGAGCTCGGTGCCATCGACGATCAAGTGACCTTGCTGGTGCTCTTCGAGGCGGTTGATGCAGCGGATCAGGGTGGACTTGCCCGAGCCCGACGGCCCACAGATGACGATGCGCTCGCCCTTGGCCACGCTCAGGTCGATGTCGCGCAGCACATGAAAGTTGTTGCCGTACCACTTGTTGACCTTGTCGAAAGTGATGATGGGGGAGGATGATGTTTCGGCCATGCTTGTTCCAGTTTTATCAGTTGAGGACAGAGCTGATTCGCTGTGCGAATCCGGGTCTCTGCAGCAAGTTATCGGAGTTTGCTCTTGTTGACCTGCTTTTCGACCCAGTGGCTGTAGCGCGACATGGAGAAGCAGAAGACAAAGTAAATCAGTGCGATGAAGATGTAGCCTTCAATGGTGAAAGGGCGCCAGTTGGCGTCTGAATTGAGCGCCAGGCTCATCGCGCCAGTCAACTCGTACAGGCTCACGATGGTCACCAGCGAGGTGTCCTTGAAGGTGCTGATGAAGTTGTTCATGATGCCCGGCACGACCATGGCCAGGGCTTGCGGCAGCACGATCTTGCGCTGGGTTTGCCAGTACGACAGCCCCAGCGTGGCAGCGGCTTCGACCTGGCCTTTGGGCACTGCCTGCAAGCCGCCGCGGATCACCTCGGCCGAATAGGCGGCGGCAAACAGCGTGATGCCCACCAGCACACGCAGCAGCACGTCGATCTTGACATCGGGCGGCATGAACAGCGGGAACATGAACGAGGCCATGAACAGCACCGAGATCAGCGGCACACCGCGGATCAGCTCGACATAAATCGTGCAAAAACTGCGAATGGCGGGTAGAGAGGAACGTCGCCCGAGCGCCACCAGCAAGGCGATCGGGAACGACAACACCAGCGACACCGAGGCCAGCAAAATGGTCAGCGGCAGGCCACCCCAGCGGTCGGTGTCCACCTGGCTCAGGCCCATGGTGTTGCCGTACATCAGGACAAAGAAAATGGCGAACACCACGATCCAGAGCAGTGGCAGCCACACGCGCCAGAACATGCGCATGCAGCTCGCCACCAGCAAGCCGGTGAGCAGCGTCGTGGCCACCAGCGGGCGCCATTGTTCCTCAAACGGAAAACGGCCGAAGATGATGATGCGGTATTTTTCCGCAATCACGCCCCAGCAGGCACCCACGCCATCGACGCGACAGGCTTCATAGTCGGGCACCCAGACGGCTTTGACGATGGCCCAGTTCAGGACTTGTGGCACCAGCCACAGCAGCAAGCCGCCCACAACGAGGGTGGCCAGCGAGGTTTTCCAGTCGGCCAGCAAGTTGGCCTTGACCCAGGCTACCGGGCCCTCGGTGTTGACGGGGGCCGGACGCGGAGGAATCGGTTGAAAAGTGTTGGTTTGCATGATGTGCTCCGCCTTAGCGTTCCTTGATGGCGGCACGGCTGTTGTACCAGTTCATCAGCAGCGAGGTGCCCAGCGATGTGATCAGGTACACCAGCATCACCAGCGAAATACATTCCACGGCACGGCCGGTCTGGTTCAGCGCCGTGTTGGCGATCGACACCACATCCGGGTAGCCGATGGCCACGGCCAGCGACGAGTTCTTGGTCAGGTTCAGGTACTGGTTGGTCAGTGGCGGAATGATCACGCGCAGCGCCTGCGGCAGCATGACCAGGCGCATTTCCTGGTTGCGGTTCAAGCCCAGGGCCGAAGCGGCTTCTGCCTGGCCGCGCGCCACCGAGGCGATGCCGCCGCGCACCACTTCGGCAATGAACGATGCCGTGTAGAGCGTCAGCCCCATCAGCACGGCCAAAAATTCGGGCGTCAGGGCACCACCGTTTTCGATCGCGAAGTCACCCTTGACAGGACGATTGAATTCGGTGGGTGCTCCTCCCAAAGCCCAGCCCAGCACGCTCGCCAACAGCACGATCAAGGCCGGCAGCAACACCATGCTGCCCGGCTGGCCGGTGGCTTCGAAGCGCCTGACGGCCCAGCGCCGGTAAGCCCAACCCAGCAACAAGCCCGGCAGCAGGCCATACGCGGCCCAGAGTTGCCCGGTGCTCCAGACCGGAATCGGAAAATTCAGCCCACCCTTGCTCAGGAAGAACGGGCCGACCGCCCAGGCTTCGGAAGATATGGGCAGCACCTCGGTCAGTATCACGTACCACATCAGCAGTTGCAGCAGCACCGGGATATTGCGGAAAAATTCGACGTAAGACAGGCACAGGCCGCGCACCAGCGCGTTGCGCGAGAAACGGCCAACGCCGATCAGTGTGCCCAGAATGGTGGCCAGAATGATCCCGAGCACCGCCACGCGAAGGGTGTTGGTGACGCCGACCAAGAAAGCGCGCCAGTAGGACTCGCCCGAGTCGAAGGGGTAAAGGCTTTCACCGATGTCAAAACCGGCGGCCTGGCTCAAAAAATCAAAACCGCTCTGAATCCCGCGCACCCGCATGTTGACCAGCGTGTTGTGCGCCAAAAACCAGACCACGCCGGCAATAACCACCATGGCGACCAGCTGGTAAATCAGACCCCGGAAGGCCTGACTGCGCCAGGACCAGTTGTTTTTTTTGGGAGGAATTTGAGGTTTCATCTTGCTTGGAACCCATCAAAAAAAGCGCCGCATGAATCGCTCGGGACGATGTCAGGCGGCGCCTTGCGCGTTGCGCTTGTGAAATTAACGAACCGGGTAGGCGTACATCAGGCCGCCCTTGTTCCACTGGTTGTTGACGCCGCGGGGCAGGCCCAGGGCAGACTTGGGACCGACATTGCGCTCAAAGATTTCGCCGTAGTTGCCGGTGGCCTTGATGGCGTTGGCCATCCAGTCCTTGCTCAGGCCCAGCAGCTTGCCCGTGTCTTCAGAGGTGCCCAGGATGCGGGTGGCGACCGGGTCTTTGCTTTCGGTTTTGAGTTTGTCAACGTTGGCCTGGGTGATGCCGTATTCCTCTGCCTCGATCAGACCGTAAATGGTCCATTTGACAATGGCGAACCACTCGTCGTCACCGCGGCGCACCATCGGGCCCAGCGGCTCCTTGGAAATCAGCTCCGGCAGGATGATGTGGTCAGCCGGGACTTTTGCGACCTTGTTGCGCGTCGAGGCCAGACCCGATGCATCGGTGGTGTAGGCGATGCAACGACCGGTGAAGTAGGCGTTTTCAGCGGCTTCGAGCTTTTCGAACACCACGGGTTTGATGTTCAAACCGTTCGCTTTGGAGTAATCCGTCAGGTTCTTCTCGGTGGTGGTGCCAGACTGCACACACACCGTTTGACCTTTGAGCTGCTTGGCGCTCTTGATCTTGCTCTTGACCGGAACCATGAAGCCCTGGCCGTCATAGTATGTGGTGACGGTGGCGTTCAGGCCCAGCGATGCGTCGCGCGTCAGGGTGAAGGTGGTGTTGCGCGACAGGATGTCCACTTCGCCGGACTGCAGGGCGGTAAAGCGCTGTTGCGCATTCAGCGGCACGTATTTGACTTTTTCTGCATCGCCCAAGGTGGAGGCTGCAACAGCCCGGCAGATATCGACGTCAAGCCCGGTCCACTTGCCATTGGAATCGGCAGCGCCAAAGCCAGCCAGACCGGTGTTCACGCCGCACACCACCTGACCACGGGCCTTGATGCCGTCGAGGGTTTTGCCTGCATGGGCCGGCATAGCGGCCAGGGTGCCCAAGACGGCTGCAACGATTGCCACATTTTTAAGATTGCTGATTCGCATGTGTGAAGACTCCAATTAAAAATAAAAAATCCGCCATGTTGACCATGCAAGTGCATTCATCAACACGCTCCGCACTGTAACAGTTCGCTGATTGCTTCTGCATCCGGGTTTACGCTTGAGATTTATGCAATAAATTCATAATCTCATTCGTCAGGCCAGAATCAAGGCATCAGGTGAAAACGCTAGCAGTAAACATGCCATCAGGGCTCAATCAAGAACAAGCCCTTGCTGACTCAGGATGTCAAAATCGACCTGGATCAATCGACTCACAGGACAGGGATGGCAACTTCAAAAGCAGACCTACTTGGCAAGCCCCTGACGGGCTGGCGCTTGCGGCTCTATACCACCATCTTTGAAGCCGACACGCGCGCCGGTCGCCATTTCGATCAGCTGCTGATCGCGGTGATTCTGGCCAGCGTGGCGGTGGTGATGGCAGACAGCGTGCACGACATCAGCAACCGCTTTCACGCGTGGTTGGTAGTGGCAGAATGGTTTTTCACGCTGGTGTTCACACTGGAATACGCGGCCCGCCTGAGCTGTGTGCGCCATCCCTGGCGCTACGTTTTCAGTTTTTATGGCATCATCGACCTGATGGCGTTGTTGCCCACCTACCTGGCGCTGCTGGTGCCTGAAGTGGCTGTCTTGGTGGACGTGCGCATCCTGCGTTTGCTCAGGGTGTTTCGGGTCTTCAAGCTCACCGCCTACATGTCGGAGTACCGCACCATCGGCCAGGCTTTGCGCGCCAGCAAACGCAAGATCATGGTGTTTTTGACTGCGGTGTTGATGATTGTGCTGGTGATTGGGACGCTGATGTACGTGGTCGAAGGTCCCGCCAACGGGTTCACCAGCATTCCGACTTCGGTCTATTGGGCCATCACCACCATGACCACGGTCGGCTTTGGCGACATTACCCCCCAAACCGATTTCGGCCGGCTGATTGCGTCGGTCATGATGCTGCTGGGCTGGGGTACGCTGGCAGTGCCCACCGGCATCGTGACCGCCGAGATGAGCTATGCACGACACGCCCCCGTCACCACACGCACCTGCCAGGAATGCCTGACAGAAGGTCACATGCCCGATGCCAATTTTTGTCGTCATTGTGGTGCCCGCCTGCCGGCTTATGCACTCGACACGAACACGCCTTGAGGTGCTGCGCTACGATGCCCGTTTTTTCAAGATCAGGAGACGCCCATGTTTGAATCTGTGATTGCGGGCAGCCTGCCCAAACCGGCCTGGCTGGCCGAAACACAAAAGCTCTGGCCGCAATGGAAGGCCAGCGGCGACGAATTGCTGCAAGCCAAGCGCGACGCCACGCTGCTGTGGATCAAGCTGCAAGAGGATGCGGGCCTGGACATCATTGGCGACGGCGAGCAGGCGCGCCAGCACTTTGTGCACGGCTTTCTGGAGCAGGTGGACGGCATCGATTTCGAACACAAGGTGACGATGGGCATCCGCGATGGTCGCTACGACGCGCAGGTGCCCCAGGTGATGGCGCCGCTCAAGCTCAAGGGGCGTGTGCATGCGATGGAGGCGCAACTGCTGCGTGCCCATACCAAAAAGAAAATCAAGTTCACGCTGCCCGGCCCGATGACCATCGTCGACACCGTGGCCGACCGCTTTTATGGCAGCAGGGTCGATATGGCCATGGCGTTTGCCGACCTGCTGAACCAGGAGGCGCTGGCCTTGCAAGCCGACGGCGTGGACATCGTCCAGTTCGATGAACCTGCGTTCAACGTCTATTTGAAGGATGCCGCAAGCTGGGGCGTGCAGGCGCTGGAGCGCGCCGCAAAAGGGCTGACGTGCACCACCGCCGTGCACATTTGCTACGGCTATGGCATCAAGGCCAACCTGGACTGGAAGGAAACCCTTGGCCAGGAATGGCGCCAGTATGAGGCCATCTTTCCGGCCATCGCCCAAAGCAGCATCCAGCTGGTAAGCCTCGAGTGCTATCACTCGCATGTGCCGCCGCACCTGATGGCGCTGTTGAAAGACAAGGACGTGATGGTCGGTGTGATCGACGTGGCCAGTGACGTGGTCGAGACGCCCGAGCAGGTGGCCGACACCATCGCTCAGGCGCTGCAGTACGTGCCCAGGCACCGCCTGTTTCCGTGTACCAACTGCGGCATGGCACCGATGAACCGCGACATCGCCCTGGCCAAGCTCAAAGCACTCGCCGAAGGTGCGGCACTGGCACGCCAACGCCTGGGCTGACGAGATGCCGCTGACATCTGTTGCCCCTGAAAAAGCGGGCCTGTGCCCGCAGCGACTGCAAAAGCTGATGGATGTGTTGCAGGCCGAAGTGACCAAACAGCGCCTGCCCGGCGCGGTGGCGGTGGTGGCGCGGCACGGTCAGCTGGCCTTGTTCGAGAGCGTGGGCCAACTCAACCCGGCCACCGGGGTGCCGATGACGCACAACGCGCGCTTTCGCATTTATTCCATGACCAAGCCGATCGTCTCGGTGGCGGCGATGATGCTGCTTGAAGATGGCCAGCTGCTGCTCAACGACCCGGTAGCCAAGTATTTGCCAGAATTTGCTGCTCAGCAGGTGGCCACGCTGGTCGATGGCACGGTACAACTGCAAGCCGTGGGCCGCGCCGCGACGCTGCACGATTTGCTGCGCCATACCGCCGGCATGACTTACGAGTTTCTCGGTAGCACGCCGGTGCAGCGCCAGTACACTCAATTGCGCATTGGCTCGCGCGAGCGCACCTTGGCCGATTTCACCAAGCAATTGGCCAGCCTGCCGTTGATCTTCGAGCCAGGGACGGCGTTTGAATACAGTCGCGCCACCGACGTTCTGGGGCGGGTGATCGAGGTGGTTTCAGGCCAGCCGCTGCAGGCGTTTTTGCGCGAGCGCATTTTCGAGCCGCTGGCGATGCCCGACACCGCTTTTCATGTGCAGGACCAGCACCACGAGCTGATTGCCGAACCCTTCGCGCGCGACCCCGATGGCGGCGTGCAGATGCGCGTGATCGATGTGCGCAACGACGCCGCGCTGGCATCGGGCGGCGGCGGGCTCACGTCCACCGCGATGGATTACGCGCGCTTTCTGCAGTTCATGCTGAACCGTGGCGAGCTCTCCGGGGTGCGCTTGCTGGGGCCGCGCACGGTCAATTTCATGACCACCGATCACCTCGGCGACATTCCGGTGTTCAGCGCTGGCTCGCGTTCACTGCTTCCTGCCGGGCATGGCTTCGGCCTCGGCTTTGCCGTGCGCAAGCAGCTGGGCGTTGCGCCCGTGCCTGGGTCGGTCGGCACCTATTTCTGGGGTGGACTGGCCGGCACCACGTTTTTTGTCGACCCGGCGCTGGATCTGTTCGGCATCCTGATGCTGCAGGCGCCGAACCAGCGCGAGTACTACCGCATGCTGTTTCGGGACATGGTGTATGCGGCGCTGATGGATTAAGCAATATTTCTTAATATGAAATAGCGTTCCTTATCGCAAAAGAGTTTGATCCAAATCAAACTTCTCAAACGCTGCTGGAACATGATTCGCCTGTTGAAAATGAGGCCGCAGACACTTCGCCTGTTCGACCTGTCAACATTTGAGGAGAAGCCATGTTTCAGGTTCGCATTCACGGACGCGGCGGCCAAGGGGTCGTCACGGGTGCAGAGATGATGTCCATCGCTGCGTTTGAGGGAGGCCGCCACGCACAGGCGTTTCCCAGTTTTGGCTCTGAGCGCACCGGTGCACCGGTGGTGGCTTTTTGCCGCATGGACGATCGCGAGATCCGCTTGCGTGAGCCGATCATGCAGCCCGATGCCATCATCATCCAGGACCCTACCTTGCTGCACCAGGTCGATGTCTTCGGCGGCCTCAAGAAGGACGGCTATATCCTGATCAACACCACCCGCAGTTTCGAGGACCTCGGCATCGGTGAATTTGTCAAGGGCTTCCAGAGCGAGCGCTTGCTGACTGTGCCTGCTTCGGAGCTGGCCATGAAGCATGTCGGCCGCGCGGTGCCCAATGTGCCCTTGTTGGGCGCTTTTGCCGCGCTGACCAAATTGATTTCGCTCGCTGCCGTGCAAAGCGCCATCGACGAAAAATTCAAGGGCGCAGTGGCGTTGGGCAACAAGGCGGCGGCGGCCGATGCCTACCACGCTGTGATGAACCAGACCGCCGAGGAGACACACCATGCTTGAACAATGCGAAGGCTCGCACGCCGTAGCCAAAGCCGTGGCGCTGAGCCGCCCGGAAGTGATTTGTGCTTACCCGATTTCCCCGCAAACCCACATCGTCGAAGGCCTGGGCGAGATGGTGAAGGCGGGTGATCTGACGCCCTGCGAGTTCATCAATGTCGAAAGCGAATTTGCCGCACTCAGCGTGGCCATTGGTTCCTCTGCGGCGGGTGCGCGTTCTTACACCGCCACCGCCAGCCAGGGCCTGTTGTTCATGGCCGAGGCGGTTTACAACGCCTCGGGGCTAGGCTTGCCGATCGTGATGACGGTGGCCAACCGCGCCATTGGCGCACCCATCAACATCTGGAACGACCACACCGACAGCATGAGCATGCGTGATGCCGGCTGGCTGCAGCTGTTTGCCGAGAGCAATCAGGAGGCGCTGGACCTGCACATTCAGGCGTTCAAGATCGCCGAAGAGCTGTCGCTGCCGGTGATGGTGTGCATGGACGGCTTCATCCTGACGCATGCCTACGAGCGGGTGGACATGCCCAGCCAGGCGCAGGTGGACAAGTTCTTGCCGCCCTACGAGCCACGCCAGGTGCTCGACCCCAATGACCCGGTCACCATCGGCGCCATGGTCGGGCCCGAGGCATTTACCGAGGTACGCTACCTGGCGCATGCCAAGCAGATGCAGGCGCTCGACTTGATTCCACAGATCGCCGCCGAGTTCAAGCAAGCGTTTGGCCGCGATTCGGGTGGACTGATCAAGACCTACCTCACCGAAGACGCTGAAACCATCGTGATCGCGCTGGGCTCGGTGCTCGGCACCATCAAGGACACGGTGGACGATCTTCGCGCCGAGGGCATCAAGGTGGGCGTGCTCGGCATCACCTCGTACCGGCCGTTCCCGATTTCTGCGATCCGCAAGGCCACGGCCAACGCCAAACGCATCGTCGTCATCGAGAAGTGCTTTGCCGTCGGCATTGGCGGCATTGTGTCGCGCGACGTGCGCAGCGCTGTGCGCAACCGGCCTCAGCCGGTGCTGACCGTGGTGGCCGGCCTGGGTGGGCGCGCCATCACCAAGACATCGGTGCACAAGTTGTTGCTCGATGCGATTGCCGACAAGCTCGAACTGCTGACGTTCCTCGACCTCGATTGGGACGTGGTCAACCGGGTGCTGGATCGGGAAAAAACGCAGCGCCGTTCCGGCCCGATCGCCGAGGGCATCTTGCGCGACCTGGGCAACGTTGGCACACAGGTGGTCTAGGAGACATCACATGGAACAATCATTGGTCAAGTTTTACCAAACCGGTACCTTCACGGTCGGCAACCGCTTGCTCGCCCCCGAGCAGCGCAGTGTGCAGGCCGGCCCCGCGCGCAGCAACTCGCTCAATTCGGGCCACCGTGCCTGCCAGGGCTGCGGCGAGGCGCTCGGCGCCCGCTACGCCATCGATGCGGCCATGGCGGCTACCAACGGCCAGTTGATCGCCGCCAACGCCACCGGGTGCCTGGAGGTGTTTTCCACGCCTTACCCCGAGACCTCGTGGCAAATGCCATGGGTTCACTCGTTGTTCGGCAACACCGCCGCCGTGGCGACCGGCATTGCCGCTGCCATGAAAGCCAAGGGCCGCAGCGACGTGCGGGTGGTGGCGCAAGGCGGCGACGGCGGCACCACCGACATCGGCTTTGGCTGCCTGAGCGGCATGTTCGAGCGCAACGACGACGTGCTCTACATTTGCTACGACAACGAGGCCTACATGAACACCGGCGTGCAGCGCAGCAGCGCCACGCCGCCGGCGGCGCGCACCGCCACCACCATGACAGTGGGCGAGCACCCGGGCAATGAGTTCGGTCAGGGCAAGAACGTGCCGTTGATTGCCATGGCGCATGAAATTCCCTACGTGGCCACGGCCACCGTGGCCGATTTGCGCGACCTGGAATACAAGGTCACCAAAGCCATGTCGATCCATGGCGCGCGCTACATCCACATTTTTGTGCCGTGCCCGCTGGGTTGGGGGGCAGCCTCGCACGACACCATCAAGCTCTCGCGGCTGGCGGTTGAGAGCGGCATATTTCCGGTGTTCGAGGCCGAGCACGGCGAGGTCACCGGTGTGCTCAAAATCCGCCGCCAGGTGCCGATCGAGGACTACCTGAAACCGCAAAGGCGCTTTGCCCATCTATTTGGCAAAAGGCCCGATGTGGCCACGCTGGCGCGCCTGCAGGCGCGTGCTGACCGCAATATTCGCCGTTTTGGTCTGTTAGGGGAATGATCATGCAAAAGCCATTTGCCATCACGCTTGATGTCGGCAGTTCGCTGGCCAACCATACCGGTTCCTGGCGCACCGAGCGCCCGGTGTACCTGAGCCGCAAACCGCCGTGCAACCACCAATGCCCGGCGGGAGAGAACATCCAGGGCTGGCTGTTCCATGCCGAATCCGGCAACTACCAGGAAGCCTGGCGCACGCTGGTCGAAGACAACCCGTTTCCCGCTGTCATGGGCCGCGTGTGCTACCACACCTGCGAAGGCGCGTGCAACCGGGGTCAACTCGATTCACCCGTGGGCATCAACTCGGTGGAACACTTCCTGGGCGATGAAGCCATTGCGCGGGGCTGGAAGTTCCCCAAACCCGCAGCCAACTCGGGTAAAAAGGTGATGGTCGTCGGTGCCGGGCCGTCGGGCTTGTCGGCGGCCTATCATTTGGCACGCCTGGGCCATGCCGTCACCGTGATCGAGGCCGGTCCGCTGCCTGGCGGCATGATGCGCTTTGGCATCCCGCAGTACCGCCTGCCGCGCGAGGTGCTCGACGCCGAAGTGCAGCGCATCGTCGATCTGGGTGTGCGCATCGAGTACAACAGCAAGGTGTCGAACGTGCTCGAAGCCAAACTGGCGGGCGCTTATGACGCCGTGTTTCTGGCCGTGGGCGCGCACATTGCCAAACGCGCCTACATTCCCGCGGGCGACTCGGCCAAGGTGCTCGACGCCGTGTCGGTGCTGCGTTCCATGGAAGGCGAGGACAAGCCCCTGCTGGGCAGGCGCGTGGTGGTGTACGGCGGCGGCAACACAGCCATCGACATGGCACGTACGGCCAAGCGGCTGGGAGCGACCGAGTCGATCATCGTCTATCGGCGCAACCGCGACAAGATGCCGGCCCATGACTTCGAGGTCGAGGAAGCGCTGCAAGAGGGCGTCATGATCAAGTGGTTGTCCACCATCAAGCAGGCCGGAGAATCGTCGATCACGGTCGAGAAAATGGCGCTGGATGACAAGGGCTTTCCGCAGCCCACCGGTGAGTTCGAGACCCTCGAAGCCGACTCGGTGGTGTTGGCGCTGGGCCAGGATGTGGATTTGTCGCTGATCGACGGCGTGCCGGGCATGATCGTGCAGGATGGCGTGGTGCAGGTCAATGCCCAAATGATGACCGGGCACGATGGCATTTTTGCCGGTGGTGACATGGTGCCTGCCGACCGCAACGTGACGGTGGCCATCGGCCACGGCAAAAAGGCGGCGCGCAACATCGATGCCTGGCTGCGCGGCGTGGCCTATGAGCCAGCGCCAAAAAGCGAAGTGGCCAGCTTCGATTTGCTCAACACCTGGTACTACAGCGACGCGCCCAAAACAATGCGGCCGATGCTCGACATCATCCGGCGCCAATCCACTTTCGAGGAAGTGCAGGGCGGCCTCGATGAGGGCAACGCCTTGTTCGAGGCACGACGCTGCCTGTCTTGCGGCAACTGCTTCGAATGCGACAACTGCTATGGCGTGTGCCCGGACAACGCGGTGATCAAAAAAGGGCCCGGACTGGGCTTCGATTTCAACTACGACTACTGCAAGGGTTGCGGCATTTGTGTCTCGGAGTGTCCGTGTGGCGCGATCAAGATGGTTCCGGAAGACATTTGACACGTTTCATGCGTTTTGTCAGATGCGGGCGCTGAATCTCATTCAAAATGCAGACTCCGCCATCTCTCAAGGAGTAAGTCATGTTCAAGCACATTCTGGTCCCCGTCGACGGCTCTGAAACGGCGCAAAAGGCCGTTGACAAAGCCGCTGCCTTGGCCAAGGCGTTTGACAGCCGGGTCACGGTGATCTATGTGATCGATCCCTATCCGTTCACCGGTGTGGGTACCGACTTTGCCTACGGGCAGGCCGAATATTTGAGCGCTGCAACGGCCGAAGCCAATGAGGCGGTCAAGACGGCTAAAAAGTCCTTGACTGAATCCAGCGTGAATGTCGATACGTCGGTGGTCGAAGCGCACACCGCATGGCGCGGCATTGTCGAAGCCGGCGAGTCGATGCAGGCCGACCTCATCGTGATGGGTTCACATGGCCGCAATGCGCTCGAAAAACTGGTGCTCGGCAGTGTGGCACAAGCCGTGCTGTCGCACACCAAGCTACCGGTGCTGGTGGTGCGCGACAGCAAGCAAAGCACGTAAACCTAACCGCATTGCCCCACGTAGCCACAGGCGGTGCAGAAGTCGCAGCCGTCCTTGTGGATCACGGTGGGGTTGCCGCACTCGGGGCAGTTTTTGCCAGCCATGGTCTTGCTGGCTTCGCGCGCCTCGGGCGTATCGAGCACGCCCATGTCGCGCAGCGGATATCCTTCCTCATTCAGAATACCCAGCATCGCGTAGCGGTGAATGATCAAGCGGGCAATGTAGGCCACGGTCGATGGCCAGGTTTGCTGGCGTTTTTCACCGTTGGGCAGGCCTGGCACAAAGGCCATGAAGTGGCCGAGCGGCTCGGCGTAGTTGAGCAACTTGCGCAGTTTCATGCCGATCCAGGCCGGGTCGATCACCCGCATGTCGAGCGACAACAGGCGCGCCAGGCCGTCCATGGCTTTGGGGTAGTTGCCGCTGAAACCCACCGCGCAGGGCCGCGTCACCATGTTGCCGTCCGGGCCTGGCAGGTTGACTTCCTTGAGTGTCACGGTAAAGGCTTCGCTGGTGGCCGGGTTGTCCACATCGACTGCCCAGGCGAGGGTGCCCGACGGGCCGGTGATTGGTTCGTTGCGGCTGAACATGGCATCGATGACCGGGGTGTACAGCGCAGCGCTGCTCGCAGCTTTCTTGGTGGCCTGAGCGGCGATTTGCTCGCAGCGCCAGCGGATCACGGCGGCCGTGGCAGCTACCACGCCCGGGAACAGGCGCTTTTCGCCATGCGGCGGAAACGGCATCTCAAAAGCATGCTCCTCGCTGACCGTGGCCAGCGCATCGAGCTTGAGCTGTAGCCAGGCGGGGTCGTTGGCGCGCAAGTCCATCGACAGGGTCTTGGCCATGGCGCCCAGACCGCGTGGTTGCTCGGCGCCGTTGACCCATACCTCAAAAGGCTGCGGTGCGCCGCCCTCGACCAGCGAGAGTTCACCGATGAAGAGTGCAAAGTCGCCAAACGGGTGGTGCACCATGAAGGTCCAGGCCGGATTGCCGCCCGGCAGGTCGGGTCGGCCCGGCCAGCGCAGGCTTGAGAGCACTGGGGCAGGCAGGCGGTCAAGCAGCAGGCGGTGGTTGGCGCCGTCGATCTGCAGCGGTTTGGCACTGCTGGGGGCGGGCGGCGCGCTCACGCTCAGCACCGAGCCCAGCACCGAGTTGGGCCGGTAAGTGGCCAGGCCTTTTAGGCCCGACTGCCAGGCCTGGGTGTACAGCCCCTGGAAGTCCTCATAGGGATAGTCGGCGGGCACGTTGACGGTTTTGGAAATGGCGGTGTCGATAAAGGGCGCCACCGCCGCCACCATTTCCGCGTGCGCCTGGGCACTCATCTCCAGTGCGGTGACGAAGGCATCGGTCAAGGGGGTATCGGTGCCAAACATGTGACGGTACAGGCGCCAGGCGTGGTCTTCGACGGCATATTCCTTGAAGCTGCCGTCGGGCATGCGCTTTTTGCGCGTATAGGTCCAGCTGAACGCGGGCTCGATGCCGTTGCTGGCGTTGTCGGCAAAGGCCAGGCTGATGGTGCCGGTGGGCGCGATCGACAACAGGTGCGAGTTGCGCAGGCCGTGCTGGTGAATGCGCTTTTTAAGATCGGCGGGCAAACGCGTGGCAAAGTTCTGGCCGCTCAGGTAGAGGTCTGCGTTGAACAGTGGAAACGCGCCTCGCTCGATGGCCAGATCGCAGGAAGCCTGGTACGAGACGTCGCGCAGCAGCTCGGTGATGTTGCGCGCCATGTCGCGCGCGGCTTGCGTGTCGTAGCGCAAATTGAGCATCACCAATGCGTCACCAAGCCCGGTGTAGCCCAGCCCGACACGGCGCTTGGAAGCGGCTTCCTGTTGTTGTTGCGCAAGCGGCCAGACGGTGGCGTCGAGCACGTTGTCGAGCATGCGCACCGCCACTTTGGCGACCTCGGCAAAAGCAGCACGGTCGAAGCTGGCGTTGCCGGAAAATGGCTCCCTGATAAAACGTGTCAGGTCGATCGAACCCAGGCAGCAGCAGCCGTACGGGGGCAACGGTTGCTCGGCACAGGGATTGGTGCTGGCAATGGTTTCGCAATACGACAGGTTGTTGTCACGGTTCATCTGGTCCAGAAACAGCACGCCGGGTTCGGCGTGGTCGTAGGTGGAACGCATGATCTGGTCCCACAGGGTGCGGGCCTTGAGCTTGCGATAGACCCACACGCCCTTGTCCTGGTCGTGGTAGGCGCCCGCATCTTTTTGCAGCGCGCCAGGCTCGGCCTTGTGCACCAGGCAGAACTCGCCGTCGGCTTGCACCGCGTCCATGAATTCGTCGGACACGCCCACCGAAATGTTGAAATTTCTCAGGTCGCCCTGGTCCTTGGCGTGGATGAATTCCTCGATGTCAGGGTGATCGCAGCGCAGCACGCCCATTTGGGCGCCGCGCCGGGCGCCGGCCGACTCGACCGTCTCACAGGAGCGATCGAACACGCGCATGTAGCTCACCGGGCCGGAGGCACTGCTTTGCGTGCTGCCGACCCAGGCGCCACGCGGTCGGATGCGGGTAAAGTCATACCCCACACCGCCGCCACGGCGCATGGTTTCAGCGGCTTCGGTGAGTGCGATGTAAATGCCGGGGTGGCCGTCTTCGATGTGGGCAATCGAGTCGCCCACTGGTTGCACAAAACAGTTGATCAGCGTGGCTGCCAGGTCGGTGCCGGCGGCCGACTGAATGCGTCCGGCGGGCAAAAAGCCGGCTTCGAGCGTGGTCAGGAATTTGGCTTCCCAGTCCTTTTGTTGCTCTGGCGCTTCAACCTTGGCCAGCGCGCGGGCGACGCGCTGGTTGACGTCGGTAATGCTTTTTTCCGTGCCTTTGCTGTATTTTTCAATCAGGACTTCGATGCTGATGGGCTGGGTTTCCAGCGCGCTCAAAATGGGGGGGATGGTGACTTGTGACATGGCTTCCTTCCAAAAAAACGAGCCATTATGGTAGTTCTGGAACATGCCCCTTTTCAATGCTTTTGCACAAATACGACAGACAAAATAAAAATAAAAAACGCTATAGGTAGTGTTAATACCTACTAACAAATCTAAATGTAGTGTATCGAGCTGCCGCAATGACCGGACAAGCAGCCGCTCCGGGAAGCTTGTTAACCCAGCTGGCGTGGGATGGTTCGCAAGCGCTGCGCGGGCGTCCCGGGCGCTGCTCAGGCAGGGCTGGCCACGCCAAAATCTTCTTCGATAGGGACTGCGGGGTAGTGAAACCGCACCGGACCATCCGGGCGCTCATTCACATACTGGAACACCAGCGGATCGGTGCTGGCGCGCAACTCGGCTACCGTGCCCTGGAACGCGAGCTTGCCCTGGTCGAGGATGAGCACATGGTCGGCAATCTCGAGGGTTTGGGTCAACTCATGCGAGACAAAGATGCTGGTCAGTCCCATCGAGTCATTGAGCTGGCGAATCAGCCGTGCGGCGACACGCAGCGAAATCGGATCGAGGCCCGAAAACGGCTCGTCGTACATCACCAGCTCGGGGTCCAGTGCAATGGCACGCGCGATGCCGATGCGCTTGGCCATGCCGCCCGAGACCTCGCTGGGCATCAGGTCGCGCGCGTTGCGCAAGCCCACCGCGTTGAGTTTCATCAGGACGATGTCGCGAATCAGGGCTTCGGGCAAACGGGTGTGTTCGCGCAGCGGGAAGGCGACATTTTCGAACACGCTCATGTCGGCAAAGAGTGCGCCAAACTGGTACAGCATGCCCATGCGCCGCCGCACGGCGTAGAGCTGCTGCTGGTCCATGGGGCCCAGATCCTGCCCATCGAACATCATTTGACCCGACCAGGCACGGCTCTGGCCGCCCATCAGGCGCAGCGTGGTCGTCTTGCCACCGCCCATCGGGCCAATGAGCGCCGTGACCTTGCCCCTGGGGATGCGCAGCGAAACATCGTCCAGCACGGCGCGCTCCCCGTAGCCAAAGCTCAGCTTGCGCAATTCAACAAGGAATGGGTTGGTGGAAGGTGACATCGATACGCGATCCGGAAACGCCCGGCAAGCCAATGATAGGCGATGGATGAAGTGACGGCCAATGTCAGGGCGCGAGGCGCTCGCGCACCCAGAATGGTTCACACCCGTCCGATGAAGGCTTCAGGGTATAACGCAGCCGGTCGTGCAAGCGGCTTTTGCGCCCCTGCCAGAATTGCCAGTTGTCGGGCTTGAGGCGGTACCCGCCCCAGTGCGGCGGACGCGGCGGGTTCAGCATGAACTGGGCGCCATAACGCGCGGCATTGGCCACCAGCACGCCACGCCCCGAGATCACCTGGCTTTGCGGGCTGGCCCAGGCGCCAATGCGCGAATCCAGCGGGCGGCTGTGATAGTAGGCATCGCTTTCCTCGTCGCTGACCTTTTCCACCAGCCCCTCGATGCGCACCACGCGCTCGAGCTCCACCCAGTGAAACTGCAGCGCCGCGTAGGGGTTGCCCGCCAACTCCTGGCCCTTGCGGCTGTCGTAGTTGGTGTACCAGACGATGCCGCGTTCGTCGTAGCCCTTGATCAGCACCACGCGCGTGCTGGGGCGCAGGTTGCCGGCTACAGTGGCCACGGTCATGGCATTGGGCTCGGGTATCTCGGCGGCGATGGCTTCCTTGAGCCACTGCTCGAACTGTTTCAGCGGATCGGCGTGGGAGGCGTCTTCGTTGAGTTCGGCGCGTTCGTAGCTTTTGCGGAGGTCGGCAATGTTGGTCATGGCAGAAGTATAGGGAAATGGGTTGAAAAGGTGGTAGAGCCATGCTGCACATGGCCTATTGGTAACCCATTGGTAACCGTTACGATGTGCCAGTCTCGATTTAACGGGTAACATCATGTTTTGTAATTTAGTTACAAACATTTATTGAAACCATGAAACCAAACGTTACTGTTGCCCGTGTCACTGAACGCATCGTCCAGCGCAGTCTGCCTACCCGCAGCGCCTATCTGGCACGGCTTGAAGCTGCATTGAAACGCCCGCCAGGCGCCGAGCGTCTGGGCTGCGCCAACGTCGCGCACTCCTTCGCAGCGCTGCCGGGCCATGACAAATTGCGCGTGGTGGCCCAGAAAGCGCCCAACATCGGCATCGTCTCCGCCTACAACGACATGCTGTCGGCCCATGCGCCCCTCCAGCATTACCCGGACCTGATCAAGGCCGAGGCACGCAAACACGGTGCCACAGCCCAGGTGGCAGGCGGCGTGCCAGCCATGTGCGACGGTGTCACGCAAGGCACCGCTGGCATGGAACTGAGCCTGTTTTCGCGCGACGTGATCGCCATGGCCACGGCCGTGGCGCTGAGCCACGACGTATTTGCCGGCGCGCTGATGTTGGGGGTGTGCGACAAGATCGTGCCGGGACTGCTGATTGGCGCGCTGCAGTTTGGCCACCTGCCCACCGTGTTCGTACCGGCCGGCCCCATGAACTCGGGACTGTCCAATGGCGAAAAATCCAGGGTTCGCGAACAGGCCGCCCAAGGCTTGGTGGGGCGTGCCGAATTGCTGGCGGCGGAATCGGCGGCCTACCACAGCCCGGGTACCTGCACTTTTTACGGCACCGCCAACAGCAACCAGATGCTGCTCGAAGCCATGGGCCTGCATGTGCCCGGCACGGCGTTCATCAACCCGGGCGCTGCCGTGCGCGACGAGCTCACGCGCGAAGCGCTGCGCACGGTGCTGGGCAGTGCTGATGTCAAATGCCCACCGATCGGCCGCGTGGTCGATGAGCGTTGCATCGTCAACGCCATGGTCGCTTTGCTCGCGACCGGCGGTTCCACCAACCACCTGATCCACTGGGTGGCCGTGGCGCGCGCGGCCGGCATGATCATCGACTGGGACGACTTTTCGGCGTTGTCCGATGTGGTGCCGCTGCTGAGCCGGGTCTACCCCAACGGCAGTGCCGACGTGAACCAGTTCCAGGCGGCGGGTGGCCCGGGCTTCATCATCCGCGAACTGCTCGACGGCGGCTTCATGCATGCTGATGTATTGACCAATCGGGCAGGGGGCCTGCGCGAGTACACCGGAATCCCGCGCGCCGATGCAGAGGGTCGCCTGCACTGGGAACCGGCAGCGCTCAGTCGGGATGAATCGGTGCTGCGTCCCGCCAACAAGCCGTTTGACCCCAGCGGCGGCCTGAAACTGCTGCAAGGCAACCTGGGGCGCAGCGTGATCAAGATTTCGGCGGTTCCCGACGACCGCCATGTGATCGAGGCGCCGTGCCGTGTTTTTGATTCGCAGGACGCCTTGCACCGGGCCTTTGCTGCCGACGAGCTTAACCATGACCTGATTTGCGTGGTGCGCTGGCAGGGTCCGCAGGCCAACGGCATGCCCGAGCTGCACAAGCTCACGCCACCCCTGGCGGTGCTGCAGGGCAAGGGCCACCGGGTGGCGCTGGTCACTGACGGCCGCATGAGCGGTGCCTCGGGCAAAGTGCCCGCTGCCATTCATGTGTCGCCCGAAGCCGCGGCAGGCGGTCCACTGGCGCGCGTGCGCGACGGTGATGTGATCCGCCTCGATGCCAACGCTGGCACACTGCAAGTGCTGGTGCCGCAGGCAGAATGGAGCGCGCGAGAAACCTTGCCCATGCCCGACGATTTGCGCGCCGCCAACAGCGTTGGCATGGGCCGTGAGCTGTTTGCCAGCATGCGCCGCAATGCCTTGACGGCAGAGGAGGGCGCTTGCAGCTGGCTTTGAAACTACATATGAAAGACACCATGACTAATCAAACTTCCCTGACCGCCCTGCAAGTGATGCAGGATGCCCCCGTGATTCCGGTGATTGTTCTCAACGATGTGGCGCACGCGCTGCCGATGGCGCGCGCTTTGCTGGCGGGCGGGATTCGCATGCTCGAAGTGACGCTGCGCACACCACAGGCCCTGGCCTGCATCGAGTCCATTGCGCGCGATGTGCCCGAGGCCGTGGTGGGCGCCGGTACGGTGCGCAGCCGTGCCGATGCCCAGGCGGCAGCCAACGCCGGGGCGCGTTTTGCGGTCAGCCCGGGCTATACCAGCGCGGTGGGCCAGGCCTGCCGTGACGTCGGTCTGGCGCTGTTGCCGGGGGTGGCGACCGGCGGCGAGATCATGGCGGCCTGCGAAGACGGTTTTACCGAGCTCAAGTTTTTTCCGGCGCTACAAGCCGGTGGTGTGGCCATGCTCAAAGCCTGGGCCGGCCCGTTTTTTGACGTCAGTTTTTGCCCCACGGGTGGCATTACCTTGCAAAACGCACCGGACTTTCTGGCGCTGAACAACGTGGTGTGTGTGGGCGGGTCCTGGCTGGTACCCGCCAGCACTGCCGAACAAGGCGACTGGGGCCGCGTGACGCGGCTCGCCGCTGAAACCGCCCATCTGAGGAACCCCGCCCGATAAGGGGCTGATAGCAGCTTCGCCGGTCGCTCAGGCCGCTTGTGGCCGCTCGATCAGCTCGATTTTGTAGCCGTCGGGGTCGGTGACAAAGGCGATCACGGTGCTGCCGCCCTTGACTGGACCGGCCTCGCGCGTGACGTTGCCGCCAGCAGCCTTGATCCGGGCGCAGGCGGCTGCGGCGTCGGGCACGGCCAGTGCGATGTGGCCATAGGCGGTGCCCGGCTCGTAGCGATCGACACCCCAGTTGTAGGTGAGCTCCAGCTCCGCGTGCTCGGGGTTGCTGCCGTAGCCGACGAAAGCCAGCGTGTATTTGTACTCGGGATTTTCTGACGTTCGCAACAATGTCATGCCCAGCACCCCGGTGTAGAAATCGATGGACTTTTGCAAGTTGCCGACGCGCAGCATGGTGTGGAGGATTCGCATGGTTCGGGCTCTTTGATGTAATGTGGGCTTCATTTTGCCCGGAGTCCACATGCCCTCATTCGCCAAAGTCATTCTTTTCACCGACCACGACGGCTTTGCCCGCTTCAAAGAAGAGGTGTTGCCGCTGGACCAGGGCACGGCGCAGACAGCCTTGTCGGCATTGCTGCCGTCTGGTGGTTACCAGTTGCGCCAAAGCCCGGTAGGCTTTCGTAGCAGCTACCATTGCACCACCGATCCGCAATGGGTATTCATTCTGCAAGGGCAGATGGAGATTGGCCTGCACGATGGCAGCTCACGCATCTTCAAGCCGGGCGGGCATTTTTTTTCAGCCGACCTGTTGCCGGCCGGTCAAGCGTTTGATGACCAGCGGCACGGCCACTGGAGCCGCCAGGTGGGTGCCGAGCCGCTCGTGACGCTGTTCTTGCGTGGCTGAACAGCACCAAAAAATTTAACGACCGGACTGACCGCGGGAGCCGCTGGTATTGCGCGGGCGATTGCCGCCCGGCCTTCGGGAGCGGCCACTTGGTCGGCCGCCGCCAGCAAAACCACCACCGCCAGCGTTGCGGTTGCCGCCGCCAAAACCGCCACGGCGTGGGCCGCGGTCGGACATCATGTCCACACTGGTGCGCATCGGGTCGGGTTGGCCGCCCGCGCCAGAACGCGAAAGTCGGGCAACCGAATCCACCGGGCCGCCATAACCACCGCCGTTGCCGCCGCCATAGCCGCGCGCCGGGCGCTGGCCGCGCACGGCTTGTTCAGCGGCTGACAAGTGGCTGCGCGGTTCGGCTTCGCGCCCTGCGTCTGAGTTGCCAAAATTGTCATCGAGGGCGTTGCTGCTGTGCGCGCTGCCGCCATAGACTGCGCCGCCTGGAGCGTTTCTGCCACCACTGCGGCCACCGCGGCTGCCAGCGCGGCCGCCTGGTGCCGGGCCTCGGCCAGCGCCGCCATTGCCACCGCGCGCAGCGCCCGGGCCTTTGCTCTCGCGCACGCGGGTCAACATTTCGGTGCGGGCGGCTTTGGCTGCTGCCTGCATCACTTCGCGGCTCGGGGGTTTGCCTGCGCCGCCCCAGATGGTTTGGCGGCCCATGGCGATGGGCTCGGCCTTCTCGTCGGGCTCGGGCATGAATTCGGGAATGATCTCGACGGCAATGTCTTGCTTGGTGTAGCGCTCGATGGCCTGCATGAAGCCTTCTTCGTCCAGGCTCACCAGGCTCACGGCCATGCCGTCAGCACCGGCGCGGCCGGTGCGGCCAATGCGGTGCACGTAGTCTTCGGTCACGTTGGGAATGTCGTAATTCACCACATGCGGCAGGTCGTCGATGTCGATGCCGCGCGCGGCAATGTCGGTGGCCACCAGGGCGCGCATCTCGCCGCTCTTGAAACCGGCCAGCGCCTGGGTACGGGCGGCCTGGCTCTTGTTGCCGTGCAGCGCCATCGCGGTGATGCCATTTTTTCCCAGGAATTCGGCAACGTTGTTGGCGCCGAATTTGGTGCGCGTGAACACCAGCACCTGGCTCCAGTTTTTTTGCTGGATGATGTGCGCGAGCAGCGCTTTCTTTTTGCCGCGACCCACCGGGTGAATCAATTGGGTGATGCGCTGCACCGTGGTGTTGCGGGGCGTGACCTGCACGCTCTGCGGATTCTTCAGCAGTGTGTCGGCAAGTTCGCGGATCTCGTCGCTGAAAGTGGCCGAAAACAGCAGGCTTTGTTTGTCGCGTGGCACGGCGGCCAACACCTTCTTCACGTCATGGATGAAGCCCATGTCGAGCATGCGGTCCGCCTCGTCCAGCACCAGTATCTGGATCTGGTTCAGGTCCACCATGCCCTGTTGCATCAGGTCGAGCAGGCGCCCGGGAGTGGCCACCAGAATGTCAACGCCTTTTTTCATGCGGCTGATTTGCGGGTTCATGCCGACACCGCCAAAAATGGCTGTCGAACTCAGTTCGACGTATTTGCCATAAGTCTGCACCGACTCCTCGACCTGGGCGGCGAGCTCGCGTGTAGGGGTGAGCACCAAGGCGCGGGTGGCAATGCCGCCGAACTTGTTGCGCGGTGCTTCTGATGCGATCAGCTTGTGCAGCATGGGCAGCACAAACGCTGCCGTTTTGCCGGTGCCGGTCTGCGCGCCACCGAGCAGGTCATGGCCTGCCAGCACGACCGGAATGGCCTGCGCCTGAATCGGCGTTGGAGTTTCGTAGCCTTGCTCGAGCACGGCATTGACGATGGCCGGAGCCAAATTGAGTTCTTCAAATTTCATTTAGAGGTGCACCCCATCCAGGGCGCCAGGGCATCGGCCTGTTCTGGCGCGGTTAGCAACAGTTCAGTCAAAGGCAGATGGGATCAAAAATGGAACCGCGGTGAGCGACCTGGGTTCCCAGCAAGGTGCTGGTCTTGCAGGCAACTGAAGCCCCGCAAGCGTGCGTATTGTCGCACGGTCTGGAACTGGCCTTGATTTACCTCACAATTTTGTCATGGGTCGGAAAAGTGGTACCCAGAAATCGCCTCGCGACAAAGTTCGCAGCCAAGCGCGCACTGGAGCGCCGATAATGCAACCTTTTCTTCCTGTGTGAACGCATCAGACCCATGGCTCAATACGTATTTTCAATGAACCGCGTCGGCAAGATGGTGCCGCCCAAGCGGCACATTCTGAAAGACATTTCTCTCAGTTTTTTCCCCGGTGCCAAGATCGGCGTGCTGGGAACCAATGGCTCTGGCAAATCAACGCTGCTACGCATCATGGCCGGTCTCGACAAGGAAATCGAGGGTGAGGCCATCCCGATGCCGGGTTTGAACATCGGCTACCTGCCGCAAGAACCCCAATTGGACCCGGACAAGACCGTGCGCGAAACCGTGGAAGAAGCCATGGGCAAGGTGCTGGCCGCCAAGGCACGGCTGGAAGAGGTTTACATCGCCTATGGTGACGAAGACGCCGACTTCGACAAGCTGGCGGCCGAACAGGCGGAGCTGGAGGCCATCATCGCCACCGCCGGCACCGATTCCGAGCACCAGCTCGAAATTGCCGCCGACGCGCTGCGCCTGCCGCCCTGGGAAGCCAGGGTGGGGGTCTTGTCGGGCGGTGAAAAACGTCGCGTGGCGCTGTGCCGCCTGCTGCTGGAACACCCTGACATGCTGCTGCTCGACGAACCCACCAACCACCTGGACGCGGAATCGGTGGATTGGCTGGAGCAATTCCTGCAGCGCTACAGCGGCACGGTGGTTGCCATTACCCATGACCGCTACTTTCTGGACAACGCCGCCGAGTGGATTCTGGAGCTCGACCGCGGCAACGGCATTCCGTACAAGGGCAACTACAGCTCCTGGATGGAGCAAAAGCAGGCCCGGCTGGAGCAGGAGCAAAAGAGCGAAGACTCGCGCGCCAAGGCACTCAAGAAAGAACTCGAATGGTCGCGCCAGAATCCCAAGGCACGCCAGGCCAAAAGCAAGGCGCGTCTGGCGCGGTTTGAAGAGCTGTCTGACTTCGAATACCAGAAGCGCAACGAAACCAATGAAATTTTCATTCCCGTGGCCGATCGCCTGGGTCAGGAAGTGATCGAGTTTGTCAATGTCACGAAGTCCTTTGGTGACCGTGTGCTGATCGACAACCTCAGCTTCAAGGTGCCACCGGGCGCCATTGTCGGCATCATCGGCCCCAATGGCGCCGGTAAATCGACACTGTTCAAGATGATTGCCGGACGCGAGAAACCCGACTCCGGCGAAGTCAGGATAGGCCAGACCGTCAAGATGGCCTTTGTCGATCAGAACCGCGACGACCTCAGCAACGAGAAGACGGTGTGGGAGGACGTCTCGGGTGGCCTCGATATGTTGAACATCGGCAAGTTCCAGATGGCCAGCCGCGCCTACTGCGGCCGCTTCAACTTCAACGGTCAGGACCAGCAAAAGCGCGTCGGTATGCTCTCGGGCGGTGAGCGCGGGCGCCTGCACCTGGCCAAAACGCTGATTGCCGGCGGCAACGTACTGATGCTCGACGAACCGTCGAACGACCTCGATGTGGAAACCCTGCGCGCCTTGGAAGACGCCTTGCTGGAGTTTGCGGGCTCGGTCATGGTGATCAGCCACGACCGCTGGTTTCTGGACCGCATTGCCACCCATATTCTGGCGTGCGAAGGCGACAGCCAGTGGTATTTTTATGATGGCAACTATCAGGAATACGAGGCCGACAAGAAGAAGCGCCTGGGCGAAGAGGGCGCGCGCCCGCACCGCATGCGTTTCAAGGCCTTGCGCTAACAGAACACAAATCGAGCATCAAAGTGACTGCGGCCGTTCGAACCGAACATCACCTGAATTTGTTTCGCGCTGCACTGGGGCAGTCGGTGCGTGATGGCGAGACCTTGTTGCGCGAAGTTTTTCATGCGGCATTGCGCTCGCTCGATGCAGAAATCGTGCACTCGCCCGCGCTGCCAGAGCGCGACACCTTGCGTTTGGGTCGGCAATTGCTGGACAACAAAGCGGCAGCCCTGTGCGCCCAATTCCCCGCCCAGTTACGGCAGGTCTTTCAAAGCAAGCAGCTCACCAGTTCCCGGTTTGGTGAACTGGCGGTGGGTGAATTGAACCATGACCTGTTGGAGCAGATGGATGAAGCCGAGGTACAGGAGCGGATTGAAATGGCGCGGGTTCTGCGCCTGGTGCAACTCCCGGCGCAAAGTTCACTGAACGAACTCAATGGCTACATGAGTGCCCTGGAAGGTCTTGATCGCGTCAAGCCCGAGCACAATCCTTTACGCCCCCAGATCTATCTGAAGGTTTTGCATCAACTGATGGTGGATGCGGCAGTGCCCACGCCAATTCGCATCATCTGGCTCAGGCACATGGCAACGCCTTTGGGGAAGGCCCTGAAGGGTTCATACGCATTGCTGGTGGTCAAAATCAAATCCTATGGGGTGACTCCCTTGTCTGTGGCCAAAGCCGCGGATTTGGAAGAGCCGCGCGTCCAGCCCGGGTTGAATGTCAGGCCCCCGCGAACTGATCAAGAAGCCACATCGAACCAGCCCAGTGTGCTGACCCTCGACCGTTTGCACGAGCTATTCACCGCGCAGCCGACTGCCCAGGAAAGTGTTGCGCCTGATGAATCAGACACGCCATTTGCAGAGGCAATCGACCCTGAGGCCTTGGGCGGTCGTGACGTGCCAACAACCGACTTTGCCGCGACGATCCCGGCGGCTTTCGAGGCTTTGCAGAACATGACCCAGGTGGATGCAGTGTTGGCGCGCTTGCCACAACGTCACCAACCCGTCTCCGGGACTGCCAACCAGCCAGAGTCCACCCGACAGAAATTTCGCCGTCAATGCCAAAGTTCCGCACAAATCCTGAGCTTTGAAGTGACGTGCCAGATGCTTGATAACCTGCTGCAGGACCCCCGTTTGCTGGCGCCCATCCGCCGTGTCATCGAAGGCCTGGAGCCCGCCTTGTTCCAGTTGGTGAAGGTGGATGTACGTTTCTTCAACAACAAGCTGCATCCGGCGCGCCTCCTGCTGCAGGAGCTGACCCAGCGCGGGCTGGCTTTTGATTCGGTCGAGGCACCCGGCTACGACCTTTTCATCAGGTCGCTGCATCGTTACGTCGTCCCCTTGTCGCGCATGCCTGTTGATAGCGCCGAGCCATTCGAACAGGCACTGCGCAATCTCAAGGCGATGTGGTCCGAACAATCGGCGGAGTCCATCAAGACGGTGGAACAGGCCATGCAAGCGCTGGGCAAGGCTGAAGCGCGCAACGTGCTGGCTGAAAAAATGGTCGAGGCCCTGGAGCGGATTCCCGACATGCAGCGGGTGCCCGCCGTGGTAGCAGAATTTTTATGTGGCCCTTGGGCTCAGGTGATGGCTTATGCCGAAGTCAACAATACCGAGGGTGTCGAAGACCCTGGCGAGTTCAAGCGCCTGGTCAATGTGCTGCTTTGGAGCGCCCAAC
>Ga0172367_10001126_pt1 | contig 40018 bp, 34 predicted proteins | sample Lak10m_FD_114542 | JGI IMG/M metagenome (GOLD analysis project Ga0172367, IMG submission 114542) | Freshwater microbial communities from Kabuno Bay, South-Kivu, Congo - kab_022012_10m | ecosystem: Environmental > Aquatic > Freshwater > Lake | place: Democratic Republic of the Congo: South-Kivu... | reverse complement strand
TCTCGGGCGAGAGCAGACAGAACATCTCGGACTGGGGATTCACTTGGCCACGCATGGAGTCTCAGACTGGCACAGGTGCGCGCCGTTCAATCCACCAGAGACTTTTTCAATGAACTGCTAGGTTCTGCGAGCCAGCGTCATTGACCGGCAGCAGGCTCGGTTCTCGCTTGCCAGTCGGCGCGGCATCGCCCACACCACTGTCATGCACCGCCGCCGATTTCTTGCCGCCACCACCGTTGCCGTCAGCGGAGTTCCCCGCCGGCTTGCTGCGGCAGACGGTTTTTCGCTGGCCAGCTTTGACCGGGCGATGGAGCAGTTCATCGCTGCCCGCGGCATGCCCGGGGGGGCGTTGGCGGTGGTTAAGGATGGCCGGCTCGTTCACGCCCGCGGCTACGGCTGGGCGGATCGGGAGCGCGAACAGCCCGTTGCGCCGACCTCACTCTTCCGGATTGCCAGCATTTCCAAACCGGTCACGGGCGTCGCCGTGCTCCAGCTCGTCGAGCAGGGCAGGCTCAAGCTCGATGACCGGGCGTTTGACCTCATCACGCAGAAGCCTTTGCCCGGGGCGAAATCGGACCTGCGGCTGCGCGGGATCACCATCCGTCAGTGCCTGCAACACACCGGAGGCTGGGACCGTGACAAGAGCTTCGACCCGATGTTCCGGCCAAAGCTCATCGCCGAGGCCGTGAAGCAGCCTGCACCGGCCGGGGCTGAGGCCGTGATCCGCTACATGCTCGGCCAACCGCTGGATTTTGAGCCTGGCACACGCTACGCCTACTCGAACTTCGGTTATTGCGTGCTCGGCCGCGTCATCGAGCAAGTCACCGGAAAGCCCTATGAGCAGTTCGTGAAGGAGGCGGTGCTTTCCCCGTCTGGGATCAAGTCCATGCGGTTGGGGCGTTCACTGGAAGGCGGTCGCGCAACCGAGGAAGTCCGCTACTACATGCCCGAAGCCGAGCTGACTGAAAGCGTGTTCGCTGGAACGCCAGCCCAAGTTCCTTGGCCCTATGGCGGCTTCAATCTGGAGGCGATGGATGCCCACGGCGGTTGGCTGGCCAGCGCGGTTGATCTTGCCCGGCTGGCGGCTGCGCTGCGCGACCCGGCCAGTTGCCCGTTGCTCAAGCCCGGAACGTGGCGCGAGCTGCACGCGCCGCCGCCGGCACCGGTCTCGCGGGCGGAAGACGGCACGCTCAAGGAAACCTATTACAGCTGCGGCTTCATGGCGCGCCCGGTGAATGCGGCGGCTGGCCGGGTGAACTACTGGCATACCGGCAGCCTGCCGGGGACCTACACGCTGTTGGTGCGGCGTTGGGATGGGCTGGCTTGGGTGGCACTGTTCAACCAGCGCAGCAAGGACCGGAAACTCGACGGGGAGATTGATCCCGCGTTGCACCGCGCGGCGGACGCGGTCAAGGAATGGCCGAGGGAAGATCTGTTTGCGCGGTTCGTGTAGCCTGAGGCCAGAGCGTTGAGCAAAGGACCGGTCAGCCCACCGACTTTGCCACGGCATCCAAGTCGGTCAAAGCCGCGCGCTCACGCCGTGCGGCGACAAGATCGCAGATCATCTCCACCGTCCGACATTCCGGGTCCACCACGCCGAGACAACTCGGATGGGCGAGGAAATCGAAGACCAGCCCGTGATCGAGACAATGCTCCAACGCGGCGCGGGTCACCCGCAGAAACCATTCGAGCTTCCATCGCCCCGTGCGGAACGCGCCGATATCGCTGATCGGGCTCATGGGAATCTCCACGAGCCCGCTGGGGTAACGGAACGGCTGGGCGTGTGCTTGGGCCGAAACCAGACTGGCCACCATCGCCGCATCGGGTTCAACTTTCGCCGTCGGGCTGACATGGACGGGATACTTGGAACTGCACCACTTAAAGCCCAGTTCGCCCAGCATCTGCTGGACGTGGGGCGCATCGGCCAGGCCATTGCCGAAGCCGCCGGGGGTGCGGAAGCCGGCCGGCGCTGCTCCCAGCCTCGTCTTCAAGGCTTCACTGCACAACCGGATGTTGTCACGGACGACGGTTGCCGGTTCCTTCCCCGCGATCAGCCAGGGCGAGCGCTGAAACCGGAACTGGATCTGCTCCGGCCGGGCAGCCTTAACGTTTACATGGTCGTAGGTGTGGTTGCCAACCCGGTGGCCATCGGCCAGCAGCTTCTTCAACCAGTCCACGTCTTCCTGCTCAAGGGCTGCGCCCACGAGAAAGAAGTGCACCACGCCACCGCGGGCCTTCACCCGCCGTGCGACCTCGACTGCATAGCGCTTCGTCGCGTCATCAATGTTGCCCTTTTCATAGTCCCACCGAGTATGTTCCCACGTCGGAAAGTTGCGCGACATCTCGAGGTCGAGCGTGATGGTCACCCGAGCTTTGCCAAATGGTATGGCCGCCTGAGCGCATGCTGTCATCGCACTGGCCATGCCCATTGCGCCGCGCTTTAAAAAGCTCCGCCGCCCCAATGCGTTGGTGGCATCAATGGCTTGAGGGTGGCTCATCTGCAAATCTCCCCTCATTGTAGCGATGGAAATACCACTGGGAAGCCTGCGAAGGTGTTTGTATTCTGCGTAAGCTAACTGATGAGCCAACGCATTGTCTCCCTTCTGCCAAGCGCGACCGAAATGGTGTGTGCGCTGGGCTGCGGTGCGCAACTGGTGGGGCGCTCGCATGAGTGCGATTTTCCACCCGAAGTCTCGAGCTTGCCGATCTGCACTGAGTCCAAGCTGCTAGCTCACGCGAGCAGCCGCGCGATCGACGAGCAGATTCACAATCTGCTGGCCGCGTCACTTTCCATCTACCGACTGAACCCGCGTTTGCTTCTGGAATTGCGTCCCACTCTGATCCTGACCCAGGCGCAATGCGATGTCTGTGCCGCGAGCGAGACTGAAGTGGTGAAAGCGCTTGCCCATTGGCCGGGCACGCCGCCGCAGATCCTCTCACTGACGCCGCACCGCCTGGCAGATGTGTGGGAGGACATCCGGCGCTTGGCTGCCGTGATGGGCGTGGCGGAGCGGGGCAGGGAAGTGCTGCGCACGCTCAAGAATCGCTGCGTGGATGTGATCGAAAAGGCCTGCATGCTCGGACGCCCCACGGTGGCCTGTCTTGAGTGGCTGGATCCGCTGATGGGGGCGGGAAACTGGGTGCCAGAACTGGTGGACTTGGCCGGTGGCCGCTGTCTCTTCGGCGAGCCGGGCAAGCACACCGGCCGGCTCAAATGGGAGGATCTCCGTGCCGCCGATCCGGACATAATCGTGGCCATGCCGTGCGGCTTCGACCTCACCCGCACCCGCGCTGAGCTCGCCGCATTGTCGAGCAGGGCGGGCTGGGCTGAGCTCAAGGCAGTGCGCCAAGGTCGCGTGTTTCTCTGTGACGGAAGCGCGTTTTTTAACCGGCCGGGCCCGCGGCTCGTTGAATCGCTCGAAATCCTCGCCGAGATAATCCATCGAGAGAAGTTTCGCTTTGGCCATGAGGGGCGGGGTTGGCAAAGGCTGGGGGCATGACCTGGCATACGGGTTGAACGGGCGATGGCATCATCGCCCTGGGTCCGCCAACATGCTTGGGGCTTGTTGAACCGGCAGCCTTCCGTCATAAGTTCGTTCTGCGATGCTATCTGACCGCGCGTTCTTCGCACTGGCCGTGCTGCTCTACGGAGCCAGCGCGACCTGGTCTTTTTTCATCTGGCGTCGCGGTTTCCGGCAGGACTCGCGTTGGCAATACCTGCTGCTATTGGGCGCGGCCTTGCTGCACACGGTGGCAATGGCCAAGCGCGGCTTCAGCTTGGAGCGCTGCCCGGTAAACAATCTCTTCGAGGCCACCATGTTCAGTGCGTGGACCATCGTGGCGGCCTACTTGGTCATCGGGGCATGGCACCGGCTGCGTTTTCTCGGGGCCTTCCTGTCGCCAGTTTTGTTTGGGATGGGCGTCTTCGCCCTGATGCCCGCACTTGATGTAAAGGGGCCGCGGCCTGATTTCTCCGGCGGGTTGGTGAGTCTCCATGTTGCCCTCATTCTTCTGGCCTACGGGGCCTTCGGGCTCGGCTCCGCCGCCGGTGTGATGTATCTGACTCAGGAGCACGACCTTAAGTTCCACAAGCTGCGCGCCTTGGTCTCCACCCTGCCTTCAATACAGGGGCTGGAATTGGTCATCGGGCGTTTTCTCGTCTCGGGCGTGGTGCTGCTGGCCGGAGGCTTGTCGCTCTCGCCGTTTCTGTTGCAAAAGGCGCAGGCGATCAATCCGCTCGGAGATCCGAAAGTGCTCTGGTCGCTGTTTGTGCTGATGCTCTACACGGGCCTGCTGGTGGCTCACTGGCGCTTCGCCCCGGGGGGACGCAAGTTTGCTTGGGGTGCCGTGGGCGGGTTCGCTTTTGTGCTGCTGACCTTCTGGGGATTTAACCTGCTGTCGGGCATTCACAACCCATGAGCAGATGTGATCCGAACAAACGAGGCTCTGGTCTTCAAGGCCTCAGGCATGACCATTCACGCCCTTTCGGAAGGTCGTTGGACATCCCTTAACTTTTGCCCATCTGATGTTCATTGTCGCCCTCGGCCTGAGCCATCACACCGCACCAGTCACAGTGCGGGAACGGTTTGCGTTCGCCGAAGCGACCCTGGCGGACGCCACCGCACGGCTCCGCGCCTCGGGTGTGGTCGAAGAAGCGGTCATCCTCTCCACCTGCAACCGCGTCGAAATCTATGCGGCGACGACCGGCGAGCCACGCGCCGCGCTGACGGAGGTGCGGCGCTTTCTCACCACCCACCATAATCATGCCGAGCCGCTGGGCGGGGAACTTTACGAACTGGTCGAACCGCACAGCGTGGAACATCTCTTCAAGGTGGCCGCCGGGCTGGATTCGATGGTGCTGGGGGAGACGGAGATTTTGGGCCAGCTCAAGCAGGCCTACGACCTGGCCCTGAAGCACCAGCATACTGGTCGGCGTCTCAACAAGGCCTTCCAAGCCGCCTTCAACGTGGCCAAGAAGATCCGGACGGAGACCAACATCCAGCGAGGCAGCGTGTCGGTGGCATCGGTTGCGGTGGAACTTGCCGAAAAGATTTTTGACACTCTTGCCACCCGCACCGTGATGGTGATCGGGGCGGGCGACACAAGCGAGAAGACGGCCCGGGCGCTGCTCAGCCGCGGCGCGCATAGCGTCATCGTCTCAAACCGGTCGCACGACCGCGCCGAGGCCTTGGCAAAGGAACTCGGTGGCAGGGCGGTTCAGTTCGACGAATGGCATCGGGAGTTTGCCGGCATTGACATCATCATCAGCAGCACCAGCGCGCCGCACTACGTGCTCACGCGCCAGAAGCTCGCGCCACTGCTGGCGTTGCGGCATGCGCGTCCGCTGCTGCTCATTGATATCGCCGTCCCGCGTGACATCGAGCCGGAGGTAAACTTCCTCGACGATGTTTACCTCTACAACGTGGACGATCTTCAGACCATCGCTGACGACTACATGAAGCTGCGGCGTGAGGAGCTGGCTACTTGCGAAAACATCATCCGCGAGAAAGCACAAGCCGTGCTGACCGCGCCACAGCGTCCATTGCCCGGTGCGGATTCGAAGTTTGCCTTCGGCCAGCAGGGGTGACCTTGAGAATTCAAAAAAGAGATCTGCACCTTTGAACCAGAAACCCATCATCATCGCCACGCGCGGCAGTGCGCTGGCGCTCGCCCAAGCCAACGCCGTTCTCGCCCAATGCCGGGAGGCTTTTCCCCGGCTGGGCTTCGAGTTGAGCATCATCAAGACCAGCGGAGACAAGCTGCAGACCGCCTCGCTGGCCAACCCCGATGCATCCTTGCCCAAGGGTCTGTTTACCAAGGAGCTGGAAGTCGCCCTGCTCAACGGTGAGGCGGATCTTGCGGTGCACAGTTTGAAGGATTTGCCGACCGAACTCCCGCCCGGCCTCGTGCTTGGGGCGGTGGGCAAGCGCGCCGATGTGCGGGATGTCCTGATTTACCGCGATGAAGTGGTCGTGCGCGCCGCCCTCTCCGAGGCTGCCCGGCAGCCGGTGGACTGGATTCCTGGCCAGCGGGAGCGGCGAGGTTTCGCGCGGAAGCTCACCATGGCCAAGCTCCCCGCGGGGGCCATCGTGGCGACCAGCAGCACGCGCCGGCGGGCACTCTTGCTCGCGGCCCGGCCGGAGGTTCAGGTAGTCGAACTGCGTGGCAACGTGCCCACTCGCCTCCAGAAGCTGGCGGAACGCTCCGACTTCGATGCCATTCTACTGGCTGCCGCCGGCTTGGAGCGGCTGAAGTTTTTCATCGGCCCCCGGGGTGATTTGCTCGGCGAGGGAGTGCCGAAGGGCTTGCTGGCCGTGCGCTTGGAGCCGGAGGTAATGCTGCCAGCAGTGGGCCAGGCGGCGGTGGGGATCGAAGTGCGGGCGGGCAACGACCGCGTCACTGCCGTGTTGGAACAGCTTAACCATGGCAACACCCATTGCTGCGTCCGAGCAGAGCGCGCCTTTCTGCGCGCAATGGGGGGCGGCTGTTCGAGCCCGGTCGCGGCCTACGCCGAGGTGCTGGGGCATCAGCTTCGCATGCGGGTGGTTTCGTTTCTTGATGGCACGGCCAAACGTGCAGAGGCACGGGGCGGAGTCTCTGCGCCCGAAGAGCTGGGGGCGCAGTTGGCGAGGGCCGTCCGGGGCCAGTAGCCCCAAGGTAGACCCCGGGAATTGCCGGAGGCGGAATGAGAATTGCGGTTTGGGGAGCCTTTCACTACCCTAACGCCCGTGTCCGCTGTGTTAACCCTACGCTGCTGTCTCACGGCTCGCCTCCGGGGGGGAAGGCGTTGAATGGCCGCGCCGCTCCGTGTGTTGCTGGTGGACGACGACGATGCCCGGGCGGAGTCCGTGCTCGTGGAGTTGCGCCGGGGTAATTCCTCGCTGACCGCGGAGCGGGTGGCAACCGAGGAGTCGTTTAAGTCCGCACTTCAGCGAGGTGGTTGGGCGGTCATCATATGCCGCGCCGAATTGTCCGCCCTCAACTTCATGGCGGTCCTTGCACACTGCCGACAAACTGGCGGTAACACTCCGGTGATCTTCGTCTCGGACCAATCAGATGAAGCCACGGCTGCGGCTGCCCGGCGGGCTGGAGCGGCGGACTATTTGGGTGGGACCAGCTTGCATCGGCTTTGCACCAGCATTGATCGTGTGGTCCGCGAGACGGAGGAAAAACTGCGCCAGGAAGTGTCAGCGATGGCGCGGCATCAGGAAGACCTGGCCAAGTTCGGCCAGTGGGTTTTGGTAGGCCGTGAGCTCGAGGAACTTCTCGCCGGCGCTGCCGAGCGCGTTGCCAGGGCGTTGGGTGCCGATTTTTGCGAGGTGCTGGAGCTGACGCCCAAGGAGGACGCCTTCCTCCTAAGTGCGGGCTACGGGTGGCAACCGGGCTGCGTCGGTGGGGTCCGTTTAGCCGCAACCGAGGAATCTCAGGCCGGGGCTACTTGGCGCGGCGGCGTTGCAGTTCTCGTCGATGATTGGGCAGTTGAAACGCGACTGCAGGCATCGGCTCTCCTGCGGCAGCACAACGTCGGTAGCAGCTTGACGGTGCCGCTGAATTTGCACGGGCGAAGGTTTGGTGTGCTGGGAGTGCATGCCCGGCGGGCGGGCGCTTTCTCCGCCGGCGCCCTTCAGTATCTCGAAGCCCTGGCGAGCACTCTCGCGACCGCCATTGAACGCAAGCTGACCGAGGAGGCATTGCGCGAGAGCGATGAGCGATTCCGTTTGCTGGTGGAAGAGGTTAGGGGCTATGCGATCATCACGCTGGACACCAACGCTTGCGTGACGACTTGGAACAGCGGCGCACAAAACTTGTTTGGCTATGTGGCGGCAGAAATGACGGGCCAGCATGTGTCACGGCTCTATCCGCTCAGCGACGTCGAACTCGGCAAACCTGAGCTGGATCTGCGGCTGGCCGAGGAAATGGGGCAGTTCGAGGATGAGGACTGGCGTCTGCAGAAGGGCGGGACTGTCTTTTGGGCCAATGTAGTCATCACTGCCCTGCGTCGGGCGGACGGAAAGCTGCGCGGTTATGGGATGGTCACGCGAGACATGACTGAACGGCGGCAGGCGGTCGAGGCCCTGCGCCTCAACGAAGAAAAGTTCCGTTCATTGGTTAACCACATTCCGGACGCGGTTTGGACGGTCAACGCGGGCGGCGAAGTCCTCTTCATCAGCGGCAACGCCGAACGCATCTACGGCTACAGCGCGGAGGAGCTCCGGCTCCAAGGGACGCAGTTGGGGTTGGGGCGGGTGCATCCGGATGACCTGCCACGGGTGCAGGAGGCGTGGCGTTCGCTGTTCGAGCGCCAGCAGCGCTTCGAGGTGGAATGCCGCTATGAGCGCAAGGACGGCCGGCAGGTATGGTTGTTGTTGCGGTCATCGGCCATTTACGAGAAGGACGGCCAGCTCGTGGCTGACGGCATCACCTCTGACATTACGGAGCGCAAACGGGCAGACGTCGCCCTACGAGACAGCGCCAAGCAGATTCAGGCGCAGGCCCGGCTGCTGGATCTGGCCGGCGACGCCATCGTGGTGCGAAACCTTGACCATGAAGTTCTGTATTGGAACCGCGGGGCCGAGCGCATTTATGGCTGGACTGCCGAAGAGGCTCGGGGGCGCCGGGTGACGGAACTGTTATTTAAGAACACCGAGTCATTTGAAGCAGCCCAAGCAGAGCTGCTGGACAAGGGCGAGTGGAGTGGAGAACTGCGACAATGGGCGCGCGATGGACGTGAAGTGACGGTCGCCAGCCGATGGACACTCGTTCGCGACGAAACGGGCCGGCCTTCGTCGGTGCTGGTGCTGAACACCGACATCACCGAGAAAAAGCGCCTGGAGAGCCAGTTTCTCCGTGCGCAGCGCATGGAAAGCATCGGCACGCTTGCCGGTGGCGTGGCGCATGATCTCAACAACATTTTGTCCCCAATCATGATGTCCGCTCCGCTGTTGCGCATGAGCGAACTCCCGGCCGACGACCGGGAGCGACTGCTGGACACCATCGAGACCAACGCGCAGCGCGGCAGCGACATCGTGAAGCAGTTGCTCGCGTTCGGTCGAGGGGTCGAGGGCGAGCGCGTGGTGGTGCAGGTGCGGCACATCATCAAGGAGATGATCAAGATCGCCCGGGAAACCTTTCCCAAAAACATCGCGCTTGGGGCCGAGGTGGCCGAAGGACTTTGGCCCATCATGGGCGACCCCACGCACGTCCACCAGATTCTGCTTAACCTCTGCATCAATGCGCGCGACGCCATGCCCAACGGAGGCAATCTCAAGGTCGTTGCCGAAAACATCCAGCTCGACGAGCAATACATTTTGCAGGATCAGGAGGCGAAGCATGGACCTTTTGTCAGCATCCGCGTCACGGACAGTGGAACGGGTATTCCCAAACAGATCCTCGACAAGATATTCGACCCGTTCTTTACCACCAAGGAGGTCGGCAAGGGCACGGGCCTGGGGCTTGCCACGGTGATGGGGATTGTCAAAGGCTACGGCGGCCTAATCCATGTTTATAGCGAGGTTGGGAAAGGCACCTCGTTCAATATTCTTTTGCCGGCGGTGCCGAACGCGGCGGCGGCGGCGGCGGAATCGGTCCGAGAACCGTTACCGGTTGGTCGTGGGGAGACTATCCTCGTGGTAGACGATGAGGCCGGTATTCTTGCTGCGACCTGTAAACTCTTGGAGCGGCACAACTACAAGGTGATTCCGGCAGCGGACGGAGCTGAGGCGCTGACGCTGTTTTCCAAGCACCGCTCGGAAGTTCGGCTCATCATGACTGACGTCATGATGCCGGTGATGGATGGGCTGGCCTTAACTAGGGTCGTCAAACGGATTGATCCAGACATATTGATGCTGGCGGCCAGCGGCTTGGAGCACGACGCAAAGTTTGATGAACTGCGAGCCGCGGGCGTGCAGTTCTTCCTAACCAAGCCGTTCACTGCTGAGAAGCTCTTACACACACTCCGTGAAGTCCTGGCTGGCGTCACAGCCAGTCACAATTGATTCAAAATGGCTGCATCCAAACCATCCAACCCTACGCCTCCGGCCAGGAACGGCCGGCCGGCCAAACAGCGGCACCAGTGGCATCTGCTCTACTACGCGCTCGCAGCCTTCAACATTCTCACCGTTGGATTCACGCTGCGCCTGAATCACCAGATGCAGGAAGCCTTCACGCGCAGCGTCGAAGTGAGCTCGGTGTGGGAGCGGCGTTTGCGTGATTACAGTGACCTCATCAACACCGCCCAGGCCGTGCAGGTGAGATGCAACAGCGCCTTCGTCTCCGGCGATGTCGGACGGCAACGGGCTGAAATGCGTGCGGTCTACACCACCTTCATGAACAATTTGCGTGCCAAGCGCGGCGAAGCAATCGTGACGATCGAAACCGAGGACAGCCGCAAACTGGTCGGTGAGTTTGACAAGCTGCGTGTTGCGGTCGATGGCATGGTCCAGACAGCCGAGGATTTTTTTGACCGTCTCCCCACCGACAAGCCTGAAGAAGCTGCCCGGAGGCTGGTCAGTGTGAACCGGGAGTATGCCGGCATCATGTCCGTGCTTTCGGAGCTTCGGCTGAAGGTTGGCGGCATTCAGGCACGCATATTTGACAAGCAACTGGACGAGTTTTCACGGCTGCGGCGTCTTGAATATGTCGTGGCCGGGCTGGTGCTTGTGATGCTGATCAGCACCGTCATTTACGGCCAGCGCGTCACACGTCGCATGAACACCGACGCGGAGGCTTTGGACCGTGCGCACCACGAATTGGTTGACACTGCCCGTCGTGCGGGCATGGCGGAAATCGCCACCGGCGTTCTGCATAACGTGGGCAACGTGCTCAACAGCGTGAACGTATCGGCCTCGCTCGTCTCCGAAAGCATCCGCAAGTCCAAGGTGGGCAACGTAGACCGCGTGGCGAATTTGCTCACGGAGCAGGAGTCCCGGCTTGGCGAGTTTCTGACCAGCGATCCAAAAGGCAAGCAGGTGCCCGCCTTTTTGAAGACGCTCGCCGGACATTTGCAGGAGGAGCAGGCCCGGGTGCTCAAGGAATTGGATTCGCTTGCGCAGAGCGTTGAGCATGTAAAGACCATCATCGCCATGCAGCAAAACTACGCGAAGGTCACAGGCATCCACGAGACGATGTCGGTGGTGGACGTGGTGGAGGACGCACTGCGGCTGAACGCCATATCGTTCACGCGGCACGAGATTCGGGTGAAGCGCGAGTTTGAGGCCAAGCCAACCGCCACCTTGGAGCGGCATAAGGTGATGCAAATCCTCGTGAACCTGCTCACCAACGCCAAGCACGCGCTCGACAAGCCTGAAGTGAAGGACAAAACTCTAACCGTGCGCATCGCTCTCAACGGTAACGACTCAGTCCGCATTTCCGTGGAGGACACCGGCTCGGGGATTTCCCCGGAGAGCATGGCCCGGCTTTTTCAGCATGGGTTTACCACCAAACCGGAGGGACACGGATTCGGTTTGCACCATGGCGCTTTGGCCGCCAAGGAAATGGGGGGCAGCCTGACCGCCCGCAGTGACGGCCTCGGCAAGGGCGCCACTTTTACCCTGGAAATCCCCATGCGGCCTCCCGAAGCCAAGGCTTAAGCATCGCTCCACGCATCAACCACCTGCTTTCATGCACCGCATCCTGGTCATCGACGACAATCGGGCGATCCACGAAGATTTCCGCAAGATCCTTTGTCCTGCCTCGGCGTCGGTGGCGGATCTGAGCGCTGCGGAAGCGGCGCTGTTCGGGGATGAACTGCCGAATGAGACGAAGGTCGAGTATGCGATGGACTCGGCGTATCAGGGACAGGAGGCGCTCACCCTCGTAACGGCCTCCGTCCAAGCCAACCAGCCCTACAGCCTTGCCTTCGTGGACGTGCGAATGCCGCCGGGCTGGGATGGCATCGAAACCATCACCCGGCTATGGCAGGCTGATCCCCAGCTCCAGTGTGTCATATGCACCGCTTATTCGGATTACTCCTGGGAGGAAATGGTCACCAAACTGGGGCGGAACGACCGGCTGCTGATTCTCAAGAAGCCGTTTGACAACGTTGAGGTAAGCCAGCTCGTGGTCGCCCTCACGGAGAAGTGGACTCTGGCGCGGCAGGCCCGTTCACAGATGCGCAACATGGAGACGCTCGTCTCAGAACGGACGGCCCTGTTGCAGCGCTCGGTTGCCCTTACCCAGGCCACGCTCGACTCCACCGCGGACGGCATTCTGGTGATCAGCCAGGAGGGGCGGATGGCCGGCTACAACAAGAAGTTCCTCGCCATATGGAATCTACCCCCCTCGCTCATAGACTCGAAGCACTACGAGGACATGCTCAATGCGGTGCTCTGGCAGATTAAGGATCCCGATGGGTTCAACAAAAAGTTCCGTGAACTCAACAATACCCCGGAGGCTGCGAGCTACGACCTCATCGAGTTCGTGGATGGGCGGATTTTCGAGCGCTATTCCCAGCCACAACGCGTTGGTGACCAGATCGTCGGACGCGTTTGGAGCTTCCGGGACATCACGGAGCGCAAAAGGGCGGAACGGCGAATCCTCGAGCAAGCCAAGCTCATTGACCTCGCGCAGGACGCCATCATCGTGCGTGACCTGGGGCATTGGGTTACGTTCTGGAACAAGGGTGCTGAACGTTTGTTTGGGTGGACGGCAGAGGAGATCAAGGGCCGGCAGGTTACCGAACTCCTCTACCGCGATGTAACAGCCTTTGAGATGGCCCAGAAGGAGTTGCTCGATAAGGGGTCGTGGAGCGGCGAGGTTCGCCAGGTTACCAAGTCGGGGCAGGAGGTGGTTGTGAGCTCTCGGTGGACGTTGGTCCGAGACGAGGAGGATCATCCCAGCGCAGTCCTGGCCATCAACACGGACATCACCGAGAAGAAGAAGCTGGAAAGCCAGTTCCTGCGCTCGCAGCGCATGGAAAGCATTGGGACATTGGCCGGCGGCGTGGCACATGACCTCAACAACATCCTCGCGCCGATCATGATGTCGGCTCCGCTTCTGCGTCAGGGACTGGGTCCGAAGGAAACCGAAACGCTGATTCACAACATAGAAACCAGCGCACAGCGCGGCGCTGACATTGTGAAGCAACTGCTTGCCTTCGCCCGGGGGATGGAGGGCGAGCGGGTGGTCGTGAACCTCCGCCACATGGTGGACGAGATGGCGAAGATTGTCCGCGAGACTTTCCCGAAGAACATGACTGTCCATGCTAAGAGCAGTCGGGAACTGTGGCCGATCATTGGCGATCCCACCCACATCCATCAGGTTCTGCTGAATCTCTGCATCAACGCCCGGGATGCGATGCCCAATGGCGGCAGCATCAACATCGTCGCGGAGAACATGACGATTGATGACCACTACGCCAGCTTTGATGCCGAGGCCAAGAAAGGTCCCTACGTGGTCCTGCGCGTTGCGGATACGGGCACCGGCATTCCCCCCGAGATTCTGGACAAGATTTTTGATCCCTTTTTCACCACCAAGGAGCATGGCAAAGGCACCGGACTGGGGCTTTCCACCGTGCTCGCCATCATCAAGAGCCATAACGGGTTTCTCAACGTCACCAGCGAAATTGGCAAGGGCACCCATTTCTCCTGCTTCTTCCCCGCCACTCCTAACGCCAAGGCCGAAGCGCGCACGGAAAAAAAGGCCCTGCCGCGTGGTAACGGGGAGACAATCCTCGTGGTGGATGATGAGAGTGGCATTCTCAACGCCGCCCAGAACCTGCTCCAGTCCAACGGTTACCGGGTTATCACCAGCGGCGACGGCGTGGAAGCGCTCGCGGTGTATGCCCAGAATCGCGACGTTGTGAAGTTGGTCCTTACTGACGTGATGATGCCCGTGATGGACGGCCCGGCCATGATGCGGGTGCTCAAGAAGCTGGAGCCGAACATCAAGGTCATCGCAACCAGCGGCATTGATCAGGATGCCAAAATGGATGAGTTGAAAAGCCTTGGCATGAAGGCCTTCATCGCCAAGCCCTACACGGCGGACAAGCTTCTCACCATCCTTCGTGAAGTGCTGGACGCAGATGCTCCCCAGCCCGCCGGACCGGCCTGACCGATGACGCTTCAGCCTGTCACCGTTGCCGAACTTTCGCGCCAACTCGCCGAGGCTCACGCCAGCCGGTGTCCGGTATCGGCCGTGGACCTGGCTAGCCTGTCAGCCATCCGCGACTACACGCCGGAAGACATGACCGTGTCGGCAGAAGCCGGCATCAGACTTTCCGCGCTGCAAGCCATCCTGGCGGCCAAGGGTCAGTGGCTGCCAATCGATCCTCCTCACCCTGATCGCGTAACCGTCCGCGAGTTGGTCTCGCAGGACCGTTTCGGCCCGCGGCGTGCCGGGTTTGGAACGATCCGTGAGCATCTGATCGGGATCGAAGTTGTGCTTGCCGATGGGCGCATCATCCACTCCGGCGGCAGGGTGGTTAAAAACGTGGCCGGATATGACCTGCTGAAACTCTTTGTGGGGGCGCGTGACAGCCTTGGCATCATCACCAGTGCCACGTTCAAGCTCCGCCCACTGCCGGAGTGTGAGCTGGTGCTGGCGGCGCAGTTTGAGTCGCTCGCTTCCGCGTGGAAGACCATTCGTGCTCTGCTGGATTCGCCCATCACGGCCGTCGCGCTGGACCTTCACAACCTCTCGGCGGGCACCTTCACCATAGTCCTCACGCTCGCCGGCACCCGCACTGAAGTCGAATGGCAGCGCACCCACGTCACAGGGTTTGATCCGCTGCCCAATGCCGCTCAGCACGAACACCTCTTCTGGTCCGAACTGGCTCCCGTTTACACTACTGAATCGGTCCTGCCCAGCAAGCTGCCCGAAGTCCTCGCCACGCTCGGTTCCGCACCCTTCATCGCGCGCGCCGTCAACGGCATCATCCACCATCGGGGCGCGGCGTTGCCGAAGCCGGCTGCCCCGCTCGCGCTGTCGCGCCGGCTCAAGGACACCTTCGACCCACGACACATCCTGCCAGAGGCACCCCTATGACTGCTCCGGAGGAACGCTTTCTTGACGAGCAGAAGTCACTGGCATGCATCCATTGCGGCATCTGTCTTGGCGCGTGCCCGACCTACCTGGAAACAGGCAATGAGAACGACTCGCCACGCGGGCGCATCTATCTCATGCGCGCCGTCCAAAACGGTCGCTTGCCGGTAGGCGACACCGTTGTCCGGCATATTGATCTGTGTCTGGGCTGTCGCGCCTGCGAGGCGGCCTGTCCCAGCGGTGTTCGCTACGGCGAGCTGCTCGAAACGACGCGCGATTACTTCGAGCCACGGCATCGGCGGCCCGCCAAACAGCAATTCCTCCGACGGGTGATCATTGAGCGCATCTTTCCGAGTGCCACGCTCACCAAGCTGGCGCTTCTGCCGGCGCGGCTGATTAAGCGCGCGGGAGCTGAGCATCTGTTCCCGGAGTTTGTCCGGAACGCCCTCGCTCTCCTCCCAGGAGACATGCGGGAAGGACAATTGCTGGCAGTTTCGCCCGCGATTGGGAAACGACGCGGTCGGGTCGGCTTCATCCGCGGCTGTGTCATGAACGTGATGTTCGGGCGGACCAACGAGCATTCCATCCGCCTGCTCAACCTCGCAGGTTACGACGTGGTCACCCCGCCCGATCAAGGCTGCTGCGGTGCGTTACATGCGCACGGCGGCAATCTGGGTGCCGCCCGCGAGGCAGCCCGGCTGAACCTCGCAGCTTTTGGCGCGGAGGCTTTGGATGCGATCGTCATCAACTCCGCTGGCTGCGGTTCCACCCTCAAGGAATACGGACACTTGCTCGCCGGGGATCCGCGTGCCGCCGAATTCAGCGCGAAAGTCAGGGACCTTTCCGAATTCCTGGTTGCGGCCGGATTTAATCACCATCCGTTCCGCCGTCCGGTGGAGGGACTGCGCGTCACTTTCCACGATGCCTGCCACCTGGCCCATGCGCAGCGCGTGACGCATCCGCCACGGCTGTTGGTGCGTGCGGTGGCCGGATCAGGTTTTGTGGAGATGCCGGAGAGCGATGTTTGTTGCGGCAGTGCCGGAAGTTACAACCTGACCGAGCCGGACATGGCCGCGCGTTTGCAACGACGCAAGGTCGAGAACGTGCTCGCGAGCGGCGCGACCTGCGTTGTGACCACGAACCCGGGTTGCCTGCTCCAAATCCGCGCCGGGCTGGACAAGGCCGGTGCCGCAGAGGTTGAAACTTTGCATCTGGCCGATTTCCTGGCGCGTCATCTGGCGAGCTAGCCGAACTCGCGCGAAGAGGCAGGCTGCGCAAGGCGTCAGAATTGCCGGCAGCCGATCAGCCCTTCAAAGCCGATAGATCATCTCGACATTGAAATGAACCCAGCGTTCTTCCCAAGGCATCTTCTACGTTACTGCGCAGGGTCGCTGACTTTCGCCGTGGTCGTGGCGACAAGCGGGCGCATCGGAGCAGGGGAGCCCACCGCTTCCGCCAAGGCCGAAACAATTGACTGGGTCAAGGAACGGCAGTTCTGGTCCTTCAAAGTCCCGCAGGCGCAGCCCAAGCCCGCCGTGAAGAACTCGAAGTGGCCGCGGCAGCCGGTGGATTACTTCGTTCTCGCGCGGCTGGAGCAGAAGAAGCTTTCGCCGTCGCCCGAGGCGGAACGGCGGACGTTAATTCGTCGGCTGACGCTGGATTTGACCGGCTTGCCACCGACGCCGGACGAGGTGGCAGCCTTCGTCGCAGACAAGCGCGCGGATGCTTACGAGCTACTCGTCGAGCGGCTGCTGGCGTCGCCGCGCTTCGGCGAGCGGATGGCGAGCGTGTGGCTGCCGCTCGCGCGCTACGCGGAGGACCAGGCGCATCAGGTCGGCAACGACTCGACAATGTTTTACGCGAACGCCTACCGCTATCGCGAGTGGGTCATGGGCGCGTTCAATCGCGATTTGCCTTACGACCAGTTCATCCGGTTCCAACTCGCGGCTGACAAGTTCCCGGCGGCGAAGCCGGACGACTTGGCCGCGCTCGGCTTCCTCGGCCTCGGGCCGAAGTATTACAATCGCGGGCGCATCGAGGTGATGGCGGACGAATGGGAAGACCGCGTGGACACCGTGACGCGAGCGACGCTCGGCCTCACGGTCGCGTGCGCGCGCTGCCACGACCACAAGTTCGAGCCCATCACCCAGCGCGACTACTACGCGCTCGCCGGGGTCTTCGCGAGTGTGAAGATGGTCAACAAGACCGCCGATGGCAAAACCGTTGAGAGCAAGGTGCAGGCCGACAAAATGCCCGCCGACGCCGTCCACATGGTCGAGGAAGGCACGGCGCAGAACTTGAACATCTTTCTCCGCGGCAATCCCGAGCAGAAGGGCGCGGTGGCCGAGCGCAGTTTTCTCAAAGTGCTTTCCACCGGCGAGCCGAAGCCCTTCGCCGACGGTAGCGGTCGCCGCGAACTCGCCGAGGCCATCGCGAGCCGCGACAACCCCCTCACCGCGCGCGTGTTCGTGAACCGCGTCTGGGGCGTTCTCTTCAGCAAGCCGCTTGTGTCCACGCCTAGCAACTTCGGCCACTCCGGCATGATGCCCACGCACCCGGAGTTGCTGGATGACCTCGCCGTGCGCTTCATGGCGGGCGGTTGGTCGGTGAAGTCGCTCGTGCGCGAGCTGGTGCTCTCTGCGACCTACCGCCAAAGCTCGCGAGAGGACGTGAAGAAGTCCGCCGCCGACGTGGCGAACGAGTCGCTCTGGCGCATGAACCGCCGCCGGCTGTCCATCGAGCAATGGCGCGACAGCGTGCTGGCCGTGACGGGCGAACTGGACTTGTCCGGCGGCAAGTCGCTCGAACTCGACGACGCGAAGAACCTGCGCCGCACCGTCCACGCGCGCATCAGCCGGCTCAAGCTGAACGACCTGCTGATGCAGTTCGACTATCCGGACGCGAACGTCCACGCCGAGAAGCGTTCCGCCACCACCACCCCGACGCAAAAGCTCTTCATGCTGAACAGCCCGTTCATGCTGGAGCGCGCGAAGTCGCTGGCCGAGCGCGTGACGACGGACGCGAGCGAGTCCGACGCCGCCAGCATCCAGCGCGCGTATCAACTCCTCTACGGTCGCAACCCTGAGAGCGCGGAAACCGCCGCCGCGCTGGCCTTCCTGCGCAAGCCCGCGACGGTCGAAGTGACACGCTGGCAGCAATACGCGCAGGCGCTGCTCATGGCGAATGAGATGTTGTATGTGGACTAGGCGACCATCGAACCTACTCGCAGGATTGTGCCTCCTCCTCATGGCAAGCGGAGTCTCTGTGCAAGCCGACCAAGTCTATCAACGCTTGGACTGGACACTTCCCGGCCCTGGCGGCCGCTACGGGATACAGGAATTGGAAGTGCAGCGCGGCCTTGGAGCGGAAGTGGGGCTGCTTATCGAATCCCGAATGAGTGATTGGCAGACTCTAATTCGTTTTGGTCCGGGCGACGTTGCCATTCCGTTGCGGGCGGGAGTCGTAATTGCGCTCCTGGCATTCGCTGTCATTGGAGCCGTGGTGACGACTTGTTGGATTCGTTCGATGCAATCCCGACAAGCGTCGGAAGTTCGGCCCCTAAGCAGATGAACCCGTGACATGACCCCGCCGCCCCCTCTCCTTAGCACCGGGCTTCAGCCCGGTGTGCCCGCCGGCGAGGAGCCGAGCCGTTTCAACGGCTTGGCTCCGGTGTCCGGGCTCAAACCGTTGAAACGGTTTCAGGCGCGCTCGTCGCATCCCACCCGGCTGGAGCCGGGTGCTAATGAGAAGGCCAACTGGCTGGCGCGATGCCCGGCCGCCTGCTAATTATCTCACCATGCTTAAGACCATGAATCTGACACGAACCACCACACGGGAAGCCCGCTTGGAGGCGGAGTGCGACACGCTGCTTCGCGAGTTGGAACGCGGCGTGAAGCAGATGAGGAAGGTGGAGGCCGAAATCGCCGAACTGCGCCTCAAAAAGCGGGCGGCCCTCGCCCGGTTGACGGCTGCCTGAAGCACCACTGGCAACCATCGTCGCCACCTGCTATTTTCCACGCCATGACAAAGACCGCCACTCTCACCAAGCCGGAGTCCCTTGCCAGCCAACAGGAAGCCGAACTCGACGGATTGCTCCGCCAAATGCAGCAAGGCCTGAAGCGGATGAAGAAGCTGGATTCTGAAATCGCTGATTTGGGTGCCAAGACCCGCGCTTCACTCGCCCGGCTGAAAGCTTCTTGAACCGCCATGTGGGGCAAACTTGTCGCAATCGGTCGGCTGCTGTTTGGCTACGCGGAAGCAACCGAGCAGAACAAGCAGGACATTCGGAATATCAAGGCTGATGTCGCCGCCCTGACGCTTGAAGTCGAACGGCTTCGCCACGAGTTACTGCGGGTGAGAGACAACGAGCGTCACGAGCGCGAGAAGCTCGCCCTCCAACTCGAAAACATCCTCCTCCGCTTCGAGAAACGACTGCCTGCGTCCAAATCCCGACGCGACACCAAGTGACTCCATGACTTCGCCCCTCTTCACCCGCCGCAATTTCCTCCACCGGACGGCCGCCGGCTTCGGCATCGTGGGTTTGTCGGGATTACTTGGCTCGCGCGCCTTCGCCGAGGGTGCGACGCGGCAGACGCATTTCGCGCCCAAGGCCAAGCGGGTCATTTTCCTCTTCCTCAACGGCGGGCCGTCCCATGTGGACACGTTCGACCCGAAGCCGGCGCTCAAGACGCATGAGGGCCAGCAGCCGAGCGGCGAGCTTTACCGGAAATACAAGGGCACCGGCTTCGTGCCGTCGCCGCTGAACTTCGCGAAGCACGGGCGCAGCGGCATCGAGGTGAGCGAGACGCTGCCGCATCTGGCCAGCGTGATTGACGATTGCTGCGTCATCCGCTCGATGCACACCAACGTGCCGAATCACGAGCCCGGTTTGCTGATGATGAACACCGGCAACCTCCAGCCCATCCGCCCGTCGCTCGGTTCGTGGGCGCTCTACGGGCTCGGCACGGAGAACGAGAATTTGCCCGGCTACGTCGTGTTGCGCCCCTCGCCCAAAATCGTCGTCGGCCCGGCCTTGTGGAGCAACAGCTTCCTGCCCGCCGAGTTTCAGGCCACCAGCGTCGTCACGGCGGACATGCAGGTGGACAAACTGGTGGCCAACATCAAGAACGCGAAGCTCTCGCCCACGGAACAGCGCGAGCAACTCGACCTGCTTGGCACGTTGAACAAGCTGCATTTGAAAGCGCGCGGCAACGACGCCGAGCTGGACGGCCAAATCAAGGCGATGGAGACCGCCTTCGCGATGCAGAAGCGCGCGATGCAGACCTTCGACATCAGCCGCGAGCCGGCCTACGTCCGCGAGATGTATGGCGAGACGGCGTTTGCGCGCTCGTGCCTGCTGGCGCGGCGGTTGGTCGAGGACGGCGTGCGCTTTGTTTCGATTTACTACACCAGCAACGGCAGCAACCAGCCTTGGGACACACACTCAAATCACGACGACGGCCACAAGAAGCTCTGCCTCGATGCGGACAAGGCTGCTGCCGCGCTCATCCTTGATTTGAAGCGCCGGGGAATGCTCGACGACACGCTCGTGCTCTTTGGCGGCGAGTTCGGTCGCACGCCTTACGCGCAAGTGCAGGAGAAAGCCAAGCACGGCCGCGACCACCATCACACGGCGTTCAGCTACCTGCTCGCGGGCGGCGGTGTGAAGGGCGGGATGACCTACGGCACCAGCGACGAGTTGGGCATGAACGCGCAGGAGAACCCCGTCCATGTTCACGACCTGCACGCGACCATCCTGCACCTGCTGGGCCTCGACCACGAGCGGTTGACTTACCGCTATTCGGGCCGCGACTTCCGGCTGACGGACGTTTCCGGGAATGTGGTGCGCGACATCATCGCTTGAAGATTTTTTGCGGGCGGCAGGGCAGGGGATAACCGTTGCCATGAGGGCCGCTTTCTGGCAACAAGTCCAAAGATGCGTGCGAAAACAATCTGGCTTCCGACAGCCTTTTTGGCATTCGTCCTGACGTCGGCTGACTGTCCAGCACCGGACAGCGTCACGCTCCGTATCCTGACCGAAACGGGCTCGCGCGTGGCCTTGGAAGACCCGCTCACCTTCAATGCCGGCACAATCCATCAGGGGTTGGCTGCGTTGGGCCACACCGACAAGACACCACTCCCGGTGCGCACCACCACGGACAACAAGGCCTTTCCAGCGACCCTGGAATCGATGACCGTTGCGGCTTGGCCGCTGAACCCACGCCTCACGACCAAGGGCATCGTTGCGCAGCCGGATGATGCGGCCATGATGACCCGGCTCCTGCCCGGGCTGTCCCAACAGGCCAATGAAGCACTTTCCCGCCGCAAGGGATATTACCCGCCCATACAGGATCCGGATATCGTGAAGCCGGTATTCCAGCGCACGGAACGCCCGCCCAAGCAGAACCTGCCGCCCGATGTCCTACGACCCGGCATCCGGCCACCCTCGTTGACCAAGGACGGTTATGCCTGGGCTCAGCGTGATAAGCCGCTGCTAGACGAACCTCGGCACGAGCGCCCGGAATACGATTACATGGGGCCTCCCTTCCTTTACAACGCGCCGCCTGAGCTGCTCAAGAATCCCTTGATCGCCAATGACCCCGCCATGATGCGCCTCTTCGTGCGGACGAATGAGTCCGGCATCCGCGACACCTCGGCCGCGGCGGTTGGGGCCGCCCGGCCAGTGCGCCGGCTCCGGTCGGCGTCATTTTGGGATGCAGTCGAGGCTCCCAACAACCCGCGCGATGCCTACGACAGCGCGTCTGATTTCGAGGCCAAGGCGCGTAATACCACCAAGGCGCTCTTCGACTTGCGTGACCCGTCCAATCCCACCGCGCCCAACGATCCCAAGCCCTCCTACGACACGCGGCCCTCCTTCAACCCGCCGGGACGTCGCTTGTTGCGCGATCCGAACGGAATTTAACGGCAAGTCAGCCGCGTCCGACTTCATGTTCAAGCCCACTGACCTCTTCGACCTCACGCAGACGGAGCACGCTGCGCTCTTCGACGGCTGCGAGTTCGCGTGGGATGCGCTCAAGAAACTGAAGGCCTACATCGAGGCGCGCGCCAAGGATGCGCCACCCCACGCCTTCGGGCCGCACGTCTTCATTGGGAAGAACGTTCTCATCGGCGAAGGGACCGTCATTGAAGACGGCGCGATGATTAAGGGCCCGGCCATCATCGGGCGGAACTGCGAGATTCGCCATGGCGCTTACATTCGCGACCACGTTGTCGTGGGCGACGGCTGCGTCATTGGAAACTCGTCCGAGCTGAAACACTCCTTTCTCTTCAACGGCTGCCAGGTGCCGCACTTCAACTACGTGGGCGACTCCATCCTCGGCCACAAGGCGCACCTCGGCGCGGGCGTCATCTGCTCCAACCTCAAGTCCCTCCCCGGCAACGTCACCGTGGAAGTCAACGGCCAGCCGCACGACACCGGCCTGCGCAAGTTCGGCGCGATGCTCGGGGACAAGGCCGACATCGGCTGCAACTCCGTGCTCAACCCCGGCACCGTCATCGGGCGCGGCACCGTGATGTATCCGCTAACAAACTGGCGCGGTGTCTCCGGCCCCAACCGCATCGTGAAGAACAAGGCCGCCGTCGAAGTCGTCGAACGTCGCGCCAAGTGATTCTGAGGAGTGTTCACTCCCTGGTGCGCAGCCGTCCATCCTCCTCTCGGTAGTGCTCCTCAGCATCCTGTCGTCCAACATCGTCCGTGAAGATCGCCAGGTGCGAGGACGGGTGTCGAAAGAGATACACCACTCTGGTGTTGAAATAGCATTGACCCACGAACTCGAAGGCAACATCGGCTTCGACAGGCCAATGCCGGTCACACTTGTGCCACTTGGGAGCAGAAACGCCATCGCCCTGTAGCAGTTTTTTCATGAGTTGGGTCAGTCTCGAAGTTCCTGCTTCGTGATAGAAAATGCCGCGCCGCTGAAACAAAGAGCGGACAGATTTGCTGTCTGCTACATCAAACGAGATTAGGTGGCCGGCGGGAGCAAGTTGGAGATCCTCAAAGTGAAGGTCATGCAACTCCCAGCGCAGCATCCGAACGTGAAATCCAGCCACAACTGTTGACCCCAATTCGGTTGGTTGTGCCCCCGATCGCCAGCGGACTGGCAGTCCAAACAAGATTTGAGGTAGGTCCATATGCTTTTGGAGCGACTGTCACTATTGAACAGCACTTATTCCGAAACCAAATTGAAGGGTTCTTGCAAAGCAAAAGGTTGTCAACGTGTGCGGCGAGCGCAGGTTACCTATGTCGTCGCTCCACGCTTGAAACCTTGAACTCAGTCCTACACCTCCGCACCATCTCCGCCATGAGCACCACGAAGTTACTACTGCCCGCCCTCCTCCTCGCTACCCGTGCGTTCGCCGCCGACTTCGAGATTAAGAACGCCGCCGAGTTCAAGCTCTGCGTCCCGGCCAATGCGAAGGTCGAGCGCCTCGGCACGGACATGAAGTTCCTCGAAGGGCCGCAGTGGGTGCCGGCGGATGGCGGGTATCTCGTTTTCAGCGACATTCCCTCCAACGAGCTGAAGCGCTGGACCAAGGCCGGCGGCGTCACCACCTTCCGCAACCCCAGCCAGAACGCCAACGGCAACACGCTCGACAACGAAGGCCGCCTCGTCACCGCCGAGCACAGCGGGCGGCGCATCTCCGTCACCGAGAAGGATGGCACCGTGAAGACCCTCGTGGACAAGTTCGAGGGCAAGCGCCTCAACTCCCCCAATGACGTCGTCGTCCAGCGCGACGGCTCCGTCTGGTTCACCGACCCCGACTACGGCCTGCCCACCGACCCCGCCACCAAGCAGAAGAACGGCAAGGAGCAGCCCGGCAACTACGTCTATCGCTTCGACCCGAAGAGCGCGCGGCTCACCGCCGTGGCGAAGGACTTCGACAAGCCCAACGGCCTGTGCTTCTCGCCGGACGAGAAGCGTCTCTACGTCGCCGACTCCGGCGCGCCCAAGCACATTCGCGCGTTCGACGTGAAGCCCGACGGGCAGCTCGCCAACGGCGCGGTCTTCGCGAAGATCGACAAGGGTGCGCCCGACGGCATCCGCTGCGACGCCGCCGGTCGCGTGTGGTCCAGCGCGGCGGACGGCGTGCACATCTACGCCCCCGGCGGCGAGCTCATCGGGAAAATCCTCGCGCCCGAGAGTCCCGCAAACCTCGCCTTTGGCGGCAGCGACCTCAAGACGCTCTACATCACCGCCCGCAAATCCCTTTATGCGATTCCCGTTGGCGTGAAGGGTATTCGTTGATCGACCTAGCTGACCGAGCCCAGATCAGTGCTCGGATTGCGGGGGCGGCTGCACGTTAAATGGCAGGCCGACCATTCGCTCTCCCTGCAACCAAGGCACAAAAGAGGCAACCCTTGCGTGCAGCTTGCGGTGCCTGTCCTCGGTCTGTGCGCAAATGGCTCGCGGGTCAAAAGCGAACGACGGTGAACTCGGAGTCGAACCACAGTCCGTTGAAGTCAAACTGGAGCCGCGGCGGATCAAACTCGCAGGAGAAGAGGGTCACGTCGTTGCGCGGTTGCACTAGGCCGCAGACTTCCTGGAACATCTCCGGGTCAAGGGCAAGCAGTTGATAGCGGTCCTCGCGCAGCTCGGCCTTGCGCATCGCATGGCGCAGGTGCTCCAGGTCAGCGGGGCACTTCTTCACCACCCAGATTTCAGCGTCGTGACATTTGGTGGCGAGCTTATGGAGCTTTGTCACCGTGCACTCGCCACACTCGACCCAAAGCGCGGGCCGGAGTTGGTAATCAAGTTGGGCCAGGTCGGGCACGAAGGGGATGTCGTCCTGATGCAGATTGGTTTCGACCTGGAGGCGCGGCCGCCAGAAAATAAGGAAGGAGAGAAGCTTCAGCGTGACGTGAGCCACGGTCTCGGTGTCGTTCTGGGCGATCAGGACCTTGCGCGGCAGGTCAACCCTGCGCCGGTCTTCGGTGACAAGGTTGAAGGAGTATTTGGCGCTCACTCAACCACCCTCACCGGTGTGCCCGTGGTAACGAGCTTCAGGAGATACTCCGCATTCCAGTTCGCCAGCCGGAAACAGCCGTGTGACTCCGTCCGGCCGACCTGCTCCGGGGCAGGGGTGCCATGGATGCCATAGCCTGGCCGGTCCAGCCCAATCCACGCGACGCCCACAGGGTTGTTCGGGCCGGGCGGGAGGATGAGCTTGCGGCCGATCTGCCGCGCCTCGGCAGACTCGGGGAACACCTCCGGGTCGAAGGTGTAGTTTGGGTTCGGCGCGACGACCATGACCGCCAGCTCGCCCACCGGCCGCTTCTCGACGCGTGCGGCGATGCTGCAGGGGAAGTGCGCGATGAGATTGGTGCTCGAATCAAAGGCTTGGAGTGTCTTACCCGCGAGGTGGATGAGCACAAACGCGGCCTTTGTGCGCGGTGCCGGGTAAGCGACGTTGGGAACGCGCAGTTCCACACCTGCCGTGAGGTTCGTCCAGTCCACAGTTGGGTTGAGGCGCTTGATGAGTGCGGGGTGTGCGTGGCCCCGCTCGGCCACGAGCTCAAGAATGCTCTCGTAGTCCAGCCCGCTCTGCTGGGATTTGCCCAGCCATGTCGTGCTCAACGGCTGGAGCCGGGCGAGGTCGTTTGAAGTGACGAGGTAGTTGGTCAACGGAGGCTGCGTGAGTTGCAGGCGAGCTTTTGTCACGGCGTCCGCGACGCCCGTCTCGGTCAAACCTTCGCGGAGCTGGAAAGCCTTCAGAGCCGCGCGCGTTTGCGAGCCCACCACGCCATCGAGCGAGCCCGAGGAAATCCCTTTGCGGGCGAGGGCGAGCTGCACCTCGAACGTGTTCTGCGGCGGCCGGGGAAACGTGCCGCTGTCGAAGACCGGCTCGCTGACGGTGATGCGGTTGGTCTGGGACGCGCTGCCTCCCTTGACCGTCGGCAGGGAAACGCTTCCGCCCACCATCGGGCGCGGTGGGTTGGTCACGGTTGTTACCGGCAAGGCTGCATTCGTCGCACCAGGCGAATACGCGCGCAACTGCGCGGACGGGGCAGGGGAGGGAGAGGGCGTAGACGCCTGTCGCTCCCGCCACCACCACCAAGCCCCGACGCAAAGCGCCACGAGCAGCAGGCCCCAGCCCCAATGCCCGCCATTGCTGCCCGAGCGCTTCTTCGGCTTGGGCTGCTTGAACTTCGTGTAAATCTGCACGGGCGGACATTTAGCCAGACTGCGCGCCGGTTGCCACGCATTTGCGCAGGCTTTCGGGATTGCCGGGACGCGGCGGTCTGCGATGCTGCGCCCGTGAACTCGCCTGTCCGCCTCGTCGTTCTGCTCCTGCTCGCACAGTGGTTGGCCAGCAGCGTCCAAGCCCAGACGCCGGCCGCCAAGACCGCCACCACGAATGCCGTCGCCGCGCCGCGCACGAACAGTCCCATCGAGCGAATCCGCGACGAGGGGCTGAACCGCTCGCAGGTAATGACCACGCTGAGTTACCTGACCGATGTCATCGGCCCGCGCCTCACCGGCTCGCCGGAACTGCGCCGCGCGAACGAATGGACACGCGATCGCCTCAGCCTGTGGGGATTGACCAACGCGCAGGTGGAACCGTGGGGAACTTTCGGACGCGGCTGGTCGCTGCGGCGCTTCTCCGCTCAGGTTGTCGCGCCACAAAGCATCCCGCTCATCGCGTATCCGAAGGCGTGGTCGCCGGGGCTTGGTGCGCAGCCGCTCACGGCGGAAGTCATCCACGTGGACATCAAGAAACCCGAGGACTTCGCGCAGTTCCGGGGCAAGCTGCGCGGTAAAGTCGTGCTGGATGGGCCGGTCCAGGAGCTGAAGATGCGCTTCGAGCCGCTGGCCGTCCGTCGTCACGAGACGAACCTCCTTGCGCTGGCCAACGCCACCGAGGGCGTGTCGGTTTCATTCCGGCCTTCCACCACCAACCAGTTGAGCACGCCGGAGCAGCGCGCCGCCATCGCCCTGCTGCCCCGCCGTTACCAGTTTTTCGCGGAGGAAGGCGTGGCCGTGCTCTTGCAACCCAGCCGCGCAGGCGAGGCCGGCACGCTCTTCACGCAGGGCGCAACCGTCTATGAGCCGCGCGTTACGAACACGAAGGACACGGCAGCTTCCGGCCCGAATTCCTCGTCCACTTCCACCAACTCTGCGCGCAGTGCCTCGCCGTGGAACACGAACTGCCCTCCCATCACGCCCCAAATCACCGTCGCGGCGGAGCATTACAACCGGCTGGTCCGCATGACCCAGCAGGGCGAGAAGCTGCGCATCGCCGTCGAGTTGCAGGCGGACTACCACACCAAGGATCTCACTGCGGCGAACACCGTTGCGGAGATTCCCGGCACCGACCTCGCGGACGAGTTGGTCATGCTCGGTGCCCACCTCGACTCGTGGCATAGCGGCACCGGCACCACCGACAATGCCACCGGTTGCGCAGTGGTCATGGAAGCGGTGCGCATTTTGCAAGCTCTGGGACTGAAGCCGCGCCGCACCATCCGCGTGGCGCTGTGGACCGGCGAGGAGCAGGGCTTGCTCGGGTCAAAGGCTTACGTGACAAAGCATTTCGGCTCCGTTGAGACGAGCACCAACAGCGCGTCCGTCTCGGGGAAGTCTGGTTCCTCGGGAAACCCGCCACGCGCGACGGCAACCATCGCAAAGAAACCCGGCTACGACAAAATCTCCGCCTACTTCAATCTGGACAACGGCACCGGCAAGATTCGGGGCATCTATCTTCAAGGCAACGAGGCCGCACGCCCGCTCTTCCGCTCGTGGCTCGTGCCGTTCCGCGACCTCGGCGCGGAGACGGTCTCCTATGCCAGCACCGGCGCGACCGACCATGTGCCCTTTGACGCCATCGGCCTGCCTGGCTTCCAGTTCATCCAGGATGACATCGAGTATTGGACCCGCACGCACCACGCGAACATGGACGTGTTCGACCGAGCTGTGGCCGATGATCTCAAGCAAGCCTCCGTCATCATGGCCGCCTTCGTGTATCAAGCCGCCATGCGTGACGAAAAAATTCCCCGCAAACCAGCGCCGGGCGTAGCGGCCCCATCGACGAAGGAACCGTCCCGACCGGCGGCGAAATGACTCCGTGGCGGATCGCGCCGACCCTTCGCCGGCCCGACATTTTCCTTCACCGGTCGCGCGGATTCCGCCATCGTGCGCGCCCTATGAACTTGTTCGATTTGCAGGGTGAAGTCGCCGTTGTCATCGGAGCCACGGGCGTGCTCGGCGGCGCGTTGGCAGATGGACTCGCGGAGGCCGGGGCGAAGGTCGCCGTGCTTGGCCGCAACGCTGAACGCGGCGAGGCGCGCGTTAAAGCCATTCAAGCGAAAGGCGGCCAAGCCGCATTCTTCAACTGCGACGCCATTTCCCGCTGCTCGCTGACCGAAGCGCACGAGCAGATTGAAGCCAAACTCGGCGCGCCCACCATTCTCGTGAACGCCGCCGGCGGCAACGCGCCGCAAGTCACGGTCACGGCCGAGCGCGCCTTCGAGCAAATCCAGCTCGCCGACTGGCAGGCGAACTTCGACCTGAATCTCGCGGGCGGTGTGCTGCTGCCCTGTCAGGAATTCGGCCCGGCCATGTGCAAGCGCGGGCGCGGCAGCATCATCAACATCGCCAGTGTCTCCGCGCACCTGCCGCTCTCCCGCGTCGTGACTTACTCCGCCGCCAAGGCCGCCGTGTTGAGCCTCTCGCAGTTCCTCGCGCGCGAGTGGGCCACGAAAGGCGTGCGCGTGAACACGCTTACGCCGGGCTTCTTCCCCGCCGAACAGAACCGCAAGTTGCTCTTCAACGAGGACGGCTCGCCCACCGCGCGCACGAAATCCATCTGGGGCCACACCCCGATGAACCGCTTCGGCGAGTCGCACGAACTGATCGGTGCGTGCCTCTTCCTTGCCAGCGACAAGGCCAGCAGCTTCGTGACCGGCACGGACATCCGGGTGGATGGCGGGTTCTTGAGCCAGACGATTTAGAATTCCCGGCGATGCAACTGGTTTACCTCGACGAGTCCGGCAACTCGGGGAACAACCTGCATGACATGCAGCAGCCGGTGTTCGTCCTCTGTGCACTTTTGGTTCCAGAAGACAAGTGGCTGCAGCTCGAAACCGATCTGCACTCAGCGATTGAAGTTCACTTCCCTCCGCCACGTGCGCCAGATTTTGAAGTCCACGCCACCGGCCTCAGAAATGGAGACAAGTTCTTTCGTGGCACACCCGTCTCAAAGCGGTTGGAACTGCGAGACGACTGGTTGCGGCTGGCCGCCAAACACGACTTGAAGGTAATTTACCGAGCCATTGAGAAGCGTCGGTATCATCGGTGGCAACAGGAGACTTTCGGCGTTGGTGTCGCCATTAACCCTCATCTGGTAGCATTGCCCTTGGTCGCGCGTGTGGTGGATGATTACCTGGCATCGCTGCCTAGTCATCCACACGGCATGTTCATTTCTGACGAAGATCGGGCAACGATGGACGATGTGGAGAAAGCCATCCACCTTCTGCGCGTCACCCCGGGTGCTCTCAAACTTCGGCGAATCGTAGAGAAAGGCTTTTTTGCCGACTCACGAAAGAGCCTCCCTCTGCAATTGTGTGATCTGTGTGCCTACCAAGCGCGCAAACTTGAAGAGGCTCGACTCGGGATGCCGGCCAAAGACGTGGACGCGGGTGGGACACAATTGCTGGAACCCTTAGTCGTGCGGGGGGCAGAAAAACTTCAGGACACCCTTGCGTGGATTGTGGATCAGCAAAAAAAGGAGCGACCAGGGAATGAATCACGGAGCCGGTAGTGACCGACCCGCACTGGCCGCTGTCGAGATGACTACACGCCTGTTACATTTGTTACAACCCATTTTATAGCATTCTGAATGAACCTCCTCTCCTCGACCGCCGTAACCGGCTCCGACGTCACCCCACTCCAGGTCAGCGAACTTATCGCGCAGACGTGCCCCGCTGGCGATTATCGCGGTAAGCGCGTCTTGCTCATCGTGCCCGATGCTACGCGCACCGCGCCGGTGGGGTTGATGTTCCAGACGCTGTTCCGGCAAATCGGCTCGGTCACGGCGAACTTCGACATACTCATCGCCCTCGGCACGCATCAGCCCATGAGCGAGGCGGCGATTTGCGACCGGCTGGAAATCTCCGCCGCCGAGCGCGCCAGCACTTACGGTTCCGTGCGCTTCTTCAACCACGAGTGGGACAATCCCGCCGCGCTCCGCAACGTCGGCACGCTCACGAAGGCCGACACGCGCGAGTTATCCGACGGTTTGTTCGAGCTGGATGTGCCGGTGGAAGTCAACAAGCGCGTCCTCGATTACGATCAAGTCGTCATCATCGGCCCGGTGTTCCCACACGAAGTTGTCGGGTTCAGCGGCGGGAACAAGTATCTGTTCCCCGGCGTCGCGGGGCCGGAGATTTTGAACTTCTTCCACTGGCTCGGCGGTTGCGTGACCAACCCCATGACCATCGGCAACAAGTGGACCCCCGTCCGCCGCGTCGTGGATCGCGTGGGCGCGATGGTAAAGGTCAGCAAGCTCTGCATGGCGATGGTCGTGCGCCCGGACAAGTCGCTGGCCGGTCTTTTCATCGGCTCGCCGGAAGCCGCATGGGACGCCGCCGCCGATGTCTCGCGCGCGGAGCACATTGTCTTTCGCGACCGCCCGTATCACACGGTGCTTTCCTGCGCGCCGAAGATGTATGAGGACGTTTGGACCGCTGGAAAGGCGATGTATAAGCTCGAGCCGGTCGTGGCCGACGGCGGCGAACTCATCATCTATGCGCCGCACGTCACCGAGGTGAGCGTGACGCACAACAAGACGATGCACGCCATCGGCTACCACTGCCGCGACTACTTCCTCAAGCAGTGGGACAAGTTCAAGGACTACCCGTGGGGCGTGCTCGCGCACAGCACGCACGTCCGCGGCATCGGCACGTTTGAGAACGGCGTCGAGAAGTGCCGCATCAAGGTCACGCTCGCGACCGGCATTCCGCGCGAGGTCTGCGAGCGCATCAACATGGGCTATCGCGACCCGGCGACGATTGACATCGAGAGCTTTGCGAACCGCGAGGCCGAGGGCGTGCTCCTCGTGCGCAAGGCGGGGGAGATGCTTTACAAACTGTCCAACCCGCCCGCGTGGCAGAAGGGCGTGGAGAAGGTGTAACATCCCCTTGTCCCGCCGCGTCCAAGCACCCGACCGAAACAAATCACCATCATGCGTTCTTTCATTCGTTCCCTCCTCGCTCTGGCTTCGGCCATCGCACTCACAGTCATCACTACCGACGCCCCGGCTGCCGACAAGAAGGCTCCGAAGGACGCCGGCACCCATGGCAAAATCACCGCCGTGGACAAGGACGCCAAGACCATCACGGTTGCCGGGAAAGTTATCGCCGTGGATGACACGACGGTCATCACCGATTCCGGTAAGCCGGCCAAGTTTGCTGACCTGAAGGTCGGCACAGAGGCCGCGGTCGCGACGTTCAAGCTCGGCGACAAGCTGACGGCCACCAGCATCAAGACCGGAGCCGTCGCAGCCGCCGTGCCCACGACGAAGAAGAAGAAATAGGCGTCGCTTGCTTTTTGCGCATACGCCCGCCCGGCCTCGGCTGCGGCGGGCTTTGCTTTATCGGGCGGACCCGGTTTCTAGTTTGAGGCAGTGCATCCGCCGGCCCGCGGGCTGGAATACTGCGCCAATAGCTCCGGGAAATCCCCCGCTTGGCTTCCGGGCGGCGTTGGGCTTTGCTAGCGCCACGACCGAGCCATGACCGAAGCCCTTGCTGCCGCGCAGAAAACTTTCCACGCCATTGCCGGGAACATTGAGACCGTGATGCATGGGCAGGGTCCCGCCGTGCGCAAGCTGCTCACGGCCTTCGCCAGCGGCGGGCACGTGCTGCTGGAGGATTACCCCGGCACGGGCAAGACCACTCTGGCCAAGACGCTCGCCCGCAGCATCAGCGCCGGCTTCAAGCGTGTGCAGTTCACGCCGGATTTGCTGCCCAGCGACATCCTCGGCGTGTCCATTTACAACCAGCGCGAGCAGACCTTCGAGTTCCGACCCGGGCCGATTTTCACCAACATCCTGCTGGCGGATGAAATCAACCGCGCCTCGCCCCGCACGCAGTCGGCTTTGTTGGAGGCGATGGGCGAGGGGCAGGTGAGCGTCGAGGGCGACCGGCGGAACTTGGAGGCGCTGTTCTTCGTCATTGCCACCCAAAATCCGGTCGAAATGCGCGGCACCTATCCGCTGCCCGAGGCGCAGATGGACCGCTTCGCGCTGCAATTCAGCCTTGGCTACGTAAGCGCGGCGGACGAGGTGGCCGTGTTGTCCGCGCAGGAGAAGTCGCACCCGCTCGATCGCGCCGGAGCGGTGGTGACAAAGGAGGAGGTGCTCGCGCTCAAACGCGCCGTGACCGAGGTTCGCATCAGTGACGAGCTGAAGCGCTACATCGTGGACCTCGTGTCCGCGACGCGGAAGGCTGGCGGCGTCTCGCTGGGGGCCAGCCCGCGCGCGTCACTGGCGCTGATGAAGGTGGCGCAGGCGGCGGCGCTCTTCGATGGCAGCGAGTTCGTCACACCGGAGCACGTGCAGCAGATGGCCGTGCCGGTCATCGCGCACCGCATGGTCATGGACCCCCAGGCGCGGTTCAGCGGCGTGACGGCGCGTGGCGTGGTGGAGGATTTGATGAAGAAGCTGAAAGTGCCTGCCTAAGCAAACAGGTGAGAAAGCAGGAAAGCGAGAAAGTGAGCACAAAGCTTAACGAGCGTCGGACGCCAAGCTCACTTTCCCACCCGCCCACCTTCGCACCTGACGCTTCGCGCCCCACTTGGCTCCAGCGCCGCCTGCACGGCAGTTATCGGTTGTCCTCGTCCTTCACCTGGTGGTGGCGGCGACGGTTCACCAGAGGCGGTTGGCTGGTGTTCCTCAGCATCGTCGCGACGGGGATGATGGGGGTGGACACAAACCTTTCGTTGGCTTACCAGGCCTTTGTTTTCCTGAGCCTGCTCTTCATCGCGGCCCTCGCTGGCACGCAGTTCTCGCGCACCCGAGTGGCGGCAGAGCGGGTTTTGCCGCGCTTCGGTTCTGTGGGCCGGCCAGTGAGCTACCGGGTGACGGTCACCAACCTTACGGCGAAGCCGCAGTGGGGCCTGGCGGTAACCGAGGAGCTTGCCGACCCACGTCCAACGCTCGCGCAGTTCGTCTCCACGCCTGAGCCGGGCGAGGAGCGGCGCAACTGGTATGACCGCAGCAACGGCTACTACCGGTATGCATGGCTGCTGGAGCAGAACGTGCGGGGGAAGGTCAGCGAATCTCCCTGCCCCGATCTGCCGCCGTTGGGGACGGCTGAGGTGCAGCTCGAAGTCACCCCTTTGCGGCGCGGCATGCTGCGTTTTGACGCCGTGGCAATTGCGTGCCCGGATGCCTTCGGGCTGTTCCGCACGTTTGTGCGCGTGCCGCGGGCGGATGCGCTGCTCATTCTCCCAAAGCGATATGCAATGGCGCCGCTGGCGCTGCCGGGGCAGTTGAAATACCAGCAGGGCGGCGTATCCCTCGCGGCGAGCGTGGGTGAATCGGAGGAGTTCGTCTCGCTGCGTGATTACCGGCCCGGTGACCCGGTGCGGCACATCCACTGGCCGAGCTGGGCCAAGACCGGCGAGCCGATCGTGAAGGAGTTTCAGGACGAGTTTTTCACGCGGCATGCGCTCATCCTCGACACGTTCATGCCGATGGCGGCGAGCGCGGTGTTCGAGGAGGCGGTCAGCGTGGCGGCATCGTTGGCCTGCACGATTCAGGCGCAGGAGTCACTGCTGGACCTCATGTTTGTGGGGCCGGAGGCCTATTGCTTCACCATGGGCCGCGGCGTGGGTCACATCGAGCAGTTGCTGGAGATTCTGGCGTCCGTGCAGCCCTGCCGCGACCGGCAGTTTAACTCGCTGTTGCGGCTGGTGCTCCAGCACGCGGGCGACCTGAGCGGTTGTCTCTGCGTGTTTGTGGATTGGGATGAGCAGCGCAAGGAATTCGTCCGTCACTTGCGCGAAATGGGAGTGCCCCTGATGGTGTTCGTCGTCACCGCCGCTGGCGCGCCGAATCTTGAACCCGGACCCATGGCTGGTGAGCCGGAGCGTTTCCACCGGCTCGAAGTTGGGAAGTTGGCGGAAGAACTGGCGCGGTTATGAACACTTTGGAACGAGAGGATAGAGAATTGAGGATAGAAGATAGAGGGGCACTCCGACCACTCCTCTCCCACACCACTCAACCACGGTGAAACCGCCCCCCTTCCTCATCGCCGCCGCGTTGCTGCTCTGGGGTTGGCAGACGGGCCTCATCGCGTTCGCCCTGTTGATGGCTGTGGTGCTGGAAGCGGCGCGGTGGATCGAGTGGCGCGTAGATTTCGGGGTCAAGGATTTCAACCGTGTGGTGGACCTCGTGAGCCTGCTGGGCGCGGTCGGTGGGATTTACTGCATCCTCACGCGCGAGGCGACCAACCAGGTGATGGCGATGTTTCAAGCCACCAACTTCACCGCGCAGTCCAAGGCGGTGAACTCCATCTCCCAGACCACGTTCATCTTCTTCCAGTGGTTTCCGATGATTCTCTTTCCCGCGGTCGCCGCCTTGGCCTACAGCACGAGTGACCAGGTGCCGCGTTCGTGTTTTTTCCTGCTCGCCCGGCGGAGGGCGGCGCGCCTCGGATTGCCGCAGCCACTCACCCCGGCCGTCAGCTTGTTCTATCCCTATCTGGCGATCGTGCTCTTCTCGGCCTCATTGGCGAACCAGCGCAACGAATGGTTTTACTTCGCAGTCTGTGGCGTTATTGCCGCCGGGCTCTGGGCCGCGCGACCGCGCCGGTTTTCCACGGTGGTCTGGGTGGCCACGCTCATCCTGGTGGTGAAGGGCGGATTCTACGGCCATCGCGGGCTGAATGCGCTTCAGGGCATCGTGGAGAACAAAGTGGCGGCATGGGTGGCGGGCTGGGTCCGCCGTTCCGGCGACCGTAGCGAGGCCTCCACGGCGATTGGCAAGATTGGGCAGCTGAAGCTCTCGGGCAAAATCGTCATGCGCGTGGAGCCGGAAACCGGGCCGGTGCCATCGCTCTTGCGGGACAGCAGCTATTCGCGGTTTGAGAGCCCCCGCTGGAGCAACTTCCGCCAGAACAGCAGCCCCATTACGCCCATCGAGGACGGGAACACCTGGCCACTCTTGACCAAGCGGGCCACCAACAGTGTTTACCTCATGACCTTCGCCGCGCGAGGGCAGGCCGTGCTCTCGACGCCGCCAGGCACCGCCGTGCTGCACGAGTTGCTGGCGGGCGAAATGAGCACCAACAATCACGGGGTCATCCGAGTGCAGGGCGCGGCGGATTTTCTTCGCTTCCGTGCATCTTATGGACCGGGGGAGAGTGTGCAGGGACCGCCGATGCCGGATCAGACCCAGTTCACACCTGAGGGACAGTCGTATGGCCTGTGGACGGAGGGCGACTTCCAAATTCCCTTTGCGGAACTTGGCGTGGTCTCCGCCATTGCGCGGGAACTCGACTTGAAGTCTCTGCCGCCGGCGGAGCGGGTAAGGGCCATCCGCCAGTTTTTTGCGAAGGGCTTCAAGTATGGGTCCTTCCTGCCCTCGTCGTTGGATCGTGTGCCGCAGGACCTCACGCCCATAGGCTTCTTCCTGACCAAAAACCGCATCGGGCACTGCGAGTATTATGCTACTGCGACCACCCTCCTGTTGCGGCGCGCGGACATTCCCGCCCGCTACGTCTACGGCTGGAGCGTGCAGGAGCCCGAGAAGGACACGGGCCGGTTCATCGTGCGTGAGCGGCATGCGCACGCATGGTGCCTGTATTGGGATGAAGACGCGAAGGCGTGGATTGATTTGGACACCACGCCCGGCGATTGGGCGCGGGCGGAGGAGCAGAATGCGGCTCTGTGGGAACCGTTGTCCGATCAGTGGTCGCGCGCCTGGTTCGCCTTCTCCAAGTGGCGCTGGTATGGCGGCGCGGCCGACTGGCAGAATTACCTGTTGCTGGCCCTGATTGGATTCATCGCGCTGCTGGCCTGGCGGCTGCTGGCCCGGCAACGGCGGCAACGCGCGGGGCGTGACGAAGGCGGGGCAACAGGATTTTTTTGCCCGGGTTTGGACTCCGAGTTTTACCTGATCGAGGCCCGCCTGGCAGCGCTGGGCATGGGGCGTCGGCTGGGGGAGACCCCGGCGGACTGGCTCGCTCGGGTGGAGTCTTTAGCCAGCTTGCCGGTCGCGCCGCTGCGCCGATTGCTGGTGTTGCACTACCGGCTGCGGTTTGACCCGCAGGGCCTGCCTCAATCCGAGCGTGCCGCCCTGCGGGATGGCGTTCAGGCCTGGCTAGCGGCGGCCCCACCCGCCTAATGGGTGGCCGCGGTCACCGGGCCCGCCGATCACTCATATCGTAACGCTTGAAGGGGGCTTAGCCGCGCGGCCTTGAACGCAGGGAACAAGCCGGCCAGCACGCCGATAATCACGCTGAAGGCGAACGCCAGAATCATGGCTTCGATGGTGATGATCGGGGTGTTGCTGGTTGGCGAGAGCGAGCCAAGGAAATTAACCAGCAGGCTGGAGGTCACGAGCCCGGCCAGGCCGCCAATGACGGCGATGACGACGCTTTCGACGAGGATCTGGGTGAACACGTCGAAGAAGGTGGCACCGATGGCCTTGCGGATGCCGATCTCGCGGACGCGTTCGGTGATGCTGGCGAGCATGATGTTCATGATGCCGATGCCGCCGACCAGCAGGCTGATGGCCGAGATGATGCCGCCGCTCATCCGGGCGTTGCGAATGGCCTGGTCCACGCTTTCGATGTTTCCCTCCTGGGTCGAGAAGCTGAAATCCTCAATGCCCCCGTGCGTGGTGAGCAGGACGTTTTTGGCCTGTTGCAGGGCGGCTTCCATCTGGCTGAGGTCTTCGACTTTGAAATCGATGTCCGTCAGCGTCGGATCGGGCACGTTGCCGGTGCCGGAGGCGGCGCGGAACCGGAGCCACATCGTGCTCATCGGACAATAGACCGTGCGGTTCTTGCGGTCGAAGGCCCAGCCGCTGCGGGAACTGCCGCCGCCGTAGCCGGGCCGGCCGCGGGCCACGGTCTGCTTTTGCGCCGTCTCTTCGGGGTGGTCGCGCGCCCATTCCCGCTTCTTCCGGTCCTGATCGCTTTCGTAGTGCTCGAACATGCCGATGATGGTGAAGGTCTGGCCGTTGATCTGAACCCGCTCACCAAGGGGGATGATCTCCCGCCCGAGCTGCTCCGGAGAGCCGAACAGGTCATCCCGGATGGCGGTGCCGATGACGATGACGGCGTGGGCGTTGGCCTCATCCAGTTCGTTGAAGAACCGGCCATGCTCCAGCGTGTGCAGGTTCATTTCCAGCACCACGGGCCAGACCCCGACGAATTCTGAGGGTTTCGTGCGCTTGTCTCCGCGCGTGATGGTCACGCGCTCCAGCGCCATCTCGGGTGAAACCAGCCGCACCAGCGGTGCGCTGCGCCGCAACGCTTCCACATCGTGCATCGTCCGGCCCACGGCCTGGTCGGAGCGATGGCTCTGCCAGGTAGGCACCGGAGCCTCCCGGGTAAGCACTTTGTCCAGGCCGCCCAGCGCGATCATGGACTCCTTCATGCCGTTCTCCATGCCCTTCACAATCGCGGACATGGCGACCAGGCTGGAGACCCCCAGAATGATGCCAAGCATCGTGAGCAGGGAACGGAACTTGTGCGCCCAGATTTCGCGCAGGCCGACGAGGATGGCATTGAGGAGAGACACGATTGTTGCTGAGTCTTTGGTTGCGCTGGCTTCGGCCGGAAACTCAGCACCCGGATACTAAGTGCAGGGCGGCGATCAGGAGCAGCAGAAAAATCAGCCGTTTGCCGGGCATCTCGGGCTAAGTTCGAGATCTCTTTAAATAACCCTTGACTGGCAGAGGCGGCCTACTGCATGTCGTTAAATTATCACCATGAAGTTTTCGGAGAATAACATCCCGCACTCCGCACTCCGCACGGAGCACGGAGCACGGAGCACGGAGCAATCCTGCCAGTCTGTTAGGGACGCGTTGCCGCGCGTCCTCCCGTCCGGCCAGCCCACGTCCCTTCCGCAGGAAAGCCGCTGCCCGTCCTACCGCTCCGGCTTCGGTCTGCCGGAACGCCCCATTCCGTCCCAACGCATCGGTTTCTGCTCCCCGATGGGGGGGCGACCGACCAGAAATCACCCTCCCGGCTCGTCCGAAGGCCACTTTCCGGCTGGAATGGCCATCCCGGCACGCCGGAACCCCGCTTTCCGACCTGCCAACCCCCATCCGGCAGGCCAAAAGCCCGCCTTCCATCCCTCAGAGCCCCATTCTGCCTGGCCAAACCCACCCTTCCGCCCCGAAACCGCCCCTCCACCCAGCGCAACCGACGCATAGACAGCAATTTAGCCACAAAATGGCACCCGAAGCACAAAAACTACCCCACTGACTACTGCCGCCCTCACCGTCTCCCATTCCCGATCTCCTATCCCCAGACCCTCATTCCGCACTCCAAGCTCCTCGTTGATCTATGCCCTCCCGTCGACTCCCCAACTCCATGCCCGCCGTCATCCGCACCCTCAAGACCGCGCGTGACGCTTGGAAGAACACCCCCGTCCCCGCCGACCGCGCCATCAGCGCCGACCACTGGGTCAAGCTTGATGACACCGCCCCCGCTAGCTTCCTCAACAAGCTGCTCAAGGAAGCCAGCGACGTGGACCTCGCCCTCGCGGCTCAAGCCCCCTTGAGCACGCAGTTCAGCCAAGCCTACGCCCGCCTCACCCTTTTCGTGAGCCACTTCCATCAGGTGCTCGACATGGGCATCACCCGCGACACCTTCGCCGACGGTGCGCGCAGCTACTACGGGCGCGACATCGGCTCCACCACCATCCCCGACCTCTCCAACCAGACCGCCGTGATGGAAGCCGCCGAACGCGTCGTGACCGGCGAAGCCGCCCGCGCGGCGGCGGAAGGCGCAGCCTACGTCCCGATGGCCCTCCCCAGCGCGGCGGAAGTCGCCACCCTCCGCACGCAATTCCTCACCCTGTTCAACCAGCGCGACCAGGCGCTGGTGAAAACTGACCGGGAGCGCGAGGAACTCATGGCCCTCTACACCGAGGCGCAGGCGCTGGCCGTGGACATCTGCGACACCGTGGAATTCTTCTTCCGCAAAGACCCCGACGCCGGCAGTCGCCGCACCAAGTGTGAACGCTGGGGTGTGGTCTATCACTTCGAGCCAGGCGAGCAGCCGCCCGCCCCGCCCGCCCCGCCTGCTCCGCCAACCCCACCCGCCCCTCCGCAATAGGCCACGACTTGCCGCGCAGACGTAGGCCGCTCAACGCTCAACCCTCAGCTCCCAACCTAATGAAAACATGCCTGCTGCTACTCACCCTCGCCGCCGTTCCGCTCTACGGCGCGGAAATTCGCATCCCGGTTGACCGCCAGAGCCGGCCGGTGGCCGAGGCCGTCGCCCGCGCGAACGCCACGCCTCATCCCGGCAAGGAGCGCATCGAAGCTGCCGTGACGCTCGGCAAGCGCACCCACTCGCTGGGTCGGGGGCGGCAGGGCACTTATACCCTGCTTGACATGGGGCCGCAGATGCGTGCCCGCATTGAGCTGAATTTCCCCGAGGCCCGACCCGGCGACAAAATCGCCATCACCGTCATGGACGGCGGGCGCATTATGGTTCAGGACGCCGATCGGCGGGTCCACCCCGCAGCAAGTCCCACCCATCTCGTCGGTGCTGATGGTCGCGTGCAGTTCATCTTTGAGACTGGCACAGGCAACGGCATTTACCGGGTGATGGCCCAGCGTGGATTGGAGACCCGCTATCTTGAATTCTGGGTTGGACCCAAGCCCGAGCCAAACCGAAGTCCCGCCCCCGGCAAGGGAGCCGTCGCCCTCAACCGCTGAACCTAGCAGGTATTTGAAAAATGGGTGACCTCCACGAACGCCGTCTCTGTTTTGCGCCTCGTCACGTTGGTTTGGCGGGGTGCCGGACTCGGTTTTCACCGCTTCCGGGCACACCGCAGGTTCC
>Ga0172367_10001125_pt1 | contig 40042 bp, 27 predicted proteins | sample Lak10m_FD_114542 | JGI IMG/M metagenome (GOLD analysis project Ga0172367, IMG submission 114542) | Freshwater microbial communities from Kabuno Bay, South-Kivu, Congo - kab_022012_10m | ecosystem: Environmental > Aquatic > Freshwater > Lake | place: Democratic Republic of the Congo: South-Kivu... | reverse complement strand
TCGGCCGGCCGCGCATGGTCTGGACGCGCGAGTTTCGCGGGCCGTTCCAGCCCAAGTCGCAGAACTGGATTCAGGACCAGCGCCGCTCCGGCGGGATGCTCGTGGACAAGAACTGCCATCAGTTCGACCTGATGAACTGGTGGGCCGGCGCGCGGCCCGTGCGCGTGGCGGCGTTCGGCGCGAGCGCGGTCATGCACGTCGTCGAGCCGGAGCATCAGGTCAACGACCACGCGACCGTGAGCTTCGAGTATGACAACGGCACGCTCGGCTCGCTCCAGATTTGCCTCTTCGGCCGCGACTTCCCGCAGGAAGATTTGGGACTCGGCGTCGTGGGCGAGGCCGGTTCCCTCCAGACGCGCATCTCGACGGTGGACATTCTCCAGTGGAAACGCGGCTCCGGGCAGAAAGAACCCATCGTCCACCACATCGAATCACCCACTGGCGAAGGCTGGGGCAACCACCTCGGCTTCGATGAGATGCACGCGGCGTTTGTGGAAGCCGTGCTCGACGGCAAGCGCCCGCTCACGACGGTCGCCGACTGCGTTGACGGCAGCCTCCTCGCCATCGCCGCCGAGGACAGCATCGCGCACGGCCACACGGTGGAGGTTTGAGCTGCGGAAGTTCACCTCCCCAGTTCCCTGGCGTAGCGCCGGGCACGCCGCACAGCCTCCGCCTCAACTGGCACCGTGGCGGCTTGCTCGAATAGCCTTCGGGCCTCCGCCAGCCGCTTCCCATCGCGGGTGGTTTCGGCTTGCTTCAGAACGTCCGGTGCAAACTTGACCCACGGAAACTTGCCCGCCGCTGCGCGGGCCTGCTGGATCTCCGCCGTGTTCAGCCACGCGCCGTTGTTGCCAGAGGACATCAGGTTGGTGACGTATTGCCGGTGCGGCAGAGTGAGCGCGTGGCCAAGTTCGTGGGCAGTGACGCGCGGGATCGGTTCGTCCAAACCACCCTCGGTCTTGCGCAGGCTGGCGGTGTCCTTCACGAAGATGCCCTGCGCGTTGAAGTAAACACCGTTGGGCCGGATGCGCTTGAGGTAGAAGACGTGGAAGCAGCTTGTGGCCAGTGAGTCCTTCGGTCGGAGGGAGAGCAAGGTCGCACGTTCATCCTCGCGGGCGCGGTCGAGATAGTTGGTCGGTCCGACGGCGGCCTCAACCCGCAACGACTCCAGATAGAACGTGATCCCCGCCTGCGCCCAGATGCGGTTCACCTTGCCGAGGATGCGGTCCGTGTCCTTCACGGTGAGCGTGGTGTGGATCGCCGGCTCGTTGGTGGCCGTGAGCAGGTGGATGCGCAGCGGGGCGAGGAGAAAGTCCGCGAAGGCAAAGCCGTTGGTGCTCTCCTGCGCGCGCGCCGGGCCAGTGCCCAGCAATCCGAACGCGAGCCACCCCACTCCAAACGCGGAACGGGCGAAGCCGGGTTTCATCGCCGGCACTCTGCCCGGCCGGCCGCCGCGAAGCCATTCCGAATTCGCCATCAGCTCTGGTTCGACAACGCAGCCCGCTTGCCCTACAAGTCACGCCCAACATGAGTTCCCGCTTCAAAGTGGCCATCACGGATTTCGTCGCTGAACCGCTCGACGTGGAGCGCCGCATCCTCGGCGACCTCGCGGACATCACTGCGCTTGGCGCGAAGCACGAGGACGAGATGGCGGGCCGCATCGAGGACGCGGACGCGGTGATGGTCTATCACTTTCTGAAAGTCACCGGGGCCACCATCGCCCGGCTGCGGCGCTGCAAGGTCATCATCCGCTGCGGCGCGGGCTACGACAACGTGGACGGCGCGGCCTGCCGGGCGCGCGGCATCGCGCTGTGCAACGTGCCGGATTACGGCTCCGAGGAGGTCGCGGACTCGGCCCTGGGCATGGCACTCTCGCTCATGCGGGGGATTCACTTCCTGAACAGCCGCCTGCGGCGCGGGCACGGCGCGTGGACTTATGAGCAGTTCAAGCCGGTGCATCGCCTGCGCGGACGCGTGTTTGGCATCGTGGGCGTCGGGCGCATCGGCACGGCGGCGGCGCTCCGGGCGAAGGCGTTTGGGTTCGATGTGGTTTTCCACGACCCCTACGCGCCGGATGGTCGCGAGAAGGCGCTCGGCGTGCGGCGCGTGGAGTCGCTTGGCGAACTGCTCGCGCAGAGCGATGTCGTGAGCCTGCACTGCCCGCTCACGCCGGAGACGCATCACCTGATGAACCGCGACACCATCGCGCAGATGCTGCCCGGCGCGTTCCTCGTGAACACCGCGCGCGGTGGCGTGGTGGAGCCGCTGGCGGTGCTGGACGCGTTGGCTCGCGGACACCTCGGTGGCGCTGGCCTCGACGTGCTGGAACAAGAGCCGCCGGCGGAGGAGCACCCGCTGCTAGTCGCATGGCGTGACCCGAAGCACCCGGCGCACGACCGGCTGATTCTGAATCCGCACGCGGCCTTCTACTGCGAGGAGGGGCTGAACGATATGCGGGTAAAGGGTAGCGAGAACGTCCGCCGCGTGCTGCTGGGCAATGCGCCGCGCAACGTGGTGAACTGAAGTGGGACAGCGCGTCCCGCCTGGCACTTTAGCTTTCAGTTACCGCGCCATCGGCCTAGAACGCTGATTCAGACCTCAGTAAACGCTTGAGCGGGAGCTTTGAATCAGAAGAACAGGCGAGACACGCTGTCCTACTTTTGCGTTTCGGCGCGCGGCTGATTTGGCTAGACTGCTCCCGCACATGACAAGCAACCCCGTCGCCCTCATCACCGGCGCCTCGCGCGGCATCGGGCGCGGCATCGCGCTGGAGCTGGCGAAGGCGGGCCACGACCTCGTCGTGAACTTCGCGGGCAACGCGGACGGCGCGCGGGCGACGGCGGCAGACTGCGTCGCGGCGGCGAAAGCGGCGGGCAAGGCCATCCGCGCCGAGATTTGTCAGGGCGACGTGGGCAAGGCCGCCGATCGCGAGCGGCTCATCGCCTTCACCCGCGAGCAGTTCGGCCGGCTTGATCTGCTCGTGAACAACGCGGGCATCACGTCCATCGGGCGGCGGGACATCTTGGAGGCGCGCGAGGACGAGTTCGACGCGCTCATGGCGATCAATCTCAAGGGGCCATACTTCCTCAGCCAGCTCGCGGCGAACTGGATGATCGAACTAACCAACTCTCAACTCTCAACTCTCAACTCTCAACCCGCCCGCTACCGGCCCAAGATCGTCATCGTCTCCTCCATCAGCGGCTACGCAGTCTCGACCAATCGCGGCGACTACTGCCTGGCCAAGGCCGCGCTGGGCATGATGACCCGGCTCTACGCCACGCGCCTCGCCGACCACGGCATCAACGTTTTCGAGGTCTGCCCCGGCGTCATCGCCAGCGACATGACCGCGCCCGTGAAGGAGAAATACGACAAGCTCTTCGCCGAGGGCCTCGCGCCCATCCGACGCTGGGGCACGCCGGAGGACGTGGGCCGTGCCGTCACCGCCATCGCGCTGGACTACCTGCCCTATAGCACGGGGGAGACGATCAATGTGGACGGAGGATTTCATGTGCGCCGACTGTGATTCGTAGTCGCAGGCTTTAGCCTGCGCTTCGCAAGCTGAAGCTTGCGACTACTTGACCAAGACCATGCCAACCAAAATCAACCCCAAGCTCACCCCGCAAAAACTCCTCCCTAAAATCACCCGCCTCTTCGAGCTGTCGGGACAGAAAATCCTCGCCATTGAGCAGTCGTGGAAGCCGGCGGACGGCACGCCGGTCTTCACGGTGAAGGGCAAATATACCTCGCGCGGCTGGACGGAGTGGACGCAGGGTTTTCAGTTCGGCTCGGCGATTCTCCAGTTCGACGCCACGGGCGACGAGCGGTTCCTGCGCATCGGGCGCGAGGGGACGCGACGGCACATGGCGTCGCACGTCTCGCACATCGGCGTGCATGACCACGGGTTCAACAACGTCTCGACCTACGGCAACCTGCTGCGCCTGATGCGCAAGGACCGCATCCCGCAGGACGACCGCGAGCAGGACTTTTACGAGCTGGCGCTCAAGGTCAGCGGCGCGGTGCAGGCGGCGCGTTGGACGAAGCTCGCGGATGGCACCGGCTTCATCCACAGCTTCAACGGCGCGCACTCGCTCTTCGTGGACACCATCCGCACGGTGCGGACGCTGGCGGTGGCGCACCAGCTCGGGCATGTGCTGATGGGTGAGCAGGACGCGAAGATTTCCCTGCTGCAACGGCTCGTGGAACACGCGCTGAACACCGCGCGCTACAACATCTACTTTGGCGAAGGGCGCGATGCCTACGACGTGCGCGGTCGCACGGCGCACGAGGCGGTGTTCAACGTGGCGAGCGGTGTCTTCCGCTGCCCAAACTCGCAGCAGGGCTACGCGCCGTTCAGCACGTGGACGCGCGGGCTGGCGTGGGCGGTGTGCGGGTTTGCGGAGGAGTTGGAGTTCTTCGGAACTGTGCCTCGTGACCACGCGGACTCCGCGAGTGCGAGCGCGATGCAACCTTGGCAGAGCTGGTTGTCCAAACCTATTCGTGCGACGCGCCCGTCCACGCAGTTGGAGGTGGTGTTCGTCGAAGCCGCCACCGCTACCGCCGACTTCTACCTCGCCAACTCCTGCGCCGACGGCATCCCGATGTGGGACACGGGCGCGCCGGACTCGCACCGGCTGCCGGCGAACTACCTGAGCAAGCCCGCCGACCCGTTCAACGCCCATGAGCCGGTGGACAGCTCCGCCGCCGCCATCGCCGCGCAGGGCTTGATTCGCCTCGGCAATTACCTCATTGCGAAGGGCGACAAGAAGAACGGCGCGCGCTACCGGCAGGCGGGCTTGACCGTGGCGGACACGCTCTTCTCCGAGCCGTATCTCTCCACCAGCCCGAAGCATCAGGGCCTCATCCTGCACTCCGTCTATCACCGGCCGAACGGCTGGGACTACATCGCGCCCGGCCAGAAGGTGCCCAACGGCGAAAGCTCGATGTGGGGCGATTACCACGCGCTCGAACTCGCGCTGCTCCTCCAGCGCGAGGCGAAGGGCCAGCCGTATCTGACCTTCTTCGGCTGCGTGCCGAAGTGAACCGGTAGCTCGACATTCCAATGCCGAGTTCGGCTGCGACGACCTTGGACTCGACATTGGAATGTCGAGCTACAAGGACCGGCTGCTTGCCGCTCTGCCCAAACCGCCGTAGGCTGCGCCCATGAGCAGTCCCCAGCCGCAAGTTCCCTTGGCGTCGTGGTGGGCCATCTGGTTTGCCATGCAGTCCGGCCTGTTTGTCTTCTACTTCGTGCTGGGCAACCCGCCGGCGAACAGCGCCCAGGCCAATCCGGCAATGCTCGGCGTGGGCGTGATGCAGGTGGTGGCCAGCGCCTTCGTGCGCTGGGGCGTCCTGCCACGAATGCCGGACGCGCAGAGGGCGTTTCCCATGTTTGTCGTGGGGTTGGCGCTGGCGGAGGGCGCGTGCTTCGCCGGGATCTTCCTTGCGCCCGCCTACCGACAGGAGCTATTCCTCGCGAGCATCTTGGGCGTCGCCCAGTTTGTGCCGTTGTTCGCGAGCCGGTTCTACGAGCCACCCAGGCGGTGAGGTGCCGGAACACGGCGGTGGAAAGGGACAAACGGGAGAATCAACCGGCGAGCGCGGGGTCACGCACCGCCGCTATGCCATCAGGCCGGGAATCGGATGGCCGTTGTAGAGGGTGAAGGGGCGGCCTTGCTCGTCCAGCGGCATCGTCTCGGCGGGCAGGCCGAGCGCGGAGTAAATCGTCGCGGCAAGGTTCTCCGGGGTCTGCGCATCACTGGCGGGATGACCGCCCAGCTTGTCCGAGGAGCCGATGACGTGACCGCCGCGCACGCCACCGCCGGCGAACCACACGGTCTGCACCGCCCCCCAATGGTCGCGACCGGGCAGCCGCGCGCCAGAAATGCCGGAAATCTTGGGCGTGCGGCCGAACTCGCCGGCCATGACGATGAGCGTGCTGTCGAGCAGACCGCGCGATTGCAGGTCGTCGAGCAGTGCGGACACGGCCTTGTCGGTTGGCGGGAAGAGGAAGTTCTTCAGGTTCGGGAACGCGGACTCGTGCGTGTCCCACGTCTCGTTGTTGCCGAGGTTGACCTGCACGAGGCTCACGCCGGCCTCGACGAGCCGCGCGGCAGTGAGGAGCGACCAGCCAAAGGAGTTGCGGCCATAGCGGTCCTGCAGGCGCGGGTCGGCCTTGGACAGGTCGAAGGCCTCGGCGGTCCTGCCCTGCGTGAGCAAGCCGACGGCCATCTGCCAATAGCGGTCGCGGGCCGTGACTTCGGCGGAGGTTTCGAGGTAAGCCCGCTGGCGGTTGACTTCGCCGACGAGGGAGAGCCGGTCGTTGAGCCGGCCGTTGGCCAGCCACTCGGGCAGGGTCAAGTTCGGCGAGCGGAAGCCCAGGCCAGCCTGCTGCTTCGGGCCTTCGCGATGGTGAAAGAGGTATTCGGGATACGCGCCGTAGTTGACCGGGTTGTAGGGCGAGGCGTCGAGAAACCACGGATCCTTGCGCGCACCGAGGATGCCGCCGAACTGGCCGGGGATCACCCGCCCGGTGCGATGGACAAGGCGTTCCGGCAGCGCGATGGCGGGCGGGAGATTGTGGCGCGCTGGCAGCAGCGTGTTCGCAAGCGCCGCGATGGACGGCCAGTCGGAGGATTTGGGCTTGCTCGGGTCGAAGCCGGGCGGAATGTCCGAGCGGCCCGTGAGCATGATGTGGTGGCCGGCGGAGTGGTCGTTGGACTTGTGCGTGAGCGAGCGGCAGAGCGCCCACTGCTCGCTGCGCCTGGCCAGCTCGGGCAAATGCTCGCAGATGTGCAGGCCCGGCGTGCGCGTGGGGATGGGCTTGAACTCGCCGCGAATCTCGATGGGCGCGTTGGGCTTGAGGTCGAAGCTGTCCAACTGCGACAGGCCGCCGGAGAGGAAGATGTAGATGACGGACTTGGCGCGGGGCGAACGCGGAGCCGCTCCGGCGGCGCGCAGCGTCGAAAGATGATCGAGACCAAGGCCGAGCAGGCCGATGGTGCCGGCTTGCACCGCCGCACGACGGGACACCGGGGCGCAGGGCGGGTGGGTGAACTGGCTGGCTGGCACGGGCATTGGAAGGTTGGATGTGGACGGTTGGAAATGGATTCATTCCCAGTTCGCGCAATTCGCGGCGTGACGAAAACGAAGGGCGCGGCTTGCGCCGCGCCCTTCGGTGTCAGTTGCGTTGAGTTCCGCCTACGCGCCCATGCCGTCCTCGAAGGAGCCGGCGGCCACGGGGAAGCACAGGTTGTTCTTCACGTAGCGCACACCGTCGGCGGAGCAGTAGTCGAGATCCTTGTGCGCGCTCTCGGCCTCGACGACCAGTGGCGCGTCCTTCGTGCCCATCACGCTCATGTAGCGCTGCGGGTAGCCAACGTGGATGAGCAGCTCGGCGTAGCGCTGCATGTTCAGGTCGCCGCTGCCGAGGTCGGTGAACTGCATCGCTCGCTTCCCCCAGTCCGGCTGCATCGCGCGGAGCGGGAAGCCGCTGCGGACGACGAAGTTCTTCACATGGGCGGCCCAGATGCGGCTGCCGACCTTGAGGAAACGCGTCTCCCAAGTCTCGCCTTCCCAGCAGTGCGACGGATCGGCGTTCACGCCCAGCGATTTGTCACCGTCGCAGATGTCCACGAGCATATTGAAATCATCGGCGGTGCTGGCGGCGGTGCCGGGGTGGATTTCGTGGCAGAGCTTGATGCCGAGTTCGTTCGCGTGCTTGCGGAGCTTGGCGGTCTTCTTCACGAAGCGTTCCTTGCCCTCGGCGAGCAGGTCGAAGCCCCCGCCAGCCCAGAAGCCCCACGGGTAGCCGGTCGCCAGCTCCCAGCCGAATGCCACGCCCCAGAACATCGGCATGATCTTCACGTCCAGCTCGGCGGCGAGGTCCATCAGCTTGAGCAGGTAGTTCTCGTGCCACTTCTCGATCTTGTCGGCGGGCAGCTTGGCCACGTCGGGCGCGATGAAGGGATTGCCGGACTTGGTGCCGGTCCACGCGCTGGTGTGGACCCAGAACGGGCAGTGGGCGGAGATGCCGTCGAGCGTCATGCCGCGCGACGCGAAGGTGTCGCGGATTTCCTTCGCGGACTTGAAGAGCTTGCCGCCGTTGAGGTGGTAGTTGCTCGGCTGGATGCCGGTGGCACCGGCGGCCTTGGCGAAGTCGAGCACTTCGGCGAGTGACTTGCCGCCGTGCTGGGCGCATTCGAGACTCGGATGGTAAATCGGTTGGGCCATAGCTGTTCTGTCGTAAGTTGGTTGCGCTGTCGCGCGAAGGAATAGCAAACGCCGCGCGCCGGAGGCAATCGCAAACCCGCCGAAGCGGAAGATTTGCGCCCTGAATCCGGTTTGCGCCGTCAGCCGGCATCCGCGCGTAGGAGACGACGTGAGGAGTCTCTCGCCTCTTTGTCGAAGGTGGGCGGCTCGACGACTGATGAGTTGGAGACTCCTCACGTCGTCTCCTACAGGGAGTGGGTTTTCTCAAATGCCGGTTGCATCGCACTTGCGCCGAGCTTATCCAAAGCCCCGCCAGCCGGGCTGGCTTCGCACATGGCCGAGTTTTACGACACGCACGCGCATCTGGATTATCCCGACTTCGCCGGCGAACTGCCGCAGCTTGTCGAGCGCGCGACGGCGGCGGGCATCACGCGGCTGGTGAGCATCGGCACGGACTTGGAAAGCAGCGCGAAGGCGGTGGCGCTGGCGGAGCGGTTTACCTCCGTGTTCGCGGTGGTGGGCTGGCATCCGAATGACGCGGTGCGTGCGCCGAAAGACTTCCGCTCCGAGCTTCGAGCGCTGGCGAAGCACCCGAAAGTCGTCGCCATCGGCGAGACGGGTTTGGATTACTACCGGCTGCCAAGCGCGAACGGCGGCACGGCGGCGGAAGACGCGCACGTCAAGGCCCGGCAGGCGGAGGTGTTTCAGCAGCAGCTCGAAGTCGCGGCGGAGACGGATTTGAACTGTGTCATTCACACGCGCGGCGAGTGCTTCGAGGAGACGCTGCGGCTGATGGAGCCTTTCGCCAGCCGGGTGCGCGGCGTGTTCCACTGCTTCGTCGGCACGCCGGAGCAAATGCGGCGCGTGCTGGCGATGAATTCGCTCGTGAGCTACACCGGCATCGTGACCTTCAAGAACGCGCAAACCGTGCGCGACACGCTGGCCGCCACGCCGCTCGACCGGCTCATGCTGGAGACGGACGCGCCGTTCCTCGCACCGGTGCCGTATCGGGGCAAGCGCTGCGAGTCCGCCTACGTGCGGGAGATCGCGGCCGCGGTGGCGCAGGTGAAAGGCTGTTCACTGGAGGAGTTGAGCACGGCGACATGCCGCACGGCGCGGGAGTTCTTTCCGAAGCTGCGCTGAACCCCGGCAAGCTGCGGAGCGGAACGCCGCGCCACGGCTCAGAGCTTTCCTGATTTGCGCGGCGAAGGGTTTCCCGTAGCCTCGCCGCGACGCTGATGAAACACCTCTCCGCATCGGGCCGCATCGCGCTCGGGGCCGGCCTGTTCTGCCTGCTCATGGGCGGCTTCGTGCTGGCGGGGTGGTGGCTGGAGGTGGCGTTCCTCAGGTCGCTCCTCGCGCCGACGGGCTACATGAAGGCCAACTCCGCGCTGGCCTTTGTCCTCGCGGGTGCGGCGCTCGCGCTGAACTCCACCCCCAGCGTCCGCCGCTGGGAATGGTTCGTCGCCCATGTGCTCGCGGCGCTGGTCACGCTGATCGGCGGCTTGACGCTCATGGAATACCTGCTCGGCACGGACCTCGGCATTGATGAGTTGCTCGCCACTGACTTGGACGGGGATGAGCTGGCACCGCCGGGCCGGATGTCGGTCAACGGCGCGATCGGTTTCCTGCTCGCGGGCAACGCGCTCACGCTGTTGAACGGCCAGCCCAAGAAGCGGCGGCGGCCGATGGCGGTGGGCCTGCTGGCGTGCGTGCTGCTGGGGCTGGCGCTGTTCTCCCTGTCGGGCCTGGCCTTCGACGTTTCCACGACCTACCGCTGGGACGGCGCCGCGCCGATGGCCTTCCGTTCCACCTTGGGCTTGATGGCGCTCGCGGCGGGCCTGATGGCGCTGGCGCATGAGTGGGGCCAGCGCGAGGGCCTGGCGCTGGTGCGCTGGCTGCCGCTGGCGGTGGGCACCAGCGCGCTGACCATCACGCTGCTGCTCTGGCAGGCGCTGCGCGTGCAGGAGGAGCGGCAGATTGACCGCATCGTCACGCAGCAGACGCGCGAGATGCGGCAGCTCATCCAGACCGAGGCCCAGGCGCGCGTGCTCATCCTCACGCGCATCGCCCGGCGCTGGGAGGCGCAGCTCGCGCGCCGCCCGCTGGATTGGGAGTTCGAGACGCAGCCCTACCTCGGCCATTACCCGGACATGAAGGCGCTCGGCTGGGTGGACGCGGACCTCGTCCCGCGCATGGTGCTGCCGCGCGGCAGCCTGTCCTTCCTCGACACCAACGCCGCGCCCAACCTACGGCGGGACGAACTCCTGCGCGCGGCGCGCGCGCGGCAGGATGTCTTCGTCTCGCCGACGGTGGAGGCCGGCGGCGAGCGGGTCTTCCTCGTGTTCGCCCCGATGGCGCGGGGGACCAACTTCTCCGGCCTGGTGACCGGCGTGTTCAACGTGAAGGGCCTCGTGGAGTCGGCCCTGGGGCCGGTCAAGCGCGGGCACTGGTTCAAGCTCATCGAAGGCAGCCGCGAGATTTACCGCAGCACCACGGCCCCGGATGAACTGGCGCGCCCCCGGCAGATGGACGTGCGGATTCTGGATGTGCCATGGACGCTGCGCGCCTGGCCCACGCGCGAGACGCTGGCCGAGCTGCGCACGCCGCTGGCCACGGCGGCGCTCGGCGGCGGCGCGACCTTCGCGGGCCTGCTCGGCATCGCGACCTATCTTGCGCAAACCTCCCGTGCCCGTGAGCGCCAGCTCCGCGCCAGCAACCGCGCGCTGGAGGCCGAGGTTGCCGAGCGCAAGCAGGCGCAGGAGAAGCTGCGTGACAGTCAGCAGCGGCTCCAGGCCATCCTGGACAACAGCTTCGCCGTGATTTACCTGAAGGACGCCCAAGGCCGCTACCTGCTCGTCAACCGCCGCTATGAGACGCTTTTCCACGTCCAGCGCGATGCCGTGCTGGGCAAGACCGACCAGGACGTCTTCCCGAAGCTCATGGCCGACGCTTTCCACGCGAACGACGAGCGTGCGCTCAAATCGCGCGACGCGGTGACCATTGAGGAAATCGCGCCGCAGGACGACGGCCTGCACACCTACATCAGCGTGAAGTTCCCGCTGCTCGACGCGCTGGGCGAGCCTTACGGCGTGTGCGGCATCTCGACCGACATCACCGAACGCAAGCGCGCCGAGTCGCAGCTCCGCGCCAGCCACGCGGCGCTGGAATTCGCCAACCACCGCCTGCGCGGCATCATCGAGGGCACGCACGACCGCATCGCCGCGCTGGACACGCGCTACTGCTTCCTCACGTTCAACTCCGCCTACCGCGACGCCTTCCGCCGCGACTTCGGGAAGGACATCGCCATCGGCACGAGATTGTCCGACCCGCTCGCGCACGTCCCGCACGAGCAGGAGGAGCAGCTCGTCGTCTGGGCGCGCGCGCTCAAGGGGGAGATTTTCACCGTGCCGCGCACGATGAAGTCCGGCGACGAGGTCCGGCATTTTGAAATCAGCTTCAGCCCCATCCGCGACGAGCAGGGCGAACTGCTCGGCGCGGCGCAGCTCATGCGCGATGTCACCGAGCGTCAGCGGGCCGAGGACGAGCGCGCGCGGTTGCTGGCGGAAGTGGCCAGCCGCAACGCGCTGCTTGAAGCCGCGAACAAGGAACTCGAAGCCTTCTCCTATTCCGTCTCCCACGACCTCCGCGCGCCGCTGCGGCACATTGACGGCTTCGCGGGCCTCCTGCAGCGCACCAGCACCGCCAAGCTCGACGAGAAGGAGCAGCGTTACCTGACGCTCATCACCGAGTCCGCCAAGCGCATGGGCAGGCTCATTGACGACCTGCTGGACTTCTCGCGCATGGGCCGCGCCGCGATGCGCCACGACACCGTGGACATGAGTGCGCTCGTCCAAACCGTGCTGCGCGAGTTGGAGCCGGACACCCAGGGCCGCGTCATCGAGTGGCGCATCAGCCCGCTGCCCGCCGTGCAGGGCGACGCCTCGCTGTTGCGGCAGGTGTGGACGAACCTGCTTTCCAACGCCGTGAAATACTCCCGCCCGCGCGCCCAGGCGGTCATCGAGGTCGGCTGCGCTAAGGACAAGCCCAACGAAACCATCTTCTTCGTGCGCGACAACGGCGTGGGCTTCGAGATGAAGTATGCCGACCACCTCTTCGGAGTGTTCCAGCGGCTGCACCGCCCGGAGGACTTCGAGGGCACGGGCATCGGCCTCGCGAACGTCCGCCGCATCATCGCGCGGCATGGCGGCCGCACCTGGGCCGAGGGCCAGCCAGACGCGGGCGCGACAATCTGGTTCACCCTTCCGAAATTGACGGCGGCGGGAAATGAGCTGAAAACTCCCGTCGCCAGCGCGTCGGATAGACACCCAACCAACTGACATGGCCTCGGGACACAAACGCATCCTGCTCGCGGAGGACAATCCGAACGACGCGGAGCTGGCGCTCTGCGCGCTGGACGAGCACCGTCTCGCGCACGAGGTCATGGTCGTGCGCGACGGCGCGGAGGCGCTCGACTACCTGCTCCGGCGAGGCGCACACGCTGGCCGGCCCGCCGGGCATCCCGTCGTGGCCTTTCTCGATCTCAAGATGCCGCGCGTGGATGGCCTTTCCCTCCTGCGCCAGATGAAGGCGGACCCGGAGCTGCGCACCATCCCGGTGGTCATGCTCACCTCCTCGCGCGAGGAATCCGACCTCGTGCAAAGCTACCAGGCCGGGGTGAACGCCTACGTAGTCAAGCCGGTGGACTTCCAGCAATACCTCGAAGCCGTGAAGCAGCTCGGCCAGTTCTGGGCGCACATCAACGAGCCGCCGCCGCGCACCCGCCTGGCCGCGTGAACGTCCCGTCCCGCTTGCGATTCATCTCAACGATGGCTGGCCATTTGAGAAGGTTCATCGTCCTTTCGTGCGTCGCGTTTGGGTCGCTCGCCTCCGCCCAGCCGCGCATTGTCATCAACGAGATCCATTTCGACCCGGCGGAGAAGAAGCCATTGGAGTTCGTCGAGCTGCACAATGCCGGTTCGGCCGAGGCCCTGCTGAACGGCTGGCAGCTCGGCAAGTTCCGCTTCGGAGCCGCGCATATGCTTCCGCCCGGCAGCTTCGCGGTCATCGCGGCGGACCCGGCGGCATTTCAAAAGGCTTACGGTTTCGCGCCGCTCGGCCCGCTGCCCGGCAAGCTCAAGAACGAGGGCGAGCGCATCGCCTTGCGCGACGCCGCCGGGCGCGTCGTGGATGAGGTGCGCTACGGTGTGACTCCGCCGTGGCCGACGGCGACGCTCGGCGCAGGTTCGTCGCTGGAGCGAGTGCATCCGGCGCTGCCCTCGACGTTCGCCAGCTCGTGGCGCGCGTCCGGCTTCCGGCTCGATGGCAGCGTAGGCAACAAGTCGCCGACACCGGGCAAGACCAACTCGGTTTTCACCACGGCGCAGCCGCCCACGGTCGAGGCCGTCATACACTCGCCGCAACAGCCGCGCTCCGGCCAGCCCGTCACCATCACCGTGCGCCTGGCCGAGCAACGCGGCCACACCGCGACGTTGCAGGTGCAAACCGTCGAGCCGGGCAGCTACATCCGCAAGAGCGACCCGGCGTATGAGCAAGGCTGGCAGGAGTTCGCGTTGCACGACGACGGCAAGAGCGGCGACGCGCGGGCGCAGGACGGGACGTTCACCGCCGTCGTGCCGGGCGAGTTGCAGAAGCACCGCCGGCTGCTCCGCTACCGCGTCCTGCTGCGAGACCACGGCGGCGCAACCATCAGGCTGCCATCCGCCGATGACGAAAGCCCGAACTTCGCATGGTTCTGCTACGACGGCGTGCCCGCGTGGACCGGTGCCGCGCAGCCCGGCAAGACGCCACCGCTCCAGTTCTCCAGCGACTTCCTCACCACGCTGCCCGTGTATCACCTGCTCGCGCGGCAGGACGACGTGGAGCGCAGCCAGTGGGACGGCGGCTACAACAAGCGGCGGCTCTTGGGCACGTTCGTCTGCAACGGACAGGTCTTCGACCATGTGCAATTTCAGAATCGCGGCCAGGCCAGCACCTACGTCAGTGGGAAGAACAAGTGGGGCATCCACTTCCCGCGCGGGCACGAGTTCACGCCGAGGAACCACTGGGGCGAACCCTACGCGCGCGCGTGGGACCACCTGAACTTGAGCGGCTGCGCCAGCCCGTGGGTGCAGGTGAATCGCGGCATGGCGGGCATGGACGAGGCCATTTCATTCCGCGCGTATCACCTCGCGGGCGTGCCCAGCCCGAACACGCACTGGATTCACTGGCGCGTCGTCTCGCGCGCGGACGAGGCGAGCGCGAAGAGCCAATACGAAGGCGATTTATGGGGCCTTTACCTCGTCGTGCAAGACCCGGACGGGCCGTTCCTCAAGGAGCGCGGCCTGCCCGACGGCAACACGTTCAGCCCCGAGACGGGCCGCAAGCATCTCGGCGGCGGCCTGCCGCGCGACGGCTCGGACTTCAACCAGTTCATGCACGGCTCGCGCACGACGCGGTCCGAGGACTGGTGGCGCGAGCACCTGAACCTGCCGGACTACTTCAGCTTCCACGCGGTCAACCGCATCGTCTCGAACGTGGACCTCCGCCACGGCGCGAATCACTTCCTCTACCACTCGCCGCGCGCGGGCTGGTCGCCGGTGCCGTGGGACCTCGACATGATGTTCATCCCGAAGACGCACTGGCCGGGCATCACGGACCAGGCGCGCTGCCTCGAACTTCCCGCGCTCCGCCGCGAATACCAGAACCGCGCCCGCGAAATCCTCGACCTCTTCTGCGCCGACGCCACGCCGCGCGGCGGGCAGGTCGGCCAGCTTGTCGAGGAACTCGCCCGCGCCCTCCGCCCCGCCGGCCACGAGCGCACCTGGGCCGAGCTGGACATGGCGATGTGGAACCACCACCCGCGCACGAGCGACAAGGGCGCGTTCTACCGGACGCCCCTCGACCAGGGCATGATGGGCGGCAACTTCCGCCGCGTGCTGCCGACACCGGATTTCAACGGCTTCTGCAAGGTCATCACCGACTTCTGCACCGACACGCGCACGAACCGGAACTACGCGCCCAATGACGGCAACATGCTCGGCTACGGCTGGGGCCATCTCTGGTGGGAATCGCGCGAAAGCCAGATTCCCGAGCGGCCCGTCATCCGGCATCTCGGCACGGAGAAGAAGGGCGCGCAGGTGTTTCAGATTTCGCCGTTCTCCACGCCGTCGGCGACGAACAGCTTCGCCGCCGTGCAATGGCGTGTGGGCCGCAGCACCGCGCCGGGACAGCCGGGCTGGGAGGCAGGCAAGCCGTGGCGCTACGAAATCGAGCCGCACTGGGACAGCGGCGAGTTGCTCCGCACCGAACCGCAGATGAAGGTGCCCAAGGAAGCCTTCGCCGATGCCGGCGTGCTGCGCGTGCGCGCCCGCTACAAGGACAACGCGGGGCGGTGGAGCCATTGGAGCGGGCCGGCGCAGTTGAGCGGGCGGTGAGAGGCCGGTCGGCCGACTTGACCACAACGCACTCGTCAGATGCGCGGCGTCCAGGTCGGCTTGCCCGTCTTGCGGGACTTCGCGGACTTCTTGGCGTAGCTGGTCGGGCGGCTCGGGGCTTCGCCGCCAGCCATGCGCTTCAGCTCGTTGACTTGGTCGCGGTAGAGCGCGGCCTTCTCGAACTCCAAATTGTTCGAGGCCTCGATCATCTGCTCCTCCAGTTCGCGGATGGTCTCGGTCACGTCGAAGTCGCCGGCGGCTTCGTTTAGCACGGCGGAGGCGGTGTTCCACTCCTCCTTCTGCGAGGAGAGGCTTTCCTCCATCGCGCGCGTGACGCTGCGCGGCGTGATGCCGTGCGTGGTGTTGTAGGCGAGCTGCTTCTTGCGCCGATATTCGCAGACGGCCAGGAAGCGCTGGATGCTCTGCGTCTTCACGTCGGCGTAGAGAATGACCTCGCCGTTCAGGTGGCGCGCGGCGCGGCCGGCGGTTTGAATCAGGCTGGTCTCGCTGCGGAGGAAGCCTTCCTTGTCCGCATCGAGGATGGCGACGAGGGAAACTTCCGGCAGGTCGAGGCCCTCGCGGAGGAGGTTGATGCCGACCAGCACGTCGAACTGGCCCTTGCGCAAGGCGCGGATGATCTCGACGCGTTCCAGCGCGTCCACCTCGCTGTGGAGGTAACGCACGTTGATGCCGATGTCGCGGAGATAGTCGGTGAGTTCCTCGGCGGTGCGCTTGGTGAGCGTGGTGACGAGGACGCGCTCCTTCTTCTCGACGCGTTTGCGGCATTCCTCGATGAGGTCGTCAATCTGGCCCTTGAGCGGCTTGAGCGTGATGGTCGGGTCAATGAGGCCGGTCGGGCGGACGACGAGTTCGACGATGCCAGGCGAAGTGGGGCGGGCTTCCAGCCTGCCGCTGCGGGCATCTTGCCCGCGCAGCTCAGGGTTGGGAGCTTCGCTACTTGCTGCAGGCGGACTCGGGCTGGAAGCCCGCTGAGACAGGCTGGAGGCCTGCCCCACTGGCCGGGCGCTGGCCTTCGCCCACTCCAGCTCGCGCGGCGCGGGCGTGGCGCTCACGTAGATGGTTTGCTTTTGCAGCGACTGGAATTCCAGCCAGTCGAGCGGGCGGTTGTCGAGCGCGCTGGGCAGGCGGAACCCGTGCTCGACGAGCACTTCCTTGCGCGAGCGGTCGCCGGCATACATCCCGCCAATCTGCGGCACGCTGACGTGCGACTCGTCCATCACGAGCAGGAAATCCTCCGGCATGAAGTCAATCAGCGTCGTGGGCCGTGAGCCGGGCGGGCGCTGGGCGATGTGGCGCGAGTAGTTCTCGATGCCGGAGCAGACGCCCATTTCTTCGAGCATCTCCAAGTCATATTCAGTGCGCATTTTGATGCGCTGGGCTTCGAGGAGTTTGCCGTGCTTCTCGAACCACGCGATGCGGTCGCCGAGTTCCTCGCGGATGGTGAGAAGGGCGGCCTTGAGCTTCTCGTTCGTGGTGACGAACTGCTTGCCGGGGTAGATGACGACGGCTTGGAGCTGTTCCAGCACTTCGCCCGTGAGCGGCTCGAAGCGCGTGATGCGGTCAATCTCGTCGCCGAAGAACTCGATGCGCAGGCCGTCCTCGGTGTAGCCGGGGCGGAGTTCGAGCGTGTCGCCGCGCACGCGGAACTGCGCGCGCTCGAAGGCGATGTCGTTGCGCGTGTATTGGATGTCCACGAGCCGCGACAGAAGTTGCTCCCGCGTGAAGGCCATGCCCACGCGCAGCGGAATCACCATCGCCTCATAGTCCTCCTTGCTGCCGATGCCGTAGATGCACGAGACGCTCGCGACGACGATCACGTCGCGGCGCGCGAAGAGGGAACTCATGGTCGAAAGGCGGAGGCGCTCGATCTCGTCGTTCCGGCTGGAGTCCTTCTCGATGAACGTGTCGCTGCGCGGGATGTAGGCCTCGGGCTGATAATAGTCGAAGTAGCTGACGAAGTATTCGACGGCGTTCCTGGGGAAGAAGGATTTGAACTCGGCGTAGAGCTGGGCGGCGAGGGTCTTGTTGTGCGAGATGACCAGCGTGGGCCGCTGAATCCGCTGGATGACGTTCGCGATGGTGTAGGTCTTGCCCGAGCCGGTGACGCCGAGGAGGACTTGATGCTTCGCGCCGGCCTGCACGCCCGCGACCAGCTTTTCGATGGCCTGCGGCTGGTCCCCAGCGGGGGAGTAGGGCGCGATGAGTTCAAACATGATTCGCGAGCGTCAGCGGGAAAGGAACTCGGGCTCGCGTCTGGCTCCGTGCCAGAAATCCAGGATCTCCACCACCTGTTCTGCTGGCTTGTAACGGTAGTAAATGAGATAGGGCCGAACCGACAAACGGCGCACGCCCGCGCGCTTGGGAAAGGGCCGCCCCAGCTCGGGGAACGCCGCCAGCAGTTCTGCACGGTCAATCAACTTCATGCCCAGACGAAGTGCAGCATCGGAATTGTTCCGGGCGATGTAGCGGACGATTTCCTCCAGCCGGGCGATGGACTGGGGCGAGAAGATTACTTTGCAGCCCATGCTTTCACCAAGTTGCGGACTTGGTTGCTGGGCACCCCTTGGCCGGCGTCGAGTTGACTGGTCGCCCGATCCAGCGATGCCAGCAGGGCGGCCTCCTCCTTGGCTGACATTGCTGCATCCTCGAACGACGAGAGCCACGCCGACAGAGCCTGCTGCTCCCCAGCAGGAAGTCGTTCGATGGCCGACTGAATTTCCATCATGGTGCTCATGTGGGCGAAGCTAAAGGGCAGCTCCAACGGTGTCAAACGGCCCCGCGCGATTCCGCCACAAGCCGGTCCACCGCGCCGAGGAGCTCGTCGGCCCGGAAGGGCTTGGCGAGAAATTGGTCGGGCTTCACCGGGTGTTTCGCGAGCGCCTCGGGCTTGGCCGTGCCGCTGACGAGGAGCGTCTTGAGCTGCGGCAGCTTCGCCCGCACCTCGCCGATGAGGTCGAGGCCGTTGATGTCGCCGATGTCGAAGTCGGTCACGAGCACGGCGGGCGGGTGAGTCGTGGCCAGCAGTTCCGAGCAGGCCGGCAGGCCCAGATGAAACAGCTTCGTCTCGTAGCCGGCGCTGGCGATGAGCTGGCGCGTGATCTCGCCGAGCAGGGCGTTGTCGTCCACGACGAACACGCGCGCGCCCTTGGTCGGGACCGGCGGCGGCAAAGTGGCGCTCATGGGCTGGGATGACTGGCGGTGGACAGTAGGGAGCGGCCCCCGGGAAGTCAAATGTCGGGCCGGTGATTCCTGCTCGCCCTGCCCTGCCCCGCCGTGCATGATCGCCGCCATCCGTGCTTGATGAATCCACTGCGCGACAAGGCTAACGGCTTTCGGTCGGCATCCGCTGCCAGCGTGCGGCCTTGGGCTGGGGTGTCCACACTCGCAGCGGTGCTCTGGTGGCTGGTCGCCTGGCCCGTGTTCGCGGCGGAGTCCGCCGGCAACCTCCGCGGCAAAGTCCTCGCGGGCGAGGCCATCGTCTTCACCGCCGGACAGCCGGAGGCGGAACGCACGCTCCCGGCGGGCTGGCTCGCCGAGGCCGCGCGCAAAGGCACGGCGGTCAACGTGAGTCGGGCGGTCATCACCGAACCGCTCAACCTGCGGCACGCCGCCGTGACGAACCGTTTCCGGCTGCACCAATGTGTGTTCAAGGCCGCCGCTGATTGTTCCTTCGCCGTCTTCGAGCAGGGCTACGATTTCACCGACGGCCAGTTCATGGCGGACGCCGACTTCACCGGGGCGCTGGCGCGGCGCGCGGCCTTGCTGCGCGGGACGACCTTCTCCGGCCTCGCGACGTTCACGGATGCGACGGCGGAAGACGTGTTCCTCGCGCAGGGCGCGGCGTTTCTCGGCAAGGAATCCAGGTTCAACCGCGCCACGTTCCTCAGGCTGGCCGGCTATGGCCCCGCGCCCGGCCAGCCGGCGGCGTCGTTCAGCGGCCACGTCACGTTTGAGGGCGCGCGGTTTGCGGGGGCGGTGGACTTCGATCGCGTGCGTTTCGGGAGCGGCACGAACAGCCGGGCCGTGTTCAAGGAGGTCCGCTGCGAGCGCACCACCAGCTTCCGGGGCGCGGAGTTCCGCGGCGCGAGCACTTTCTCGACCGCGCAGTTCCTTGGCACGGTGACGTTCGGGCCTGAAGGTGAAGGCCCGGGCGCGCTGCCCCCGGCCCGGTTTGCCGGCCCGGCGGATTTCAGCAGCGTGCAGTTCGGCGGCGAGGCGGACTTCACACAGGTGCAGTTTCTGCGGCCCGCCCCCGTGAGCTTCGACGGCAGCGCGTTCAAGGATTACGCGAAGTTCGGGCAGGCGCAGTTCGCGGGTGGCGCGCTGTTTTCCCAGGCGAAGTTCGAGGCGCTCGCGGGTTTCGAGAAGGCGCATTTCCAAGGGACGGAGGAGGGGCCGGCCGTCAGCTTCCAGGACAGCAGCATCGGCGGGCGGGCAAACTTCCTGGGCGGACAGTTCGCCGGCGCGGCGGATTTCCGCAACGCCCGCTTTGACGGCGAGACGGCCTTCAACGGCGCGGTCTTTGCCGCCGAGGCGCTCTTCACCTACGCGCACTTCGGCCACACCGTCTCGTTCGGGGCGTTGGGCGGGGGCGACGTGCCGGGCGCGACCTTCGCCGACGTGGCCATCTTCACCGGCGTGAAGTTCGAGCTGGACGCGTTCTTCGAAAAGGTGAAGTTCACCGCCACGAACCGGCCGGTCTCCTTTTCGGCAGCGCTGTTCGGCGCGGAGACGGCCTTTGACGGGGCGCAATTCTCCGGCGACGCGAACTTCGTCCGGGCGTCTTTCACCTCGGCGGCGACCTTCACGGACACGGCGTTTCTCAACCCGGAAATGACGGCGCAGTTCAACTCCATCAAGGCCGGCAAGACGCTCAACTTCACCGGCGCGCGCTTCGCCGGGCCGCTCGACTTTGTCGCGGCGGAGGTGGTGGGACCGGTGCAGTTTGCGGGCGTGGTGTTCGGCGGCGACACCTCGTTCAACGCGATGGCCGTGGAGCGTCATGCGGTCTTCGGGCCGATTGGCACCAACTCGCCGACGCACTTCAAGAAGTCGGCGGACTTCATCGCGACGCGGATCGGCGGGCAGCTCGACCTCGCGGCGGCGCGCTTCGACGGCGAGGCGCTCTTCCGCGGCGCGAACCTCCAGCGCGGCTTGATTCTGAGCTGGCGGCCCGGAGCCACCGGCACGGTCCACGCCGCCGAGTTCCGCGCGCGCGCGGACTTCCGCAACCTCCAGGCGGCGGAGCGGGTGCAGATGGCGGGCGTCACCTTCCATGACCTGGCGTCCTTCGACTCGACGAAGTGGGACGTGCCGATGGCCTTCGATGAAGTGCGCTTCCGCAAGGGCGCGACCATGACCCGCGCGGCCTTCCCGCAAGGCGCGGACTTCAGCAGCGCGCGCTTCGAGGGCCTGCTGGACCTCACGGACTCCACGTTCCGCACGCTGCGCCTGACCAGCGAGTCCCAGTGGACCGACGGCCCCATCGAGCTGCGCGGCAGCACCTACGAGGAGTTCAGCGGGAACGTGGACGCCCTGCTGGAGGCGTTCACCCGCGCGGACCGCCCGGTGCTCACGCGGCTGGAACGCTCGCTCCGGCAGGTGGGCCGCGACGATGAGGCGGACGCGGTGTATCTCCAGAACCAGCACCGCGAGCGCCGCCAGGCCTGGGTGGACGACAAGTATGGCGAATGGTTCTTCCGCTCGCTCTACGGCGTGCTCGGCAATTACGGCGTGCGGCCCTACCGGCTGCTGGTGTTTTCCGCCATCCTCATCTGGCTGGGCGCGCTCGTGTTCCAGCTCCCCGGCGCGGTGACGCACCGGGACAGGGCCGCCCGCGCCAGCCCGCTCACCACCTTCGACGCCGTTGCCCTGAGCATCTGCTATTTCCTGCCGGTCGAGTTCCCGCTGGAGGAGGAATGGATCGCGGCCACCAGCCCGCTGACTTATCACCTGCCACTCATTAAGAAACCCATCAAAGTCCGCCCGGCGGCGATGGCGAACTTCGTCCTGCGGCTCTCCGGCTGGATTGTGGTGCCGCTCTCGCTTGCGGCGGTGACGGGCCTGTTGAAGACCAACAACTGAGCCGGGACGGGGCCGTCAGCGCGGCGGGTGAAGCCAGCCACCGGCGACTTGACGCGGGTGCAATGCGGGCCCGGGAGGCACGGCCCGCGTAATTTGCTGGCATGGTGGGCGTGGCCCAGCTTCCATTCCAGCCACCATGCTGCTTATCCGCTTCTTTTTCGTGTTGCTGCTCGCCGCGATGGGCGTCCTCGCGGCGGACCGGAAGCCGAACCTCATTTTCATCCTCGCGGATGACCTTGGTTACGGGGATCTCGGGTGCTACGGGCAGAAGCTGATCCAGACGCCGCACCTGGACCGCATGGCGGCGGAGGGGATGCGGTTCACGCAGTTTTACGCGGGGTCCACGGTCTGCGCGCCGAGCCGCAGCGTGCTGATGACCGGCTTGCACACGGGGCACACGCGCGTGCGCGGCAACGCGGGCACGGTCAACCCGCTGGCGCAGTCGCTCCGGCCGGGGGACATGACGGTGGCGCGCGCGCTCAAGACGGCCGGCTACGTGACGGCGCTCATCGGCAAGTGGGGACTCGGCGACGAGGGCGAGGCGGCGGTGGGGCTGCCGACGCGGCAGGGGTTCGACTACTTCTTCGGCTACGCGAACCAGCATCACGCGCACAATTACTACCCGGATTTTCTCATGCGCGGGGAGGAGCAGGTGAAGCTGCGGAACACGGTCGCGCCCGGCAGCGCGGACAATCCCATCGCGCGGCGGTTCGGGGTCGGCTACGCCGGCGAGAAGGTGGAGTATTCGCACGACCTCATCGCGGCGGAGGGCTTGAAGTGGGTGGAGCAGCAGAAAGACCGGCCGTTCTTCCTCTACTTCGCGCTGACCATGCCGCACGCGAACAACGAGGCGAACCGGGACTTGAAGAACGGGCAGGAGGTGCCGGACTTCGGAATTTACGCGGACCAGGAGTGGTCGCCACAGAACAAGGGGCAGGCGGCGATGATCTCGCGCATGGACCGGGACATCGGACGGCTCTTTGAGCTGCTCAAGCGGCTGAAGCTCGACGAGCACACGCTGGTGTTTTTCAGCTCGGACAACGGGCCGCACAACGAGGGCGGGCACACGCCGGAACTTTTCCAGCCGTCAGGGCCGTTGCGCGGCATGAAGCGCAGCCTGACCGACGGCGGCATCCGCGTGCCGTTCATCGCGCGCTGGCCGGGGAAGATCAAGGCGGGCACGACCTCGGCGCACGTCGGCTGGTTCGCAGATTTTCTGGCGACCGCGTGCGAGGCCACGGGCGCAAAGGTGCCCACGCCGACGGACGGCCTGAGTTTCCTGCCCACGCTGCTCGGCCAGCCGGAAAGGCAGGCGAAGCACAAGCACCTGTATTGGGAGTTTCACGAACGCGGCTTCAACCAGGCGGTGCTGATGGACGGGCGTTGGAAGGCCATCCGCCTCGGCCGGCTCGGCGCGCCGGTGGAGATTTACGACGTTGCGAACGACCTCGGCGAAAAGCAGAACCTCGCGGCGGCGCAGGCTGGGCTGGTCGCCCGCGCGAAGGAATTGTTCGCCTCAGCCCGCACGGAGTCACCGGACTGGCCGATCAAGGAAGTCGTGCCCGGCGGGGCTGGGAAGGGCGGAAAGAAGAAATAGCGGCGGGACGATGTGGCGGGGCTGGGTGTCCAGCCGGCGGGTTCAAAGGTTGCCTTTCTGTGTTGGTTGCGGTGCTGCCAGAAAGCCGAAGGTTGCCTTGCGATTGTGGGGACAGTCTCAAGATGCGTCCTTGTGCAGAGCAGATGGGAGCAATTCCACCGATTCGCGCCTGGGCGTCTTTGCGTCGAGGTTCACGGTCGGAAGCAGGGTGAGGGGAAGACTGGCGTGCCCCGATTAGCGGGCTTCAAGCATGCACGGCCGCCGATGCGACGATGGTGGCCTGGGGGGGTGGGAAGGGGGCCAGGGCGGCGGGGCGCAGGCCCGCTTCACGCAGCGCCCGCCGCAGCGCCTCGGCGGAGAGGCGGCTGCGGTCAATCTGGTCCATGACCCGCCCGCCGCGCGGGTCGGGCATTTCCTCGCCGCTGGTGAGCAGGAGGACCGGGGTGGTGTAGCCCTGCACCCGCATGGCCAGCAGGAGATCAGTGCCGCTGCGATGGCCGATGCACTCGTTGATGAGGCAGAGGTCGAAGCGGTGCCGGCGCAGGAGGGACACGGCAAAGCCGTAGGTGGAGGCCCATTCGAGGACGAAGCGACGGGGTGCGATCTCATCCAGCAGGAGGATCACGCGGGCGAAGAACTCGTGCTCGGCGTCCACGAGGAGCAGGTGCATACGGGCGGGGCGGGGGTCGGGGATCATAAGGGTGGCGGGGCCGAAGGTTGGGAACCGCTGGCGGGCGCCTTCGCACGTTACGAAGGCGCCCGCCATGGCCGGGGGCGGGCCGCAACGCGCCGGGGTCGGAGGTTCCTCCGTCGGCCGGCAGGTTTGCGCGGGTCTCATAAGTGCCCTGGCCGGTCCTTGTCAGCTCGGGCACCGGTGTTGAGCGACCTCAAGGATGGGCACATCCGCGCGGGGAACAACACCGAAGATACCCGACAAGGCTGTCGGGTGAACACCTGACAAGCTTGTCGGGCGAACACCCGACAACCTTGGGCACTAACGGGCGCGGGGGCGCGGGCGGGCGGGATCGCACAAGCCCTGCGCCATGGCGAAGTGGGTGAGCGCGGCGACGGTGTGCAGGTCCAGCTTGCGCATGAGCCGCTCGCGCAGGGTCTTCACGGTGGAGAGGGTGACGCCCAGCCGCGCGGCGATGGCCTTGCTGCTCTGGCCGGCGGCGATGAGCGCGAGCACGTCCTGCTCGCGCGTGGTCAGGCACGCCGCGTCGGGCCGGGCGGCGGCCACGGGCGGGCCGCCCAGGGAGGCGAGCATCGCGGCGGCCACCGGCGGGCTGAAGAAGCCCTCGCCGCGATGGACGGCCTCGATGGCGCGGACGAGTTCCTCGGGCGCGGCGTCCTTCAGGAGGTAGCCGCGCGCGCCGCTGCGCGCCACCTCGGCCAGATACTCGCGGTTTTCGTGGACGCTGAGGATGAGCACGCGGGCGGCAGGCACGAGGTCCCGCAGCCGCGCGGTGGCGACGAGGCCGTTGATGCCGGGCAGGTTGATGTCCATGAGCACCACGTCGGGCCGGAGGCGCGCGGCCTGCCGCAGCGCCTCCTCGCCGCTGGCGGCCTCGCCAACAATTTCCAACTGCGGCAGGCGGGTGAGACAGGAGCGCAGGCCCTCGCGCACGACGGGGTGGTCGTCCACCAGCAGGAGGCGGATGGGCTGAACGCCGGGCGTGGGCGCGGGTTTGCGGACGGTGCGGCGGGGGGAGGATGGCGTATGCTTCATGCTGGCTTTGCCTTGACGGCTTTCCTCGACAAGGGCGCCCACACCTCGATGGTGGTGCCCTCGCGGGGGATGGACTTGATGGTCAGCGTGCCGCCGATGAATTCCGCGCGCTCGCGCATGTTGACCAGGCCGAGGCTGGAGCGCGCAGGCCGGCGCCGGTGCCGGGCGGCCGTGAAGCCGCGCCCGTCGTCGGCGATGAGCAGGGTCACGCCGCCATGCTCGCGGGTCAGTTGCACGTCGAGGCGCGTCGCGTTGGCGTGCTTGAGGATGTTGGACACGGCCTCCTGATAAATGCGGTAGAACGCAAGCTCAACCTCCGGCGGCAGGCGTTGCCGCAGCCGCGCCAGTTCGCACCGGACGCGCAGGGGGGAGTGCTCCTCCAGGTCGGCGGCGGCGCTCTGGATCGCCGCGACCAGTCCGAGGTCGTCCAGTTCGCGGGGCCGGAGGTTGTGCGAAATGGCGCGCACCTCGCGCAGGGCCGCGGCCAGGTAGCTCTTCGCCCGCGTCACCTCGCGGCGGAGGGTGTCATCCGCGCGGTCATGCAGCCAGCTCTCGACGGCCAGCAGCCGGAAGCGGACGGAGGCGAGCAGTTGCGAGACGCCGTCGTGCAGCTCGCGCGCGACGCGGCGGCGCTCGTTCTCCTGCGCCTCGATGATGCGGTGCGGCAGCGCGCGCAGCGCCTCCTCGGCGCGGACCTTCTCGGTGATGTCCACCGCCATGCCGGCGAGAAACAGCCGGCCCTCCGCGTCCTTCAAGGGGAAGCGCAGCACCCACACATGGCGCGGCTCCTTCGGCGACTCGGTCAAATCCTCCATCACCTCGGCGCTCGTGCCCCGTTGCAGCGCGGCCTCATCGTGACCGCGAATCCGCCGCGCGTGCGCCCGGGGGAACAGGTCGAAGTCCGTCCGCGCCTGCGCGTCTTCCGGCGACAGCTTGAGGAAGCGCCGCGCGCGCGGGTTCATATACACGTAGCGGAACCGCTCGTCCTTGATCCAGGCGAACACCGGCGCGTGCTCCATGAACGCCGCGAAGCGCTCGTCGCTCGCGCGCCGCGCGGCCTCCGCGCTGAGGCGCTCGAGCGCCCCGCCGCAGTGGTCCGCCAACGCCTGCAGCGTGTGCAGGGACTCCTGGTTGTAATGGCCGGGTGTGTAGCTCTGGATGGACAGCACGCCCGTGACCGCGCCGCCGTGGCGGAGGGGCACGAACAGCAGCGAGGCGGAGGCGCGGCGCGCGTCGCCGAAGGTGCGAAAGGACCGGGCGGGCCGGCCGCCGGGCCGGCGCAGGACCAGTTGCGCGCCCTGGCGCATGACCCGGTGCATCAGCGGCGAGGGCCGGGGCAGGCGCAAGCTCGCCGTCACCTCCGCGCAGGCGCCGGCCAGCGTGTCGAACGCGAGCACCGGGACCAGCCGGGCGGCGGCGGTATGGAGCTGCAGGAAGCACGCGTCCCAGCCGAGCAACTGGCGGGCGGTCTCCAGAATCACCGCCGCCGCCGCGCGCGGCGTGGTGGCCGCGCTCAGGCGTTCGCCCAGCCGCGCGAACGCCTCGCTCCGCGCCTGGGCCTGCTGGCGTTCGACGATTTCGCAGCGCAACTGCTCGTTGGACGCGGCCAGCTCGGCGGTGCGGTCGGCCACGCGCTGCTCGAGCGTCTGGTTCAGTTGCGCCAGCCGCTCCTCCGCCTGCCGGCGAGCCGTGAGCGCGCGCTGGATGCGGATGAGCGCGTCCACCCGCGCCACGAGTTCACGGTTGGCGATGGGCCGGGTGATGTAATCGTCCGCACCGCACTCCAATCCGGCGACCTTGCTGTCCGGGGAGACCTCGATGCTGGAGATGAGCGCCACAAACACGCTGGCGAGGGCCGCGTCCGCCTTGATGCGGCGGCAGACTTCGCGCCCGTTCAAGTCCGGCAGCATCACGTCCAGCAGCAGCAGATCCGGCTTCAGCCCGCCGGCCAGCCGCAGCGCGTCGGTCCCGTTGACGGCGGAAAAAACCTCGCAGCCGTGGCGCTGGAAGAGGCGGCAGAGCAGCTCCAAGTTGTCCGGCTCGTCGTCCACCACGAGGAGCCTTGGCACCGGGGCCGCCGCCTCGCCTGATTGTGTTGCGCTGTCCATGCCGCCTGTCCGTCTGCCTTCGCCGTGGTGGCCAGTGTGGCCGATGCCGCGACGCTGGCGAGTTCATTTTGCCCGGACAGCAGGACGGCCAGCCGCTGGCACGGCTGGCCGTCCGGGAATCTGGAGGGGGAAACGCGGATCAATACTCGCGCTTGGTCTTCCGGCCCGGCTCGGGCACGGGGTAGAAGCCGTCCGCATCGGCCTGCACGGGCGCAGGCGAATTGAACGTGAGCTTGTCCGCGTCGGGCGCGTATTCGTGGGTGTGGTTGAGCAGCTCGTCGAGCGTGACTTCCTGCCCGGTGTGCGCGGCGTAGCGGCCCAGGGAAGTGGTGAGGCTCGCCATCACGCCACGGTCCACCTCGTTGTGCGGCTTGTCGTTGCGGATGGCGTCGGTGAGCACCTGCCACTCGTTGAAATACGGATCGTCCGGCATTTTGGGATCGGAGGACCACAGCAGCTTCTCGCGCGACATGACGTGGCCTTTGAAGGTGCTGGACGGGCCGTTGCAGTCGCCGGACTTGGCCGCGTTGGCCAGGCCCTTCGTGCCGTGGACGAAGCTGTGATACATCGGCACCGCGCCGACCATGCAGCGGCCATCCATGTAAAGCTTCGCGCCGTCCTCGAAGGTGTATTCGACCGCATAGGAGTCGAAGTTCTGGTCCACGTAGGGCTTGCCGTCCGGGCTGGTGCGATAGGTGCGCCCACCGACGCCCTGGGCCTTGACGGGCCAGAGGAATTGTCCCGGCGGGCTTTTCATCCAGCAGAGATGGTCAATGTGATGGACGTTGAAGTCACTGTAGCCGCCGCCGGACGCCCAGATGAAGCTGTGAAAGCGCGAGATCTGCCACATCAGCTCGCTGGGCTTGCCGGGCAGGGTGTTGTCCTTGCCGGGATACTTCTCCGAGAAGGCCGAACCGAGCAGCCCCTGCATCCGGTAGCCGCGCAACAGCATCACGTCGCCGATCTCCTTGTCTTGATGGATGCGCGCGTGCAGTTGCTGGAGGCACTTCTTGTGGCGCGACATCAGGCCCACGCCGACCTTGAGATTCTTCGCCTTCGCCAGCTTGTTCAGCTCCAGCATCCGCCGCGAGGTCGGGCCATCCGCCGTCACCGGCTTCTCCATGAACACGTTGACGCCCTTCTCAATGGCGTATTTGACATGCACCCCGCGGAACGCCAGCGGCGTGGTGAAGATCGCCACGTCACCCTTCTTCAGCGAATCAATCGCGCCCTTGTAGGCCTCGAAGCCAATGAACTTGCGGTTGTCCGGCACATCCACCTGGTCCCTAAATTTCCCGTTACTGCCCTCCTTCAGCGACTTGTAGGCACTGTCGAGCCGGTGCTGGAAAACATCCGCCATCGCAACGAGCTTGGGCGGGCCGCTCTGACTCATGGCATTAACCGCCGCCCCGCCGCCGCGACCGCCGCAGCCGACAAGCGCAACGGAGATCTGGTCGCTGCCCGCCGCGTGGACGTGGGGCAGCACGACGCCAGTCAGCGCCGAAGCACCGACCACGACCCCGGAGGCCTTGATGAAATCACGACGGGACGACGGAGGAATTGCGGGCGAATTGTTCATGGGCCGTATCGTTTGCCCGACGGCGAGGACGTGTCAACACTGGAGCAATTCAACGTGCTCCGGGCGCTCGCGTCCGGGATCAACTCGGCCTGCTCAGGCCAGAATCGCCCGCACCACGTCACCATGCACATCCGTCAACCGGCGGTCCAACCCGCTGTGCCGCACGGTGAGGCGCTCGTGGTCAATGCCCATCAGGTGCAGGATCGTCGCGTGCAAATCGTAGCACCAGGTCTTCCCTTCCGCCGCCTTGTAACCCCACTCGTCGCTTTGGCCGACGGCCACGCCGGGCTTGATGCCCGCGCCTGCGAGCCAGGTGACAAACGTCCCGCCGTTGTGGTCGCGGCCCACGGTGCCTTGGGCGAAAGGCGTGCGGCCAAATTCCGTCGTCCACACCACGAGCGTGTCCGCCAGCAGGCCGCGTGATTTCAAGTCCCGCAGCAGCGTGGCGATGGGCTGGTCCACGCTCGCGGCCATCGGCGGCAGCTCGTTCGGGATGTTGCCGTGGTTGTCCCAGTTGTTCACCGCGCCCTGCGGCCCGCTCCACACTTGGACAAACCGCGTTCCGCGCTCGATGAGCCGCCGCGCCAGCAGGCAGCGCCGGCCGAAGTCTTCCGTCACCTTGCTCTCCAGCCCGTAAGCCTTGCGCGTCGCCTCGGTTTCCTTCGCGAGGTCGAACGCCTCCGGCGCGCTCAACTGCATCTTTGCCGCCAGCTCGTAGCTGGCGATGCGTGCGTCCAGCCGCGAGTCGGCGGGATTCGCCTTGGCGTGCGCGCGGTTCAACTGGTCGAGCAGCGCCAGCCCGTCGCGGTCCGCCGCGCGCGTGGCGAACTTGAACTTGTCTCGCGCGAACAAGTCCGGCACCAGCTCCGGCGCGCCCGCGTTGAGAATCGTTCCTTGATGCACTGCCGGCAGGAAGCCCGCGCTGAACGTGCCGTTCTGATTGTAGGGCAGCCCGCGCGCGTCCGGGAGCACCACGAACGTCGGCAGGTTGTCCGTGAGCCGGCCCAGCCCGTAGCTCACCCACGCGCCGAGGCACGGGAAGCCCGGCAGGAGCTGGCCGCTGTTCATCATGTAGGTGCCCGGCCCGTGGACGTTCGTCTTGCTCGTCATCGCCATGAGGAAGGCGAGTTCGTCCACCAGCTTCGCCTGCTCGGGAAAGACGCTGCTCACCCAGCGCCCCGACTGCCCGTGTTGCCGAAACTCGAACGGGCTTTTCATCATCGTGCCCGGCATCGCGGTGAAGCCCTCGGGTTTTTCGGTCGGGCCGAGCTTCTGACCGTGAAGCTTTTCTAGCGCCGGCTTGTAGTCGTAAGTGTCCATCTGGCTCACGCCGCCGGTCATGAAGAGCTGGATGACCCGCTTAACCTTCGCCGGGTGATGCAACCCACCGTTGAACTCCGGCCTCGGCTGAAACGCGCCTTCGCCCAAAGCCTCGCGCGCAAACAAGTCCGCCATCGCCAGCCCGCCAAACCCGCCGCCGATGCGCCAGAGGAAGTCGCGGCGGCCCAGCCCCGTGCCGGCGGCTTCCAGCCGCCGTGTTGCGCGTGGATAGCTCGCAGCCGCCTCGGCCTGCTGTGGCCCACTGACGGCGGCTGGAAGCCGCCGACACGGCACTTCAGTTGATGAACAAGAACTCATTGCTGTTGAACAAGACCCGGGCCAGCGCCGGCAGCCCGTGCTGCTCCACATAGGCGGACATCGCGGTCATTTCCTCCGCCGTCGCCGTGCGTTGGAAGGCCAGCCGCACTGCCGCGCGCACCCGCGACGGAGTGTCCACCCCAAGCTTCTCCACGCGCGCCGCGAAATGCTCGCTGTGCCGCAGCACGAAGTCGTTGTTGAAAAGCGTGAGCGCCTGGAGCGCCGACGCCGAGAAGGACCGCGTGGGCTGGAGCAGCGCCGCGTCCGGGAAGTCCAGCGCCTCCATGAACGGGTCCGCGATGCCGCGCCACACGACGCGGTAGATGCTCCGCCGCCCCGCGCCCGGCGCGTCCCAGTCGAACGGCGTGTAGTCCACCTTCGGCGTGGCCTGCGGGCCTTTGCTCAACTTGAAGTGCTGCGTCCCCGGCCCGCCGAGCGTGTGGTCCAGCCGCCCGGAGACGGCCAGCACCGCATCGCGGAAAGACTCGGCGTCGAGCCGAGAGCGGTTCATGCGCCAGAGGTAGATGTTGTTGGCATCCGTGGCCGATGGGTCGGAGTATTCAGTATTCAGTTTCCAGTTTTCAGTGGGCTTCGAGCGACCGTTCCCCACTGAAGGCTGAACACTGCTTACTGAATACTGACTCCGCTGCCGATACGTCGCACTCGTCACAATCAGCCGGTGCAGATGCTTCAGCGAACCGCCGCTGTCGCGCAGCTCGCACGCGAGCCAGTCGAGCAGCTCGGGATGCGACGGCAGACCTCCCATCTTGCCGAAGTCGCTCGGCGTGTCGCACAGGCCGCGACCGAAATGAAAGTGCCACACGCGGTTAGCCACGCTACGCCATGTGAGCGGGTTACGCGGGTCCGCCAGCCAGTCTGCGAGAGCCACGCGACGCATCGCCTCGCGCTTCGGCTCGGCCAACGCGAAGCGTGCCGGCAAATCCGCGATGGCCGCGAGCGCGCCCGGCTCCGCGAGCTTGCCCGGCTTCTCGATGTCGCCGCGCTTGAGCACATGAACTGCCTTCGGCTCCATGCCGAACTTCACTGCGAAGACCTGTGCTGATGCCGGCAGCTTCGCCAACTCGTCCTGCGCGTGCTGCCGAAGCGCGTGCGACGCGATGGCCAGCCGCTGCTCCGGCGTGCGCTGCTCGCGCGGTTGCCTCAGGCCTGCCGACACCAGCGGCGGCACCGCCTCTGCGTTCGCGTTCGGCGCGTCCGTCGCCGACAGCCGGAAGCGCCCGATGAGATGCCCGCCGCCGTGAAGCTGCTTGAGCGCGACCACTAGCTTCGCGCCCGCTGCCAGTTTCACCGGCGACTCGAACTCAAACACCGCGAGATGCGACTCGCCCACGCGCGGGTAAATGCCCCAAGCCGTCTTCTCGTTGCCGTCGAGCGCGTGCTGAATCGTCCAGCCCTCTTGATTGAAGTCCGCCGTGGCGCGTTTGAGTTTGAGCTTCGCGGCGTTGGTCGTGCCTCCCGTGAGCAGCCGCACTTCAAACTCGCTCAGGTGAAGGTTTCCGTTGTCCTGCCGGCCCGGTCCCTTCTTCGGCAGCGCGTCGCTCGCGAGCACTTCGAGGCGCAACGCGGTGACGTTGTTGAACGTCGTCGTGCCCGTGGCCGTGTAAGTGTCCTTCTCCGGGCGCGTGCCGCTGCAAGATACGGAGCCGTCGGCCTCCGCCTTCAACGTCGAGCCGTCCGACGAGGCGAAGCTTTCCAGTGCGAGCGTCCGCCACTCTGTGACCGCCTTGCCATGTGTTTCCTCCCAGCGCGCGACGGCAGCCTCGTTCTGCGGTGTGAGCAGCGCGGGCGCATCCTTCGCATTCGCGGCGGCCAGCAGGGCTTGCCAGCGTCGCCGCTGCTGCGCGATGGCAGGTGTTTCATCGAACGGCACGTCGGCTTTCGTGATGCCGGCGAAGACCGCTTGCAGCGCGTAGTAATCCTCCTGCGAGATGGGGTCGAACTTGTGCGCGTGGCAGCGGGCGCAGTTCGCCGTGGTGCCGGCGAAGGCGGCCATCGTCTGCGTCACGAGATCATCGCGGTCGAGGTAATCGAAGGTGCGCGGCGCGGTGCCCTGCGTGCTGGTGTCGAGCGGCCCCGCGCCGAGGAAGCCCAGCGCGGCGGTGAGCTGCGGGTCCAGCGGATAGAAGACATCCGCCGCGAGCTGCTCGCGAATGAACCGCTGCCACGGGGTGTCGCGATTGAAGGCGGTGATGACATAGTCGCGGTAGCGCCAGGCGTTGGTGCGGAAGATGTCGTGCTCGAAGCCGTGCGTGTCCGCGAAGTGGATGGTGTCGAGCCAGTGCCGCGCCCAGCGCTCGCCGTGGTGGGGGGAGGAGAGGAGCCGGTCCACGAGCGCGTCCAGTGGCCGGTTCCCGCTATCCCACTTTCTCGCTTTCTCACCCGCTTTCGCTTGGGCAGGTGAGAAAGTGGGAGAGTGAGAAAGTGGGAATTCGCGCTCGAACCCTTCCACCTCTTCCGGCGACGGCGGCAGGCCGATGAGGTCGAAGTGCAGCCGGCGGATGAGCGTGCGCGCGTCGGCCTCGGGCGAGGGTTGAAGGCCCTTTTCCCGGAGCTTGGCGGTGATGAACTGGTCGATCGGATTGGCGATTGCCGATTGCTGACTGCCGATTGCAGGCAGCGAAGGCCGCACGAGCGACTTCAGCGACCACCAGTCCGACGTGATGCGCTCCGCTGCCCCCTTCGACGGTTGCACCTGTTTCACCCACTCGACGAGCACGGCGATTTCAGCCTCGGACAACTTCGCCTTGCCCTGCGGCATCTTCAGCTCGGCGCTCGTGTGACGCACCGCCTTGATGAGCAGGCTCTTCTCCGGCTCGCCAGGAACGATGGCCGGGCCGGACTGGCCGCCAGCAAGAAGGGCGTTGCTCGAGTCGAGCACGAGATCGGCCCGGCTCTTCCTGGCCGCGTGGCTGTGGCATTCATGGCAATGCTTCGCCAGCAGCGGCAGCACGCGGTCCTTGAACCCGGCATCCGAGTCCGCAGCCCCGGCGCGGGCACTGAGCAAGGCGAAAGCAGCCAGCACGGAGCCGAAGCGGACGAGGTTGAAGTGCGGAATCACGGGCGGTCGCGCTGATTCAACGAAACCAGACGGCCACCGCCAAGGCAATTCACGGGCGGAACAAGCCGTTGACAATGAGCAACCATTCGCTAGGGTGCGCGCCTCTTAAACGAGAAAACAATATGCCGAACACCAAATCAGCCGCCCGCCGCATGCGCAACAGCGCGCGCAAGCAAGCCCGCAACACCATCGTCCGCACCCGGCTCAAGACGGCGGTGAAGAAGTTCCGCGCGGCGGTCGCCACCAAGCAGGACACCTCGCCCGCCGCCCTTCGCGCCGCCATCTCCACCCTCGACAAGGCCGTGAAGAAGGGCGTCATCAAGCGCGGCACCGCCGACCGCAAGAAATCCCGCCTGGCCATCGCGCTCAACAAGGCGACGGCGGCGAAGAAGTAACCAGCACCCATTTTCAGCAAGCAGGCGTTCCGATTGCGGGACGCCTGTTTTTGCTTTTGCCTCGGAGCGCCGGGCATTGCTCGGCCTTGGGGCGTTCCACCGTCACTGCCGAGCAATGCCCGGCGCTCCATTTCTGGGAAAGCGCGGCGGAAAGACTCACCCCAGCACATCCGGCTCGCCGATGACGGGCGTGCTCACGCCGGCGGACTCAATCGGGCTGGTCACCGTGCCACCGGTGAGCAGGTGCTCCTGCGCCTCGTTCGCGTAGCCGGGGATGATGCGGTTGAGCTGGTTCTGCGTCGCGCCGAGATGGTCGCGGATGACCCGGCCCAGCACGGAGCGGTAATCCACGGAGCGCTTCAGGTAGCGATCACTGACGCCGAACATGGAGCCGTCCACGGCGCCGGCTTGATTTGCCGGGCCGGAAACCCACGGCGCGGCGGTGTCGCTCGGATGTGCGCCGGTGCCGCCGGGATGACAGCCGACGACGCCCGTCAAGCGCCCGCTCTTGCCGTAGCCTTTCACGCCCCCGCCCGCGAGGAACATCACGCCCGCCTCCGCGTGGTCCGTGCCACGGGAGGTGTTCTCCATCGTCGTGCGCCCAAACTCCGTGAGCAACACCACGACCACGTCGTTCCACGAGCACTTCGCGCCGGTGGCCGGTGCGGAACCGAGCCGCCCGTAAATCTGGAAATACTTCCGCAGCCCATAGAGCGCCCAGCCGATGCGCTGCTGAAGATTCCCGTGGAGGCCGGTCGCGCCACCCTGGTTGTCGTGCGTGTCGAAGCCGCCCATCTCGGTGCCGGCGATGACGGCGTCGGTGTGGTTGAGGATGAGCGCGGCGGCCTTGAGCGACGCGAAGAAGTTGTTCGCCGTGCCGGACTGGTCCACGACGTATTTGGCGGTGCTGTTGCCGTTGGCCGCGTAGCCGCCGTTCTTCGCCTGCGACGTGGGGAACAGGTAGTAGGGATTGCTCCCACCGTCCGTGTTCACGTCGTCCACGTAGGTGTTGCCGGCCTCGGTAAAGTTGAGGCTGCTGAAGATGGAAAGGGTCTTGAGCAGGCCGTCGTATTGCAGGCTGAGGAACGCGCGGCTCTTCTTGTCGGGGAACGGCGTGGACTGCGCGCTGATTAGAGCGTTCGTGGCCTTCACGTCGCCGGTGCTCGCGCTGTTCGGCACGCCGAGCAGGTCGTAGCGCAGCGGGTCGGTGAGGTTCGTGAGCGCGGCGGCGGAACCGCGCAGCAACACGGGCAGCGCAGACTGGATGCTCACCGCCGAGAGCGGCGAGGTGCTCGCGAGACCCGACTCGATGATGGTGCGGTAGAGGATGCCTTCCTTCGAGACGTTGTTGTTCGGCAGGCCGTTCTCCCAGTAGTTCTGCGAGTCGAAGTGCGAGCGCGACTGCTTTGGATAGCCGATGCGGTGGATGAGGGCGAGGTCGCCGGCGTTGTAAACGGGCGCGAGGAATTTCAGCCCCGGATGCAGCGCGGCAAAGCCGTTGCCGAGGCGGATGGCGCTCGTGTAGTTGAAAGTCGCCGTCGTGCCGGGACTCGTGGGGAAGTCCGCCGGGCCGGGCGTAGCGGCGTAGTCCGTCCCGCCGTCCTTTGCGATGAGCGTGGTGCTGCGGATGGAGGAACTGTAGGCGGAGTCCTGCACGGGAACGAGCGAACCAAGGCCGTCATTGCCACCGCGCAGAAAGACAAAGAGCAGCTTCTTGCCGTTGAGGCCGATGGTTCCCTCCGCCAGCGCGCGCGCGGCGAAGGGCGGGACGTTCGTGAGCGCCGCGAGACCCAGGCCCGCGCCACTGAGCAGGGCGCGCTGCATGAAGTCGCGGCGGGTGAGGGTGTTTATGAAAGGCATACGCAGGGAGGAGCAGGATTAAGATTAGGATTAAGAGCACGAGTAGGAGCGCCACCTTCGGCTCCTGCTCGTAATCCTAATCTTAATCCTGCTCGTTTCATTGCTCTTGGAAGCGTTGCATCGTCATCAGCATGGCCACCATGCCGCGCACGCGCGTGTCGTAGGTGTTGTTCCCGGTGGTCGTGCCCACCGCCAACGCACTGAAGGGTGACGAGGTCACGCCATCATCGGCGGTGTTCAGGAAGTTGATGGCGGCAGTGCGGTAGAGGTCCAGGTTGGCCGCGCCCTCGCCGGGGAAAAGCAGACCAAGGAACAGATCGGCGACCTTGGCGGCATCCTGCTGGTCCGCGAGCAACGGCAGGCGCGCAAACAGCAGGCGCACGGGCGAAATCGCGGAGTTCGACGCGTCGTTGCCCGTGCCGTTCTGCGAGCCGGTGTGCCCCGTCTGGCCGCTGCTGATGAGGAGCGACTGCGTCCAGCGCACGCGCTCGGCCAGCGTGCCCGCGCTAATCCAGCCGGCCCCGCTCTCCGGGTAGCCGTCCGGCTCCGCGCGGTCAAAGAGCACCATGCCGCCCATGCGCTGCATGGGTGTGACGAGGGAGGGACCATCCGTGTCCGCCGACCACGAGCCGTGCGCGCCGGTCGCATTGGTGCTCACGCGCAGCGCGCGGATGGCGCTGGCGGTGTATTCAAACGGCGTCTTCACCTTCGCGAACGCGGCGGTGTGCGAGCGGAACAGGTCAGACTTGAAGATGACATCGAGCACTTTGCGGATTTGGCCGCGCGGCAGGTTCGTTTCCCAGGCCATCATGCACTGGCGCACGAGGTCGGCCTCCGGCGTGAGCTGCGGCGCGGTGAAGTCGTAGCCGTGCGCGAAGTCCTCATGCACGAAGAGCCGGCAGAGCTTCACGCTCAGGTATTCCTGCGTGAACGGCAGGTCCGCGAGGTGCGCGATGATGTCGTAGCCGTCCTGCACCGCGTTCGTGCCGGTGCGCGCGGGGAAGGTGAGCTGGTAGGAGCCGGGCGTGGCGTTGGCGTAGGTGCGCGTGGTCCACGGTGCGCCGAAGCGCGCGGGGACAAACTTGTTCATGAAAATGCTGCGCGACGTGCCGTGGTAGTTCGTGCGGAAGATGAAAGCCCACGAGCCGGGGACGTTGCTGACCGTGTTGCCGCCGGTGGCCAGGAGCCGTGTGGCGAAGGGATTGGACACGTCACCGGGCGCGACGAAATCCACCGTCCAGCCCGCCCACGCGTGCGACATGTCGGTGATGTCCGTCTGGTCGTAGCCGTTGTCCACGCCCATGCTGAACAGCTCCATGATCTCGCGGGAGAAGTTCTCGTTGGGCACGCGCCCGCCGTCGCCCCGGCTGCTCACGGTGTCGCGGTAGATGATCATCGCCGGGCTTTCACAGCTGATGGTGAGCAGATCCTTGAACGTGACGCCGGGGTTCAGCAGGGCGCTCCGCCAGCGCGTGAGTTCGCGATACTCCAGCTCGGTCGCGACGCGGTTCCGCATGGTGAAGTCCCCGTAGTAGAGCTGAAAGTAGTCCAGCGCCTTGGTGTGTTGGGTGACGAAGTGGTTGTCCAAAAACTGGGAGAGGACTTCGAGCAACTGCCGGTCCGCGCCCACCGCGCGCAGCGAGAACCACGCGCGCAGGATGTCTATCGTGGCGGTGCCGGCCGCGGTGCCGTTCGTCAGCGAGACCGGCGCGGTCGGCGGGGCAAAGCGGCTCTCGTAGAAGGCGATGTTGGTGTGCTGATTCTGGACCGTCTCCGTGACCGTCTCCGGCGCGAGCTGCTCGGCGATGTAGAGGTCAATGGAGTTGGTCTTGAAGCGGTCGAGCAGCGCGGGCGTGGGGCCGTAGGCGAGGCGGTTGAGCACGGTGGCGGTGACGAGCGCGTTCGAGTCGAGCGACGTGGTGTCGAGGCGGAAGAAGCGCGCGGAGCTGGTGTTTGTGCCCGTCCACGAGTAGCCGGTGACGAGGCCGCTCGCATCCTCAGTGAACGGCGACCGCAGGTCGGTGGTGCTGAAGACTTTGAAGCTCTGCGCCGCCGGGAAGGGGGTCCACCGCAGCACACGCTGGCTGCCGTTCAGGGTGAAGTTGGTGATGCCGGGCGGCGCGGGCGGGGTGACTTGAGCCGGAGCTGGGAAGGGGAGCAGAAGCGAGACGGCGAGAAGGGAGAGTCTTCGTGCGCTCATAGGGTTTCTGCGGAGTGAGTGGCTGAGTTGAGGGTAGCAGTGCGGGTGCCCTGCTCAATACGGTAGATTGCTGAAACATCAGACTTTGCGCCTTGAGATTGGCGGCGGGCACGAGCCAGTCTTCCCGCGTGTTCACCTGCCTCGTCTGCCGCAGCCTGTGCGTCGAAGCGACGCAGTTCGAAGCCATCGAGCTGGCCCATCGGCACGGGTTCGACTCGGTCGAGGCGCGGGCGGATGAACTGGCGCGGTTGTCCGAGGACGAGTTGCAGCGGCTGCTCGACGATCTGCGGGCGAAGGGGCTGCGGTTCGGCCTGGCCGGGATGCCGATTGACCTGCGGCGGGACGCGCAGCGCCATGCGGACGGGCTGCGGCAGTTGCCGGCCTTTGCGCGCGTCCTGCAACGCTGCGGCGTGTCGCGGCTCGGCTCCTCCATCGTCCCCTTCCACGACGAGCTGGCCTACACGGAGAACTTCCACCAGCACGTCGAGCGCGTCGGTGCGGTGGCGCGCGTGTTGGGCGACCACGGCATCCGCTTCGGCCTGGAATACTGCGCCACGCCCGCGCTGCGGCGCGGGAAACGGCACGAGTTCATCCACTCGCTGCCGCAACTGCGCGAACTCATCGCCGCCACTGGCGCGCCGAACCTGGGCGTGGTGCTGGATTCGTGGCACTGGTGGATGAGCGGCAGTCCGGCGGCGGAGCTGGCCGCGCTGCGGAAGGATGAAATCGTGGGCGTGGACTTGAACGACGCGCCCGTCGGCGTGCCGCAGGCGGGGTTGCGCGACCGCCAGCGGGAACTGCCCGGGGCGACCGGGGTGATTGACCTTGGAGCATTGCTGGGCGCGCTGCGGCGGGTGGGCTACGACGGGCCCGTGCGGGCGGAGCCGTTTGAGTTCCCCGGCTGGCAGGACGGGCCGGAAGACGCCTGTCGCCGGGCACAGGCTGCTTTGGCCAAAGCCGTGGAGACTGGCGGGGGCACCGCGTGATAAGCAGACCACGGCGCACGGCTCCGGCCAGTTTTAGCCGGCGCTCCGTCAACCGCATCGGTCCGGTGAATCACTGGCCCGCAAATCTCCTGTCCCAGCCGACTTCTCCTGCCCTACCCTCCCGCCATGTCGCCGCCCGCCGACTACCACATGCACACGCCGCTCTGCCGCCATGCGAGCGGCGAGCCGGTGGAATACGCCGCCCGCGCGGTGGCGGCGGGCCTGACGGAAATCGGCTTCAGCGACCACTCGCCGATGCGCCGCGACGACTTCGACAACTGGCGCATGGCCGCCAGCCAACTCGACGAATACGTGGATAAGGTCCGCCGCGCGCAGCGCGAGTTTCCGCAGCTCACCATCAAACTCGCCCTCGAAGTGGATTATCTCCCCGGCCACGAGGAATGGATCCGCGAGCTGGCCGCGCGGCATCCGTGGGACTATTTCATCGGCTCCGTCCACTACGTCTCGGACGCGTGGGACGTGGACAACCCGGAGAAGCTTTCGCAGTGGAAGACGCGCGACGCCTTCGAGGTGTGGTCCGTCTATTTCGAGCGGCTGACGATGGCGGCGGCCAGCGGACTGTTTGAAATCATCGGCCACGCGGACCTGCCCAAGAAATTCCGCTTCTATCCCAAACGCGACTGCACCCGCCTCTTCGACACCTTCCTCCGCGCCGCGAAGGCCAGCGGGACGGCCATCGAGCTAAACACCGCCGGCCTGCGCAAGGACTGCAAGGAAATCTATCCCAGCCGTTTCTTCCTCCAGCGCGCCTATCAAATCGGCGTGCCCATCACCTTCGGCTCGGACGCGCACGCGCCCGGTGATGTGGGCGCAGACTGGGCCAAGGCGCTCGCGCTCGCGACCTCCGTGGGCTACACGCACTGGTGCCGGTTCACGCAGCGGAAGTGCGAGGTTGTCCGTCTCCCGTAGTCGCAACCTTCAGGTTGCGAAATCGCAGCACTCAAACCTCGCTGCGCAGGCTGAAGCCTGCGACTTGCTGCTTGGGATTTGTGCCTGAGCTAGCGATCACTAGCCAAGGCAGGGAGCGGGGCGACACCGTGCCTGCGACGCAGCCTCACCAGCTTGTGCGTAGATGGGCGCCCCGCTCCCGCAAGCCTGCGC
>Ga0172367_10001124_pt1 | contig 40047 bp, 28 predicted proteins | sample Lak10m_FD_114542 | JGI IMG/M metagenome (GOLD analysis project Ga0172367, IMG submission 114542) | Freshwater microbial communities from Kabuno Bay, South-Kivu, Congo - kab_022012_10m | ecosystem: Environmental > Aquatic > Freshwater > Lake | place: Democratic Republic of the Congo: South-Kivu... | reverse complement strand
GGCGGATGCGTTGCAGGCGATGAACGGGCTTTCAACATTTCCGACGGCGGTATCGATCGCGGGGCCGGCTTTATTCTGCACTGGGAACACGGTGCAGTCGGCGAGCCTAGTTCCTGGATTCAACTTGGATGTGAGCGGGTTGGGATTGTGGCCGCAATCGGCATCGGCAGCGCGGAAGGTCGGCATGCAGGAGATCCTGGAGTTTGATAGCGGCCTGGCGTTGGTGCAGGCGGCGAACCAAGTGCGGAAGGACGGGTTGGAGCTGAACGCGTTGCTTGCGGGTAGTTCGGCGACGGTGAACACGGTATTCCCTGGGACCAGTTTAGGCACTCAGCTGCAGCAAGTGGCGAAGATCATCAAGCTGCGGTCGACCACGGGGATGAACCGCCAGGTGTTCTTCTGTTCGTTGGGGGGCTTTGACACGCACGGCTCTCAGAGCTGGCAGCACTGGAGTTTGCTTTCGCAGGTTTCGGAGGCGATGGCAGCGTTTTACAATGCGACGGCGGAGATGGGGGTGGCGGACCGGGTTACGAGCTTTACGCTGTCGGACTTTGGGCGCACGCTGCAGCCGAGCGGCACGGGGTCGGACCATGGTTGGGGCAATCACCATTTGATCTTGGGCGGTGCGGTGCAGGGCGGTGCGGTGTACGGCAGTTTTCCAAGCATGGCCTTGGGTGGGCCGAACGACTCGGGCACGCGAGGCGCTTTGATTCCGACGACGTCGACGGACCAATATGCGGCGACGTTGGCGGCCTGGTTTGGGGTGCCGTCGGCCGAGCTTGGGACGGTGTTCCCCAACCTGGGGAACTTTGCGAATGCGAACCTTGGGTTTCTCGGCTGACAGGTTGCGAAACCTGTGGACATGGGGACGAGATGGGAGGTGTTGGCCTGGAGAGGTCAACGCCTCCTTGGGGGGCATGGGGAGTCCTTAGGCCTTGGAGCGGAGTGTAGTGGAGTGGACTGTGAGCCTCCCGAGGGCCGGCAGGGGTGCCGGCGCTCCCAGGGTGTGGGGCCTTTCGGAGGCCGGCAGGGGTGTCGGCGCTCCCAGGGTTTGGAGCTGCTTAATGAATCATGAAATCGTGACTTTTCAGGGAACGGTGGTTGGGCATTCTAGTCGATGTGAACCTTAGCCTACGTTTGACGAGGTGCTGGGTGTGCCGGTTGTGGGTCCTGTTGGGACTTGGCTGGGGCATTGTGGGCGGGTGGTTAGTTGGGGGAGCTGAGGGAGCCGAAGCTCGTGAGCGGGCTCCCTTGACTGTTGTTCAGGATATTTTGGAGTTGAACCGGGAGACGGCGGAGAGCGCGCGGCCGGTGTCGATTACGGGAATGGTTTTATTTCAGAGCTCGGCGTTGTCGGTGATCTATGTGGCGGACATCACGGCGACGATCCGAGTGAACGGAGTCACGAACGAACTGGCGTTGGGGGATGTGGTTCGAGTGGACGGAGCGACCATGATGAAGTATGCGCCGGAGGTTCGGGCCACGACGGTGACGCGGACTGGACGTGGGCCGTTGCCGTTCGCGCGGACGACCCTTCGCATGGGGTTGTTAACCGGGAACGAGGAGCATCAATGGCGATCGACTGCGGGTGTAGCGACAAAGATCGAGCGCACGCCGAACGCATTGCACATCACGCTGACGGTGACGGGAGGGATTGTGGACACGTATGTGTTTGGTCCGATTGAGGACGGTGTGGAAGAGCAATGGCTGCATAAGCGGCTGGTGGTGACGGGGGTGGTGCGAACGGTGACCAATGAGCGAGGCCAGCTCAATGGGGGGACGATCCTGGTTCCTTCGCTGGCGCATGTGCGAGGGCCGGCGGCGCCGAGCGTGGCCTCGGGCAGCACGACGTTGACGGGAGGGCAGCTCGAGGTGACCGAGCGCGGGTTGGCGGCGGTGAAGGGGAAGACGAACGCTTTGGCGGGGTATCAGCGCGTGATTTCGTCGGAGCTGATGCAGTATGGCACTTCGACCCGTCGGGTCGTGGTCACGGGAACGGTGTTGTTTCAAGCGAACGGCCAGCGGATCTACTGTGTCGACGAGACGGGGCCGATTCGAGTGTTGTTGAAACGGCCGGAGACCGTTCGAGTGGGGGATCGACTTGAGGTCGAGGGGTATCCTTCGGTGATCGACATGCGCCCGTGGATGACGGATGCGGAGGTGAAGCGGCTGGATTCGAAGGAACTACCGAAGCCGGTTCGGTTGGGGACCTCGGAGGCACTGAAGGGGGTGTATGATGGGATGCGAGTGACGATGCGCGGTCGGATCGTCGGGCATGATAATGCGCAATATAGCAGGTCGACCCGTGAGGGCGTGGTGGCACAGGACGAGACGGGGATGTTTCGGGCGAACTTTTATCGGGGGACGAGCCCATGGACTCGGTTACCGGTGGGGGCGGTGGTGGAGTTCACTGGGATGTGTGTGGTGGAGGGTTTGACGCCATCGGGAGGATCGATGGCCCATGTGTATCTGAGCGGAATGGATCAGACCCGAGTGGTAGAGAATGCACCGTTTTGGACGGCTCGCACCTTTGGCTGGTTCTCGATCCTTGTACTGGCGTTGGCGGGAGTGGTGTTTGGGGGCGTGATGTTGCAGCGTCGGCAGTTGGAGGCGGTGCGAGCATCGGAGGAACGTTTTCGGGCTTTGGTGGAGCACTCCTTTGACATCACGCTGGTGATGAACGCGGATGGCAGCGTTCGGTATACCAGTCCGTCGGGGACACGGTTGTTTGGGGAAGGGTGCAAACCGGGGGCGCGGTTGCACGAACACATCACGGAGATTATCCATGCGGACGATGTGGAGAAGGTGAGGGAAGCGTTTGCGGCGGTGTTGGAGCAGGCTGGGAACTCGCGACGACTTGCGGCGTGTCGGATTCGGACCCCTGGGGGGGAGCTGCGGTCGGTGGAGGCGATTGGCACAAACTGTCTACGAGTGATCGGTGTGGAGGGGGTCGTGATCAACCTGCGGGACATCACGGAACGACGACGGGCGGAGCAGCAGCTGGAGAACTCGGCGTTGGTGCAGCGACGGATCAACGAATTTGCGACGTCGTTGTCGCCGGTGCATACGGAGGACGACATTCTGTGGGAGATCACGCGGCAATGCATTGCGGTGTTGGGGTTCACGGATTGTGTCATTTACATGCTGACGGAGGACGGAGGTGGGTTGGAGCAGCGGGCGGCGTATGGGCCGAAGAACCCGCGAGACCGGGAGATTTTGAACCCGATTGTGATCCCGGTGGGACAGGGCATTGTGGGCAGTGTGGCGTCGACGGGAGTGGCTGAGATCATTCCGGACACGCGCTGGGACCCTCGTTACATCGTGGACGACGAATCACGACTGTCGGAGATCACGGTTCCGATTGTGGCTGGTGGGCGGGTATTGGGGGTGATTGATTCGGAACATCCGGTGGCTGGATTTTTCACGGAGGAACATTTGGATGTGTTGCGGTCCATCGCGTCCTTGTGTGCGAACAAGCTGGTGCGATCGCGGGCGGAGCGGCGGTTGTTGGAGATGAACGCGGAGTTGGAGCAGCGCATTGAGGAGCGGACGGTGGAGTTACGGAGCACGAACGAGCGTTTGCAGGCGGAGGTGGAGGAGCGTGGCCGAGCGGAGAAGGTGCAGAAGGCCCTGTTTGACATCTCGGAGGCGGTGCATGCAGCGGAGGACTTGGAGCATCTCTACCAGCGGATCCATTCGATCGTGGGCACGTTGATGCCAGCGGAGAATTTCTACCTAGCGTTGCAAGATGCGGAGACAGGCGTGGTGAGTTTTCCGTATCATCGGGACCAAGTGGATGAACCGCCGAAGCCGCGTCGGGGAGCACGCGGGATTACGGAGTATGTGTTACGAACGGGGCGAGCGACGTTGGCGAACTGGGAAGCGATTCGGTGTTTGGTTGAGGCGGGAGAATACACTCAGACGGGGAACCCGGCGCGGATTTGGTTGGGGGTGCCGTTGACGGCGCAGGGGCGGACCTTTGGGGTGATGGCGGTGCAGGATCACGACGATGAGACGGCGTTTGGCGAGGAGGAGAAACTGCTGTTGGTCTTTGTGGCGGAGCAGGTGGCGCAGGCCATTGAACGCAAACGATCGCAGGCGGAGTTGCGGGCGAGTGCGGATCGGTTGAGGCAATCGGAGGAACGCTTCAGCAAGGCGTTTCGAGCGAGCCCGATTATTCTCAGCATCGCGCGATTGGCGGATGGGCAGTTTATCGATGTGAACGAGGCCTTTTTGGCGGCGGTAGGGCTGTCGCGGGAGGAGGTCATAGGGCATACTTCGCAGGAGATTGGGTTGTGGCGGAACGAGGGCGACCGCGAGTCGTTCGTGGAGGAGCTGAGAAGGAACGGCTGCGTTCGAAACCGTGAGTTTGTGATCTACAAGCGGAACGAGCCGCGGAGTTTGTTGTTGTCGGCGGAGATGATTTTGATCGGGGACGACCCCTGCATTGTGAGTGTGAGTGCGGACATCTCGGAGCGACAGCAGGCGGAGCAGGAACTCCTGCGCACGCTGGCGCGGGAGCGTGATTTGAGCCAATTGAAGAGCCGGTTTGTGGCGACGATCTCGCATGAGTTTCGCACGCCGCTGGGCATTGTGTTGGCGTCGGCGGACATCTTGGATCGCTACTTTGAGAGACTTGAGCCGGACCAACGACGGGAGCATTTGAGGGACATTCAGGAGAGCGCATTGGGCATGGCGCGGCAGATGGAGAACGTGTTGGTATTTGGAAGAATTGAAGCGAACCGCTTGCAGTTCAATCCGGCGACGGTGGATCTGGTGGCGTTGTGTGCGAATCTGATCCAGCAAACGAGCACGGCGACGGAGCGGAGGACGCCGATTCGATTGACGCACGCCACGCCGTTTCCGGTGGTGCGGGCGGATGCCGCGTTGATGGGGCACATTGTGATGAACTTGCTGTCGAACGCGGTGAAGTACTCACCTGCTGGGGCTGAGGTGCACTGTGCGTTGGAGATGGAAGGCGCTTGGGTGAGTGTTCGTGTGTGCGATCGAGGGATCGGCATCCCTGAGAAGGATCGGCCGCATTTGTTCATGCCGTTCCAGCGTGGGAGCAACGTTGCGGGGGTGGCGGGGACGGGAATGGGGTTGACGATCGTGAAGCGGTGTGTGGAGTTGCACGAGGGCGAGATGCAGATTGAGAGCGCGGAAGGAGCGGGCACGATGGTGACCGTGCGATGGCGTGGGTTGGCGTCGGAACTCGGAGCGAGCGAGGGCGCGGGAGCGGATAGGATTTGATGTGGAGACCGATAGAGAACGGAATGAACCGATGAACCGAGTGCTTGTGATTGAGGATGAGCCTAAGATGCTCCGAAACCTGCTCACCATTCTGACCATGGAAGGGTTTGAGGCGGTGGGGGCGCGGAACGGCGAGGAAGGGGTGGAGACGGCGCTGCGCGAGCTGCCTGATTTGGTGATCTGCGACGTGATGATGCCGGGCTTCGATGGCTACGAGGTTTTGACACGACTGCGTGCGAATCCATCGACGGTGGACATCCCACTGATCTTTCTGACAGCGCGCGGGGAGCGGGAGGATGTGAGGGCGGGCATGAACCTGGGGGCGGACGATTATCTATGCAAACCGTGTCCGACGGAAGAATTGCTGTCGGCGATCCAAGCGCGGCTGAGGCGTCAGGACGAGATGGAGCAGGCGGCGGCGCGGAGTGTGGGGCGGCCTCCGGATTCGGCATCGGCGGAGAAGCTGGAGCGACTTGGATTGACGCCGCGGGAGGCGGAGGTGTTGCTGTGGGTGGCGCAGGGAAAGGCGAACACGGATATCGGGGTGATCTTGGGCATGAGCGAGAAGACGGTGAAGATTCACATGGGCAGCATTTTGAGGAAACTGTCTGTGGAGAACCGAACCTCAGCGGCGCGGGTGGCCATTGAGTCGTTAGCAATCCCTTGACGATGGGGAGCGTGGAGAGACCTTTGACACGGAAGTGAGATCTGAAAGTAGAACGACGCGCGGTGTGTTGAGGAACGGGGAGGTGATGAGCCCTGGGATGGCGTTGGCGCGCAGTTGGCTCGCGGTGGCTCCATCGACTGTATGGTTGGCCTTCTTGCTGGCGGGACCGTTGATGGGGATTGTGGCGATGAGCTTTGCCACTCGTGGGGAGCTGGGAGGCGTGGAGTGGGTGTGGACTTGGGAGAACTATCGTCGGCTCGCTGGTTTTGGAGAGTTGGGATTTGATCCTGTGTATCCGCTGATCTTGGCGCGGACGCTGGGATTAGCGGCGGGGACGACACTCGTGTGTTTGGCGGTGGGTCTGCCGTTTACGTTTTGGATTGCGGGGTTGAGTCGGAGGTGGCGTGCGGTGGCGTTGATGGGGGTGATGATACCCTTTTGGACGAACCTATTGATCCGGACTTATGCCTGGCAGCTTTTATTAGCGAACGACGGATTCGTTGCGAGGGCCGCACGATGGATGGGGTGGGTGAGTGAGGGGGAAGGTCTGTATCCGGGGGTGATGGCGGTCTGGGTGTGTCAGGTGTGCGATTACCTGCCGTTTATGACCTTGCCGCTGTATGCGTCGGTGGAGAAGTTAGATTGGACGTTGGTGGATGCGGCGCGGGATTTGGGGGCGAGGCGGTGGGGGGTGTTTTGGCATGCGTTGTATCCACAGATACGCCCGGGGGTGGTTGCAGGGGTGATGTTGGTTTTTTTACCGGCGTTGGGCCAGTTCGTGATCCCGGATTTGCTGGGGGGCGCGCGGACGGTGTTGTTGGGGAACGCGGTGCAGCAGCAATTTGTGCAGAGCCGGGACTGGCCATTTGGCGCGGCGATTGCAGTGGTGGTGTTGGGGATTGTGGGGGGTGGATTAGGATTGTTGAACTGGAAAGGGCGGCAGAGCCTGGGGTGATGGGAGGTGGGTGGAGGCGGGCGAGGAGGGGAGGTATTTTGGGGTTGGGAGGATTTCCTACTAATAAAAACAGACCATCCGTGTCATACCTGCAGAAGATGCACACAGACCAGCAACGCGGGTGCGATGAGTCCTTGGGGATTCGAGCGGTATCCGGGGTGCGCTGAGCGGTGATTGGGCATGGGAATAAACACCGGCATGGCGGCCTCTGAGCGCGAGAACGATCCGAGCGGGGAATCGATAGAAGGGCTGTTTCACGCCCTCGAGTCGCCCTTATTGGGATATGCGATGCGGTTGCTGGGGAATGTGGAGGCTTCGCAGGACATTGTGCAGGAATCCTTCATGCGATTGCATATCCAATTTGATCGGGTACGGGACCGGCGGGCGTGGCTGTATCGGACGGTTCACAACCTGGCGTTGAACCACCGACGAGACGGTCAAAAGATTGTGGCGTTGGAACGTGGAGGAGAGGAAGAGGACGCGTCGCGGGTGGAGGAGGCGATGGATTTGAAACCCTTACCGGACGAGCAGATTGCGCGGACGGAGGGGATTGGGTTGGTGCGGTTGAGTGTGGAGGCATTGGGCACGAGGGATCGGGAGTTGATCCGATTAAAATTCGAGGAAGGATTGAGCTACAAGGAGATCAGTGAACGCACGGGGCTAACGGTGGGGCATGTGGGGTATCTGTTGCATCACACACTCAAAGCCTTAGCCACTGAGGTGACGAAAGCGGGGTTAATGCCATGAAGCCAGATTCAAACACCCCTGTTACGACGGACGCGGAGTCACGGATCACCGCTTTGCTGTTGGGCGAGTTGACCTCGGATGAGGCGCGGCTGTTGGAGGAGCAGATCCGGGTGAACGCCGAATGGGCGCTGCTTTACGAACGTTTGCGCCAGACGATTGGATTGGTGAAGGACGCGGCCTCGATGCAGCCGTTGCTATCCAAGCCAAAGTCCAGTGAGGTCGGCGGGGGGACGGGCGGGGAAGGACGGCGGCTGTCGAGCGCGAGGCGGGACACACTTTTGGCGGCGTTCAAGACGGTGCCCATGCCCACGATTCCCGTCGCGGAGCCGGGGGTGAAAGGGGTTCCCCCGAAAATGACGCGGAAATGGCGTCGGAGCCTGGTGGCCATGGCGGCGGCCATCAGTCTGATCCTTGGGGTGGGGTTGATGCTGCCTTCGTTGGTGAAAGCCAAGGCTACGGCCAAGAGTCGTGGGGGTCGTTCCGCCGGTGCGTTTCATTGGTTTTATAAACAGGATCCGTCCGCACAACTCGAAGCTTCGGCTTCTAGACAACCTCCTGCGACTCCGGCTCCGATGGATGAACTCAGCGTGGCGCAGAACCCTGAGTCTTTGGGCCTCCAGCCACCACCGCCACCGAGGTCGGCCGGGGCGGCGGGCGGCCTCGGCGGCGGCGGGGGTGGGGGGAGTCCGACGTTGGCGCTGGCTGGTGTAGCGATTGACGCCGCTTCGACGACCCCGGTTTATCTTCCGAAGGGGGGTGCCAACCCATCCGACGATTACGTTGATTCGAGCCAACTATCAATGCGGAGGCCGACTTCCGATCCGGCCTCGGTGCAAGCTTTCGACATTGCTCCGGAAGTGAAGTCAGGCCCGCAGGGGGCGGCGATTTCCGAGCCACGAACGATGTCCCGCTACGGTCTGATGCCAGCGCCGACCCCTGTCGCGAAGGGGCCAGCTTCGGCCGTCGTGGCCGGAGCCACGAGGGAGTATTTTGGGGCGGAGGCTGAGGCGAAGGAGGTTGAGACTACCCGGCAGTTCTCGGGGGGGCGCCCTCTTGCTGACACAACACCCCGAGAGTTGGCTGAGAGGTTGTCCTACGGTTTGGCTGTTGCTGAACCAGCTTCGTCGACAACTTCGGAGTCCCAGGGCGCTCAGACCTCGACGAGGCCGACGGTACTGGCGGCGTTGGCAGATACGGTGGAAGGGGAGCGAGTTGAGCAGCTGCGTCGCGGTGAGAGGGAACAACGACTGGCGGAGCTCGATAAGCGAGGGCTTGTTACGGACGAGCCATCGGTCGATCAAGCCTCGGGCGAGGTGAAACTCGGATTGATGCGAAATCGGGTTTCGAAGTCGAACAACTTGCCCGCGATTCAGGATGGGGAGATGGGACGGAAAGCGGTTATGCTGGAACAGGGCGTCGTGCCGCCTCCGGTTTCGGTTTCGCGCTTGGAGAAACGGGGGCAAGCGTTGTCGGATGCGAAGAAGGATCGCTGGGATCTGGGATTTGTGGAGAAGAACGAGGGGGCCGACCCGGGTGTGCGGAGCTCTTTGGCGGCTGGAAAGCCGGTGCCGGTGGCGGCTTCGGCGCCGGTGCTGCCGAAGTCGATCTCACTGGACCTAGAGGCGAAAGATCAGATGGCGGCGAAGGCGGGGGATGAAGTCCGGGGGCTAGACAAGATGGCACGCGGCTCGCAGTTGGCCACGAACTCGTCGGGTGGATCGGGGGTGCCTGTGCTTGGGGACCAGCCGGAGTTGGGGCAGACTTTCCGCGCCCAGGGCCTTTCGGCCTCGACGAGGCTGAACACCCCGGTGACGAGCAGCCTCGCAGTGAAGGCGAAGCGTGCGGCCCTCGTGGTTGGTGAGCCGCAGCCGACCCGGTCTGTGGTGCCGGTGACGTCTGCGGCTCCGACGGCTCAGCCGGAGGTGCTGACGGCGACCAATGCGTTCTCGACCTTCTCGTTGAACGTTGCGGATGTGTCTTTTCAATTGGCGTCGGCGGGTTTGGAGTCGGGTCAGCTCCCGAGTCCGGAGACGGTGCGGGTGGAGGAGTTTGTGAACGCGTTCGACTATCGCGATCCGCAGCCTTCTCCGGGGTCGCCGGTGGGGTTCGTGTGGGAGCGGGCGCGCTATCCGTTTGCGCACAATCGGGACGTGTTACGGTTTTCGATCAAGACAGCGGCGCAGGGGCGTGAGGCGGGTCGGCCGATGAACCTAGTGGTGTTGTTGGACAACTCGGGATCGATGGAACGTGCGGATCGGGTTGCGATCATTCGGCATGCGATGCGTGCGTTGGCGGGGCAATTGCGGCCGCAGGATCGGGTGAGTGTGGTGGCATTTGCGCGCACGCCGAGGCTGTGGGTGGATGGGTTGAGTGGTGTGCAGGCCTCGGAGCTTGCGGATCGGGTTGCGGCGTTGAGCCCGGAGGGCGGGACGAACTTGGAGGAAGCGTTGAGCGTGGGGTATCAGACGGCCTTGAGTCACTTTCAACCTCGGGGCATCAACCGAGTGATTTTGCTGACCGATGGGGCGGCGAATTTGGGTGAGGTGGATCCGGAGGCGTTGCAGCGAACCGTGGAGCTCCATCGGACGAAGGGGGTGGCGCTGGACTGCTTTGGTATCGGGTGGGAGGGGTTGAACGACGCGATGTTGGAACGGTTGGCTCGGAACGGGGATGGGCGTTATGGCTTTGTGAACACGCCCGAGGAAGCGTCGAGTCGATTTGTCAACCAGCTGGCGGGGGCGCTGCAGGTGGCGGCGGCGGACGTGAAGGTGCAGGTGGAGTTTAACCCGAGTCGAGTGCCGAACTGGCGGCAGATTGGTTACGCGAAACATCAGCTGAAGAAAGAGCAATTCCGGGACAACACGGTGGATGCGGCGGAGCTGGCGGCGGCGGAAGCGGGGAACGCGTTGTATTTGGTGCAAGTGGACGCGCAGGGCAACGGGCCGTTGGCGACGGTGCGTGTGCGGTATCGTGAGCCGGAGACGGGGCAATATCGTGAGCTGAGCTGGCCGGTTCCGTATGCGGGGTCGGCTCCGGCACTGGAGGACGCGGTTCCATCGTTGCGGTTGGCGTCGAGCGCGGCGTCGTTTGGGGAGTGGTTAGCGGGTGGAGGACAGACGGGAGAGGTGAGCCTCGGTGCGATGGCGACGCACCTGCGGGGAGTGGCTGGGGTTTTTGCGCCCGATCCTAGGCCGCAACAGTTTGAAGCGATGTTGGGGAAGGCGCGATCGATTACGGGACAGTGAGGGGAGCCGGCAGGGGTGCCGGCGCTCCCGGGGTGGTGGTAGATGGGAACATGAGAGAGACGCTATGCAAACATTGATGACGATCATGGTGGGGCTGGGGTTGTGGCTTGGGGTGGGGTTGGAGGGGATGTCGCGAGCGATGGCGGCGGAGCCCGGCGTTGGAGGTGGGGCGGTGAGCGCCGAGGTGAAGAGCGCGACGGTGGAGGGGCAGTATGATGGGGAGCGAGCGCGATTGGTGTTTCAGGCGGAGCTTGGGAAGGTTGGGGAGGCGAAGGATCGGGTCTTGTATGCGACCCGCTTTATGCAGACCACGAGGGTGACGCAAGCGATGATGCGGCACACGATACAGGTCCGAGCGGAGGCTTTGCAGGGCAGCGTGCGAGAGTTGGTGATGTCGATCTCGGGTGAGGGTGTGATACGGCAGGTGAAAGGTGAGGAATTGGAAGATTGGAGTGTTCGGCAGACGGGGGAGACGAACCGCGTCTTGGTGGTGCGGTTTAAGAAGTCGGACAAACCGCGGGCTGTGGTGATGTGCGGTGTGGAGGCGGAGACGACGCTTAAGACGGTTCCATCGACTGTGCCGGTGTTGCTGTTGAACGCGGAGACCCCGGCGTTGGGAAATGGTTTTGTGGTGATGGAGAGCGATACCGAAGTGGAGGCGCGGGTGGTGGCTTCGAGCGGTTTGATTGGGATGGAGTTGAAGGATTTGCCGGGGGAAGTTCGACCGGCGGCGGGTTTGGTGGAGGGATCTGGGAGGGTATTGGCTTTTCGACTTCAGGGTGCGCCGGGTCTTTTGACGGTTGGTGTGGAGTTGGGAGATCCGGAGGCGCGACGAGTTGCATTGGCGGAGTTTGGACTCACGGGAACATTGGAGGAGGATCAGGCGAGTTTTGTGTTGAACGCGGTGGCACGCGTGAGGAACCCGCGTGGGGGAAAGCTTGAGCTTTTGCGAGGCGTGGCATTGAGCGAGATCGAGACTTTGGGGGCGGGGCGGATGCGGGTGAATGATGGGCGGTTTGTGGTTGAGTTTGAGAAGGCGGGGGAGTTTCCGATTCGACTCCGATTCAGTGCGGTGGTGAAACCTTCGGAAGGGTGGAATGAGGTGGCGTTTGGCGTCGCACCGAGCCCGCTCCAGCCGATGATTCTGAAGGGGTTGAAGGCGGACACACAGTTCCGATTTGAAGGAGGAACACGGCCGGAGCGGCGGGGCGAGGAGTTTGTTGCGCATGTGCCTGCGGGTGGGGACGTGCGGCTTGGGTGGCGAGACAGCAAACGGGAGGTGGAAGGCCGATTGTTTTATGCGGCGAAAGCGGTTTCGTTCATCTCGGTGAGCCCTGGATTGTTGCGACAGGCGATGGCGGTGGACTTGAAGGTGATGCAGAACGAGCTGAGCCGGGTGGTGTTTCGGGTGCGAGGAACGGGTGAGGTGACGCGGGTCTTGGGGCCGAAGGTGCTTTCGTGGAAAGTGGAGGATGAGGTGAGCGGCGCGGGACGTCGGTTGGTGGTTCAGTTTAATGAACCGCAGAAGGATCAGGTGAGTGTGGTGGTGCAGTTCCAGCAGGCATTGGGATCGTTTCCGCAGGCGATCGAACCGGCGCGGATCGAACCGGAGGGGGCGACTCGGTATGGTGGGTTTGTGCGGGTGGTGAACGAGGGGGCGGTGCGCCTTGAGGTGGTGCAATCGACTGGACTTTCGCAGGTGTCACCGGACCAGGTGTCGAAGCACGAGCTGCTGAAGGGGCTGGAGTCGGTGCAGTCGTCGCAGCAATTTGCCTATCGATTCTCGCAGGCGGAGCATCAGCTACGGATTCAGGCGGACAACGTGATCCCGGAGATTGGTGTGTCGCAGGTAGTGGTGTATCACCTGGGAGAGAACGAGCAGACCCTGGATGTGGATGTGGAGCTCGATATCCGGGAGGCCCCGATTCGTGAGCTGGGGTTGCGTGTGCCGAAGGGGTACGTGGTCTCGAGCCTGAACGCGGTGGGAATGGCGGATTACACCTTGGTCGACGGCGGGGATTCTGGGGACAGCCAACTTCGGATCACGTATGGCGCTCCGGTTGTGGGCCGTCAGTTGGTGAATGCGCGTTTGGAACGAAACAAGCCGTTAGGGGAGGCGAGGTGGGTGTTGGGACGATTTGAAGTTTTACGGGCGAAGTCGGTGCGTGGACATTTGGGAGTGACGGCGGATGCGGGCTATCGGGTGGCACCGGCGGTGACGAGTGGGCTGACGGAGGTGACGGGAGCGATGTTTCCGAAGCGCGTGGCGGGCTTGCAGGCGGCGTTTCGACTGAATGAGCCTGCGTGGCAGTTAACCCTGAATGTGGAACGGCTGCCGCAGTCGATTCAGGCGGATGTGTTTCACTTGTTTTCGGTGGGGGAAGGCATTGCGTATGGAAGTTCGTTGATGACGTATGTGGTGACGGGAGCGCCGGTGGCGATGTTCAAGGTGGAGTTGTCTGGGGAGTATTTTAACGTGGAATTTACGGGCAAGAACATCCGCGCCTGGCAGAAGACGGGGACGACGTATGTGGTGCAGCTGCACACACCCGTGACCGGCAGCTACAGTCTATTGGCGACTTATGAGAGGCCGTTCAAGCCCCAGGGTGAGACGTTGGGATTTGCGGGAGCACAACCCTTGGACGCGACCCCTGAGTTGGGCCATACGGCCGTGATTTCGGCCCATCAGTTTCGTGTGCAGCCGGTGAACGTGTCGTCGAATTTGACGCTTTTGGAACCGGGCGAGTTGCCGGCGGAATATCGACTCTTATTTGATGCGCCCATTCTCGCGTCTTACCGCTACAGCACCCGTCCGTTCAACTTGCAACTGGAGCTGAAGCCGATGGCCACGAGCCAGATGCTGTCGCAGGTGGTGGATCGAGCGGCGCTGGTTTCCAAGATTTCAGGTGAGGGACAGTTGGTGACAGAGGCGCGTTACTTCGTGAAGAGCAAAGGATCGCCACATCTGCGTGTGGGTTTGTCCGAGGGGACAGAGCTGTGGTCTGTGACGGTGAATGGAAATGCTGTGGTCCCTGTGAAAGATGCGGGCGTGAATCTGATTCCGCTGCCCCAGCAATCGGATCCCGACTTGGTGAGTGATGTCCGAGTGAAGATTGCGTCGAAGATGGTGAACCCGACCCGATTCACGACCCGTGCGCCGGTGGTGTTCGCGCCCGTGCTGCTTGCGGAATGGAGCCTGGAGCCTGAGTCGGGCCGACGACTGATTTACCGTGGTGGCACCTTGCCATCGCCGGGCACGGAGTTTAGGGCTTCGGGCTTTGGAGGGCTGTGGTCGATGCTGTTTGGGCCGCAGTCGGGTTCGTCTCGATTGGCGGTGGTGGTGGGGTGTGGGGCTCTGGGGATGCTGGTGTTAGGCGCGTATTTGGGGCGGTCGTCGGGGGCTGCGCGGTGGACACTACGGCATGTGGCGGGAGGTTTGGTGGTCCTGTTGGCGTTGGGGGTAGGGATGATGGTACTGGGAGAGCTCATGCGTGCGGCACAGGCCCAGACAGGCGGCATTCCAGCGAAGTTAAGTTTCCTGGTCCCGGTGCAAAAGGCGGGCAATGCGTTGACGTTAGATTTGTCGAATGTCCGCGAAACGACGTCGGTGATCGATCGGTTTTGGGGTTGTTGGCCTTGTTTGGGTGCGGTGATCATTTGGGTGTTGGGCTGGAGCAAACCGGGGACGATATGGCGATCGGTGGCACCGGCCTTGGGTTGGATGGTGGCGTTTTGGGGAACCTTGCGTATGTCGGGTGGAGCGACAGCGTTCGTGCTGACGCTTTCGTTGTTCCTGGTGATCCATGTGATTATTCCATCCTTGCGCCATTGGTGGGCGGCGCCGCAGACACCCGACGAGGGACCCTCAGCAGGAGCTTCAAGCCCATCGTCGGCGATGGGGCTGGTATTACTGTTGGCGTTTGGATTGGGCGGGGTTGCTGAAACACGGGCGGCTCAACCGGTGGGCCAGGTGGTTGCGCCGGTGGTCGGCGGGAGGCAGCCGATTGTTGAACGACCCGACACGGCCCCGCAGGCGGAGTCGGTGGTTCACCAGATCCGCGTGGAGGACGAGTTTGTGGTTGGCCAGGCGCGTGTGCGATGGCAGGCAACGAAGGGGCAGACGTTGGAGGTGCTGCGGGATCCGGCTGTGCTGACGCGATTGGAGGCGGCGGCGGGAGAGGTTCGACTGATTCGATCGGGAGCCGGCGAGGGGAGAGGGCGACACTTGTTGATCAGCGAGAAGACGGGGATGATTGAAGTCACGTTGCACTACCAGACCCGTGTGCAGGCCCGCGATGGGGATCGAGGGTTTGTGTTGCCGAGTCGACAGGGGTTGGTGAACAAGGCCTCGATCACGGTGACGGGGTTGAATGTGGATTTGGTTTCGCCGCAGGCGATGTCGGTGCTGCGGCAATCGGAGGCCGCTGCGGTGGACACCGTGTCGACGTTGGTTTTGATGCCGACGTCGGAGGTGTGGATCGGGTGGAAGCCGCGGAGTCGGGACGTGCGGCGAGAGACGGCGGTGTATTATGCGGAGTGGGCGCAGGTGTATATTCCGGCTCCGGGGGTTGTGGAAGGTTTGCATTCGATTCAGGTTCGACCGGCGCAAGGAGAGTTGAGCGAGTTGGTTTTTGAGATTCCGACGGGTGCAACCATCACGGACGTGATGGCCTCGGCGTTGTCGGTGTGGCGTTTTGATCCGGACAGTCGGCGGTTGAGAGTGGGATTGAACCCGGCGCAATCGAAGCCCTTTTCGATCGTGATCAAGTCTCAGTCGGCGACGGGGCCATTGCCGTTTGAGCGGGCGGTGGGTTTAGTGAATGTGGTTGGGGCGGCGGGTGAGGTGGGGTTGGTTGGCGTGGCGACCGGGGCGGAGGTTCAGTTGGACTCGGTGACGACGAAGGGGTTGACGCCGATCAATCTGGAGGACTTCCCGGTGGACGTGTTGTCGAGCGTTGGGTCGACGATCCCGGGATTGGGTGTGAGGCGAGTCTTTCGGTATTCGGATTCCAAGGGAGAACTTCAGATGAAGGCGGTGGCGGTCGAATCGGACGTGCGGGTGGAGTCGGTGCAGACGCTGTCGTTGGGAGAGGATCGGATTTTGTTGGCGGCCACGATGGGAGTTGAGGTGACGCGTGCGGGGATCTTCAAGCTGAGCTTTGTGTTGCCGTCGAAGCTGGACATTGAATCCGTGAGCGGAGCTGCGATGAGCCATTGGACTGAGTTGAAGAGCGGAGAGGAGCGGGTGATCACGATTCATTTGAAGGGGCGGAGCGAGGGGCGGTTGCAGTTTGCGATCACGCTGGCGGGGGCGGGGATGAAATCCGCGAAGGGATGGGGAGTTCCGAATTTGGCCTTTCGCGAGGCCTCGAAGCAGCGAGGACAACTGACGATCATGCCGGAGCAAGGGATGCGGCCGCAGGTTGTGGTGAGAGAAGGAGTAACGCAGGTGGATCCGCTAAAGACTGGAGTCAGGCAGAAGGGGGCGTTGGTGTTTGGGTTGTTGCAGAAGGACTGGCGGTTGACCCTGGACCTGGAACAAGTGGACTCATGGATTCAGGCGACGAGTTTGCAGCACGTTGAGGTCGGGGAAGCTCAGCTGAAGGTGCTTGCGAACGTTCAGTATGAGATCGAGAACACCGGGGTAAAGGCGTTGCGTGTAAAGCTGCCGGCTACTGCAGAGGGAGTGCGATTCCGAGGTGATCAGGTCGCTGACTTTGCGGCCACGAACGCGGTCGCGGGTTCAGCGGTTCGGGATTGGGAAGTGAAATTGCAACGTCGGATCATCGGTCGTTACCTGTTGCAACTGTCGTATACGCTGCCTTTGAGCGAAGCTGCGACGAATTCGGTGATCACAGGGGTTCAGGCCTCGGACGTGAGTTTGCAGCGGGGGTTCTTGACGATTCGGACGGCGGGGCGGCGCCAGGCCCGAGTCGAGTCTATTCCGGTGACGCTGCAATTAACGGACTGGCAGGTGATCCCGCGTGGCTTGCAGGCCGATATTCCGGTGGCGACGGCGAACCAGGCGTTTCGGTTAGTGGAAGCGAACTTCTCGTTACCGTTGAGATTGGAGCGACATGAGGCGGCTCGGATGTTACCGGCGCGGGTGAGCGGGGTGGAGTTGACCTCGGTGATCGCGGACAACGCGGAGATGTTAACTCGTGTGCGAGTGAAGCTATCGGCGGGTGAGAAACGATTGTTGCCGGTGAAGCTGCCGGAAGGTGGGCGGTTTTGGTTCGCGTTTGTGAACCAAGGCAGCGCGACCGTTTGGCAGGATGCGGATCAGGTGTTGATTCCTTTGGAGCAACCGAGCAAGGCGGAGGCATTGACGGAGGTTGAATTCTTTTTCAGCGGGTCGGCGGGCATCGCACGTGGCGCGAATTTGGTCTTGGACCTGAACGGGCCGCGATTTGATCTGCCGTTGGAGAACATTCAGTGGCGTGTATTTTTGGGGGAACGTTGGACGGTGACCAAGACCTCGGGAGCCTTTGTGCTGCGATCCAAGCGCGCGGGGGTGGGCTATGGGGTGGGGGATCTGGACTCGTATTCGCGCAACGAACAGGTGTTACGCATGAGCAAGACGAAGGAAGCCGAGGGTTGGATTACGATGGCCAATGGGGCTCTCGTGAGCGGGGATCCGACTCAAGCGCGGCGAGCATTTCAGAATGCGTATGGATTGTCGCAGCACGATAATGCCTTCAATGAGGATGCGCGGGTGCAATTGCAGAATCTGAAAACTCAGCAGGCCTTGGTGGGGTTGAATGCGTTGCAGGCGCGAGTTGGGAACGAGGCAGACGCGATGGCGGCGACGCCGAAGGCTTTGCGTGAGGGCCAGAAACTGGCTTACACGCAGCAGGAGGCGCGCATGTTGCTGGGTCGGAACGGTGCGGAGGATAACTCGGTGCAAGTGCGGTTGGTTGAGCGGTTGATTCAGCAGCAGGATGCGGCGGTGGCGAGTCCGGCGGCGATTCGTGCGACGGTGCCGGAGGCGGGGACTGCGATGGAGTTCACGAGGGGACTCGAGGTGACGCCCTGGGCCGAGCTGAAGATTGGCGTGAGAGCGTCGGCGGAGCAACCGTTGAAGAAATCGGCGAAGCTCCTGTTCTTCGCGATCTTCCCGTTCACGGTGGGGTTACCCTGGTTGATCGGGAGGCTCCGTGGAGCGGGAGATCGGAGAAAGTAATCCAGAGACGACCGAGCCTGCGGCGACGATGGGAGGGGTTAACCGCGGAGCACGCGGGGTATCCTTGAAGCTCTCGGAGTTGGACCATTTTGTAAGTGGGGAGCGTTTCACTTCCAAGTTGGCGTTTACAAGCTTACCTGGAATTGATGCCGAATGAACTGGAGGCGATTTGGAGTTCATCTCCTTTGGGTTACTCCAGCCCAGTCGAGGTTGAAGCGGGCGAGGTATTTACGGAGGCGGTCGGCGTCATTGGCGGTTTTGCGGTGCTCGCGGGTGGCGGCGAAGAGTTTTCGGCCGGCGTCGGAGAGCGTGCTGGATTCTCGGCAGACCTGGATGACGAAAGCGAGCTGCGCTTGGTCGAATAGGTCAATTTGGGCTCGTGCTTGATCGTCGAGGACGGATTCGAGAACGGTCTCGTGGTTGTGATCGTGAGGGTGGGAGGGGTTGATGGGTGCTGATGACCAACTTGCTTTTAGGCGTTGAATCTCTTCCTCGAGCACCGCTGGGGTGATGCGTCCGCCGGGTGCGAGGGTGGCCATGCGGGTCACGCAGGCGTTCAGGTCGCGAAAGTTGGCGGACCATTTTGCTGCTGGGGACTGGGCGAAGCGGAGGAACGTGTCGCGCACCTCCTTACTCATGGTGACACGCTCGCTTCCGTTGCGGGCGTAATGTTCGAGCTCGTAATCGAGATTAGGTTCGATGTCCTCCGGGCGCTGGTGGAGGCCGGGGAGATGGAAGGTCCAGAGATTGGTGCGGGCAAGCAAGTCCTCGCGGAAGCGACCTTCACGAACCGCGCTCGGAAGGTCACGATTGGTGCCGGCCACCAACTGGAAATTGCTGCTGGCCTCGCGATCGCCGCCGAACGGCATGAACCGTTTGTCCTCCAATGCGCGGAGCAACATCGCCTGTTCATCTAATCCGAGTTCACCGATCTCGTCGAGGAACAGCAGGCCGTTGTCAGCGGCGCGCAGCAAGCCGGGTCGATCTTTCAGAGCTCCGGTGAAGGCTCCTTTGACATGCCCGAACAAAGCCGACATGGCGGCGTCGCCGCGTAACGTAGCGCAGTTCACTTCGACAAACGCGCCCGTGATTTGGTGTCGGGATTTCTTGAGCTCGAAGATGCGCCGGGCCAGTTGTGATTTTCCGGCGCCGGTGGGACCGGTCAGCAGGATCGGATGCTTGGCGTGCATCGCGACGTGCTCGACTTGCTCGATGAGTTGATTGAACTGGGGGTTGCGGGTTGCGATGCCGGACTTGAGAAACGAACGGGCTTCCTTCAACTCCTTGCCGAAACGGGCGGCGAGTCGGTCGTATTTTGATAGGTCGAGATCGATGATGGTGAACTCGCCTTCAGCGCTTCGGCGCTTGGGGTCGGCAGGGGAGGTTTGTACTAAGCGGGCGGGGAAATGGCGCGATTCGGTGAGCAGGAAGAGGCAGATTTGTTGGACATGCGAGCCGGTGGTGATGTGGACGAGGTAATCTTCCTTATCGGGTTCAAACGGGTAACTGTGGGCGAACTCGTAGAGCGCCGCGTAAACTTCCTCGAAATCCCAAGGATCGCGCAAGGCCTGCTCCGTGCCTCGGACCTGGGTTGATGGCGAAACGCGGGGGATGTCCGCCATGACCGCTCGGGCGGTGTCTTTGAACTTGGAGTCGTAGATCAATTCAAAGCGGTCGATAGGCAACCGGTCCCGGTGTTTGCACAGCGAGATGGTCGGACGCCAGCGCCTCCAGCGTTCCTCGTGAAAACCCGAGTCGAGCACGCTTCCCAGCAGACCGATCACGACGCGCTTTTTCATGCCTATAGCCAGAATGGGTTTGAACAAGCAACTTGATTTAATCCCACGGAGTCTTCCTGTAGCCCTATCGCCACTGTCGTGGCCTAACCCCCTCAATGTGACTGCGAACACCCCGACTCAGCGACCCTCAGCCCCGAGTGCAACCGTGGCGTTCAGCGTTGGCTGACGGTCGGATGGAGTCGATGGCTTGATCATTCGACGTGGCTCCAAAACAACCAAGTCCGCGCCAAATCGACGGGCTTGATCCTGCTCGAGAGCCGCGTGATACCGACGCACATCTCCTTCATGGGAGTCGAGAATGGTGGCACGGTTTCGACGCACTTCGGAAACGATCGGATCGTCAGTCATTGGGCTCCTCCATTAGTTCATCAGGCGTGCAAATCGTGGGCAATTCATATCCCAACGAGCTCGCCGCCGCAGTCAAACGTTTCAGGGTTTGTGCATTGGCGATGTGGGTGCAATTCCAAGTTAAGAGGAAGTCCATTCCGTGACGGGTGGCGACCGCGATGTGCGAGGCGTCCGTCGCCGCCTTGACCGGAATAACTCCCGAAGCCATGAACGCCCCGGCAATGCGGCTTGTCTGCTGGTCAACAGCAAGGACCGGCAACCCGGCTATGATCCCGCAGCGGCGCTGGGAGACCTCGTGATCGCCGAGCGCAACCTCATCCCAAACGAGTGGGGAAACGAAGAGTTCGAAGTAACGAGATCGGAGTTCCCACCAGAGTCGGGTCGTCTCTTGCTTCCCGGCGACGATCACGTCCCGGGACGTCCTTGCGGCGAGGAAGCTCGGAATCGTTGTCTCGATGTAGACCCGTGGCATGAAAACTATTCAGCTGATCCGGTCGAACTTCTCGACTCTATGTTTTGGCCAAAAACTCAGACTCTGCCATGGGCATTCGCCCGTGCGGATGCGGTAGGGCGAAGCCGTCCTTGCGAATGTCCTCTCAGCGGAAATCGATCGGCTGTTTGATCAACCGACTCGTCTTCCCGAGCAACCCAGCCCGACCAAAGATAACGTCCCAACACCTTTTGGGAAGGGCTGAATGTGGTTGGCGTTTCAAAAGGACGATGGCCCGGCACGAATCCTGGCAAGGTCCTCATCGACGCAGTCCACAGGGCGGCACTCAATGTCTTTGAAGAGGAGCAAGACTGGGGATGGCCCTGGTTCCCTCGGTATCGCATCGTAGTCTTTAACGCCATCCCGGGGCTGAACGCGGGCTGTGCATGTCGGGCGCACATCGCTCACTCCTCCGATTTCGCGTCCCGCACCCAGGGCTCGTCCAAATCCAGGCGATGCAGGGTCGCTGGTGAAGACCATTTGATGCGTCGACTTCAGCTGAACGAGCGGGACCGGCCATCCGCTGCCCTTCTCGCGCACCTCGACCATGCAGGGCGTTGGCTTTGAAGTCGTGACGGGGCTGCGTGGGCGGGTAGCACGGCTGCGGCCAGTAGCAGCCACGGGCTCCGGCGGAGTCGTGTCCATGTTGTCATGGGCGGATTCTCGCTCCCACGGTGGTCAGCTCCAACAATCGATTTACGTCCGTTTCTCGCGCCGCCCATGCAATGCCTCGCAACACAATCACGCGATACAGTGGGTCATCGAACGTCCAGGTGTAATGCCCAGGAATGCTTCCGAACACGCGTGCGTCGCCTTTCTCAAAGGCCCAAATCTGCGTCCGCGCCGCGCCCTCCTCCTCACTCACCGCAAGCTCCTTTAGGCGCGTAGGTTCGCCGTGGAATTTCCAATAGCTCTCATCCAGCATCTTCAACGTCGTGAACCCACGCGTCACAGGATGGTCGGTGTTCAGGAATCGGAGTTCCAAGGGGCCATGCCTGTATTTGGAGAATCCGGTTCCATCGGTGGCCAGGCCAATCCGTTCTGCAAGCGCTGTCGCCTGCTTCCCACCTTCCATGCCCCAGTGCAGGTAAACCAAGCCGCCGCCGCGCTTTTGGTATTCGTCCAGGTGTCGAGCTGCTTCCTCGGACCAGCCGGAATTCCTCGAAAAGAAGACCGTGACGTCCGCGTCCTGTAGCTGCGCGGGCGAAGGGAATCCCTGAGCTTGGGACACCCGAACCCCCTCGGCCAATCCCAGCAGTCGGCTCCAACGCTTCTGCCACACAGGGTAATCGTGTTCGTCCAGGCCATGGTCCTTGTCGTCGGCACACAGCAGCACCCGCAGTGGCTTGCGTGCGGGAGGTGCATCCTGCGCTGCGGGCAGGAATTCTTCGAACTCCGTACGGGAACGAGCTCGCGGCACCCCGGGGTCGATGCGAGTGATGGGTGCCGGTTCAAGGGGGTTCGTGAGCAGAAAGGTTAACAGATCTTCCATCGCGGTGGGCGAGAGTCCGGCCACTAGGTTCTCGGGCATCAATGAGGCTGTCATCGGTTCCATCGATACCACCTCGGCGCGCGGTTTGATCAGTTCGGTGTTCGCGGGCAGACGCAGCTCGATCTGGGTCTCCGTCAGTTTGCGGACCCAGCCTTGCACCTCGGTACCATCACGGAACCGCACCCGCGTTCCGGTGTGGTCTGGGTTGATGGTTGCGGACGGGTGCAAGAGATCCTTTAGCACGGATTCACGGTCGCGATGAACAAGGTTTGATAACTCCGGTCCAAAGTTCATTCCCTCGCCTCGAATGACATGGCAGGTGCCACAGCCGACGGTTCCAAAAAACACGCGACGCCCGTTCAACCAGTTGCCGTGAACGTCCGTTCGTTCCGCTGTCGACACCACGGAGTCTGCCTTCGTGGTGTTCTTGGCCCATGGAGAGATGACTCGATTGAGGGGCAGGGGGCGCACCCTTTCGTCGAGCGCCAGTGCCAATTCTCCGGCTTTGGCGGCATCTGGAACTGGCACCTCAAGGTCAAGGCCCACGGCACCCGCCTGGTCCTCTCGCGGGCTTGCGCCGACTGCGACGACGCCCGAACCGTCTACACGCACCAACTTCATGGTTCGACTAGCGAAGGTGTCCTTGGTCACGTCCCAATCCAATGTTGCCCCGGGCTGCACCGCCGGGACGAAGAGATTCCGAACATCCAACTCGCTTTGCAACCGCAAGGAGTCGCCCGTGGCCGCTGCGGCTACGGCCTTAAAAAAGCCTTCATGATCCGAGGATCCCAGGGTCAACGCCTTCGACATGGCCCAAGAGGGATGCGGCAGGATCACGCTTTTCAGGACTGCGGCCCCGCGCGCGAGTTGGGCTCGCACACCGTTCAGCGTGATGGCGAAATCCATTTCCGGTTTTTGAGGGATCGGGCTTGCAACCGCCCACGCCGTCGGGACAGGCAATGTCAGCCCATAGGTTTCTCGCTGTGTCTGGCGTGGAATTCGTACCACGATCGTGCGACGATCGGCCGACAAGGACACCCCTTGCACCTCGACCCAGCGCCTGGGAGCGCCCAGTTGGTCGCGGACGACTTGATACCCAGGGCGCATCACCTCAAAACGATCCCCAGCCGCCAGATAGCGGCCGGCTTCGACACGGGTCTTGGAGGCTGCGCCTGCCCATTCTGCGTCCTTGAGTGGTCGGTCAAATGCGACGCGTAGCTCATCCGGTGCGGAGGCCCACGACGCCACGGGTTGCGGAACCTCGGTCTTGGCCAGACGGATGCGGAACATCTTCCCTTCCCCTGCGGGGCCGGTGCCCCAGTCTGGAGGGCCACTGTGACAAGCAACCAACAGGGCCCCTTGAGGGCTGACACACGCATCCACGGTCAACATTCCGAGGCAGGCGATCAGTTGGTTCTGAGCCACATAGCCCACGCTCGTTTTCACCAGCTTCGTGCGATACAACTTGCCGCGTGACTCGCCGCAAAGCAGGGCGTCGCCCCACCAGTGAGAAGGTCCAAACGCCGGGCCGCCGTTCACCCCTTCGTTAAACACCATGCCCACCGTGCTTTGATGTTGCGGGCTATACTCGAAGGTCGCGGGCTCGTCGATAACCTCTGGCAGGTGAGTGGGATGCCGTGGTGGGAAACCGAAATGCAATCCCGGTCGTATGTGCAGCAGCTCGTCCAGGGCATTGCCGTTGGGCAACCATGTGGCACCCTCCTGTTCGGACGCGAACAGATCACCTTCGCGATTGAACGCCAGCGCGCAGGTGAACCGCGTTCCCGTGCACACGGTCTCGCGTTTCAAAAAGTCAGCCGACACCTTCTGAATGGTGCCGTTCTGAATATTCGTGCGGTAACCGGCCTTTCCCGTGGCTGGATCGATCAAATAGCCGTCGGCATAGTTCGCCGTGCCAAGTCCGAAATAGATCGAACCATCCCTGGGGTCGATCGCCACGCCGATGGCGTCCACACTGGGCGCGATCTCGTTCCAACCGCGAGCCACGATGATCTCCTCGTCGGCGACGCCATCGCGATCGCGATCCAGGATCAGAGACACCTTGCCTTTGCTCGCCACGATAACCCCGTCTCCCCGTGGATCCGACTTGGGTAGCAGCGCCATTCCGATGGGACCCCGCAGGGTGGGTTTGTCCCAGAACACCTTCGAAGTGTCCTCCAGGCCATCCCCGTCGGTGTCCGAGAGCAGGTGAATGCGCCCGTCATAGCCGAGTCCCACGACCTTTCCGTCGTGTCGGTAGCGAACGCCATTGAGGTTTCGGAGCTTCAGAGGGAGTTCGTCGACGAGAAATCCTGGGGCGAGCATCTGAACCAACGGGGCGTCCTTGACGGTTTCGAGTGAATGGCCTTGGCCCCCGCGAGCCAGTGCATTCAGGCTGGGGGCCCGTTTGAGTAGTGCTTGTTCTACGCGGCCGCGTTCATCGTCGGAAAGGGCACGATCATACACGAGCACTGCGGCGATATCTCCCTGAAACGAGCCTTGCACCTCAGGGGCCTCGGACGGGTTGTTGGAGTAATGTCGGCCGCCCACGACCAACTCATCCAACCCGATCACCGATTGGGAGCGCGGTCGCGAACCGATGTGCAAGCCATCAATAAAGACCTCGTTTCCCGCGTTGGTTGAAACACGCGAACGCAGCGTGAACACATGGAATTGTTCAAAGGTGAGTCCGGCCGAGAGATTGCGCCCGGGTTCCAGTAAATTGCGAAAGCCGGAAGCGCCGGAGGACTCGATGTTGATCACACTCAGTTGAGAAGTAGGTTCGGGCCCTTGATCGAGGTTGAGGCCGTCGGTGTAATCATTGCGACCTGCGCGAGCGCTAGCGAACGGTCCGGAGAAGCCACCGCTGTTAGCCCGGGGGGCGGCCAGCAGGAACACGGTCAACTCTCGAGCCCCCGGATGCATCACGGAGGAACTCAGCGCATCGTCCTTGCCGTCGAATCGCACCCAGGCCTCGCTTCCGTCGGTTCTAAATACCGGTCGTGCGGCGGCGGAGTGTTGCACCGCCATGCGTCTGGAAGGGGAGCCGTCGAGCCAGCGATCCAACGAGCGTCCGTTGGGCAGTTCGGGGAGTCTGGCAGCTCGGCGCAACGATGCCTGCTCCGCCGCGTCGAGGCTCCAGATCAACCCGTTCTGAATCGGGACCTCCGCACGAGCGCGGCACGCGGCTAGGCAAAGCGCTAGGATCAGCCAGTGGAATCTCATGCGTCTCAGCATGGAACCCTGAGCATCGTGTTCAACACAAAAGACGTGCCTGCCAGGTAATCATCACCCTCAGAGACTGATTCGTTTTCAGCGCTCGAGCCCGAGGATGAAGATTCGCAAGGAAACTGACTTTGGAGGGGGCCCGCCCTCTAGCTGGCTCCTGGACGAGACGGAGGTGACTCGGGGCGTCACGAGCCTGCTTGTGGCGTTCTATTCTAAGGGTGCCGCTGCCCCCGTTTGAATCGCTCCGACATTCTGGCTGCGGCCAGACAGAACCGCTGGTCGTAGACCAATTCGAGGCGATCATTAGCCCACTCTTCGACACATGCAAAACATCGGCGACAGCGATGGGGCAACTGGCTGCTTGCTTTCATCGTCTGAGATTCCAAACTGACTGTTATGGACTCTGAGACGACGGCTTCGCCTGCGCCCACTTTGGCTAACGCCATCAGCAACTGCTCTCCCCGCCCTTTGACAGAGAAGACATTGGCAGCGTTCTGGGTGGAAACGCAGGACGCGCGCGACGGCTTCGTTAGCTTCCGCGACAACCTCAAAACGATTCTAGACGGCCAAGGTGATCCGAAGGTTTTGGTCTACGGACATCGTGGTTGTGGCAAGAGCAGCGAGATCAACAAGTTCGTCTCGGAACTCGATGCCTCCTGGCTCGTCATCCAACTCAACGCTCGCGACTTTCTTCCCGTGAGTGGAAATCACGCCGCCGATGTCCTGCTGGCGGCTTGCACGCGCCTCATGGAGATCGCCGAGGAACGTGGCTTGAAGCTAAACGAGGCGAGCATGAAGCCAGTGCTCGAGTATTTCACCCAGTCGATTCGCACCTCGACTGACAGCCGCGATAGCACAGTCGAAGTCGAGACTGGCGCCGACTCCACCCGCGGCGTGCTGGGTACCTTATTCGGGTTGCGGGCCAAGCTGGTTGCGGCGCTCAAGTTTGGGTCGCGTTCCGAGACCAGCACCGTGCAGAGCGTACGGCGGCGCAAAGGCGAACTGGCCGTCGCGGTTCAAGCCCTCACCCAGGCGGCAGAAAGGGCATGGCAACAACGCGACAACAACTCGAGTGGCCGTTTGCTGCTCGTCGTCGAGGAGCTAGACAAACTCGGCCTGGACGATGCCCATCGAATTTTTGTCGAGGATGGCCGCCTGCTGTCCGAGATCGGCATCCGTGCCATCTACACCATCCCCATCTTCGCCTTCCATTCGGCGGATGCTGGGGCCATTCGCGCCTACTTCGACCACGCGCAACGCCTGCCGATGATCAAGGTCATTACGCCCGAGGGCTTGCCTGCCGAGGAAGGCCGCAAGGTCGTCAAGGAAATCGTGCGTCGAAGGGTGGCGCGGGATGTCCTTCCGGAAGACGCGCTAGAGGTGCTCATTGACCGCACAGGCGGGGTCTTGCGTGATGTTTTTGAAGCCATCCAGACGGCGGCGCAGTTTCGCCAGGTGAAGCGAATCGGTGTTCTGGACCGAGCCGCGCTCGTGGAAGCCCTGCGTCGGATGGAAACCACTATAGGTCTTCAGATCGCTTATCCGCCCGGGGACAAGGGTGAGCGAAAAGATCCCCGCCCGCTCCAGGAGAAGCTCGTGGAGATCGCCAAAATGCAGACTGCGAAGCAGCGTGTGATCGCCCAGCCGGACCCGGACCTGCAGTTGCTGCTGATGAGCGGTGCCTTGCTCGAATACAATGGCGATGGCTGGCTGGGGGTTCATCCGCTGGCCCGGGCCTACCTCAAAGACCTGGGGCATGATGTCTGAAGTTGATTCACATCTCGATCCGCTCGCCGAGGTCATCGACCGGTTGATCGACCAAACACCAGCCCTCCTCCTGCTCCGTTATCGCGCGGCGAGGCTTCCGAGTCAGATTATTTCTCGGCTGGCGTGGCATGCGGAAAAACCGCGCTGCCACATGGTTGAATACCTCGCTGAGGCACTTGAGGGTGCCCCCGGCAGTGCCTCTGCGATCATTGCCGAGTGTGTCCACCACGCCGCCTCTACGCCACCTCCGGTTCTGTTGCTGGCTCCCCGGTATCAAGAAAACGGAACACTGGAACCGTCGGCGGCCGCCTACTTCTGGAAACAATTGAATATCCAACGCGAGACCCTCGGCAACCTGAATGCCCGTGTCCTGCTATGCCTCGACCCCGGGCACGAGCCGTATGCAACCACCCATGCCCGGGACATGCTGTCCTGGTGCGCCCCCAAGTTCGCCCTGATGGCGGATTATGGAATGGGCACCGAGGAAGCTGAGGAGCAAAACCGCAAAGTTGCGTCGGAAGAAAAGTTTTTGGAAGACGCCCATGAGGCTGCACAGCTCCAGCGGCGTGCACTCGGACCTCTGTGGAACGATGTGGTGTCGGCAGGTCGTTCGCCCAGCCTGACTGAGATCGAGCGGCTTGGTCTGCCTTTGCTGACAACCGCTCTGGATGAAGGCCGACTTGCGGATGCGAGTGCGCTGGACCAGTCGATCGCCGCAGCCCGCCTTCCCCGCAGTTCCGCCCGTGGCTCGTGGCTGCGATTGCACGGCGACCTTGCCCGCGCCCTTGGGCGGTTTCCCGAAGCGGAGGGTGCCTACATTGAGGCTATTGAGCTGCAGGAGTCACTACTGCGTGAGTCTCCCGGTAATCCTCGGTTCAAGCGCGACCTCCTGGTCTCCCTCAATCAGTTTGCTGTTCTTCTTACTGAACGCGGCCAAACCGGCGACCTAGCGCGCGTCCTGCCTTTGCATGAGCGCGCGTTGCGCCTGAATGAGCAGGTTCTCGCCGCAAACCCGGAGTCGACGCAGGGGAAGCGGGATCTGTCTGTGAGTTTGGGGAGGCTTTGAGAGTTTTGACGAGTCGTGGGCAAACTGGGGACCGGGAGAAGGCGCTGGGGTTTTACGAGCGAAGCCTTGGGGTGAGCGAACAGTTGGCGCGGGACAATCCGCAGAGCGGGCAGGCGGCCCGGGACCTCCTCGTGTCGCTGGAGCGCCTGGCGACGTTCGAGGGCCGCCGTCCGGGTGGGGAAACGAAGGCGCTCGAATTGCAGATGCGCTCCTTGGAAATCGCGCTGCAACTGCGGAGGCAGAATCCTGCCTCCTTCTTTTACCAACGCACCGCCGCCGTGTCTTTCATGCAGACGTACCAGCGCGCCCAGGCGGCGGGGAACCAGGAATTGATCATGCGGTGCCGCGAGGGCTGTTTGTCGGTGCTCCACCCGCTGGTGCAGGTCGGCGTGGAACTCGATCCGCCGATGCGCCAGTTTCATGCGCAGTTGAAAGCAAGTCTCGATCTTCGTTGATCGAGATCTACAATAACCTTCGGTGGAGAAGGCCTAGGCGGAGTTGGAGCCGACCCCAGCAGATTATCTGTGAGCAGCTCAAGATCCGACGTTCGATCGGCTCCGAAGCGGATCGAGCACGTTTCGGTTGACGGGCGTTGAAGCGGCGTGAACGCCGCGGTCCGTCCGCAGTGCAGAGGCCCGCGCCTTCAGGACGCTTCAACGTACGAATTGTGGAGCGGTCCCAACTAGGAGAGACTCAAGGACGGGGCGTTTGCTCGACGGTGTTATGTTCGATTGCGATCCGTGGGTTACGCGAGACGCAGGAGGGTAACTTTTATTGTTCGACCGGTGACTTCAAGCTGCGGGGAGTGGGCCGGCACCGACGAGCTTCTTTTGTCGTGAATCGACCGCGAGGCTGAGTCCTCCGAGAGTGCGGGCACCTAGCAGCAGCAGGTCGCCCTTTTCGGCAAACACGACCTCATCGACGGTAAAACTCTTATCCACACGGATGATGGCAAACCCCACGCTTCGAGTGATGCGCTGGCCATTGGGCATGATGAACTCGAGGTCTTTCTTCTCCCGCTGCACTCCAAGGCGCTCAAGCGTGGCGGTTGGTACCCACGTGTATTCGCTTCCCGTGTCGACCAGAAGTTTCGGAAGCAACGAGCCCTTTGAGCGATCGACCACATTTTCAATTCGTGCGCCTACGTGAAATGCACCCATGTAAATAACGTATCGAGAGGAGATCGTCCGACAAGCACGAATCGGCTGACGACGAACGTCACTGGCCGGCTGCAAGTCCAGGGCTGTTTCAAAGTTCAAGGGACCGCTGGCATCCCTGTCGGGCTCCCCAAGCAGCGGGCTGGAGAACCTGGTCTCCTCCGGCCTCCAATGGATGTTCGCCACCAGTCAGACCTTCGGGCTCAGGTTCGCATCCTCTTGCGCCTCGTCCCACGACCTTGAAACCGTTGACCTACAAGACCCGCTCGACGACTTGGCGACTGACCTGGCCACAGTGGCTAGGCGCGACGTTGCGGTTTTTAGGGAAGCTATTCCGGAATCTCGGTCTCGACGAGTTTGGCGAGGAGTATGAGAGACTCTTGCCAGCCGAGGTAGCATGCCTCGGCGGGGACGACTTCAGGCACGCCTTCCTGCACGATGCTCAGCTCTGTCCCACAGGACACTTGTTTCAGAGCAATGGTCACCTGGATCACGCCGGGTAGGTTTGGGTCGTCAAATTGGTCTGTGTAGCGGATCCGTTCGTGCGGGGTTAACTCGAGGTATTCCCCGCCGAAGGAAATGCTTTTGCCGGTCGTAAAATTGGTGAACGACATCTTGAAGCCGCCGCCTACGGTCGCATCCAGATGGTGCATCTTACCCGTGAATCCATTCGGAGGAAGCCACTTGCAGAGGGCGTCCGCATCGAGGAAAGCCCGATACACTCGATCCGGCGTGGTGCGGAGAACGCGATGAAGTCTGATAGTGTGTGTGTTCATAGTCATTTGTTGGAACGGGAGTGATCAGCGAGCCATTGCTGGAATTTGGCTTGGTCTGCCTGGAAACGATCGGGGAACAGCAACGGGTAGGCTAAGCACCACACGGCGGTTGCGGCGAAGGCGATGAGGATGCTTGTGATGGCGAGCTTAAAGTGCGCTTCATCGTAATAGCAGACACCGACGGATGGCCGATTTGTATGCTGCGAGGCGTTCTGGTGTCCTTGGGCCACGAGTTGGTGGTGTTAGACGGGGGTGTCGTTCTGAGGGGACAGGAATGCCGCGCCCCGGGGGTAACGGTATCTATGCCGACCACGGCTGCGAGGCAGGATACACTTTGACAATCGTCGACCTGCGCCTGCTTCCGACTCACCTGTCTGCAAATCGAATCTCGGTCACCTTCAGCTCCTTCACAGCATGATCGGCCCAGTATAGAATGGCGTATCGCCGAAAAATCAACACTTCGATCTCACACTTCGATCTCGCGCCCATTACTATCCCGTTCCGCGAAGTCACCCCTCCGAGACGGATCCTTACCCAGTGAGCGGATGAGGCCCAGCATCAGATCCCGCTCGTCATTACGCCGCAGACGCAGAAACTCCAACGCCTCGCGCCGTAGATACACCTCATACTCCATTGCACTTCAGCTGCTGTTCCGCATCGGTCAACCTGATCCAAGCTCCCGGATCCTGATCGTCGAGCCGCCTGTTCAATTCCTCCCGATATCCGATATCTCTGCGGATGTCTGTTGCGACCAGAAAACCAATCAGCTTCCTTTGTTCCTCGGGACTCAAACGCTCGGCTTCGCGCTGTAGCTCGTCCAATTTCATCATAAAAGATTAACGCCGTCTTAGTGTGGCTGCAACTAAATCGCCAACGATTCACCATCACCCAGGGAACCCCTCCGTGGCTTACGAATTACCCAGCTGCTTGATGGGGCTGCCATCTGGTGCAGTGCGCCGTTTACGGCGCTTCAGCGTTCGCCTATCGAGCGCGTCGGGATCTGGGAAGCGATGGAACTTACCACCTTGAAGCGGCATGAATGCCGCGCGCCTGTGCGCCGAATTGCCTCAATGCCACGGTAGGCGTGGGGTTCGTTAATGGCATTCCAGTAGCTCATCCGGTCGCAGCAGGATACCTTTTGTGGCTCGGGGCTCAATTATCGGATGTGCTCAAGGAAGTCATCCTCGCTGATGCCCGCGTCCCGAAGTGCGCCTCGCAATGTGTGGCGGTCCACCTCGTCGTGAAACGGGTAAACGATCCTCCGACCATCGGGATGTTCCATTTTCACGTGGCTACCCTTCCGGTGGATCTCCTGAAACCCAAGTCGACACAAGGCCGCGTAGACCTCTCGGCCCGCCAGCAGAGGCAGCTTCATGTCAACTCCACCACCTCGTGCTGCGCGTCCTGTGGCAGCTTCGCCGGATCTGGCTCCAGGTACAACTCGATCGCTTCGCGGATGTTCCGAAGCGCGTCTTCACGGGTCCGGCCTTGGGACCAGCACGAGCGGAGCGCTGGGCAGTGCGCCACGTAATAGCCGTCCTCCCCGTGCTCAATTACCACTTTTACCTTCATGATGCGAGTCTACGCGCCCAGACCGGGCGGTCAATGGCGTCGGGGGCGAGACGTTCTGGTTGAATTCGGATCGAGTCCCGCAAGCCTTTGCGATCAACATGTTCCTCTAATTCTCACTCCGGCAGGCCAAGTCTGCGATTGTCCTCAAGCTTTGAAGCAGTGTATCGGCCCGGTGATCGAGGACACGCGCTGGCTTGATCAGGAGTAGATTGCCTCGAAGCTATGACCTCGCGCACTGAGGCCATGAACCAGCGAGACGGGCCGCAACGCCGCGTGGGGGCACGCGGCCTACGGCGGAGGGCTGAGGGCCGTTCATGGGGAGGGAGGGGGAACGGACGGATCCTTGACTGCATCGACGACGGTGAAAAAAGTTGGTAACACCAGAGCGTGGATGTTTCTGGGAAGGGTGATGAATGCATCCAAGAACATGACGAGCACGGCTTCCAACGAATCGAAACCTTGCCCCCGGTGCGGTCGACCGAAGCCGCGGCACTCTCCGCAGGGTTTGTGCCCGGGGTGTCTTCTCGACGCCGGGCTAGCGACCGCCCGTGACGAGGCCAAGCCTGGGGTAGGGTTTACGGCACCGTCGATCGACGACATTGCCCGTCTCTTTCCGCAATTGGAACAAATCGCCCACCTGGGTACGGGCGGCATGGGAGCGGTTTATAAGGCATATCAGTGCACCCTCGACCGCTGGGTGGCTTTGAAGGTTCTCCCTGCCACTGACGATGGTTCTGACCGTGCGGCGGAACGGTTCAATCGCGAGGCCCGGGCTTTGGCGCGCCTGCAGCATCCCCATATTGTCGCGGTGCATGAGTTTGGGCGTGCGGGCCATCTGCACTACTTCCTGATGGAATACGTGGACGGGGTGAACCTGCGTCAGTTGGAACGATCGAGCCGACTGTCCCCCCGGGAGGCGCTGCGGATTATCCCGCAGATCTGCGACGCCCTCCAATATGCTCACGACGCGGGGGTGGTGCATCGTGACATCAAGCCGGAGAACGTGTTGATCGACCGTCAGGGGCGGGTGAAGATCGCGGACTTCGGTCTTGCGAAGTTGGCGGGCCAGGAACATAGCGAGACGCGGCTGACGTTGGAAGGTCAGGTCATGGGCACGCCGCATTACATGGCACCGGAACAAGTGGAACGGCCGCTCGCGGTGGATCATCGGGCTGACATCTATTCCCTGGGGGTTGTCTTTTACGAAATGCTCACCGGGGATTTGCCCCTTGGAAAATTTCCACCGCCCTCGCGCAAGGTGGAGGTCGATGTGCGGCTCGACGAGATCGTGTTGCGCGCCCTCGAGAATGACCCGGGTCGGCGCTATCAGAAGGCGGGGGAGGTGAAGGTGGAGATCCAGACGGTCATGGAAAGCAAGCCGGAGGTCCGCACGACCCGTGAACCGGAGAAGACGGGCGAGTCGGCCGATGCCCCTCGCTATCTTCGTTGGGCGGGGTTCCCTGTGGTGGTGCAGCGCGGGGATGAGCGTGAGGTTTATGCCGAAGGCGCGATTGGAGTCGCCTTCGTGATGGCGATCACCACCACCCTGGCTCAGCAGGCCATTCGCTGGACGACGGGCAAGGACTACTCGATGCCGCAGCTCAGTTTCGCTATCGCCTTGATGACTACACTGTTTGTCATCCGGCGAACCATGAATCGGCCGTGGGACCTTCCCAAAGTGGAATCTGGCCCCACGAAGCTATGGAAGCGCTTGCCTTGGTCGGAGGGAGCACTGGTGGCGGGCTTGATCGTGCTGATTGTGGCCCTGCATTTTGTGAAGGTATGGGTGCTCAACCCGTGGCAGGAGCGACGTGCGGCTGGCCGATTAGTTCAGCAGAACGTCGTTGTCAGTACGACCACGCCCCAACCCACAGCCGTGTTACCCGGGGGCGGCCAGATCCAGTTGATTGGGTTGGTTGAGAGCGGTGCGGCTCCCAACCAATGGTGGCGGCCAGACGGGACCCCCTTGGAGAACACCTACATGGAGCTGCACGACGCCGTCGCCCCAACGGGTGACGCCGGGCGTCGGGCGGTTTACGCGGTTATTCGCAGTCAGGAGGTTCCTCAAGAGGTCGAAGGCCCCTTTTTCGCCGTCCTGCCGGATGGGTCGACGGGGTCGGGCGGGCAGGTGGTCTTGAACGGAGTTCCGCGCTCTGATCTCAGCCCTGCTGTGTTCAGCTGGGAACAACCGTATCGGAAGGCTGACTTGTTGGTTGGCATGGCCATCCAGCCTTGGCGGACGATTTCGAGCCATGACAGAAACCGGCATCGAACCGTCTCGGAGACGCGGGTGGGGGATCCCCATTGGGAGATTCAAGTCCATGGGATTGTGGAGACTGGTGAAGGGGTGCAGGCCACGATATTGACTCCGCGGGAGCGGCAAGACTGGAAGAGTCGGGTCATTGCGGTGGATGCCACGGGGCAGGAGCACACGCATCGGATGGCGGCAGGATCGGGGACACCGGGCAACACGGGTACGGTCTGGACCTATACCTTCCAACGCCTCTCCATAGCGCAGCTCCAGGAAATCCGTGTGCAGGTTCGGCCCATCCACTGGCTGGCTTTCCGCGATGTTGAACTTAGGCCGACCGGGAAGTTGCCTTCCCCTGAACCGATGCGATTCGGTGCGGTGGAAGAGCGCGAGGTTCGTGAGTTGATTGACTTCGACACGGGCCGTACCGGGGATTTTCCGTCGGTTTCGAAGGGGGAACACCCGTTGGCAGGTATTGGTGACGCGGTCCTGTGGGCACAGCGGAATGGGTTCGACGTCGCAGTGAGCACGGGTGAGTTGACCAATTTAGGAACCGAATTCTCCAATGTGCGCTCCAACGAGTGGGTCACACTCAGCCCGCAGCAAGTCATCGATCGCGTCTACCAGGAGCCGTTCCACCCCGAGGCCTTGACTGCGAGGACGATGCAGCCCTTACCGGCCACTTACGCCTATCGTACTCGTGAGGGAGGCTATGGGTTGGTTCAGGTTGTGACCTTTGACCTTGAACGGCCTCGGGTGATGTTGCGCCTGAAGCCTGTGGTGCGCCCGGGACTCGCCACCACAGGAACGGCCACGACCTCACGCCGTTGAGCGAGCAAAACTATCCGGTAAGCGCGCTATGAACCCATCGGATCCCAACCCAAGCCCCAAAGCGGCCGACATCTTTGTCACCACACGGTGGTCGGTGGTGTTGGCGGCGGGGTGCAAGTCCTCGCCTCAATCTGCGGTGGCGCTCTCGGAGCTTTGTGAGGCCTATTGGTATCCGCTTTATGTTTACGTTCGCGGTCGCGGGCATTCACGCGAGGACGCGGAGGACCTGGTCCAAGGATTTTTCGCGGCGCTGCTGGCGCGGGATGATCTCTCGATGGTGAGCGCTGAGCGGGGTCGATTCCGGGCGTATCTCTTGGCCTCGTTGCAACACTACATGGCAAACCAATGGGACCGGAGCCGACGTTTGAAGCGAGGTGGCGGGCAAGCGACTTCGTCTCTGGATTGGCCGGGTGTCCATGAGCGGTTCGAGGAGGAGGTGCCAGACACTTCCAGCCCAGAAAAGGCCTACGATCGCGCCTGGGCTTTGGCTTTGCTGTAGCGCGTCTTGAAGGCTCTCGCCGACGAAACCCACAAGGAAGGGCGCGGCGCATGGTTTGAGGCGGCGAAGGGATTCCTGACACTGGGCGACCCGGACTTGGGTTACGATGAGGCTGCGCGCCGAGCGGGCACGGAGCCGGGAACCTTGCGTGTTTGGGTGCACCGCCTGCGCAAGCGCTACCGGACACTGCTGCGGGATGAGATCCACCAAACGTTGGAGGATCCGGCGCAAGTGGACGAGGAACTTAGATCTCTGGCCGCTGCGCTCACAGTCTGACACGGTGCAGGAGGGCGCACCCGCTTCTCGAGCTGTGGGCGCACAGCGTTCCTTTCCGGTGAACGGTTTTCAACACGCTTCCGTGTGATATTAGCGGTTATTCCTAGAAATTATCCTATAAGCTCGTGTATCTAAAACTGCCATCAACCAGTAAACCGAGGCAAGTTATGTGTAATGCGTTTATAATAAGTTATTTATAATCCTATTTGCGAGAGAGAAATCGGTTGGCACGAGGGCTGCAATATACTTTGGCAGCATAAAACGAAAGTGAAGGATATGGCCAACAAGACATTATTCCGATCCGTGCCAGGAGCGTTGCTTCCGGAGGCCGATACGATCAACGAGGCGGGTGGAGTCGCCTATGCGCGGACGCCGAGGTTTGCTCTGGCGCAGTATGCGGCGACGGGGTGCCTCAGCTCAACCTACTACACTTCTGCCGAGCAACAGCTTGAGAACGTGTTGGCGTTAGTGAAGGAAGTGGATGCGGAGTTCATCGCCAAGACGGCCGTGTATGCCCGGGAGAAAGCGTTCATGAAGGACATGCCTGCGGTGTTGTGCGCAGCTTTGTCCGTGAAGGATGTGCGGTTGCTTCGTACGGTGTTCGATCGGGTGATGGACGACGGCAAGATGGTCCGCAACTTCGTGCAGATGATCCGGTCTGGGGTCATGGGACGGAAGTCGCTTGGCACGGTGCCTAAAAAGCTGGTGCAGCGATGGCTTGAGACGAGGACGGACGAACAGCTCTTCCGGGCGTCGGTGGGACAATCGCCTTCGTTGGCGGATGTGGTGAAGATGGTTCATCCGAAGCCGAGCAATCCGACGCGCCAAGCGTTATACGGTTATTTGTTGGGACGTCCGCATCAGGCGGAGCTATTGCCTGAAGTCGTGAAGCAGTATGAGTCGTTCAAGGCGGGTCAGCGGGAGTTGGTGCCGGATGTCGGGTTTCAGATGCTCACGGCACTGCAGTTGAGCCGGGCTGAGTGGTCGGCGGTTGCGGAGCGGGCACCGTGGCAGATGACGCGGATGAACTTGAACACGTTTGCGCGGCACGGCGTGTTTGAGAGCGAGCGCATGGTGAAGCGAGTTGCCGACCGCCTTGCGGATGCCGAGGCGGTGAAGCGCGCTCGTGTGTTTCCGTATCAGCTTTTGATGGCGTTCAAAGCGGCGGATGGAGATGTTCCGAACCTGATTCGGGAAGCGCTTCAAGAAGCGATGGAAACGGCGACGCAGAACGTGCCGAGGATCGAGGGTCGCGTGTATGTTTGTCCGGATGTGTCCGGTTCGATGAGTTCGCCCGTGACGGGCCACCGGGGTGGTGGGACCAGTGCGGTTCGGTGCATTGATGTGGCGGCCTTGGTGGCAGCTTCGATCCTGCGTCAAAACCCGCAGGCGGAGGTAATTCCGTTTGAGACGGAAGTGGTGAGTCTGTTGTTGAACAGTCGGGACAGCGTGATGACCAACGCGCGAAAGCTGAGTGAGATCGGCGGCGGTGGAACGAATTGCAGTGCGCCGTTGGCTTGGTTGAACCAGAAGCGTGCGAAGGGTGATCTGGTTGTGTTCGTGTCGGACAACGAGTCGTGGGTGGATGCCCATGGAGGGCGAGGCACGGAAACGATGCGGCAGTGGGCCATGTTCAAGCAGCTCAATCCTCGTGCGCGGTTGGTGTGCATCGACATCCAGCCCAATGCGTCGGTTCAGGCGATGGAACGCGAGGACATACTGAACATAGGCGGATTCTCCGACTCGGTGTTTCAGGTCATTGCGGCGTTTGCGGAAGGCCGACTCGGAGCCGATCACTGGGTGGGTGAGATCGAGACGATAGAACTGTGAACGAACGCCCGGGGGAGGCTGGGCCATTTTACAGTCTGGAGGTAGGATTGGGAGGACGCGGGGGGCTTACCCAGGCCGACAGGACTATTGGCCCTCCTGAGGGGAGGCCGGCAGGGGTGCCGGTGGTCCCAGCCAGGCCTGGGGACTTTGAAGCTGCCCTGCTGGGCGGTGTGGGGAGTGAATTTTGCGGACCGAATGCTGCGGGGACTCCATGGGAACGGAACTGTCTCAGCAAGAATTTGTCGGTCCGCTGTGGCGGTGAGTGGATCTTTAGAAGTGTTGTGGGCGGCGCGAATGCAGTTGGAACTACATCTGTCGCGGGTTCGAATCCCGTCGACCTCATTCAACGAGGTCGTAGCTCAGTGGTAGAGCAATGATTTCAACAAACCCTTGTCGCGCCGTTCCTACTTTTAATCGTAGAGCCGTGAAGAGAATTGAAGTGAGCCGACAACTATTATGAATGCGTCAGAACCGAAACCATTGATTCAGTCGACGGGAGAAGCCACGGGGTTTATTCCCGCGCCTGGAAACAAGGGCAAGCCGATCACGGTGATTGGGACGGCGGCGATCCGTGAAGGATTCGATGCAAAGTGCCTGGAGCAGGCATTGAACTCCCGTGGTGCACCGGGGGTGACGGACGTGGTGCTGAACCCGGATGCGCATGCGGGGTATGGAGCGCCTGTGGGCTGTGTGTTGGCTTCGCCGACGCACGTGTATCCGGGGCCGGTTGGAGTGGACATCAAATGCTCCATGAGCTTGTTGCAGTTGGATTTGCCTGTGGAAGCGGTTGCGGACAAGACGGTGCGACGGGCGCTGATCAATGCGATCATTGAGCGGACGCCGACAGGAGCAGGGAAGGGGCAGCGCAACGTGAAGAAAGGTCGGAATGTGAATGGCGAGCTGGGTCGGCGGGTTGCGATCGAGGGGGCGTCGGAGGGGGTGTGTCGGGAGTTGGGAATCCCACCGGAGTGGGCCAGCCGTTGTGAGGATTCGTTCCATGTGGGCCATGGCGACACGCGTGATGACCTGGCGATTCGGTTGGAGTCGTTGATTCAGGGGGGGCGGTTCCCGAAGTTTGAGGAGAAGGTGCGACAGCTCGGTTCGTATGGAGGCGGGAACCATTTTGGAGAGTGCGAAGCGGTTCAGGTTTCGGGAGATGAGCGAGCTCGTCACGTTGCGGAGGTGTTTGGGCTGCGTGACGGGTGTGTGGCCTTTCTTTCGCACTGCGGTTCGCGAGGTTTTGGGTATGCGTTGGCGCAGGGGCAGTTTCGGTCCTTGCAGGAGAAGTTTGAGGCTTGGGGTATTCCGCTGCCTGGGGACGATCGTGAGTTAGTGTATGCGCCCTTGGGGACACAGGAGGCGGATGATTATCTGGATGACATGGCGCTTGGGGCGAACTTTGCGACGGTGAACCATCTACTCATCAACGCGCTGGTGTTGGAGGCGTTTCAGGAGGTTTTGCCGGGGGCGCGAGGGGGTTTGGTGTATTTCATCAGCCACAACATCGCCCGGCGGGAGATCGTGGACGAGCAGGAGTGCTGGGTGCATCGGAAGGGGGCGACGCGTGCCTTTCCGGCGAACCATTTTGCTCTGAAGGACACCCCGTTTTACGAGACGGGGCATCCGATTCTGTTGCCGGGCAATCCGACGGCCGGGTCATGCGTGATGGTTGCGGATGTGGGTGCGGTGCGCAGTTGTTACAGCGTGAACCACGGGGCGGGTCGGGCAAGGGGTCGCAAGGCGGCGATACGCGAGCTGGATCAGGGAACGGTGGACGCCGAGTTTGTTGCGCACGACATCTTGACCAACTGCCGGACGTATCCGAAGGACGAAGCCCCGGCGGCTTATAAGGATTTCAACGAGGTGTTGAACTCCGTGCGTCTGGCTGGGTTGGCGAGTGAAGTGGCGCGGCTGCGGGCGCGTTTTGTGATCAAGGACTCGGACGACAGCTTGAAGGGGGCGGCATGAAGAGACGGCGGACCGCTGAATCGGGGTCCGCGGAGTCAGTGGATGGGGGAGGGGGAGGTTAAACCGCGGATCACGCGGGTCACGCGGACGGGGAGGGGAGTTGGAGGGTTGGGGCGTTCCTTGACTTGGGTCGGGGGCTTGGGTACGGTCGCGCCATGATTCGTTGGCTCGCCATCGCCACTTTGGCTGCGATCTGTTTGTTGGTCGTTTCTGTGGAATGCCCTGCCCCTCTCACTTACCGAGCGGGCGAGGGTTGGACCTATGAGCCTGTGGGCGGCGAGAAGTGGCGGCGGACGCGTGCGAAGGACCAGCTGGACGTGGCGAAGGCAGCGTTCGACAAGAAGAGCTACGGATTAGCCAGCAAAGCGGCGCGTCGGACAGTGAAAGTGTGGCCTCTCTCGGATTACGCCCCCCAAGCGCAGTATCTGTTAGCTCGTTCGTATGAGGAGAAGCGGATGGATGAGCGGGCGTTTAAGGAATATCAGAAGCTTTTGGAGAAATACCCTAAGGTTGAGAACTATCCGGAGGTTTTGCAGCGGCAGTTTGAGATTTGTAACCGTTTCTTGGCGGGTCAATGGTTTAAGCTTTGGGGTTACATTCCGTTCTTTCCGTCGATGGACAAGACAGCCCAGATGTATGACAAGATG